>Ga0105249_10001530_pt1 | contig 20289 bp, 17 predicted proteins | sample KBSS44metaG_FD_81522 | JGI IMG/M metagenome (GOLD analysis project Ga0105249, IMG submission 81522) | Switchgrass rhizosphere microbial communities from Kellogg Biological Station, Michigan, USA - KBS S4-4 metaG | ecosystem: Host-associated > Plants > Roots > Rhizosphere > Soil | place...
AGCGCCCAGGGCATGAAGATCGCCGCCTCGGAGGCGCAGTGGAACACCTGCCAGCCCTGCGGCTTCTCGCTGTTCCAGATCGGCGGTTTCACCACAAGTGACCAGACGCCCAGCTTCTCGATCACGGTCCCGAAGCTCCTGTCGTACATGGCCACCGGCTCGTTCGACGGCCAGGTGCAAGGCCTCAACCAGCTCCAGAAGCAGGAGCAGCGCAAGTACGGCCGCGGCAACTACATGCCGAACGTGCGGGTGATCTACTGGTCGATGCGGGTGATGGCCTTCGCCGGGGTCCTGATGTTTCTGGTCGCGGCCGCCGGTGCCTGGCTCTACTGGAGGACGAAGCTCGAGCGGGCGCGCTGGTTCCTGTGGACGGCGATCGCCGCGATCGCCTTGCCGTACATCGCTGCGACCGCGGGCTGGATCCTGACCGAGATGGGACGCCAGCCCTGGATCGTGCAAGGGCTTCTGCTGACCAGCAAGGCGAACTCGCCGAGCGTCAGCACGACCTGGCTCGGCATCAGCCTCGGGGTCTTCATCAGCCTTTACGTGGTGCTCGGCATCGTCGACTTCGTGCTCATGCGCCGCTACGCGCGGCCCGACCGGCCGTCGCCGAAGGAGGAGCTGCCCGCCCCGGCGGCGACCTACTGATGGATCTCCAGATCCTTTGGTTTTGCCTGATCGCGGTTTTCTGGTCGGGCTACTTCCTGCTCGAGGGCTTCGACTTCGGCGTCGGGATGCTGCTGCCGTTCGTGCCGCGGGACGAGCGCGAACGCGGCGTCATGTTCCAATCGATCGGTCCCGTCTGGGACGGCAACGAGGTCTGGCTCGTCGTCGCAGGCGCGGCGACCTTCGCCGCGTTTCCGGCCTGGTACGGAACCATGTTCTCCGGGTTCTACATCGCATTCCTGCTTCTCCTCTTCCTGCTGATCGTGCGGGTCGTCTCGTTCGAATGGCGAAGCAAGAACGACAGTCCCCGTTGGCGGAGGACGTGGATGTGGGTGAACGCGATCGCAAGCGCCGGCATCGCGCTGATCTGGGGAATCGGGCTCGCGAACCTGCTTCACGGCGTCCCGCTCGACTCGAACGGCGACTTCACCGGGACGTTCTGGGATCTGTTCAGCGGCTACACGGTGCTCGCGGGGATCGCATTCGTGCTCCTCTTCGCCTTCCACGGGGCGGCGTTCCTGACGCTGCGGACGACTGGCGACCTCTACGAGCGGACGGGCCGGGCGGCCCGGAGGCTGACGCTCCCGGCCGCGGCGGCTGCGGCCGCGTTTCTGATCTGGACGATCGCCGTCGCTGTCGACCGCAACGACAAGGACGTGTTCCCGGTGATTCTCCCTGCGGCCATCGCGATCGTTGCCATTGCAGTGGCCGCCTACCTGGTCTACGTCGGCAAGAGCGGGCTCGCGTTCACGATGACCGCGGTCGGAACTATCGCCGTCGTCGCGACGCTCTTCACCGGCCTCTACCCACGGGTGATCGTCTCGAGCCCTGATTTCGGCAACAGCCTCACGGTGGCCAACGCCTCGTCCGCCCACTACACCCTGGCGGTGATGTCGGTGGTGGCGCTGATCGTGACGCCGGTCGTGTTGCTGTACCAGGGCTGGACGTATTACGTCTTCCGCGCCCGGCTGACGGGCGACGAGGTCGAGTCTCCGGTCTGAGGCGATGAGGTCGCTCGACAAGCGCCTCCTTCGGCGGGCCCGCGCGGCGCGGCGCCTGCTTGCGGCCGACGTCGCGCTCGGCCTCGGCACCGCTGTGCTGATCCTGCTCCAGGCGACGCTGATCGCGGACATCGTCGCCCGGGCGTTCTACGGCGCGTCCCTGCGTGAGGTTCGCGGCGAGCTGGTGTTGCTCGGGCTCTCGTTCGCGGCCCGCGGCGTCTTCGCCTGGGGCTTCGAGGTCGTCGGACGGCGAGCCGCCTCGTCGGTCCTGTCCGAGCTGCGGCTCTCGCTGGTCGAGCGGCGGCTCCGATCGCAGCCGGCGGCGCTCGACGGGGTGGAGGGCGGCGAGGTAGCGGCGGCCGCGGTCCAGGGCATCGATGGACTCGAGGCCTACTTCGCCCGCTACCTGCCCCAGCTCGTGCTCGCCGCGATCGTTCCGCTCGCCGTGCTGGTCTGGGTGGCCCGGGTCGACCTGACCTCGGCGCTGCTGATGCTGGTGACGCTCCCGCTCGTGCCGGTCTTCATGTGGCTGATCGGCCGCTACACCGCCGAGCGAACGCGCGAGCGCTGGCTCGCTCTGCGGCTGCTCTCGACCCACTTCCTCGACGTCGTCCGCGGCCTACCCACGCTGCGCGCCTTCAACCGAAGCCGCGCGCAGGCGACGACGATCGAGGAGGTGGGCGAGCGCTACCGAGAGGCCTCGATGGGCACGCTGCGCGTCGCCTTTCTCTCGGGATCAGTGCTCGAGCTGGCGGCCACACTCGGGGTGGCCCTAGTCGCGGTCACGGTCGGCGTGCGCCTCGTAGAGGGCGGCCTCGGTCTGCGGGCCGGGCTGACCGTCCTCATCCTCGCGCCCGAGCTGTACGCGCCGTTGCGCCAGCTCGGAGCCCAGTTCCACGCGAGCGCCGACGGCCTGGCCGTCGCCGAGCGCCTGCTCGGGCTACTGGAGGCGCCCGCGGCGGTGGGGCGCGGGGGGCGGCTCGTCCCGCCCAGTCCGGCGGACGCGCCCGTTCGCCTAGAGCAGGTCTCGTTCGCCTACCCCTCGCGACCCGACCTCGTCCTCGACTCGCTCGACCTCGAGCTGTTACCCGGCGAGACCGTCGCCCTCGTCGGCGCCAGCGGGGCGGGAAAGAGCACGGTCGCCAGCCTCCTCCTGCGCTTCGCCGACCCGATCGCCGGCCGCATCACGGTCGGGAACGTCGACCTCGCCGAATGTCGAACCGATGTCTGGCGGCGCCTGCTGGCGTGGGTCCCGCAGCGTCCCACGATCTTCCGCGGCACCGTCGCGGACAACATCCGCTTCGGCGCGCCGCGGGCAACCAGAGCGCGAACCCGCGAGGCAGCGATGCTTGCCGGCGCCGACCGCTTCGTGCGGGCCCTGCCCTCCGGCTATGAGACGCTCGTCGGCGACGGCGGCAGGCCGCTCTCGGCCGGCGAGCGGCGGCGGATCGCGCTCGCGCGCGCCTTCCTGCGCGGTGCGCCCTTCGTCATCCTCGACGAGCCGACCGCCGACCTGGATCCCGTCAGCGCCGACGTGGTCGCCGAGGCGGTCGAGCGGCTGCGGCACGGGCGCACCGTGCTCCTGATCGCGCACCGGGCCGAGCTCGTGCGCCAGGCCGACCGGGTCGTCTCGCTCGACCCCGACGGGACCCTCTTCGTCCCGACGAACGAGGCGGCATGACGACGCTCGGCCGCCTGCTCGCGCTCGCCGACGTTCCGCGGAAGCGCGTCGCGCTGGCGGTGCTGCTCGGCACGCTGACCATCGTCTTCGGGGTCGGGCTGATGGCGACGGCCGGCTACCTGATCTCGCGCGCGGCCGAGCGACCGGCGATTCTCTCGCTGACGGTCGCCATCGTCGCGGTACGGTTCTTCGGGCTCGCGCGGCCCCTCGCCCGCTACCTGGAGCGCCTGAGCTCGCACGACGTCGCCTTCCGCGCGCTCGGCCGGGCGCGACGCTGCGTCTACGAGCGAATCGAGCCGCTGGCGCCCGCGGAGCTGCGCGGCGACCGGAGAGGCGACCTGCTCTCGCGTCTCGTGGCCGACGTCGACTCGCTCCAGAACCTCCACCTGCGCGGGATCGGCCCTCCGCTGGTCGCGCTCGCGGCGGGAGCGGTCTCCGTCGCGGTCGCGGCCGCGGTCCTGCCGGCTGCGGGCGCGGTGCTGGCGGCCGGGCTGCTCGTGGCCGGGGTCGCAGCTCCTGCTGCCGTGGTCGCGCTCTCCCGGCACGGTGACCGCGAGGCGGCCGCCCGCGGCGAGCTCACCGCCGAGCTTGTCGAGGCTCTCGCAGGCGGCGCGGAGATCGCCGCGTACGGCCGCCAGGACGACTGCCTCCGGCGTCTGTACGGCGCGGACGGCCGGCTCGTCCGGCTCGCCCGCCGCGCGGCCCTCGCAGACGGCACCGGGGACGGGCTGAGGCTGGCGATCACCGGAGCGACGGTGGCCGGCGTTCTCGCGGTCTCGATCTCGGCCCACGCCTCAGGCGGGCTCAGCCGGGTCTCGATCGCGCTCCTGGCCCTGCTCGCGCTCGCCGCGTTCGAGGCGGTGCAGCCGCTGCCCGAGGCCGCGCGGGAGCTCGGGGAGACGCTGGCCAGCGGAAGGCGGCTCCTGGAGTTGATCGATCGCGAGCCGTCCGTGACCGACCCGTCCGACCCGCTTCCGCTCCCTGTCGGGCCCTTCCCGGTCGCGCTCGAAGGGGTTCGCGCGCGCTACGCGCCCGGCGAGCCGCCGGCGCTCGACGGCTTCACCCTGCGGCTCGACCCCGGCCGGCGGGTTGCGCTCCTTGGGCCGAGCGGGGCGGGCAAGTCGACGGTCGCGAACCTGCTGCTGCGCTTTCTCGATCCCGAGCATGGCCGGGTGACGCTGGCGGGAAACGACCTGCGCGCCTACCGCCAGGAGGACGTGCGCGCGGCGATCGCCGTCGCCGGCCAGGACGCGCACCTCTTCTCGACGAGCATCCGCGACAACGTGCGTCTCGCCCGCCCCGACGCAAGCGACGAGGAGCTGGAGCAGGCGCTCGACGCAGCCCGGATCGGAGACTGGGTCCGGTCGCTCCCGGATGGGCTCGACACGCTCGTCGGCGAGGAAGGGCGCGAGCTCTCGGGTGGTCAGCGCCAGCGAATCGGCCTCGCCCGGGCGTTTCTGGCCGACGCGCCGGTGCTCGTGCTCGACGAGCCGACGGCGCACCTCGACGCCCCGACGGCCGAGCGACTGCTCGCGGATGTGCTTGCGGCATCCGGCGACCGCACCGTGCTCTTGATCACCCACCGGCCGGAAGGCCTCGACCTCGTCGACGACGTCGTCGTGGTCGACGGAGGCACGACGAAAGGAGAGAGATGACTGACAAGGCCGCATTCACGGAGGAGGAGTGGGAGCTCGTGCGCGAGGGGCCGCCCACGGCGGGAATGGTCGCGCTCACGGCCGAGAAGGGCGGGTCGTTCCGCGAGACGTGGGCGCTCGCCAAGTTCTACGCCGAGGCCCGGAAGGAGCACGGCGAGAGCGAGCTGCTCGACGCCCTCGTGGCGGAGAAGCCCGATGTGAAGCGCTACTCCTCGAGCGACGAGCTCGAATCCAAGGGGCTCAGCCGGCTGACCGAGGCCGTCGCGTTGCTGGAGCAGAAGGCGACGACGGGCGAGGTCGCCGGCTACCGGAAGTTCGTCATGGACGTCGCAGAGCAGGTCGCCGAGGCCCACAAGGAGGGTGGCCAGGAGGTCAGCGAGGGCGAGCGCGCGGCAATCGAGAAGATCGCCGCCAGCCTCTACCCGTCCGGCTCGGCGTAGACGACCTCGGTGCCGGCGAGGTAGTCGGGCAGGCCGCGCCGGCGCGCGTCGAACAGCACCGGGATGTAGCCCGCGAATAGCGGGATGATCGAGATCCATGTCCCGATCGCGCGCACGATCGAGCGGCCGACGGACGGTGGCTCGCCGGAGGGACGGCGCACCCGAAGTCCGAAGAGGTGCATGCCGGGAGTCCGGCCGGCGGTGCTCCAGAACAGCACGAGGTACGCGGCCGCGATCAGCAACCCGCCGGAGCCGAGCAGGAGCCCGGCGAGCCACGCGGGCCGCAAATCGCCGACGAGAGACGTGATCAGTGCGACGAACCCGGACACGATCGTGAGGATCGCGAGAATCAAGAACGCGTCCACTCCGAGCGCGGCGGCGCGTGTCGCGACACCCGCGAACCGGACCGTCGGCACGTGCTTGCGGCCGACGCGGCCGTCGAGGTGACGCGCGCCGGCCCGCACCTCGCCGGCCAGCTCCTTGGCGAGCCCGGACGTCTGCTCCGTGACTGCGTCGCGAACCTCGCGGCTCGAGACGATCTCGCGGATCGCCCGTCGCATCTCCTCGCTGTTGACGATCCGGTCGACGAGCTCGTCCGCCCTCGGGCTCGCGAGCGCCTGGTCGACCAGCCGGTCGAGCTCTCCGCTCGCGGCGAACTCCGTTGCCATGCGCTCGAGCACGTGGTGCTCGACGATCGACTGGACGAGCTCCTCGGGCATCGATTGCGCCAGGGCACGGTCGACCAGGCGCGATAGCTCCGGAACGAGGTGCTCCTCGGCCGCAGCCTCGAGTGGGCCGCGCGACGCCCGCGCGGCAACGCGCGCCGGGAAGAAGGCGAAGCGCCCCGCCGCGCCGAGCCGTGACCGTCGACTTTCGGGCGCCACCCCGGTCAGGCCGCCGCGGCGGCCCCCGCGCGGGCGCCCAGGCGGTCAAGCAGGTGGTCGCCGACGCGCAGCGAGTTGGCCATCGCGGTCAGAGCCGGGTTGACCGCGCCGATACAGGGGAAGACGCTCGTGTCCACCACGTAGAGGTTGTCGAGCTCGTGAGCTCGGCAGTCCACGTTGAGCACCGATGACGACGGGTCGGTACCGAAGCGGCACGTGCCCGCTTGGTGGGCACAGCCGGCGACCGGGATCTCGTTCTTCATGTAGGCGAAGCGGCGGAAGAGGTGGCCCGGATTGAGGTCCAGCTTGCCGAGTATCGAATGGAGTTTCCCGTACAACTGCTTCTTCGCCTCCGCGTTCGTCTCCGAATAGGTCAGCGTCAGCTTCCCGTCGGCGTCGACAGATGCGCGGTTCTCAGCCCGCGGCAGATCCTCGGTCGAGAGCCAGAAATCGATCGCGTGCCGCGCCACTCGCTCCAGCGTCCACTCCGGTGCGAGCTTGGTCTCGCCGGGTTTCTCCCCATGGAACATCGGCGCCTGCGACTTGCCGACCATCTGGATGTTCCCGAGCGGGAAATCGAAGTCGTCGCTGCCGAAGTAGAAGTCGTTGAGGCCCAGTGTCTTCTGGTAGACGGTCGGGTTCTCTTCACGCGAGAGCGCGAGCACCGCGACGCTGTCGTGGAACATGAAGTTGCGCCCGACCTGGTCGGAGCCGTTCGCAAGACCCTTCGGGTGCTTGTCGCTCGCCGAGAGCAGCAGCAGCTTGGCCGTGTTCGCCGCTCCGCAGGCGAGGACGACGAGATCGCCCGAAAAGGTCTCCTCTTGCCCGTCGTGTTCCACAACGACGCCGGTCACGGCGTTGCCCGCCTCGTTCGTCTCGAGCCTGGTCGCCTTTGCGTTGGTGAGCAGCGTCACGTTCTCGTGCTCTAGCGCCGGCCGTACACCGAGAACCTCGGCATCGGCCTTGGCATGGACCGGGCACGGAAAGCCGTCGCAGTTCGCGCAGCGCACGCAGGTGCTGTACGGCATGTTCTGCTCGTCGAGCAGAATCCCGCAGGGCGCGTGGAAGGGGTGGTAGCCCGCTGCGGCGAGCTGATCGGAGAGCTGCTGGATCCGCGGCTCGTGCGAGACGGCAGGATGGGGATAGGGCGCACTCGTCGGCGGTTCCGTCGGGTCTTCACCCCGGGCGCCGTGCACCTCGTAGAGCTGCTCGGCCTTCGTGTAGTAGGGCTCGAGCTCGTCGTAGGAGATCGGCCACGCCGGCGAGATCCCGTCGTGGTGCTGGAGCTCGCCGAAGTCCTCCGCCCGAAGCCGGTACAGCGCGGCGCCATAGAGCTTGGTCGCGCCGCCGACGAAGTAGTGGATCTGCGGTTGGAACGGCTTGCCGTTCTCGTCGTACCACGTGTCCTCGGAGACGTAGCGGTTGTCGACGAACACGTCCTGGGCGAGCCAGTTCTGCGGCTCCCGCGGCAGCCAGTCGCCGCGCTCCAGCAGCAGGATCCGCTTGCCGGAAGGTGCCAGGTGCCTGGCGAGCGTGCCGCCGCCCGCGCCGGTCCCGACGATGATCACGTCATATTCAGCCATTGCAAGCCCTCCGCTCGTAGCTCGGCGACGCCGGCATTCGGCCCAGACATTCCCGAGAACGTGGTGGCCGCGCATCGTCCCGACGGGGTGAAGCATGCCCGAGCGGCTCCTGGATGCTGGTCTGGCATGCCTACGAGAACACGTTCACGGCCCGCGAGATCACGAGCGCGAGGATCCCCAGCGAGATCACCGCTTGGAGCATCATCGCCAGCTTGGCCCAGGGCGCCAGTGGCATGGCGTCCGTCGGGCTGAGTGCCGTCGCGTTGGTGAAACCCAGGTACAGGTAGCCGACGAACCGTGGGCGCCAGCCCGGCGAGGCGAGCTCTCGATTGATCTCCTGCGGGAAGGCGAAGTCGATCCTCCGCGATGGATCTAGGGCGCGGGCCGCCGCTCCGCCTCCGTCCAGATCCCAGTAGAGCAGCGCGAACGCGATGTTGTTCGATACCCACACGATCGAGCCCGCCTCGAGCAGAGCGCTGGCAGAGTTCGTCTCGGGCCCGCCGTGGATGAGGTCGTCGATCAGCTCGGCGGTCGCCCAGAGCGAGCTGAGAACCAGGAGGGAGACCAGGACGATCGAAGACGTCCGGAGCAATCTGGACCGGCGAGAGATCGCTACCGGATCGGCGACGATCAACGCGACGAGCAGGACCCCCTCGACCGTCGGAAGCAGCCAGTTTGGACCGGGGCGCAGCTGGTCGGGCAGGAGGTACGTGAGCACGATCGCAGAAGCGGCGGCGGCCACCATCGGCCATCGCGCTTCGGCCACGGCCTGAGCCCGTTCATCGAGAGACGGTGCGTCAGCGGAGGCCGGCCCTGCGTGCCGCACCTGACGGGATCAGCCTTTCAGCTCGACCATGATCACGTGCAGATCAGCCTCACCGACGTTCTCGATCGAGTGCGGCGGAAGCGGCTCGGACCATAGAGTCACCGGCGGCTCGGGCCGACTCTCGGCCATGCGGGTGTCGAGGAGCACTGCTCCTTCGCCGTCACGCCGGACGAAGTCGGGGCTGCTCAACACGTACTGGACGTTCGGCCAGCGGTGCGTGTGAACAGCTGTCGTCTCCCCGCCAGGGATTCGCGTCTCGAGAACCCGCACGCGCTCGTTCTCGAGCAGGAGCATGTGGTGCGCCGCCGCGGCCGCGAGAGCGTCGAGTTCCTCAGACCAGTCCCACGGCATGCGCGGGCATCCTCAGGGGCTGCCGCTGTCCACTCCGCCCACCGTCTGCGCCAGCATCTCGGGGACGATGATCCGAGCTGCCGCCTCCATCAGCGCCAGGTGGGAGAAGGCCTGCGGGAAGTTTCCGAGGTGGCGTCCGGTCTCCGCGTCGAACTCCTCCGCATAGAGGCCGAGCGGCGAGCCCACTCGCAGTAGCCGCTCCATCAGGTCGCGCGCCATCTGGAGTTCGCCCACGATCGCGAGCGCCGAGACGAGCCAGAACGAGCAGATCAGGAACGTCCCCTCCTTGCCCGAGAGCCCGTCGTCGGTCTCGCCGGTCTTGTAGCGCAGGACGAAGCCGTCCTCGGTCAGTTCGTTCGCGATCGCCATCACGCTCGCCTTGAGACGCTCGTCGTCGCCCGGCAGGAAGCCGAACAGCGCGGCTAGTAGCGTCGAGGCGTCGAGCGAATTGGTCTCGTAGTGTTGGCGCAGCACGCCGCGGTCGTCGACGCCGTTCTCGAGGATGTCTTGCTTGATCTCCTCGGCGACGGCTGCCCACTTCTGCTGTGACTCGGTGTCTCCCCGGATCTCGCCGAGCTTCGCCGCCCGGTCGAGCGCGACCCAGCACATCAGCTTCGAGGAGACGTAGTGCTGCGGCTTGCCGCGGGCCTCCCAGATTCCCTGGTCGGGCTCCTTCCAGACCCGCGTCGCGCATTCCGCCTGGGTCTGGACGATCGGCCACAGCCGGCGCGGGAGGCGGCCACTTCGGTTCGTGTGCAGGAGGATCGAGTCGAGGGCCGCGCCGAAGACGTCGTTCTGACGCTGGTCGAAGGCCCCGTTGCCGACTCGGACTGGCTTCGCTCCCGCGTAGCCGGTGAGGTCGTCGCGCGTGGTCTCGGTCAGGTCGCGGCGCCCATCGATCCCGTACATGATCTGTAGCGACCCGTCCTCGGTCGCCTCCACGTCGGCGACGAACTGCATGAACTCGTCCGCCTCCCAGTCGAGGTTGAGGTAGTGCAGAGCCTGGAGCGTGAACGTGGTGTCCCGGATCCACGTGTAGCGGTAGTCCCAGTTCCGCTCGCCGCCTGGAGTCTCGGGCAGCGACGTCGTCAATGCCGCCACCGTGGCCCCGGTCGGCATGTAGGTGAGGCCCTTGATCGTGAGCGCCGAGCGCTGGATCGGGTCGCGGAAGCGATGATCCGGGATCCGGGCACGGCCGAGCCACGCGCGCCAGAAGCGCACGGTGGCGTTGATGCGCGACGTTGCCTCGTCGACATCCTCTGGAGCCAGGCCGCCTTCCTCCCACGAGAGCGCGCAGTAAGCGCGGTCGCCTGCCTGGAGCGTGTGCCGGGCCCGGGCGCGGCTCTCCTCGATTCCGAGCGCCAGGTTGGTCACGAGCCGGATCGTCTGGCCGGCCCCGCTCGCGTCGGCGGCGTGCAGGTCGTCGTCGACGAGCGTCCAGGTCGCAGGCTCGCGCCCGTAGTCGAACGCGGGCTCGCAGACGAGCTCGAGCTCCACGTTGCCCTCGAGGCACTCGACCGTGCGGACGAGCATGTGGTCGGCGTCATCGTCTGCCGGTGGGCGCGTGTGCGGCGTGATCGTGTCCGCGCGCTCCCGCGGGCCCATCGTCAGAGCGTCACGCACGACGATCCAGCCGCTCGGCGTTTTCCACGTCGTCTCGAGGACGTTCGTCCCGGGCTCGTACGCCACCGCGGTCGGATGGTTGATCCCGAAGGGCGCGAGCCGGAAGAAACCCGCCTGGCGGTCGAGGAGGCTGCCGAACACGCTCGGCGAGTCGAAACTCGGTACGCAGAGCCAGTCGATCGCCCCGTCGGACGCGACGAGCGCACCGGTGTGGCAGTCCGAGAGGAACGCGTACTCCGCGATCGGGGGGAACGGCGACGGCGCCGCTGCGCTCTGGGGGCGGTCGGTTGTCTGTTGGACGGCGGTCACGGCGTCACCCAGGGGCCGTGCCAGCGGCCATGGCCGGCGAGGAGCTTGTCTGCCTCCTTGGGGCCCCACGAGCCCGGCTCGTAGGAGTGGACCGGTGGAGGGGCGTCCAGAAGCGGCTGCATGATCCGCCACTGCTCCTCGACGCCGTCCTGGCGGGTGAAGCGCATCCCGTCGCCGCGCATCGCGGCCTCGAGGAGCACCTCGTAGGGCGTCGCGCCCTCACCTCCCTGCGTCGCGAACTCTGCGTCGAGGTCGATGGTTCCTACTCCCGCCTCGTCTCCCCGGTGCGCGTCGACGGTCATCCGGATGCCCGTGGTCGGGTCGAGCTTGATCACGATCTGGTTCGGCTCGGGCATCTTCTTCCCATGCTTGAACCCGAGCCGCGGCGGGCTCTTGAGCACCAGGCGCAGCTCGGTCTGTGTCGCCTTCAGCAGCTTGCCGGCACGGATGAAGAAGGGGACGCCGTCCCAGCGCCAGTTCGCGATGTCGAGGCGCAAGGCCGCATAGGTCTCGGTGGTCGAGTCCGCAGCACAGCCCTCGACGTCGAGGTAGCCGTCGTACTGGCCGCGGACGTAATGGGCGGGGTCGGCGTCGGCGACGGCCCGGAAGACCGCGACCTGCGCGTTCTTGAGCGTGTCCTCGTCGTGGCCGGCCGGCGACTCCATGGCCGCGGCCGCGACCACCTGCATCAGGTGGTTCACGACCACGTCCCGGAGCGCCCCGACCGGGTCGTAGAAGTGACCGCGGTCCTCGACCCCGAAGTCCTCCGCCATCGTGATCTGGACGCTCTCGACGTAGTTCCGGTTCCAGATCGGCTCGAGCATGGTGTTCGCGAACCGGAGGTAGAGGATCTCCTCGAGCCCCATCTTCCCGAGGAAGTGGTCGATCCGGTAGATCTGAGACTCGTCGAGGTACTCGTGGAGCTGTTCGGCCAGCTCGTGTGCCGACGCCGTGTCGTGCCCGAACGGCTTCTCGACCACGACCCGGGCGTTCTCCGTCAGGCCGGCCTCGGAAAGGCCCTGCACGACTCTGCCGAAGAGGAACGGCGGGATCTCGAGGTAGAAGACCGGATGCTCCGCTCCGTCGATCGCCTCGGCAACGCTTTCGTAGGTGGCCGCGTCGCCGAAGTCTCCGGCCACGTAGGCGAACCGGTCGGCAAGGCGGTCGAACACCTTCTCGTCCAGCTCCTCGCCGGTGCCGATGATCGACTCGCGTGCGCGCTCCTTGAGCTGGTCGACCGTCCAGTCGTCGACGGCGACGCCCAGGATCGGGCAGTCGAGCAGGCCGCGCTTCTCGAGGCGGTAGAGAGAGCGGAAGGTCATCACCTTGGCGAGGTCGCCGGTGATCCCGAACGCGACGAAGACATCCGCCGGCTTCGGCTCGCTTGCCGAGCTCGTCGTGCGGGAGGTACTTGGGCTTGCCGTCGTCATGCGTTTCCTCCTACTCCGAGTTGCGGACGCAGAGATGCTCGCTTTCCGTTCACGTCGACGCGGCCTCGCCCGAAGGCGTCGACCCTGTGCCAGCGGCCCGGCACGTCGAGCAGCTCCAGGTGCCCGATACCGGCCGGGAGCGCGGGATCGACCACGAGGTGGTCGCCTATCGGCTCGAGGCCGAGCATCGTTCGCAGCAGCAGCAGCGGCGCGCCTGTCGACCAGGCCTGGGGGCTGCACGCGGTCGGATACTGCACAGGGAACCGCGTCAGCGTCCGCTCGTAGCCGCCGAAGGCCTCGGGCAGGCGACCGTCGAAGAACTCGGCCGCGTCGAGGATTCCCGCGGCGATCCGCGCCGCTTCCTCCTTGAAGCCGTACCGCCTGAGGCCCCACGCGATGAACGAGTTGTCGAAGGGCCAGACGGTGCCGACGTGGTAGCCGATCGGGTTGAAACGGGCCTCACCCTCCGCCAGCGTGCGCACCCCCCAGCCGCAGAAGAGCCTCGGCCCCATCAGATGCCGAACGACCGCCTTCGCCTTCGACTTGTCGACGATGCCGCTCCAGAGGAGATGGCCGTTGTTCGAGGTCAGCGCGTCGACCTGCTTGCCCTCGGTGTCGAGGGCCAGCGCAAAGTACTCGTCGTCCTCGACCCAGAAATCGCGGTTGAAGCGGCGCTTGAGCTCGGCGGCCTGCTTCTCGAGCTGGTCCGCGAACGCCGGGTCCTTCCACACCTCGCGCGCCAGCCGGGCCCCGCGCATCTTCGCGTCGTAGGCGTAGCCCTGGAGCTCGCAGGTCGCCCGCGGGAAGCCGGGAAGCCTGCCGTCGCGGTAGGAGATCGAGTCCCAGGAGTCCTTCCAGCACTGGTTCTCCAGTCCCGTCTCCTCGTTGCGGCGCTGGTACCAGATGTAGCCGTCGCCCTGGAGGTCGGCGTACTCGTCGATCCAGTTCAGCGCCGCCCGGGCCTCGAGCTCGAGGCTGCGAACGAGCTTCCGGTCGCCCGTCCAGCGCTCGTACTCGTCGAGCAGGATGACGTAGAGCGGCGTCGCGTCGGCGCAGCCGTAGTAGGGCGAGTGCGGCCGTTCCTCGAACGCCGTCAGCTCGCCGTAGCGCATCTCGTGGAGAATCCGGCCGGGATCCTCGTCGCGAAAGTCGTCGATCCGCGATCCCTGCCAGGCGCCGAGCGCGAGCAGGGTCGTGGCGGCGAGGTCGGGCGTGAACGGGAGGGCCTGCAGGCTGGTGAGGATGCTGTCGCGGCCGAACATCGTCATGAACCAGGGGAGGCCGGCGGCGGGCAGACTTCGCCTGCCGGCGACGGGCGGGGTGAAGCGCAGGGCCGCCAGATCGACGAGGCTGCGCCTGTACGTCGCCTTGAGGGGATCCCAGTCGCACTCGATCCTCGGCGCGTCCTCGAGCCACCGTTCCAGGTTCCGTTCCATGTTCTGCCGGCCGCGGCCCTGCGCGAACTTCGGGAGCTGGTGCCGCTCGCCGTAGCCCAACATCGCCGTGACAACATCCAGGTCCGTCGCCCACCTTCCGTGGGGCTCGATCCTGAGCTTGAAGGTCAGGCCGCCCTTGTCGACTCGCGCGGGGGCGCTCGCCGAGATCACCGTCGAGCGGACGTACTTGTCGCGTTCATAGATCAGCTGCAGCCGACCTTTCTCGACGCGATTGACGTACTTGCCCTTCTTCGAGAGCGCGTCCTTCACCTCGAACAGGTCCGCGAAGTCACATCCGGCGTCGATCCGCACCGTCAGATCGACGGGCTTGTCGTCGTGGTTGAGGATCGTCAGCTCCTCGTGGAAGCCGTTTCCGACCGCACGCTGGCGGATCACCGACAGCTTCGAATCGACGTAGACGGTGCCCGTTCCGGGCACGAGGAAAAACCGCGTCTCGAAGTACTGGAGGTCGTCGACCGAGAGCGGATTGAGCCGGCTGCCGTTCACGCTTAGCACCCACTTGGAGAGGAAGCGGGTATCGAAGGAGAAGAGGCCGGTCGGGTCGGTGAGCGACGCCTCGATGTCGCCGCGGTCGTCGCTGACCACAAACGTGTTGCCGTCGAGGATCTTGATCAGGCTGTCGCTCATGCTCTTCGCCCGGCTGTGGTGGCTCGGCGCCGCCGGCGCCGGCGCGGGGGTCCGGGAAGCAGCCGCTGGAAGGCCACCAGGAGCTCGGACTCGCCCTCGATGACGAGATCGCCGCGAAGCGTGGCCGCCATCGCGTTCATCTCGCCGCTGGCCACGCGGTCGAACACCGCCTTGTCGGCACGGAGGGTGCAGTCGGCGCGGACGTTCTTCCGCGAGACGGACACGTCGCCCTTGTCGATGCTGACGACCCGGCGCTCTGTCTTCTTCCCGTCGACGATCTCGAAGCGGATGGTGCCGGAGACCTTTTCCAGCAAGGGCTCGTGCCCGCGCCGGCCGAGCTCCTCGAGCAGGATCCCGCTCATTTCCGAGCCTCCGAGGCCGGTTCTTCTTCCAGGTCCACGGTGATGCGACCGGAGCGCTGGTGCGTCAGCCCGGCGCCGACCCAGTCGACGACGGCCTTCGAGCGGTCCTCATTCGTCGGCAGGAGCGCGAGGTGCACCGTTGCCCAGGCCAGCTGCGCCGTCTTGCCCTTCATCGTCTTGCCCCCGAGCATCTGCACGACGGCCGAACCACGTCCGATCGCCGCCATCGTCCCCTTGTCCTTGTACTTGAACGGCTTCGTCTCCTTGCCCGCGATCCGCTGGGCGAGCGTCTTGCCCGCGTGCTCGCCGGACTGCAGCGCCACCGAGCCGAGCTGCGGCAGCACCTGGCTCGTCTTCTGGTCGGTGATCGCAGCGACGTCGCCGACCGCGTACACGTCCGGGTGCGAAGGGATCCTCAGCTCCTCGTCGACGCCGATTCGGTTTCCCCGCTCGAGCTCGAGCCCGAGCGACTGAACCAGGGCGTTGCCCTGGAGGCCCGCGCCCCAGACCAGGGTGTGCGCCGGGAGCACGGTCCCCGACTTGAGCGTGACTCGCTGCGGTGTGATCGACTCGACCACCTCGCCGGTCTGGACCTCGACGCCGCGCTTTGTCAGCGCCTCCTCCGTGTAGGTCCGGATGTCCTCCTTGAACATCGGGAAGATCTCGGGGCCGGCCTCGACGAGCGTGATCTTCGCCCGATCGGACGCGACGTCGGGGTAGTCCTTGCGGAAGACGCCGTTGTAGAGCTCGGCTAGCGCCCCCGCCGTCTCGACGCCCGTCGGCCCTCCTCCGACGACGACGATGTTGAGCGCCCCGTCTTCGATCACGGAGGGCTCCCGGTCTGCCTTCTCCCACGTGCGCAGGACGTGATTCTTGAGGCGTACCGCGTCGGCAAGCGTGTAGAGCGGGAACGCGTGGTCGGCCGCCCCTTCGACCCCGAAGAAGTTGACCTCCGCCCCTATGCCGACCACGAGGTAGTCGTAGCTCAGCGGCTCGAGCTCGTCGAACGTCACTCGGCGCGCCTCGAGGTCGATCGCGGCGACCCGATCCTGGTGGATGCGCACGTTGTCCTGCTTGTGGAAGAGGTCGCGGATCGGGTGGCCGACCGCCGGCTGCTCTAGGAGACCCGTCGCCACCTGGTAGAGCAGCGGCTGGAAGGTGTGGTAGTCGTGCTTGTCAACCACCACGACGTCGGCCTCGCTCTTCTTCAGCTTCTGCGCAGCGCCGATCCCGGCGAAGCCGCCGCCGAGGACGAGGACGCGCGGGCGCCGGCCCTTTTCGTCTGATCCCGTGGCCACGAGTGTCACGCTACGCCCGCGCGCGCAAGGCCTGTTCACCCGAAGGGGATGATCGTCCTCAGGTCGTGGGATACGTGAACACGAAGTAGAGCGCCACCACCAGGAGCGCGCCGGCTACGCCCAGCAGCGACAGACGGATACGCGTGACCTTGAACTTCTGCGCTAGCGCGGTCAGGAAGAGGACCGTCCCCAGCAGGACGGTGTTGCGGAGGTAGCGGTCGCCTTTCTCGCGGGCCTGCGTCCCCTGCTCGAAGTAGGCGGAGGCGCGCTCATCCGCCTGGGCGGCTCGCTCGGCCGTCGCGCTGTGGTACTGCGGCATCAGGACAGGACCGGCGGGCGCGCGCGGGTTGTTGAGCGGATCGGTCTTGATCCAGGCGTTGAAGGCAACGCGGTACTCGGGCAGGAAGCGCCGCTCGAAGAGGCGTGCGGCCTTCTCGTCGCCGGCCGCTTTCTCCTGCAGCCAGAACCCCAACGTGCTCGTGTTGAAGAGGAGTTGCTGTCCGTTGAGGGTCGCAGCCCTGTTCTCCGCCGCCCGCTCCTTGTTGGCCAGGCCGTAGAGGTGCGCCTGGTCGCCGTCCCAGCGGGCGGTCTGGTACCCGCTCCAGGCGGTCGCGACCGCGACGATCGCGAGCAGGATCGCCTCGACGATCTCGATCCGTTCGGCATGCTTCTCGCCCGCGGTCTTGTGGCCGTGCTGGTGCGACAGCGTGTGCGCGACCTCTCCCGGTGAGACCGTCTCCGGCATTCCGGCAACCTCGCACGCGCGACCGCGCGCCGGTTCATCCAAACCGGACGATGCGGCGTCGCAGCTATGAGAGGAATCCCGTCCTGGTCGTGTTCGTCCCGTTTGGGTACGGTGGGCCGATGGCCGAAGTGGTCGAGACGAACGACCTCACGGAGGCTGCACAGCAAGGCTGGGCGGTGGACTACCGGATCCGCCGCGACGACGGGGAGGAGCTTCACGCCGAGGTCCGCTGCTGGGATAAGGCGCACGCCGCTGCCGAACGGTCGGCGAACGCCGACGCTCTCGCTGCGATCGCGGATCGGGGCTTCGCCGCTGCGCTCGAGCATGCGGAGCTGGTGGAGTCTCCGGCGACGCGTGGCGCGGTTCTGATCTCGATCTGGTTCGACCCAGTTGACGAGGGCAACCTGCGCCGTCGAGTCAGCTACGAGCGCGCTCCCGCCGAGTAGGTGCTTCAGGGGCCCCCGGCACCGGCTTCGGCTCCTGCCGGCGCCGAGTCCGAGGTCGAGGAGCGGTCGTCGGGCACGGGCACCGCGTCCTCGGCTTGGTAGGAAGCGAGCAGCCGGCGTTCCTCATCGCGCTTCGGGAACTTCAGGAACACCAGTGCGGCGCCGAGCAGTACGGCCACGATCCCGGCCAGGTAGGCCCACTGGTCGCCCTGAAGAAAGGCCGTCTTCGCGCCGGAGATGATGTTGTCCTGGACCGAAGGCGAGTACCGCTGCGCCGTGTCGGCGGCGCTCGAGAAGGACTTCGTCAATTCGCTCTGGACGCTCTGCGTGATGTTCTTGCCCGACGCGGAGATGGCTGCACCCGCCGCCGCCGCATACCCGGCCGTCAGGAGCGCGCCGAAGATCGACTGCATGATCGCGCCGCCGAGGTCGCGCTGCAGATCCGCGGTACCGGAGGCCATGCCCACACGCCGAACCGGGACCGAGCTGGTGAGCGAGTGCGAGGCCGGGGTGCCGGCGAGCCCGACGCCGATTCCGACGAAGGCGTAGCCGAGTCCCACCTTCCAGTAGGCGATGTTCTCCTTCCACAGCAGGAGCATCGTCAGGAAGCCCAACAGGACGAAGACGTAGCCGAAGAGGAGCGTGAACCGGGCGCCTTTCGCCTCGATCAGCTTGGCGGAGCGAGGCGCCACGACGACCATGCAGAACACCGCAGGCAGGATCGCCAGCCCGGCGTCGACGGTCGAGTAGCCGAGCACGTTCTGGAGGAACTGCTGTCCGATGTACATCGACCCCATCAGGGAGCCGAACACGATCAAGCCGGCGCAGGCCGCGACCCAGAAGGTCGGGCGGGCGGCGACATGGAGGTCGTAGAGCGGGTTCGCTGCCCGGCGTTGGCGGATGTAGAACGCCACCAGGGCCATGCCGGCGACGATGAAGAGGCTGACGACCAGGGTCGTCTCGTTCGGCACCGCAGCGAAGTTGATCCCGAGGATGAGTGCGCCCACGAGCACGATCGAGAACACCCCGCCGGGATGGTCGACCGCCTCGGTGGTCTCGTTCACGTGGCTCGGCACCAGCACCAGCGCTAACACGAGCGCGATCACAGCGAGCGGAAGCGTCAGCAGGAAGACCGATCCCCACCAGTAGTGCTCGAGCAGGATCCCCGAGCAAAGTGGTCCGAGCGCCGAGATCCCGCCGCCGATCGCCGCCCACAGCGCGATCGACTTCGTGCGCGCCGGGCCCGACCAGAGCGCCGTGATCAGCGCCAGCGTCGTCGGGTACGCCATGCCGGCGGCGAGGCCGCCGATCACCCGGGCGGCGAACAGTACGTCGATCGACGGCGCCCAAGCGGCGAGGCAGTCGGCGGGAACGGTCAGGATCATCCCGAGGATCAGCAGGAGCTTCCGTCCGTAGCGGTCGCCGACGGCGCCGAAGTACAGAACCGAGGCGGCCAGGCCCAGCGAGTAGCCGACCGCGACCAGGTTGAGCTCGGTCTGCGACGCGTCGAAGTGCTTCCCAATCGAGGGCAGGGCGACGTTGGCCACGGCTAGGCCCAGGTTGGCGACCGCCGCGACAGCGATCAGCGAGCCGAGAACGAGCCCCGCTCGCATCGGGGCGGACGATGTCTCCGCGGTCGCTCCTGTGTCTGCCGTGTCCATTGCTCCTTGTCCGCGATTCGCCGTGCCGGGTCGTTGGGATTTGAAGCCCTCTGGCGGGCGAGATCATCATCCGTCCCGGATGAAGTTCGCTAGCCCGAAGACCCTCGGGCGGATCGGACCCGGCTAGGCGGCCCGCGCGAAGACTCGATCCCGGATGTCTCCACCGCCGGCTGCGATCGAGCCGAGCTCGTAGAGGAAGTCGAACCAGCGCGGATCGACACCCGGCGCCTCCGGGCTGACGCGGAGCCCGGCTCCCGAGCGGAGCGACATCGCGAGAGCGAGCAGACGACGCACCAGGTCGTCGGCGGCGTCCTGCATGGTCGAACCTTCGCCGTGGACCTGGCTTCCGAGGGAAAGGCGGCAGCGGCCGCCGACATCCTTGACCGAGAGCTCCGGCGTCCAGGGGGCGGCCGTCATCGAGTGGAGCCGTTCATCCAGATCGGGCGATGACCAACGTGCGCATGTCTAGAGGATGCGCCGTGAAGGCCCTGCTCCTACCCCGGAAGGATGTTGGGATGCCCGAACCTGCGGATCCGCCACGCACCGTCTTGCCCATTCCCTACCGCGAGCATGTGGGCTTGACCACGTTCGACGCCAAGGATCCGGACACGAGCTTCCCGCCGATCGAGGAGCTGCGTCCGCCCGAGGGCGCGCCGAACGTCCTGATCGTCCTGATCGACGACGCCGGCTTCGGCTCGTCGAGTGCCTTCGGCGGACCGTGCTCGACACCCACCTTCGAGCGCCTAGCCGGCGGCGGGCTGCGCTACAACCGCTTCCACACGACGGCGCTCTGCTCGCCGACCCGCCAGGCACTCCTGACCGGGAGGAACCACCACGCGGTCGGGATGGGCGGGATCACCGAGATCGCGACCTCCGCGCCGGGGTACAACTCGCTGCGGCCGAACACGGCCGCGCCGCTCGCCGAGACCCTGAAGCTGAACGGCTACTCGACAGCTCAGTTCGGCAAGTGCCACGAGGTGCCCGTGTGGCAGACGAGCCCGCTGGGGCCGTTCGACAACTGGCCCGCGGGTGGCGGCGGATTCGAGCACTTCTACGGCTTCATCGGCGGCGAGACGAACCAGTACGCGCCGGCGCTCTACCACAACACGGTTCCCGTGGAGCCGGACCGGACTCCGGAAGAGGGCTACCACCTCACGGACGACATGACCGACCACGCGATCGACTGGATCCGCCAGCAGAAGGCGCTGATGCCCGACAAGCCGTTCTTCGTCTACTACGCGCCC
>Ga0105249_10001533_pt1 | contig 20282 bp, 24 predicted proteins | sample KBSS44metaG_FD_81522 | JGI IMG/M metagenome (GOLD analysis project Ga0105249, IMG submission 81522) | Switchgrass rhizosphere microbial communities from Kellogg Biological Station, Michigan, USA - KBS S4-4 metaG | ecosystem: Host-associated > Plants > Roots > Rhizosphere > Soil | place...
CGGCTCCCACTCCGGTCGAGCGGGGTCGACCGCTGGGCGGCCCGGCCGTCCTGGGCGCGCAGCGTGGTGTCCTGGCGCAGGGCGTCGAGGACCTCCTCGGCGAGCTGGGAGCCGTGCTCGGGGCGCAGGGGGGTGGCCTGGACCCGGAGGGTGACGCCCTCGGGGTCGATCTCCTCGAGCGAGACACTGGGGCGGTAACGGGTCGGGACCGAGATCGAGCGCAGCAGGCTCTGCTCGACCCGCTGCGGGCTGGCATCGTTGGGAAAGCGGGCGCGGACGTCGACTTTCTCGGGCTCGCGCAGGGGTACGACGACGAGGCCGAGGAGGACGTTGTTGGGGACTTTGAGACGGTCGGCGCCCTGGCTCAAGGTCGTGTAGAAGAGGCCGAGCGAGGAGACGGTCCCCTCCAGCGAGCCGGCGAGGGCGCCGCCGACCAGGCGCACCCGTTCGCCGACCCGGAAGGGTCTGGTGCTCTGCAGGACGATGCCGGCGAAGATCCCGCCCAGCGCCTGCTGGGCGGCGAGACCGAGGACGACCGCGGTGAAGGCCCCGCCGACCGCCAGCGTGCTCGCCTGGACACCGGCGATCCGCAGCGCCAGGATCACCACCCCAGCGGTCGCCAGGAGGCGGATCACGAAGCCGGCGGTCCCCGCCGTCGCCGGGTCGAGGCGGCGGTAGAGCCGCGGAGAGAAGGCGCGGCCGAGCCAGTGGATCGCCGCCGAACCGACCAGGACGAGGACGACCACCGTGCCGATCCGGACCCATTCGCCGTAGCCGGGCGCGATCGTCTTGCGGTTGTAGTAGACGACCAGGGTCGCGGCGATCACCAGCATCGCGACCAGCAGGCCGCCGATCGCCTTGCGCGAGATCTTCGGCGCCAGCTCGTCGCCAAGACCGATCGAGGTCCAGGCGTGGCTTCGGGTCTCGAACAGCTCGCGGGGCAATCTCCGGCGTGGCGCAGGCATCGCTACTACATACCCATGGCACCGCCCAGGTATCGCCGCGTCGACGCCTATGTGACCGGTCTCACTCGTCAGGCGCCGCGCAGCGCCGCGAGCGCCGCGTCGCGGCTCTCGTGGACCGGGATCGAGACCTCGAGGCCGGTGATCTCGAGCACCCGCCGCACCTGTTCGTTGGTGCTGCAGATCACCACCCGCTCGCGGTCGCCGTCGCCCTCGGCTAGTCGCTGCCAGGCGCGGACGATCATCGCGATCCCGGTCGAGTCGATGAACTCGCACTCGCTGAGGTCGATCAGCAGGGGCTCGTTCGCCCCGACCGCCTCCTCCAGCGGACCCTCCAGCTCCGGCGCGGTTCCGAGGTCGAGCTCACCCCGCACGACGACCACTCGGACACCGTCCTCCAGCGCGGCGGTCGACGCCTCGAAAGACCCTGGACTCACGCGGCGATCCTACCGCAGCGTCGTCGAACCAAAGCCCCCGTTTCGCCGGAAACGGTCCGGGTAGGAACCGACTGCGGCCCGAAAGCTATGCTCGCCCGCGGCGAGAGGACGAAAGGTCCATGCGGTGTGCGCCAAGCTGGCGCACGAGGCGCTCTATCTACAACGTGAACGCGACTAAAGAGGATCGATCGGGGCTGGAAATGTCCCTGCCTGCCAACGCAGAAAACGTTGCGGTCGTCCGCCACGCTCTCGCCGGCTTGGCCGAGTCGATCGGGATGGACGAACCGGGGATCGCCGACCTGAAGACGGTGGTCACCGAGGCCTGCATGAACGTCGTCGTCCACGCCTACCCCGGGGACCGGCCGGGGCCGCTCGAGGTCGACGCGGTCCCCGAGAACGAGGGCCTGACGGTCGCCGTCCGTGACCAGGGGATGGGGATCCGGCCGCGCGCCGACGAGGGCGACGAGCGGCCCAGCCTGCGCCTCGGCCTGACCCTGATCGCCGCGCTCTCGAGCAGCTTCGAGATCAAGGGCGGCGTCGACCGCGGCACCGAAGTCCGCATGCACCTGCCGCTGCACGCCCGTGACCGCGCCGCGGAGGAGAAGCTGGAGAGCGCCGCCATCCCCGGCGGCCGCCCGGAGACGACCGACCTGCGGGTCGGCCCGCCGCAGCTCCTGGCGCCGATCCTGAGCCGCGCCCTGACCTCGCTGGCGGCGCGCCACGACGTCACCGTCGACCGCATCTCCGACGCGATGCTGCTCAGCGACGCGATCTCCGCCGGCGCCCCGCAGGGCTTCCCCGACGGCCACGTCTGCCTCTCGATTCTCGACCGCCCGGAGGGCGTCGAGCTGCGGGTCGGGCCGATGGAAGCGGGCGGCGGCGAGAGCTTGCGGCAGAGCCTCGACCTGCCCGCGGTCGGCGGCTCGCTCGAGGCGCTGGCCGACGAGATGCGAGTCGAAAGCGACGGCGACGGCGAGTACCTAGTCGTCGGGATCGCCGCGCTCGCTGGCTGAGCGGTCGGCGACCTCCTCGCGGATCCGGTCGAGCGTCCGCCGCAGGATGCGCGAGACGTGCATCTGCGAGTGGCCTATCTGCTCGGCGATCTGCGACTGGGTCATGTCATCGACGAAGCGCAGTTTGAGGATCAGCCGCTCGCGCTCGTCGAGCTGCGGCAGCACCCCCTCGAGCGTCAGCTTGTCCTCGACCAGCTCGAAGCCCTCGTCCTCGTCGCCGATCCACTCCGAGGCCGGTGACTCTTCCTCGTCGCCGAGCGGCCGGTCGAGCGAGAGCGGCCGCCGGTTGTGGTTCGCCTCGAGTACCTCGAGCACGTCGGCCGGGTCGAGTTCGAGCCGCTCGGCGATCTCGCCGACCGAGGGCGAGCGCTGCAGCGCCACGGTCAGCTCCGTGGTCGCTTTGTCGACTTCGGCCATCCGGTCATGCAGCCCGCGCGGCACCCGCACGGTCCAGACGCGGTCGCGGAAGTGGCGCTTAAGTTCGCCGAGGATGGTCGGCGAGGCGAAGGCCGCGAACGGCGTTCCGCGCTCGGGTTCGAAGCGGTCGATCGCGTTGACGAGGCCGAGGTTGGCGACCTGCAGGAGGTCGTCGAAGGACTCGCTGGCGCCGCGGTAGCGCAGCGCCAGGTTCTTCGCGAACGGCAGGTAGCGGCGGACCAGCTCCTCGCGGCTGGCCGGGTCGCGGTGGGCGGCGAAGCGGCGCCACAGCTCGCGCTCGCTGGCGAGGCCGTCGCCAGGGGTCGGCGCCGGCGCCGGATCGGTGATCGGGATGTGCTCGTCTTTTGCTGCCATCTGGGATTCTCGCGCCGGGCGCCCACACCGACACCGCCCAGAGGACACCGGGAAACCCGATGCCGTGCAGCGCCAGACGGCCAGGAACGCCGTCTACGGACACCATAGCGGCGTGGCCCGCTCCGCTAGCGTCGGGTCTCGATGGTCTCCGCCCTGGCCGTTCTCGCGTCGCTGCTCACAGCCGCAACTCTTCCCGCAATTCCGCCTAACCAATCCTGGCAGTGGCAGCTGCAGGGAAAGCTCGACCCGGGTGTCCCCGCCGCGATCTTCGACGTCGACGGCTTCGATACGACGAAGGCCGAGGTGCGCGAGCTGCACCAACGCGGCAAGGAGGTGATCTGCTACCTCGACGTCGGCAGCTGGGAGAGCTACCGCCCCGACCGCGACCAGTTCCCGGCTGCCGTGATCGGCAAGCGCTACGAAGGCTTCCCGGACGAGCGCTGGCTCGACGTCTCCCGCTTGCGCCTCTTCCGGGCGCCGCTGGAAGCGCGGATCGCGATGTGCGCGCGCAAGGGGTTTGACGCGGTCGAGCCCGACAACCTCGCCGGATTCGAAAACGACACCGGCTTCGCGATCAGTGCCGCGGACCAGCTGCGCTTCGACCGCTGGATCGCCGCCCAGGTCCACCGCCGGGGGATGGCGGTGGCGCTGAAGAACGATCCGCGCCAGGTCCCGCAGCTGCTCGCCAGCTTCGACTTCGCGATCGTCGAGGAGTGCTTCCAGTACGAAGAGTGCGGCCGCTTCGTGCCGTTCGTCGAAGCCGGCAAGGCGGTCCTCGAGGCCGAGTACGAGCTGCCGCCCGCCGCCTTCTGCGAACGCGCCGGCGCACTCGGCTTCAGCGCGATCCGCAAGTCCTTTGATCTTCGCTCCGAGCCGTGGGAACCTTGCAGCCGCTAGGAGACGAGATGCATCCAACGGATAGGCGGTTCCTCATCACGCTCACCGCAATCCTCCTGGCGCTATCGCTGATCGCCGTGCTCTGGTACCTGACGGCGCAGTCTTGGGGCACTGGCTGAATCTGTTGTTCGAGTCCCTGGCAGGCTTGCGGGTAGTCTCGCCCTGACAGCAGCCAGGCAACCAGGCGCTCGCCCCAGCCAAGGAGGTCAGATGGGTTTCGACCAGTACCACGAGCCACCGGAGGAGCTGCCGGCGGAGACGCGTACCTTCGCCCGCCTCTGCGCCTCGCTCGAAGAGGAGTCGCAGGCGATCGGTTGGTATCAGCAGCGCCTCGCGGTCGAGCCCGACGCCGAGGCCCGGGCGATCATGGAAGACGCCCAGGGGGAGGAGTTCAAGCACTTCTCGATGGACCTGGAGGCGCTGTTGCGGCGTACGCCGCGCTGGCGCGCGATCGCCGAAGGCGTCCTCTTCCAGTCCGGCGACATCGTCGAGAACGGCGAGGCGGCGGAGGCCGCCAGCGAGGACGTCGGCAGCGGTGAGGAGGCACCGCCGGAGGGCAGCGCCGCGGCGAACGTGGCGATGGCCCGGGCGGGCGACGGCTCGCTCGGAATCGGCAGCCTCAGGGGGGAGGACCGATGAACCACCTACTGCGCGACATCGCGCCGCTCTCCGACGGCAACTGGGCACTGCTCGACGACGAGGCGCGTGAGCGCCTGCACGGCCCGCTCGCCGCCCGCCGGCTGGTCGACTTCGCCGGGCCGCACGGTTGGGAGCACTCGGCGACCAACCTCGGCCGGACCGAGGAGCTGGCACCGCCCGACGGCGAGGGCGTCGAGGGGCTGCGGCGCCGGGTCCTCCCGCTGGTCGAGCTGCGTGCCGACTTCGCGATCGCCCGTGCCGAGCTGGCCGACGACGACCGCGGCTCGGTCGACGCCGACCTCGAGCCGCTCGACGAGGCGGCGGTGCGGATTGCCACCTGCGAGAACATCGCCGTCTTCCACGGCTGGGCCGACGCCGGCATCGTCGGCATCGCCGAGGCCTCGCCGTTCAAGCCCGAGCCGCTCGGCGACAGCGCCGAGCAGGATTACCCGCGGTCGGTCGCCCGCGCGGTCGAGTCGGTGCGCGCCGCCGGGATCGGCGGGCCCTACGGGTTAGCGCTCGGGCCCGGCGAGTACACCCGGGTGATCGAGACCGCCGAGCACGGCGGTTATCCGCTCTTCGATCACCTCGGCAAGGTCCTGGGCGGCGGCCCGATCGTCTGGGCGCCGGGGGTGGAGGGGGCGGTCGTGGTCAGTCTCCGCGGGGGCGACTTCCTCTTCGAGTCGGGGCAGGACCTGGCGATCGGCTATGACCACCATGACGCCGAGGCGGTCGCCCTCTACCTGCAGGAGAGCTTCTCGTTCGTCGTCGCGACGCCCGAGGCGGCGGCGCCGCTCAGTCGTTGAGCTGAGCGGCGCCGGCCCCGGCTTGGGGGGTGTCGGGGGAAAGTTTGGTCAGTTCCCGTTGGACGCGGCCGCGGCGGCCTTTTTCGCCTCGGCTTCGCCCTCCTCGGAGTCAGGCGATTTGAAGTGCAGGAGCTCGACCTTGGAGAGGAATCCCGCGCCGTCGCCCTTGGCCAGCCGTTCCGAGGCCTTCGCCTGGATCTCGAGCAGGCTGTCGTAGGTCTGATCGAGCAGCTTCGTCACGTCCTCGAAGGCCTGCTTGTCGACGATCATCGGCGTGCGGGTGACGTGGAAGTCGTCGACCGCGTTCATCGTGCCGGAGCTGACTGCCTCCTCGATGTCGCCGAAGATCGCCTGCAGCACCGCGCCGGAGACCGCCGGGCGCAGCACTTCTGGCATCCGGGCCCATTCGTCGCTGCTGAGGAACTGACGGCGGGTCGCGCGGTAGAAGTGCTCAGTGGCGCCACGCCGCTGCTTGGTGTCGACCAGCTCGATGCAGTCGTATTTCTCGAGCACCCGCACGTGGTAGGCGACGAGATTCAAACTTTGGTCCAGCTCTTGGGCCAAGAGGTTGGGGCTCGCCACTCGCTCGTTCAAAATGATCAGGATCTGAACTCGGAGCGGGTGGGCGAACGCCTTGGCGACGATCTGTTCGACGTCGTTCTTTTGTTTCGTCCTGGGCATCGGGGGGCTTCTTTCGGTTGTTAACACGGTTTGCGACCGGTTCGGACACTTTAAAGCCCGAAGCTCAAGAAAATCTATACCGGTGATCAATTATCCGTTTAGTAATGCGCATCTGGTGCATTGACTTTGATTGATGAGACTGATTAAAGTAATGCAGCGTTAGCTTCCGAGCGCTGCGCGGGGGGAATCAGTCACCGCAACGGGGGGTAAGAAAATGCGAATCATCAAGGTGCGGGTTCAGGCATCGCCACGGGCGACCTTGAAGGGAGCCTGATCCGCTGAGCAGAAGCGGCGCGGACGGCGGTCGCGCCTGGCAATCTTGAGTGGTGGCACCTTGGAAGTTGCCGCTTCTCGTCGCCGCGATCGCCGTCCCGATCGCTTCCGGCTTCCTAATCGGGGGGCCGGCGATCGGCGTCGTTGTCGGCGCGCTGGTCGCGGTCACCGTCGTCTTCGTCGCCGTGCGGGCGCGACCCCGCGGCGCGATCGGCGCCGGCCCGCCGCCCGGCCGCCGGCTGCTCGTCGTCGTCTCGCGCCCGGTGGAGGACGCAAGGACGGTCAACGCGATCGCCGGCCTGGCTGGCGCCGCCGACGACCACCCGGAGGCTGAAGCGGTCCTCGTCCTGGCGCCGGCGCGGATCGGCTTCCTCGACCGCTGGGCCTCGGACCTCGAGGGCGCCCGCCACGCTGCCCAGGAGAACCTCGTGGTGACCGTGGCCTCGCTGGCGAAGGCCGGCGTCGCGGCGGAGGCGCGGGTTGGCGACGAGGACTTGGTGCAGGCGGTGGAAGATCAGATCGGGAGCTATCCGGCGACCGAGGTGGTGCTGGTGACGGCGGATGCTGAGGCCGATCCGGCGGGGGAGGAGGCGGCGCGGGAGTTGGGGGAGCGGTTGCTGGTGCCGTTGGATCGGATTGTGGTGGCGAGGGACTAGCGCCGTCTACCGATCCAGCAACTCGGCGTACCGCAACGCCGCCCGCGTCGGCGTCACGAATTCGTCGACCAGATGCACCAACCCGACGCCAGACAGATCCCGCGCCGCCCGTTCAATCGCATCCCGCGTCCCGAAGTCGACCTCCTCACCCGCCAGTTCCCGAACCAATTCCGGCACCGTGAGGCGCGCGGGGTGGACGTCGAGGATGCGCTGCAGCACCGCCGACTCCATCGCCAGGTCGTCTTCCCGGGTGGTCCAGTTCTCGCCGCTCGCGTACATCTCCCGCTTATGCCCGCGGGTCGTTGGGTTTCTCCCCCTGGGCCTCGTCCTCGGCCTCGCTGATTCCGAGAACTTGGCGCGCCCAGGGGGCGTCGATCGAGCTGCAATAGAAGTGCTGCATCGAGCCGCGCACCGGCTGGGTGTCGACCAGCGTCACTGCGGCGCAGTCGACGAGAACGCGGACGTGATAGCTGACATTGCTGAGCGGCTCCTCCAACTGCCGCGACAGCTCGCGCGGGCTGATCGCGTCGTCGTTGTCCATGCGGCGGAGGATCCGACGCCGCAGCGGATGGCGCAGCGCCGTCAATAGATCGTTGTCGTCGGAGCGGTCGAGACTCGTCATGCCGTGGCGCAAATATAGAGGAAGCGAAACGTATTGTCTGTAACCTCGCCGTCTGCAGCGGAAACTCCGGCGGTTTCCGAAGATTGGGTCGGAGAGAGGGTCGCCAAAGCGCTCATCTACGCTGGACGCGATGACCCTGCCGCTCGCCCATCTGACGGGCATCTTCGCCTTCGTAACGCTGTTGCCGATGGTGATCGCGGCCGCGCTCTACGCCAAGCGCGCCGCCACCCTGGCCGCCCGCGGAAAACCGGTGCCGCTCTGGCGGCAGGTCTGCTTTGCGACCGGCCTACTGCTGATCGTCATCGCCCTCGTCTCGCCGCTCTCCGACGTCGCCGACGAACTGGTGATCGCCCACATGATCGAGCACCTGATCATCGGCGACATCGCCTCGCTGTTCATCGTCCTCGGGCTGACCGGGCCACTGCTGCAGCCGATTTTGGCGACGCGACCGCTCGACAAGCTGCGCGTCCTCGCCCATCCGCTGGTCGCGCTGCCACTGTGGGCGACGAACTTCTACTTCTGGCACGTGCCGGCGCTCTACGACTCGGCCTGGGGTGGCGCTCCGGTGCACGTCCTGGAGCACGGGACGTTCATCTTCTTCGGCTGCCTGATGTGGATGCCGATCTTCGGGCCGCTGCCGAAGCCGACCTGGTTTACGGCCGGCTGGAAGGTCGTCTACGTGATCATCGTCCGCTTCTCCGGGGTGATCCTCGGCAACGTCCTGATGTGGGCGAACACCGTGCTCTACGACGTCTACGCCAAGGGCGAGGCGGCCTGGCACATCACGCCGCTCGCCGACCAGAGCGTCGCCGGCGTGGTGATGATGGTCGAGGGCACGGTCGGCGGCCTGGCACTGATCGCCTGGTTCTTCTTCCAGGCGGCGAAGGAGGGGATCGAGAAGCAGCGCCTGCTCGACCTCGCCTGGGAACGCGGCGTCGAGCTCGACCCGGCACGCGCACAGCGCGCCGTCGCCGCCGGCCAGAGCAAACGCCTCGAACGGCAGCTGATCGCGAGCGGGGGAGAGCCAAGTGCCAGCGGCACCGCCGGCAGCGGCTGAGGTCGGGCGCCCCGAACGGGCGCTGCTCGGCGTCCTCGTATTCGTCGTCGGCGCCGCCAGCCTCGGCGTCGAGATCGCCGCGGCGCGGCTGCTCGCGCCCTACTTCGGCGCCTCGACGATCGTCTGGGCGAACACGATCGCGGTCGTCCTCGTCGCCCTCTCGGCCGGCTACTGGTTCGGCGGCCGCGTCGCCGACCGCCACCCCCACCTGCGCAGCCTGTGCCTGCTGGTGCTGGGCGCGGCGGTGCTGATCGCCGTCGTCCCGTTCGCCGCCCGGCCCTTCCTCGGCTTCTCGGTCGACGCCTTCGACGAGGTCTCGGTCGGCGGTTTCGCCGGCTCGCTGTTCGGGGTGCTGGTGCTGGTCGCGGTGCCGGTGACCCTGCTCGGTGCGGCGGCCCCGTGGGCGGTGCGGCTGGCGGTCGCCGACGTGCGCGGCTCGGGCGAGGTGGTCGGCCGCCTCTATGCGATCTCGACCGCCGGCTCGCTGGTCGGGACGATGGTCTCGGCACTGCTCTTCATCCCCCTGCTCGGCACCCAGCGGACCTTCCTCGCCTTCGCCGCGGCGCTGGCGCTGGTCGCCTCGCTGGGGGCGGGGCGGCGGCTGGCTGTCGCGGTGCCCGCGGCGCTGGCGCTGGCGGTGCTGCTGATCCCGGTCGGGACGATCAAAGGGGCGGGGGAGGACCGCGTCCTCTACGAGGCCGAGACGACCCACCAGTACGCACGGGTGATCGAACGCGAGGACGGCAGCCGGGCGCTGGAGCTGAACGAGGGCCACGCGGTCCATTCGCTCTACCGGCCGGGCAGCTACCTGACCGGCGACTACTGGGACGGCCACCTGGTGCTGCCGGCGGCCTCGGGGCGGCCGGCGCCGCGGCGGATCGCGATCCTCGGCAACGCCGGCGGCACCGTCGCCCGCGCCTTCGGCCACTACTTCCCGCGGACCGCGGTCGATGCGGTCGAGATCGACGCCGAGCTGACCGAGCTCGGCCGCCGCTACCTCGACCTCCGCAACCCGCGGATGGAGGTCCACTCCGAGGACGCGCGACCCTGGCTCGAGCGCTCGGCCGGCGGCTTCGACGCGATCATGGTCGACGCCTACCGCCAGCCCTACATCCCCTTCTACCTGACCACCCGCGAGTTCTTCGAACTGGCGCGGGATCGGCTCGCGCCCGGCGGCCTGGTGATCGTCAACGTCGGCCACCCGGAGGGCAGCAACGAACTGGAGAAGGTGCTGGGACGGACGATGGCGGCCGCCTTCCCGCGGGTGATGCGCGACCCGATCGAGGACACCAACACGCTGCTGGTCGGCGGCGAGGGGGCCTTCTCGGCCGCCCGGCTGCAGGCCGGCGCCGGCTCGTTGCCAGGCGAGCTGCGGCCGCTGGCGCGCGAGGCGGCGGCGCGGCTCGAGCCGCGGCTGCCCGGCGGTGAGGTCTTCACCGACGACCACGCCCCGGTCGAGTGGCTGGTCGACAGCTCGCTGCTGGAATACGCCAGTGAGTGACCGCGCCCGCGCCTGGCTGGTGACCGGTCCCCTCGGGCGCGGCCTCGCCTTCGCGATCGACTTCGGCGCGGCGCTGCGGACGCTGCTGGCGCGGCGGCGCGCCGCCCGCAACTAGGCGCCCGGCACCCCGATTCCTCTAGTGTCGGGGCAGATGCAGACCACTCTCACCGAGTTGCCCGACTCGCGCGCCCGGGTCGAGGTCGAGGTCCCCGCTGAGGACGTCGCCCGCGCCACCTCGCGCGCCGCCCGCGCGCTGGCTCGCGAAATGCGGCTGCCCGGTTTCCGCAAGGGCAAAGCGCCGCCCTCGCTGGTGATCCAGCGGGTCGGCTTCCCGGTCGTGCTCGAGGAGGCGATCCGCGAGGCGCTTCCCGAGTGGTACGAACAGGCGCTGCTCGACTCTGGCATCGCCCCGATTGGCGACCCCTCGATCGAGATGACCTCGACCCCGAGCGCCGAGGACGAGCCGCTCGAGTTCAAATTCGAGGTCGGGGTCCGGCCGGAGGCTGAGCTCGGCGAGTACAAAGGCCTCGAGGTTGGCAAGAAAGAGACCGAGGTCGACGAGGAGATCGTTGACACCGAGGTCGACCGGCTGCGCCAGGGCTTCGCTCGGCTGGAACCGGTCGAGCGGGCGGCGAAAGAGGGCGACGCGCTGCTGATCGACTTCGAGGGCTCGGTCGACGGCGAGGCCTTCCAGGGCGGCAAGGCCGAGGACTACCTGCTCGAGCTCGGCTCCGGCAACCTGATCCCGGGCTTCGAGGAGCAGCTGGTCGGCGGCGAGCCGGGTGGTGAGGTGAAGGTCGAGGTGACCTTCCCCGAGGATTACCCGAACGAGGATCTGGCCGGCGAAGTCGCGGTCTTCGCGGTCAAGGTCAAAGAGGTGCGGGAGAAAATCCTCCCCGCGCTCGACGACGAGTTCGCCTCCGACGCCTCCGAGTTCGAGACGCTCGAGGAGTTGCGCGGCGACATCCGCGAGAAAGTCGGCAACGCGCTCGGCTCGCGGGCCGAGGAAGACTTCCGGGTCGCGGCGGTCGACGCCGCGGTCGAGGCGGCGACGGTCGAGGTCCCCGACGACCTCGTCATCGCGCGGGCGACCGAACGCTGGGAGCGGATGGAACGCCAGCTCGCCCAGCGCGGCATGGACCCCAACCAGTTCCTGCAGATGCAGGGGAGAACGCGCGACGAGCTGATCGAAGAATCGAAGCCGGACGCCCTGCGCGAGCTGAAGCGCGAGGCGGTCGTCACCGCGGTCGCCGAAGCCGAGGCGATCGAGGTCACGGACGAGGAGCTGGTCGAGGCCCTCGAGCACTCCGCCGAACACGAACGGATCACCCCGGAGAAGCTGCTCGAGCGGCTGCGGGAGAACGGGCGGGCGGCGATGATCGAAGAGGACATCCGGGCGCGCAAAGCGATCGAGCTGATCGCCGACGAGGCGAAGCCGATTCCGTTGGAGGAGGCGGAGGAGCGGCAGGAGAAAGCCGAGGCGGCGGAGAAAATCTGGACGCCTGAGAAAGAGCGTGAGGCGGCCGGAAGTCTCTGGACGCCAGGGGATCCCGACTAGGGACCTGAGCGTCGGTCAGCCCCGCCGACCTCGATCTATAGAGTGCGAATCATGAGTCCTCTGGTCCCAATGGTCGTCGAGCAGACCTCGCGCGGCGAGCGTGCGTTTGACATTTACTCGCGCCTGCTCGGCGAGCGGATCGTGTTCCTTGGCACGCCCGTCACCGACGACATCGCCAACCTGATCGTCGCCCAGCTGCTGCACCTCGAGTCCGAGGATCCGGACAAGGACGTCAGCCTCTACATCAACTCGCCCGGTGGCTCCGTTTACGCGGGGCTGGCGATCTACGACACGATGCAGTTCATCAAACCCAAAGTGCAGACGATCTGCGTCGGGGTCGCGATGAGCATGGGGGCGCTGCTGCTCTGCGGCGGCGCCGAGGGCAAACGGATGGCGCTGCCGAACTCGAAGATCCTGATCCACCAGGTCTCCGCCGGGTTCCAGGGCCAGGCGACCGACATCGAGATCCACGCCAAAGAGATCATCGACGTGCGCCGCCGGCTCGACGAGATCATCGCCAAGCACACCAATCAGCCGTTCGAGAAAGTCACCAAAGACACCGAGCGCGACTACTTCATGAGCGCGGAGGAGGCGAAGGAGTACCACATCGTCGACCGCGTGATCGAGCACCACTGACGCGTCGATGACCTCCTGAGGAGTGCCGCTCTGAAGCGCGCCGCCCTCCTCGCCCTCCTGCTGACCCTGGCACTCGCGGCTGTCGCGGTCGCAAAGCTGCACGACCCGCTCCGCGCCCCCGATGGCGCGATCCCGTTCCTCGCCCACGTCTTCCCGGTGCCGGCCGACCACGGCGAACGCGGTGCGGTCGGCGAATTCGGCGCCGAGCGCAACGGCGGCCGCGTCCACGAAGGCTTCGACATCCTCGCCCACTGTGGGGTCCCGGCGGTGTCGGCCGTCACCGGCAAGGTGAGGAGGACCGGCTACGACCCGGTCCTCTACGGCAACTACCTCGAAATCCACGGCCAGGGCGAGCACCGCAGCTACTTCTACGCCCACCTCGAGCGGCCGCCGCTCGTCCACCGGGGCGAGCGCGTCTGGGCCGGCGAGCGGGTCGGGGTAGTGGGGAAGACCGGCAACGCCTGGTCGGTCGGCTGCATGCTCCATTTCGAGATCCACGTCGACGGCCGGCCGATCGACCCGAAGCCGGCGCTCGAGCGCTGGGATGCCTGGAGCTGAGCGCGAGGCCGTTGCGGGGCGCCTGCGCTGGCAGGCGGCGGAGTGCCGGCGGCTGGGGTCGGAGCTGTACGGGGAGCTGTTGGGGTTGGCGGCGGACGATGTGGATGCGGGCGGGGCGGCCTGGGAGGTGCTGCGGGACCAGCGAGAGGAGCGGAGCTTTTCGGCCTTGCCTTTGCGGTTGATGGGGGCGGTGAACAGGCTCGTTTTGGCTGGGGTGGAGGTAGAGGCGTTCGCGGGATGGGAGGCGTTCCGGGACGTGTTGGCTCGGCGGCGGGACGAGTTGCGCGAGTTGGTCGACTTGCCGGTGCAGACGAACGAGGTGGGGCGGTCGGCGGCGCTGCTGTTCGGCTTCCTGGCTGTGGCGGCCCGGTGGGAGCTGCCGCTGCGAACGTTGGAGCTCGGCGCGAGCGCCGGGTTGAATTCGAACTGGGATCGCTATCGATACGAAACCGAGGGCTTTGCCTGGGGTCCTGCCGGTTCCTCGCTCCGGCTCGTCGATTGGCGCCTTAGTAGCCATATAGGCGACTTTCGCGCCAACTACGCCGAGGCGGTGGAGGTCGCTTCGCGCGAAGGGTGCGACGCGGCGCCGGTGGACGCGAGCACGGAGGAGGGACGGCGGACCTTGCTCGCCTATGTGTGGGTCGATCAGCGGCGGCGGGTCGAGCGGCTGACGGCGGCGCTCGAGGTGGCGATGGCGCATCCCGTCGCCGTCGAGCAGGCGCGGGCGGCGGCCTGGGCCGCAGAGCGGCTTGCGGAGCCGGCCGAAGGGTTCGCGACCGTCGTCTTCCACTCCGTCTTTCAGTGGTACCTGCCCGAGGACGAACGCGCCGCGCTGGACGCGACGATCGCCGCCGCGGGCGAGCGCGCCAGCGCCGACGCCCCGCTCGCCTGGCTGCGGCTCGAGGGTCCCGGTGAGCTGGCCGAGTTGCGGCTCACCACCTGGCCCGGCGGCGAGGAGCGGCTGCTCGGCCGCGCCGGCTACCACGGCAATCCGGTCGAGCTGCTGGAATTCCCGGCGTGAAGAGGGAGACCGCGTGACCCGCCAGGCCGCCGATCGCCTCCTGCGGATGCTGCTGCTCTCGACGCTGATCGGCGTCGTCGTGATCATCGTCCTCGCGATCGTGATCCCGGATCAGCGCGGCCTGTTCCTGCTGATCGGCGCCGTCTACCTCATCACCTCGCTCGCCGCCCAGTTCACCCTGCGCCGCACCCTCAACCGCGAGGTCGCCCGCAGCGAACGGCGCCGAGTCGAAGAGGGCTAGCGCCGCCCGGTCGCCGCTACAGCGGCCGTTCGAACCAGAGGCTCGCTTTCGGGTTGCGGTTGTAGTCCGGCACCTCGTGGTAGCCGGCGGCACGGTAGAGGCCGATCGCGGCGGTCAGGTAGTCGGAGGTGTCGAGGCGGATCGCGCGGCAGCCCGATTCGGCAGCGACACGGTGCAGCTCGTCGAGGATGCGGCGGCCGAGGCCGATGCCGCGGTGGGCGGGGGAGACGTACATGCTCTTGATCTCGGCGACCTCGGTGTCGAGGTGGCGGACGCCGCCGATCGCCGCCGGCTCGCCCTCGACCCGCGCCAGCAGCATCGCCCCGGCCGGCGGCACCAGGTCGGCCGGTGGTCCCTTCGCCGCCTCGGCGCCGAGGTCGACTTGGTGGGCGAGCGGCCCGTCGGCCTCGAGGATGAACGGCTCGTAGAGCGCCATCACCTCGGGGTCGTCGCGCTCGACCGTCCGCAGCAGGATCTCGTGCTTCAAGCCGGCAGCTCGTAGGTGAGCCAGGTCGAGCGGGTGGCGCCGGTCGAGTCGTAGAGGCGCTGAGCGGTGTGGTTGTCCGGGGCCGTCTGCCACTCGAGCACGGCGGTGCCGCGCTCGCGGGCGACCTCGAGGCTGGCCTCGATCAGCGCCCGGCCGACGCCCCCGCCGCGCACGTCGGGGACGACGAAGAGGTCGTTCATCAGCACCGTCTCCCGCGCCGCGGCCGAGGAGAAGTGCCAGTAGAGACAGGCGTAGCCGACCAGACGACCCTCGCGGCGGGCGCCAAGCAGCAGCCCGTCATCGCTCGGGGCGAGGAAGCGTTGGAAGAACTCGCGGTTGCGGGCCTCGTCGATGTCCTCGACCTCGTAGAAGCGCTGGTAGGCGGCGATCAGCGGCAGCAGCTCCTCGTACTCAGCGGTGCTGACCGGCGCGATCTCGAGCTCGGCGGGCATCGTCCTGAAACCTACCGCCACGCAAGCTCGCAACCACGGGGAGGGAGGGCCGGACGATTGACGTATTGCACCGGCACAGGCCGGCGGCCAGGCCCGTTTAAGCTTTTTGGGCCGCCGCCGGAGAAACCAATCGTCCCGTCTAGGAGGGGATTCCGCTGGCACGTCCGACCGACTCCAACGAGCAGCTTCTCTGCAGCTTCTGCGGGAAGTCGCAGCGTCAGGTGAAAAAGCTGATCGCCGGACCGGGCGTCTACATCTGCGACGAGTGCATCGACCTCTGCAACGAGATCATCGACGAGGAGCTGACCGCTCCGCCCGCCTTCGAGCTCGAGAACCTGCCGAAGCCGCGCGAGATCTACGACGTCCTGCAGGAGTACGTCGTCGGCCAGGAGGCCGCCAAGCGATCCCTCTCGGTCGCCGTCTACAACCACTACAAGCGGGTCCAGATCGCACAGTCGGAAGAGACCGACGTCGAGCTGCAGAAGTCGAACATCATGATGCTGGGGCCGACCGGGTGCGGCAAGACGCTGCTCGCCCAGACCCTGGCCCGGATCCTCAACGTCCCCTTCGCGATCGCCGACGCGACCGCGCTGACCGAGGCCGGCTACGTCGGCGAGGACGTCGAGAACATCCTTCTGAAGCTGATCCAGGCCGCCGACTTCGACGTCAAGAAGGCGGAAACGGGGATCATCTACATCGACGAGATCGACAAGATCGCGCGCAAGGCCGACAACCCGTCGATCACCCGTGACGTCTCCGGCGAAGGCGTCCAGCAGGCCCTCCTGAAGATCCTCGAGGGAACGTCGGCGTCGGTGCCGCCCCAGGGCGGGCGCAAGCACCCGCACCAGGAGTTCCTGACGATCGACACGACCAACATCCTCTTCGTCTGCGGCGGCTCCTTCGCCGAGCTCGACAAGGTGATCGAGCGGCGGGTCGGCGATCACGGGATCGGCTTCGGCGCCGAAATCTCCTCGCGCGAGAAGAAGGACGCCGGCGAATGGTTCGAGCAGGTGCTGCCCGAGGACCTGATCGAATACGGGCTGATCCCCGAGTTCATCGGCCGCTTGCCGGTGATCACCGCGATCCACCAGCTCAGCCGCGACGATCTGACCACGATCCTGACCGAGCCGAAACACGCGCTCACCCGCCAGTTCCAGCGCTTCTTCGAGTTCGACGACATCGAGCTGGTCTTCTCCGAGGACAGCCTCGAGGCGATCGCCGACAAAGCCCTGGAGCGCGAGACCGGCGCCCGCGGCCTGCGCTCGATCCTCGAGGAGACCCTGCTCGACGTCCAGTTCGAGCTGCCCTCGCGGCGCGACGTCACCAAGTGCGTGGTGACCCGCGAGACGATCACCCAGGGCCGGCGGCCGACCCTGGTGACCGAGGCCGCCCATCAGGACATCGGTGGCGCTCCTCCCGAGCAGCAGCTCGGCGAGGAAACCGCCTAGCGGCACCTCCCATCAGCGCCAGGGCCGCCACGCCGCCGAGGGCGAGTGAGAGCCCACTGGCGAGCAACGAGGCGCCGACGGTTCCAAAGCCGCCGATCAGGGCGACGCCGACGGCGCCGCCGACCTGACGGCTGGTGTTGTTTACCGCCGAGGCGACCCCGGCGCGGTCGGGGCCGAGCGCCTCGGTGGCGCCGGCGACGAGACCGGGGACGGCGATCCCCATCCCGGTCCCGCCGAGCGCCAGCAACGCCCAGCCGGCGGGGTGCTCGATCGAGCCTTCGAGCTGCGAGAGGCCGAGGTAAGCGACACCGCAGGCGAGCAGCCCGAGCCCGGCTGGCAGGCGCGGCCCGACACGGGCGACGAGCTCGCCGGCGAAGAGCGCCAGGAGGGCGAGCGGCGCCGCCAGCGGGACCAAATTGAGCCCGGTTTCGAGCGGCGAGAGGCCCTCGGTGTCCTGGAGGTAGAGGCTGAGCGCGAAGAGCGCCCCGAGCGTCCCCAGGTTCATCAGCCCGGCGCCGGCGTTGGCGCCGGAGAACTCGGGGCGGGAGAACCAGCGGACGTCGAGCAGCGGTCGCCGCCGGCGCAGCTCGACCGCAACGAAGGCAGCGAAGGCGCCGAGCGCGACGACCGCGGCGGCGATCGCCGCCGCCGTCCCGAAGCCGGCGTGGCCGCCGTCGATCAGGGCGAAGACGAGCGCCGCCAGGGCGAGGGTGCCGAGCAGCTGGCCGGGAAGGTCGGCGCGCTCGCCGTTGGCCGTCGGCCCAGCCGGCAGCAGCCGCCAGCCGCCGAGCAGCGAGAGCGCGACCAGCGGCAGGTTGAGGGCGAAGATCGCGCGCCAGCCGAGCGGCCCGACGAGGACGCCGCCGACAACCGGCCCGAGGACCAGGGCCGAGCTGCCGATCCCGGCCCAGACCCCGATCGCCCGCGGCCGCTCCACCGGGTCGGGGTAGAGCTGGTTGACGACCGCCAGCGAGGTCGGCAGGATCGCCGCCGCGCCGAGACCCTGGGCGACCCGTGCGGCGACCAGCACCGAAGCGCTCGGCGCCGCCGCGCAGGCCGCCGAGGCGAGCCCGAACAGCGCCAGCCCGGCGAGGAAGAGGCGCCGCGAGCCGAGCCGGTCGGCGAGGTCGCCGGCGCCGAGCATGAAGGCGGCGAGGCAGAGCGCATAGGCGTCGACAACCCACTGCAGCTCGGCTCGCGAGGCGCCGAGACCGGAGCCGATCCGGGCGAGGGCGACGTTGACGATCGTCACGTCGAGGAGGACGAAGAAGTAGCCGGCCGAGGCGACGACCAGGGCGTTGCGGCGCCTGTCCATGTCTATGCCCATGCCCCCGACGCTAGGCGCGAAACGATTCGGCGCCGGCCGAATCGTCGCCGTCCTAGCCTGTGGTCATGGCCACGCGCACCCACACCGACGGCGAAGTCGACCTCGCCGCCGCGGCGAAGCTGATGGCCGACTCGAGCCGCGCCGCGGTGCTGGTCGAGCTGAGCGACGGCCGGGCGCTGCCGCCGAGCGAGCTGGCCGAAGTCGCCGGCGTCTCGCGCTCGACGATCTCCGAGCACCTGGCGCTGCTGCAGAAGGCGGGCTTCCTCGCAGTCGAGCGCGGCGGCCGCAACCGTTACTACCGCCTCGCCGGGCCGCAGGTCGCCGAGGCGGTCGAGGCGCTTGGCTCACTGGCACCGCGCCGCGAGGTGCGTTCGCTGCGGCAGGCCAACCGCGCCGGGGCGCTCGGCGCCGCCCGCACCTGTTACGGACACCTCGCCGGCCGGCTCGGGGTTGGGGTCACCGAGGCGATGCGCGAGCGTGGCCTGATCGAGCGCGAGGCCGAGGTCTTCCTGCTCACCGACCAGGGCGCCGCCTGGCTCGGCGAGCTCGGCGTCGAGCGACCGCCCCGCGCCGGCAAGACCTGCAACGACTGGAGCGAGCGCCGCCCGCACCTCGCCGGCAGGCTCGGCGTCGTCCTCGCCAAGCGCCTGTTCGAGCTCGAGTGGCTGGAGCGGACCGCGGTACGGCGCGCCGTGCGGGTCACCGACCACGGCGCCCGCGAGCTGCACGCTTGGCTCGGGCTGGACATTGACCAGACACTCGGTGTCTAGCTCGCCCTAGACTCGGCGGCCCTTGGACGAGGAGCGCCGCAAAACCCTGGAAGCGACGACCCGCTGGGACCCCGGCGAGGTCGAGGCGCGCGTCTTCGCCGAATGGATGGACGGTGGTTACTTTCACCCGGCCGCCGAGGGCACGCCGGAGGAGAACTTCTCGGTCGCGATCCCGCCGCCCAACGTCACCGGCGCCCTCCACATGGGCCATGCCCTGAACGGCTCGATGCAGGACGCGCTCGTCCGCCTCAACCGGATGCGCGGCCGCAACACGCTCTGGATCCTCGGCACCGACCACGCCGGCATCGCCACCCAGGCGGTGGTCGAGAAAGAGCTGCGCAAAGAGGGAACCTCGCGCCAGGAGCTAGGCCGCGAGGCCTTCGTCGAGCGGGTCTGGGCCTGGAAAGAGGAGTACGGCTCGCGGATCGTCGAGCAGTACCAGCGGCTTGGCGCCTCCTGCGACTACGAGCGCGAGCGCTTCACCCTCGACGAGGGGTACGTCCGCGCCGTCTACCGCGTCTTCAAGGTCCTCTACGACAAGGGCTACATCTACCGCGACAACTACATGGTCAACTGGGACCCGGGGACCCGCTCGGCGATTTCTGATCTCGAGGTCGAGAACCGAGAGGTCGAGGACGCGCTGTACGCGATCGACTACCCGCTCGAGGACTCCGAACGGGTGCTGACCGTGGCGACGGTGCGCCCGGAGACGATGCTTGCCGACACCGCCGTCGCCGTGAACCCCGAGGACGAGCGCTACGCCGACCTGGTCGGGAAGTTCGCGGTGCTGCCGCTGGTCGGGCGGCGGCTGCCGATCATCGCCGACGACCACGTCGACCCTGAGTTCGGGACCGGCGCGCTGAAGATCACCCCCGGACACGACGTCAACGACTTCGAGATCGGCCGCCGCCACGGGCTCGAGGAGATCACCGTGATCGGCGAGGACGGGCGGATGAGTGAGGCCGCCGGCGAGTACGCGGGGCTCAGTGTGGGGGAGGCGCAGACGGCGATCGTCGCCGCGCTGCGCGACCAGGGCCTGCTGCGCGGCGAGGAGCCCTACACCCATTCGGTGCCGTTCTCGCACCGCTCGGGCGAGCGGATCGAGCCGCTGATCAGCCTCCAGTGGTTCTGCAGGATGGATGAGCTGGCGCGGCCGGCGATCGAGGTCGTGCAGCGCGACGAGGTCCGCATCACCCCCGATCAGTGGAAGCGCGTCTACCTCGACTGGATGGGGGAGATCCGACCCTGGTGCGTCTCGCGCCAGCTCTGGTGGGGACACCGCATCCCAGTCTGGTACTGCGCCGAGTGCGAGCAGGAGATCGTCGCCGAGGTGGCGCCGGAGCGCTGCCCCCAATGCGACAGCCCGGAGCTGCGCCAGGAGGAGGACGTGCTCGACACCTGGTTCAGCTCGGCGCTGTGGCCGTTCGCGACCCTCGGCTGGCCCGACG
>Ga0105249_10001535_pt1 | contig 20265 bp, 21 predicted proteins | sample KBSS44metaG_FD_81522 | JGI IMG/M metagenome (GOLD analysis project Ga0105249, IMG submission 81522) | Switchgrass rhizosphere microbial communities from Kellogg Biological Station, Michigan, USA - KBS S4-4 metaG | ecosystem: Host-associated > Plants > Roots > Rhizosphere > Soil | place...
CCTTCCAGCGCAACACGACCGAGGGCCTCTCGCTCATTGCCGGTGGCTATCCATTCCGGCCCGGCGATGAGGTGATCAGCTACGTCCACGAATACCCGGCCAACCACTACCCGTGGCGAAACCTGACGCGCCGTGGCGTCAGACTCGTCGAGCTTCCGAACGTCACGTATCCCGGTGACCCCGGTGCCGACGGCCGCCCATACGCTTTCTCGCTGGACGACCTCGAGCAACGGATCACCCCCCGGACGCGGGTGGTGGCCCTCAGCTCCGTCCAATTCACGAGCGGGTTCGCGGTGTCCGTCGAGTCGCTCGCCGAGATCTGCCGCAACCACGGGATCGATCTCGTCCTCGACGCGGCGCAGAGTCTCGGCGCCGTGCCGTTGCGGCCCGCCGAGCACGGCATCGCTGCTGTCGCCGCACCCGGATGGAAATGGCTGCTCGGTCCCATCGGCAGCGGGTTGATGTATACGAGTCCGGAGCTCCGGGACAAGCTCGAGCACGTGGCCGTCGGCGCAGAGACGATGATGCAGGGCGTCGACTACCTCGACCACGCGTGGGCACCGCACAGGAGCGCCAAACGCTTCGAGTACGCAACCGCGTCTCCTGCCCTCGTCGCCGCTCTCGAAGCGTCGATCGCGGACATCCACCTGCACTACGGGGTGGAAGCCATCCAAGCGGAGATCCTGCGTCTCCAGGACTTGCTGATCGATGCGCTCGATCCAGCGCTGTTCATCGCGCCGCAGCGCGCCGCGGTCAACCGGTCGGGGATCTTGGGCGTCGTACCGCGACGGGGTACGCCAGAGGGCCTGGTCGAAGGGCTCTTGGGACGGGGCTTCGTCACCTCGTCGCGCGGCGGCTACGTGCGCATCGCGGCGCATTTCTTCATCACCGACGAGGAGATCGCGCGCCTGGCGCGAGCGATGAACGAACTCGGTTAGGCTCGAGCGATCCCTAGGACGCGATCGAGCGCGCGGAACCGACGTCGAGCCCTACATGACACGAGAGCGGAGGCCGAAGCCCCGCTCTCGTGTGAGGTCATCTTGGTGGGCGATACTGGATTCGAACCAGTGACCCCGCGGATGTGAACCGCGTGCTCTAACCACTGAGCCAATCGCCCACGGAGCCGAGATGCCGGTCGGCGGCATCACGACCGACCGCGATCATAGCCGCAGCCCCGGCCAGCGGGCAACGATCGCGTCCGGGTCTCCGCCGTCTACGACCACCAGCTTCTGGCGGCTCGAGGCCCCCGCCACGATGCGGACTGACGTCTTCGGCACGCCCAGCTCCTCGGCGATCAACCGGATCAGCGCGTTGTTGGCGCCGCCCTCGACCGCCGGCGCACCCACACGCGCGCGCAGGATGCCGTCGGAGACGCCATCGATCTGGTCGAGCGCCGCCCTCGGCGTGAGACGGACGGCAAAGCGGACGTCGCTCGGGCTCAAGACCTCACAGCATCCGCCACAGGAAGCCGAGGACGATCAGGACGATGAAGCCCGACCAGTCGATCATCCCTGACTTCGGCAGCATGCGGCGCACGGGGGCGAGGATCGGCTCGGTGGTCTGGTAGAGGAACGCCGACGCTCGGTTTCGCCCCATCGGGTCGACCCACGACATGATCATCCGCCCGAAGACGAGCGCCCACAGCGCCATCAGCAGGAACTGGAAGAAGTTGACGAGGAACGCCCCAGGCACGGCTGGAGTCTACCAGCCGCCGTTCAGTCGCCAGCCGGAGCATGGCTGTGTTCAGGCTCGTCCGGCGCGTGCCGATGCGGGCGCTCGCCGAAGATCGCCCGACCGACCCGGACGAGCGTCGCGCCCTCCTCGACGGCGACCTCGAAGTCATCGGTCATCCCCATCGAGAGCTCGGCACCGAGCGGCGCGCCAGCCGAGCGCAGCTCCTCCGAGATCCCGCGGAGGTGGGCGAACGTGGGACGCGCTGCCTCGGGATCCGCGACCAGGCGGCCGATCGTCATCAGACCCCGCACGTCAAGGGCATCGAGGCCGGCCATCGCGTCGAGCGCCCCTTGGAGCTGGGCCGGTGCGAACCCCGCCTTCGACGGATCGTCGTCGACGTTGACCTGCAGGAGCACCGCGTAACGGCTGGCGGGTCCGGCACCTCGCACCTCCCGTGCCAGGCGGTCGAGGCGCTCCGCCAGGCCGATCGAATCGACCGTCTGGATCACATCGAACGTCTCGAGCGCACGGCGCGCCTTGTTGGACTGCAGGGGCCCGACGAGATGCCACGTGACGCCGGGCAGCGCGTTGACCTTCCCCTCGGCCTCCTGGACACGGTTCTCGCCGAGCGTCGTGATCCCGGCATCGACCGCTGCGCGAAGACGTTCGGCCTCGACGGTCTTGGAGATCGCGATGAGCGTGACCATCGATGGTTCGCGGGCCGCGCGCTCGCATGCGGCCGAGATGCGCGCTTGGACGGCGTCGTAGGCGGCACGGAAGGCGTCGACCTGGGCCGGTCGTTCGATCATCGGTAGCTCGCCGGCCACACGCCGGCGCGGATCACTTGCGGCGCAGGAAGCTCGGGATCTCGAGGTCGTCCGCGTCGTAGGTCGTCGGCCGTCGGGCGGTCGCCGACTCACCCGCTGAGCGCTCGACGCGCGGTGCCGATGTCACGGCCGGCTCCTCGTCGCGGGCCGGCGCCGGGCTGAACATGCCGTCGCTGCCCTGCTCGCGCTGGCGCTCGAGCTCCTGGAGGAAGTCACGCTCGTGGGAGACACGACTCGCCGCGCTGCCTTCCATCACGCCGGACGCCTCACGCTGGACCGCAGGCTTGCGCTTGCCGCCGTCGAAACCGGTCGCGACGACCGTGACCATGACCTCGTCGCCGAGCCGCTCGTTGAAGCTCGTCCCGAAGATGATGTTGGCCTCCGGGTCGGCGGCCTCCTTGATGGCCTCGGCGGCTTCGTTGACCTCGAACAGCGAAAGGTTCGACGAACCGGTGATGTTCCAGAGGATGCCCTGCGCACCGTGGATGTCGAGCTCGAGCAGCGGGCTGGCGATGGCCTGCTGGGCGGCCTCGACGGCGCGGTTCTCGCCCGTGGCCCGGCCGATGCCCATCAGGGCCGAGCCCGCGTCCTTCATGATCGCGCGCACGTCGGCGAAGTCCTGGTTGATCAGCCCCGGCATCGTGATGATGTCGCTGATGCCCTGGACGCCCTGGCGCAGGACGTCATCGACGACGCGGAAGGCGTCGAGGATGCTCGTGTTCTTCTGGACGACGTCCTTGAGACGGTCGTTCGGGATCGTGATCAGCGCGTCGACCTGCGTCTTGAGCTCCTCGGCCGCCTTCTCTGCGACGAGCTTGCGCCGGTTGCCTTCGAAGGCGAAGGGCTTGGTCACGACGCCGATCGTCAGGGCGCCCGAATCCTTGGCGATCTGGGCCACGATCGGGGCAGCGCCCGAGCCGGTCCCACCGCCGAGCCCGGCCGTGATGAACACCATGTCCGAGTCCTGGATCGCGGCCGCGATCTTGTCCGAGTCCTCTTCCGCGGAGCGCTGACCCATCGAGGCATCGCCGCCGGCACCAAGCCCGCGGGTGACCTTGTCACCGATGCGGATCTTGTGCGGCGCGTCTGACTGAAGCAGCGCCTGGGCATCGGTGTTGCAAGCGATGAACTCGACACCCATCATCTCTGCCCGGATCATCCGGTTGACGGCGTTGCTCCCGCCACCTCCGACGCCGATGACGCGGATCAGCGCGAAATTCTCGGAATCGGAACGCAACGCCATGGGGTTCTCCTCCGGCGACCCTCGGCGGGTCCTGGGCGGTGTCATCGGGTGGCTCTGGAGTGTCTCTGGTCTCGCGCGCTCGGGTGACCCGTGCCTCGTTCTGCGGGTCCGTGAGGCGCGGAGTATACCGCCGAGTCCAATGGGCGGACTATCAGGAGGCTGACTCTGGTGGAGTCCGGTGCGGATAAGCACCGTTGCGTCGGGCTGGAACCTCCCGATGTTCCAAGCGGCGAACATCGGAACATCACGTGTTACGACTGTCGTCCTCCGGTGGAAGTCGCCGGCGGTACTCGCGCCCGGTGACGATCAGGATCACCGACGTCGCGAGACCGAGCACCGCTGACCAGAGTCTGAGCCCGTCCACCTGGCCGTCCGCGAGCTGCCAGACCATGGTCGCGATCCACAGGACCAGCAGGATGACGCCCAGCGGCAGGACCGAGCGCAACAACCAGCGCGCCCGCGGCAAGACCTTGACCGGATCGTTGTCGGCCATCGGTCAGCCCTCGATGAAGCTGAGACGCACCGTTCGCTCGGCGTTGTCCGCGTTGGGGTCGAGCAGGCAGATGGACTGCCAGGTCCCAAGCGCCAGGCGGCCATCCAGCACGGGAACGGTCAGCGATGGTGCAGCCAGAAGCGGCACCACGTGGTCCGCGCCATGCCCGACGGACCCATGGCGATGGCGGTACAGCCGGTCTTCGCGCGGCAGCAACCGGTCGAGCGCATCCATCAGGTCGTCATCCGATCCAGCGCCGATCTCGACGACCACCAGACCAGCCGTCGCATGCGGCACGAACAGGGATAGCAACCCGTCGTCGGCGTCGATGTCCGAGAGGAACGCGGCGCACGCCGCCGTCAGGTCCGCGACGCCGCGAGCCGAGCCCGTGCGGACCGTGAGCTCGCGGGTGTCCAATCGCGGCCGCGCGGTCTAGGGGAAGATCGAGCGGAGCGCGTCCCGGATACGGCCGATGCCGCCGCCCGCGGGCGCCGACTCGTAGCGGATCGACTCGCCGTCGACGAGCGTCGTCGCGCCCCACTGGAGCAGTCCGACGCTTGTGCTGTAGGCCGGGGTCAGGAGCGTATCGACCAAGCCGCCGATCCCCGTCGGGGCCGCGACCCGCACCGGCATCTCGAGCACATCGCGACCGAGCTCGGCGATGCCGGCGAGCTGCGACGAGCCGCCGGTCAGGATCACGCCGGCGGGGAGCTGCCGGACGCCCGCCGCGCGGATCTCGTTGCGCAGCAGCTCGAACGTTTCGCGCATCCGCGCTTCGATGACCTGGGAGACCTCGAGTCGGCTGACGGTCCGCCCGGCATCCTCACCGAGGACGCTGACGCTGATCTCCTCGTCTTCGCCGACAGAGCGCAGATCCGCGGTGCCCTCGTTGATCTTCAGCTCCTCGGCAGTCTGCAGGGACGTCTTGAGGACGGCCGCGATGTCGTTGGTCACGTTGTTGCCGCCGATCGGCAGCACCCGGGTGTGGAACGGCGAGCCGTCGAGGAACAAGGCCAGGTCGATGGTGCCGGCACCGAAATCGGCGACCGCGACGCCCAGCTCCTTCTCGGTCTCGTTGAGCACCGCCTCGGCCGACGCCAACGAATTCACGACGAGCTCATCGATCTTGACGCCGGCCGCGGCGACGCACTTCGAAAGGTTGGTGACGGGCGTGGCAGCGGCGGTGACGATGTGTGTCTCGACCTCGAGCCGTAGCGCGCTCATGCCCAGCGGGTCCTTGACGCCCTCCTGCCCGTCGACGGAGAAGCCTCGCCGCTCGACGTGGAGCACCTCGCGGTTCGATGGGATCGGCACCGCGCGTGCGACGTCGATCGCGCGATTGATGTCCTCGCGGCTGACCTCGCGGTGGTGGCCGGTGACCGCGACCTGCCCCGGCGAGTTGAGGCTCTCGACGTGCTGACCGCCGACACCGACGAAGGCGCGGTCGATCTTCCAGCCCGACAGTCGCTCCGCCTTTTCGACCGCCTCGGCGATCGAGTGGACGGTCTGGTCGATGTTGATGACGACGCCCTTCTTGAGACCGGAGGCGGGGACGGTCCCGTGGCCCATGATCGTGAGCCGGCCGTCGCGTGCCACCTCGCCGATCAGCGCGCACACCTTGCTCGTGCCGACGTCGATGCCGACGAGGACCGCTTCACGTTCCACTGTGTCCGTTCGTCTCCCGTCTGGGCCGGCTTATAGGAAGTGCCGGCGGATGAGCGCCACGTTGTCGAAGATCCGGAGCCCGAAGGCGAGAAGGGCCACCAGGTACAGGTCGAGCCCGAGTCGATCGCCGATGAACGTCAGCAAGACCGCGATGATCGCGTTGACGAGGAAGCCGCTGATGAAGATGCGATTGTCGTAGACCCCATCAAGCTCCGCACGGACCGCTCCGAGCACCGAATCGAGCGCGGCGAGGATAGCCACGGCCGAGTACCGGCTGAGCTCGAAGCCGACGTTGATGTTGAGGACGAGGCCCGCCAGGACGCCCACGAGGAGCCCGAGCAGGGGAAGCAGCACGTGGTCCCTCGTCCTCCTCCGTCAGGTTTCGGCAAGGCTATCACGGTGCGGCGCTCGCGCTGGGATGGGCCGAAGCCTTCGGGCTCGGCAGCGGCGTGGCCTTGGGGATGTACGTCCCGTCGGTCTCGGACGCGAGGATGACCCGCTCGACGAGTGGCTCTCGGCCGACCAGCAGGCTCCGCAGGAGGCGCACCTGCCCGGGGATGAGCTCGGGTGTCCGCAACGTCGGCGTGTAGAAGCCGAAGACGGCTTCCCAGGACGTCGGCTGGGTGCGGACGGTGAAGCCATTGGCGTCGCTGACGAAGACGGCCAGCTTCTGGGCCGCGCTACCGATATCGGCCGGCAGCAGCGAGCCCAGGCGAGTCGCCGCATCGAGGTCGACGCGATCGAGCGACTGCCCGACCGACAACCCGACCGACGCTGCGCGGCGGTCCTCGACGACGGGCAGCGACGCCGCCCTGTCCGGCGGGACGTCCGGCATCCGGGCGAACAGCCGTCCCTCCGCATCGACCAGATAGCGTCGCTCGCCGACACGCCAGACGAGGATCGGTGTCCGCTCCCGGAGCGTGACCCCGACCGTATCCGGCAAGCGGGCGCCGACATCGACCGAGCGGACGGTCGGCAGCTCGCGGATCTTGTCCTCGTAGGGCTTCGTCACCATGCTGAAGAGGTTCGAACCACGCGCGTCATCGAGTGCCGCGACGACAGCGGCCTGGTCGGTGAACGACGCCCCGTCCACGACGGTGTTCTCGTACGCGAAGACCGGCGAGTTGGCGACGCCATACACGGCGGCCGCGGAGAGCAGCATCGCCAGGATCGCCCCGGCACGAACGGGCGTCAGCCCAGCGGACGCCCGCCGGATCGAGCGCGTCCGACGTGCGGGAGCCGTCCCGAGCGCGCGCCGCGCCGTCGGTCGTGTCGGTGCGAGCCGACGTCCCGGCTGGCGGGGTCGGAGGGTCATCGCGGCAGGTCGCCGGGGTTCAGGCGGGATGTGGGTCGCTGCGCGTGCCGCTCCAGACCGAGCTCGACGACACGCAGGCACACGTCGGTGAAGGAATAGCCGGCTTCCGACGGCATCGTCGGGAAGAGGCTGATCGGTGTGAAGCCCGGGATCGTGTTGATCTCCGAGACGAGGATCCGCTCGCCCGCCATAAGGAAGTCGATCCGGGCGAAGCCCTCTGCACCGATGGCCCGGTAGACGTCACGGGTCAGCTTGTGGATGACCGCCCGCTCGACGTCGCTTACCTCGGCATGGGTCGAGGTCTCCGAAAGACCTGGCGTGTACTTCGCCTCGTAGTCGTAGAACTCGTGACCGCTGATGACCTCGCCGGGCCCGTACAGCTCGAGCTTGGCGTGGTCATTGCCGATCACCGAAACCTCCAGGTCACGGGCGTCGGCGACGTACAGCTCGACGAGGGCGAGCGAGTCGTAGCGGAACGCGAGGTCCAGCGCGGCGGCAAGCTCGGCGGCATCGTGGGCGAGGGTCATCCCCACGGAACTCCCGAGGCCCGCCGGCTTGACCATCAACCGCGGATCCGCTGCGCCAGCGGCGAACGCCGCCATCTCGCGGCGGACGCCGGAACGGTCGGCGTCCCAGCGTGATCTGCGGACTTCGCGCCAGTCGACGACCGGGATACCCAAGCCGCGGCACATCCGCTTGAAGAGGGCCTTGTCCATGCCCAGCGCCGACGCCGCGACACCCGACCCGGTGTAGGCCAGGCCTGCGGCCTCGAGCAGCGCCTGGACCGTGCCGTCCTCGCCGAAGGGCCCATGAAGGGCGATCATCACGACCGGGGCAGGATCCAGAGCTGCCAGCCGGTCCATCGCCGCACCGATGGCGAACGGTCCCTCGGCCTTGAGCTTGGTCGGATCGTCGTACGTCGCAGCCGGACGGTCGCCACGGCGGTGGTCCTCCGGCAGCCACCACCAGCGCCCATCGAGGTCGATGAGGACCTGGCGGACGGAGGCACCGGCCTCGGCAAGTGCCGTCGCGATGGCCGTCCCCGAGACGACCGATACGTCATGTTCCGCCGACGGGCCGCCGAGGAGGACGACGACCGGCGGCGATCCGGCCGCCGTCCGACCTGTCCCGCTCACGCCGGCCACGGCCAGCCCTCCCAGTCGCCGACGAACTCGACCTCGTAGACGAGCTGGGTCCCGGTCTGCTGCGCGACGACGTCACGAAGGTGATCGCCGACCCGCCGCACGTCGGCGGCCGTGCCCTTCTGGTCGTTGACGATGAAGTTGGCGTGCTTCTCGGACACGACCGCGCCACCGAGCCGGAACCCCTTGAGCCCGGCGGCCTCGATGAGCCTGCCCGCAGAGTCGCCTGCTGGATTGCGGAATACGCTGCCGGCGGACGGCAGACCGAGCGGCTGGTGCGTCTGGCGCCAGCGGCGGATCTCGTCCAGCCGGTCCTTGATGATGTCCGGATCCGCGGCGACAAGCTGGAAGGTCGCATCCAAGATCAGCTCTGCCGGGCCGTCGCCGGTCGCGCGCTTGAAGCGCGAGTCGCGATAGGCCAACCCGAGGTCCGACGCCGGGACGATGGCCTCGGCCCCGGCGCCATCGAGCACGCGTGCGGAGACCAGCACGCCCTCCACATCAGCGTCATGTGCGCCGGCGTTCGCCCACACCGCCCCACCGACGGTGCCAGGGATCGCGAGGCCGAACTCGAGACCGGTCAGACCCGCCTTCTGGGTCTCGGTGGCGGCCCGTGCCATCGGCACGCCCGCGTCGGCGACGTAGCGGTCGCCGTCGACACGAGAGCCTTCGGCGCGATCCTGGATGACCAGACCGCGGATCCCGCGGTCGCTGATCACGAGGTCACTGCCCCGTCCCAGGACGAAATGGGGCAGCTCGCGTTGCCGTGCGAACCGCACGAGCGCGCGTAGCTCGAAGAGGTTGTGGACGGTCGCGAACAGGTCGGCCGGACCGCCGACGCGCATCGTCGTGAACCGAGCGAGCGGCTCGTCCCGCGAGGTCTTGACGCCGACCCGCCGCTGGATGTCCGAGCCGACGGCGATGGCATCGAACGCGGTCGACGCGGTCACGCGAGCGATCCGCGCGAGCGCCGCTCGATGGTCGCGGCATCGGGCAACGGCTCGTGCCGCGCTTCGGCCACGACGAGGTCAGCGACGGCGTCCGCAGCCCCCGGACGACCAAGCGAACGCGCGGCGGCAGACATCGCGGCGTGGGCCGCCGGATCGTCGAGGAGCCCGGCAGCGTCGACCAATGCGTCGGCATCGAATGCCTCGTCGTCGACGAGCCTGCCCGCGCCCGCCTCGACGAGCTGGCGCGCATTGGCCGTCTGATGGCCGGCGGCATGCGGGTACGGGACGATGACGATCGGGAGCCCGAGGGCGGCGACCTCTGCCAGCGTCGATGAGCCGGCACGTCCTACGACGAGGTCCGCGGCGGCGAGGGCCGAGAGCATGTCGTCGCGCAGGAACGGGAACGGATGGTACCGATCGCGCATCTCGGCGGGTAGCGCCTCCCGGCCCGCGAGAGCCGCTGCGTAGCCCTCCTCGCCGGTCACGTGGATGACGGCCACGCGTTCCGCCAGCCGTGGCAGCGCCTCAGCGACGGCGGCGTTGAACCGCCGAACGGCCTGTGACCCGCCGAATACGAGCATCACCCGCACGCCTGCTGGGATGCCGAGCTTGATCCGTGCCGCCTCGCGGTCGATCGACGTCGTGTCGCGGATGGGCGTACCGGTGAGATAGCACGGGACTCCCGTCGCGGCGGAGGCGAGGGCCTGGCAGGTCGCGCGGAAGGAGACGGCGATGACGTCGGCCAGCCGTGCCGTCGCACGGACGGCGCGACCAGGGACCACGTTGCCGTCCCAGAGCACGACCGGGATCCGGAGCGGCATTGCGGCCAGCAGGATCGGCACGGCGACGTAGCCGCCGGTCGTGAAGATCGCGTCGGGCCGCTCACGCATGAGGAGGGCTGTCGCCTGTGGCACGGATGCGCCCAGACGGACCGGGTCGAGGATGGCGTGCGCGTTCACCTCGACCGAGCGCAGGGACCGTAGGACCAGCCGCCGGAATGGGATCCCGGCTGCAGGCACGATCCCGGCCTCGAGGCCGCGGTGACCGCCGACCCAGGTCAGTTCAGCGTCGTCGCGCCGCGCGCGCAACGACCGGGCGACGGCCAGCGCCGGGTAGATATGCCCGCCCGTCCCGCCCGCTGCGATGAGCGCTCGCATCGTCGTTCCAGGTCCCCTTCTCGATGGTCTCGCGCGAGATCGAGAGGAGGATCCCGATCGCGGCGAAGCTGATGATGAGTGACGAGCCACCGGCACTGATGAACGGCAGCGTGATGCCGGTGATCGGCACCAGCGTCACGACGACCCCGATATTGATGAACGCCTGGATGCACAGCCAGGCGGTGATCCCGGCGGCCAGCAGCGCCCCGAACGTATCGGGCGCCCCGAGCGCGACGCGTATGCCAGCGTAGGCGAGCAGGACGAAGAGCGCGATGACCACCCCGGCGCCGATGAGCCCGAACTCTTCGCCGATGATCGCGAAGATGAAGTCGTTGAACGCGTTGGGAACGAACAGGCCGCCGGCCATCCGACTCTCGCCGAGACCTGAGCCGAAGACGCCGCCGAGTCCCAGCGCGAGCAACCCCTGGACCGTGTGGTAGCCGATCGTCGATTCGTACTTCCAGGGGTCGAGCCACGCGCGGATCCGGTCCATCTGGTAGCCGGCCAGCCCGACGATGATCGCGCCGAGTCCGGCGATGCTGAACATCGAGCCGAGGTGGAACGTGTTCGCCCCCGCCACGAACCACATGGTGAATGCGGTCAGCGTGATGACGATGGTCGTGCCGAGGTCCGGCTCCTTGAATACGAGCGCGATGACCGGCACGGCGATGAGGAGGAACGGGACGGTCCCTGCCCAGAACCGGCCGACTCGGGTGCCGCGCTTGGCGAACCAGTGCGCGAGGTACACGATCAACGCGAGCTTCGCCATCTCGGCCGGGTGGACGGCAGGGAGCGGGCCGAGCTTCAGCCAGCGCGCCGAGCCGCCGACGACGATGTTGAACTCGTCGACGAAGACCAGGACGAGGAGTCCGAGCGCGACGACGTAGCCCGGGATCGACACCAGGCGCAGGTAGCGATAGTCGACCCGCATCATCGCGACCATCGCCAACAACCCGAGCAGCGCCCACTGGATCTGCGGACCGACCGTCTGGAACGTGTCGGCCTCGGCAGAGAGATAGCCGCGCATCGCCGACGACGAATAGACCATCAGGATGCCGATCGCCGCGAGCGCGACGACCACGACGAGGATCGTGTAGTCAGGCGCGTGCCGCTCCCGCTGGAGAGCCTGGGTGAGGTCCTTGGCGGGCGACCGGTTCGCGCTCCGGCGGCTCTCCTTGGCAAGCTCGCGTTCGCGCGCCTCGGGGTCGGCGGCCGGTCGTCCGAATCGGGGGATCGGCGGGGCGAGGTTCATGGTCGACTCCGGGCTCGCGCGGCGACGAGGTCAGCCACCGCATCCTTGAAGGCGCGGCCGCGGGCCGCGTAGTCGGGGAACATGTCGAAGCTCGCAGCGGCCGGGCTCAGGAGGACCGTCGCCGGCCCCTCCCCCGCTGCTGCAGCGAGCGCCGCGCGAGCGAGCGCGTCCGCGCGTTCGACCGCCTCGTCGAGGGTCTCGGCCCGCTCGGTCCGTTGCAGACCGGCGTCCCGGAAGCGACGTTCGAGGGCCGGCCCGCTCTCGCCGACGAGCACAGCCGCGATCGCCCGCTCGGCGACGACGGGTCCCAACGCCGTCAGGTCGACGCCCTTGTCCCGACCCCCGGCGATCAGGATCAAGGGAGCTGGGAACGCCTGGAGCGCCGCGATCACGGCGTCGGGTTGCGTGCCCTGCGAGTCGTTGATGAAGCGGACGCCGTCGACGGTGGCGACGTGCTCGAGGCGATGCTCGACACCGGTGAACGCGGCCGCCGCCGTACGGATCGAGGTGGCCGGGATCCCGAACAAGGCACCAACCGCGACCGCGGCGAGCGCGTTCGATACGTTGTGGGCGCCCGGGATACCCAACTCGTCGATCGGCAGGATCGAGCCGTCCGTGCTCGCCGCGCCATCCATCGCCGCGACCGTGTCCGCGACGATCCAGCCGTCGACCACGCCGAGCCCGCCCTTCGGCGGTTCGCCGCGCTGGTATAGGACCGTCCGTGCTCGGCCGACATCGGCGTACCCGGAGACGATCGGGTCCTCAGCGTTCAGTACCAGGGCGCCGTCCGGGTCCACCTTCTCGGCGAGGATCCGCTTGACCCGCCGGTAGGCCTCGAGCGACCCGTGCCGATCGAGATGATCCGAGGTCACGTTCGTATAGACGGCGACGGTCGTCCCGCGGGACAGCGTCGGCAGCTGGAGCTCCGACAGTTCGTAGACGACGCGGTGCCTGGGCGTCAGCTCCGTCAGTCGCTCCAGGATCGGAACTCCGATGTTCCCGCCCAGCACGACCGGGTGCTCCGGATCGGCGGCCAGGATCGCCGCCGTCAGCGACGACGTCGTGGTCTTGCCCTTGGTCCCGGTCACACCGATGGTCGGCGCGACGCACAGGCGCAGGAACAGGTCGGGCTCGGAGATCAGTGCGGGCGCAGACCGGTCCCCGCCACGGCGCTCCGCCACGAGGGCCTGGAGCGCGGCGCGCAGGCGCGGCTCCGTCGTCGGGAAGTCCGGGTTGATCGAGGGTGACGTCGTGACCAGGCGCGCGTCGGCCCAGGTGGACGCCGGGTCGACGCCCGGGCCGAGAGCGAGGCGGACCGATCGCCCCTCGAGCGCACCGATCGCCTCTGCGAGTTCGGCCTCCGTTCGTCCGTCGTACACGGTGACCCGCGCCCCGGCGTCGGCGAGGAATCGCGCCATCGCGATGCCGCTCCGGGCGAGGCCGAGCACGGTCACCGGCACCTCGGCGAGCATGCCGTCGCGGATCGCATCGACGGTCAGGGCATCCGGGTCGATCGCAGGCGGTCGGGTCATGACGGCCGCGCTCAGATCAGCTGTCCCGGCTGGGTCGCGAGGAACAGCGTCACGCCAAGGAGCGCTGCGAGGATCCCGACGATCCAGAACCGGATCGTGATCTTCTCCTCGTCCCAGCCACCAAGCTCGAAGTGGTGATGGATCGGGCTCATCCGGAACAGCCGGCGGCCACCCGTCATCCGGAAGTAGATGACCTGCAGGATCACCGACATCGTCTCGATGACGAAGATCACGCCGATCAGCGGCAGAACGAGGATCTGGCCGGTGATCAGGGCGGTCACGGCGAGCGTCGCGCCCAGGGCCAGCGCGCCGGAGTCGCCGATGAAGATCTGGGCCGGATGGACGTTGAACCAGAGGAACCCAAGGAGCGCGCCGACGATCAATGCGCAGAGGAGCGCCAGGTTGGGCTGGGCCGGGGTGTTCAGCAGCGCGATGAGCATGTACGCCACGAACGCGATCGCGGCGGTCCCGCCCGACAGCCCGTCGAGGCCGTCGGTGATATTGACGCCGTTGGCCGCGGCGATGATGGCGAACGCCGCGAAGAGGACGTACAGCCACGGCTCGATCGGCAGTGGACCGTAGAACGGCACCGCGATGGCGGTGATCGCGTACGTCTGCTGGATCTGGTATGCCGCGACGAAGGCGACGACCGTGAGCCAGATCAGCTTCTGGCGGGCTTTGATTCCCTCCCCCGTCCGCGCATTCAGGTAGTCATCGAACGCCCCCAGCGCACCGACGCCCGCGAGCGCAGCGAGTGGAGCGAAGGTCGCAGCGTCCGGCTGGCGAAGGAAGAAATAGATGCCCAGGACCACGACGACGAGGAGTAGTCCGCCCATCGTGGGAGTGCCTTCCTTGATGAAGTGACTCTCGGGACCCTCCTGGCGGATGCGCTTGCCGAACCCGATCGCCTGCAAGAAGCGGATGTACGGCGGCATCAGGATCACGATCAGGGCGAATGCGAGCAGGAGGCCCTGGATCAGCTCCACGGTCACCCCGGCGCCTCACCCTGGCTCAGCCTGAGGCCATCCACGACCCGATCGAGCCCGATCCCACGCGACGCCTTGACCAGGACCACATCGCCGTCGCGGAGCCGCGGCTCCAGCGTGTCGAGCGCAGCTTCGGCGTCGGGCACGAGATGGATCCGCGAGCGATCGAGACCCGCCTCGGCCGCGCCGTCGGCGATGCCGACGGCTTCGGCGCCCACGACGATCAGCAACTCCGCGACACTGGCCACCGCCTCGCCGACCGCGTGATGACCGCCCTCATGGGCCTCGCCGAGCTCGAGCATCTCCCCGAGGACCGCCACGTGGCGGCCGGGGAGATCGGCCAGCACCTCGAGCGCCGCCATCATCGAGCCGGGTGACGCGTTGTAGCTGTCATCGATCACGGTCGAGCCACGGAGCCGGACCAGCTCGACGCGGTGTGGCGCAGCCCACCCGAACTCGAGCCCGGTGGCGATCGCATCAAGGTCCATACCGGCGGCGATCCCGACGGCCGCGCCGGCCGCCGCGTTGTGTACCGAAAGGCGGCCGAGCGCCGGGATCGTGACCGGACGTTCGCCGGCCGGCGTCCGCAGCGTGAAGCGCATCCCGGCGGTCCCGCCCGACTCGATGTCGACCGCCCGAACGTCCGCGCCCTCGTCGAACCCGTAGCGCAAGGGCCGCGCCACGGTGCGCCGGTCCATCCGATCGACGATCGGGTCATCGGCATTCAGGACCGCCGTGCCCGAGGCGGGGAGCGCCTCGAGCAGCTCGCCCTTCGCCCGCTCGATCGCCTCGAGCGAACCGATCCGCGACAGATGGACGGCCTGGACGGCGGTCACCACCCCGATCGACGGGCGGGCCATCGCGGCGAGGTCCGCGATCTCACCGGATGTGTACATGCCCATCTCGAGGACGGCGGCTTCGTCCTCCGGGCCGAGTCGCAAAAGCGTCAGCGGCAACCCGATCTCGTTGTTCTGGTTGCCCTCGGTCTTGAGGGTGCGCCGCGTCGCCCCCAGGACGGTCGCGACCGCCTCCTTCGTCGAGGTCTTCGCGATGCTTCCTGTGATACCGACGACGAGCGGGTCGAACCGCCGACGCCACGCGGCGGCGACAGCGCCCAGCGCGGCGAGACCATCGGCCACCCGGACGATCGTGAGATCGCCATACGGCCGGACATCGTCGACCTGGCGCATCACGAGGAGTGCGGCTGCGCCGCGCGCGACGGCATCGTCGAGATGGAGATGGCCGTCCGTCCGCTCGCCCGGTAGCGCGGCGAACATGTTGTCCGGATGGACGAGCCGCGAGTCGACGGCAGCGCCACGGATCGGGCGTTCGGATCGGGCGAGCAGCCGACCCCCGGTGATCCGGACCAGGTCATCGGCAGTGAGCGCGACGGAGGGGTCGATCGGCGTCCCCCGCGTCGGGTCGTCGCTCACGAGGGCGAGTGTCCCATAGCCCTCGGTCACCGGTCCGTCACGGGGATCGGATCGGCGACGGTCCGATGCTGGAGGAGGTCTGGCGTGGTGATGGCGTTCGTCGCGATGCGTCGGAACAGCTCGAACGACATGACGGGCATCTCCAGGTGGCCGAGGCGTGCGATCGTCGGGCGCCCCTCCTCGATGCGGACCGCCACGACGAGATCCGGGGTGCCGGCCTCGCGGCTGATGTATCCGACGAACGAGTAGTTGAAGAGGTTGTGCTTCCACTCCTTCTTCTTCGCGTCCCAGATCTGGGCCGTGCCGGTCTTCCCGCCGACGTGATAGCCGGGAACGAGCGTCCGATCGCGATAGAAGTCCACCTCCTGCACGACGTGATCCATCATGTGGAGGAGGGTCTTGGAGATCTTCTTGGGGACGAGCCGGCCCTTCTGCGGCACCGTGACGTCGCGCGATCCGACGCCGCTCACCACGTGCGGCTGGATGGCCATGCCGCCGTTGAGGAGCGTCGCGTAGGCGGTCGCGAGCTGGATCGGCGTCACCGCCACGCCCTGCCCGAACGCCCCATTGGCGAGGTCGATCTCTCCCCATGGCTTCACGTTCGGGTCACGGACGTACTGGCTGCCCGACGCCTCGCCGGCGACGTCGATGCCGGTCTTCTGGCCGAAGCCCAGGGTGCGCCACGTGTCGTAGAGCATCGTCGCCGACTGCTTCGTCGACTTGGACAGCCCCAGCGCGACCTTGGCGGCGACCACGTTGCGCGAATACGCGACGCCGTCCTCGAACGTGATCCAGCCCATGCCCTTGTGGTCGGCGTTGTCGATCTTCGTCGTGCCGTGATCAAGCCGCAGGGTCCCCACGTCCTTGATCCGCGTCGTCCGCGTCACCGTGCCAGCCTCGAGCGCCGTGACCGCGGTCATCATCTTGAAGACGGACCCGGGCTCATAGACGCTCGACACGACGGGATCGATGAAGCGCTGCGGCGTCTCCTTGGCGACCATCTTGTAGTCGTTGGCGTCGTACGACGGGTACGTCGCCTCGGCGTACACCTCGCCCGTGTACGGATCCATGACGACGGCGGAAACGCTCTTCGCCGAGTCGGCGATCCACGCAGCGAGCAGCTCCTGCTCGAGGGCGAGCTGGAGGCTCGCGTCGACCGTGAGCCTGATGTCCTCGCCGATCGTGCCCGGTTCCTCGACGACTGATGTCTCCGGCATCGCCCGACCGTTGACGTCGCGCTGAGCGACCATCACTCGTGGTGAGCCCGCCAGCGTGTCCTGGTAGGCCTGCTCCACGCCGTACTGCCCGACGTTCTCGCGATTGACGAACCCGAGAAGCTGGGCGGCCAACGTGGAGTCGGGGCCGCCACCGGACTGCGGATAGACACGCTCCGGCTCGGCCTCAAGGGACACGTCCTCGATGCGCTTCTCGCGGAGCGCCTGACGGATCAGCTCCGACACCGACGGTTCGATGCCGCGCGCGATGACGATGTACGGCCGACCGGAGTCGAGTCGCTCACGGAGCGCTTGGGCGTCCTCCGGGTCGAGCTTGAGGATGCGGACGAGCTCGTCACCCGTCCGTCGCCGCGCCTCGGGATCGCGTTCCAGCTGATCGGCTGCCGCGACGAGCCGGTCGCGGTCGATGGTGGTCGCGAGGAGGACGGTGCCGGTCCGGTCGTAGATGTCGCCGCGCCGCCCGGCGACCTCGATGCGGACGGTGGTCTGGGCCGCGGCGCGCGCCATCAGGAAGTCGCCTCGAAGGACCTGCCAGTACGCGGTCCGGGCGAGGAGCGCCATCGAGCCGACCGCGAAGATCATCAGCAGGACGAGTAGGCGGCGGCGCGAGTCCGTGCGACCCAGCATCGGTCGTCAGCCTCGGTCGATCAGCGAGCCGGCAAGACGACGGGCTCGCCGAGTTCGCCGAGACCGGCATCGAGAGCGAGCTTGCGGATGGCCGGTTCACGGCCGAGGCGGCTCAGATCGGAATCGAGCTCCTGGAGCTGCGCGTCGAGGCGCTCGCGTTCGACCTGGAGCCGGCCGATGTCATACGTCGTCGCGGACACCCGGACCTGTTGAGCGAGCGAGAAGAACGCCAGCATGAACGCGACGACGATCACCGCGAGCAGGAGCCCGGGTCGCGCAGCGACGTTCCGCCGAGCGCGGACCGCGGCGCGTGCGCGCCGGCGCGGCAGCGTCGGCGCTTGCGCGACCCCGTCGAAGAGCCGCGGCCGGCCTGGCAGACCGACGGTGCGCGGACGTGCGCCTTGATAGACGGCCATCGATCAGTCGCCGATCGCGAATCGGAAGCGCGGCGCGCGCGGATCGAGGAACGAGAGCGGATCGGACGGAGCGCCGGAGCCCCACTCCTCGGGGTCGAAGGCGGACGCCTCTGCGTGCTTCGAACGGTCGTTCCGTTCGTGGACTTCATGCTGGCGACGGCCGTAGGCCTTACGACGCCTGTTGTGATGTCCCTTGCTCATGGGGGCCCTCCTTCCATGCGTGGTGCCGCGCTATGCGGCGAGGCGTTCGGCGGCCCGCAGGCGAGCGCTGCGGGCGCGTGGATTGGCCTCGACCTCGGACGCCGTCGGCATGACCGGCTTGGACGTCAGGAGGCGGAGGCGGGGGTTCCGGCCGCACACGCAGACCGGCAGCTCCGGCGGACAGACGCAGCCGCGCCGTTCCGCCGCGAAGAAGCGCTTGACGATCCGGTCCTCGAGCGAGTGGTAACTCAGGACGACGAGGCGGCCACCCGGACGGAGGAGGTCAACGGCGGCAGCGAGTCCTTCCTGCAGGGCCTCGAGCTCCTCGTTCACTGCGATGCGGAGCGCCTGGAAGACACGGGTCGCGGGATGGGTCCGGCGTCCGGGACGGCGCGGGTTCACCGGGACGACCCGTTCGACGAGGGCGGCCAGGTCTTCGGCAGTGCTGACCGGCTCGGTCCGTCGCTCATCCACGATCGCTCGTGCGATCCGGCGTGCGTTCGGATCCTCGCCGTATCGCCGGAAGAGCGCGGTGAGCTCATCGGCATCGAGCGTCGCGAGGAGCTCGGCGGCCGGGACGCCGCGCCGTGTGTCGAAACGCATGTCGAGCGGACCGCCGGCACGGAACCCGAAGCCGCGCTCGATGTCGGCCAGCTGGTAGCTCGAGAGTCCGAGGTCGAACAGCGTGCCGTCGACTGCACCGAACCCTGCATCGCGAGCGACGACCCCGAGCTCGCGAAAGTTCGCCTGGCGAAGCACGAGGCGATCCCCGAAACGGGGGCGGAGGCGGCCGTCCACTCTGGCGACGGCCGCCCCATCGGCATCGATACCGAGGAGGCGGCCATCAGGGTCGGTCGCCTCCAGGATCCGCTCGGTGTGCCCACCGCCTCCGAGGGTGGCGTCGATCTGGAGGCTTCCCGGGGCAGGGCCGAGCATCGACATGACCTCCTCTGCCAGCACCGGGATGTGCCCTACCTCCATCTGACCTCCCACTCCTCGTCGATCGGATCCCGAGCGGACCCTGGAAGCGCATGTGGTGCGAGCTAGATCCCCAACCCCTGGAAGGCCTGGGCCAGCTCGTCGGAGTCCTCGAGTCCCTTCGCGTAGGTCGCCCACGTGCCCGGGACCCAGATCTCCGCGTGATCGCGCGAGCCGACGACGACGGCTTCGTTGCCGAGGTCGATGTGCTCACGCAGGTAGGCCGGCAGCAGGACCCGGCCCTGTTTGTCGAGATCGACCTCCGCCGCCCCGGCGAAGATCAGGCGCTGGAAGCGCCGCGCATTCGGATCGGTGATGGGCAGTGCCGCGACCTTCGCGGCGAGGCCGTCCCATCCATCGGTCGTGTGGATGGCCAGGCAGGCATCGAGCCAGCGGGACACGACGGCGCCCGCGCCCAACTGGGCGCGGAACTTCGCAGGGACGGCGATCCGTCCCTTGTCGTCCACCGTGTGCCGGTACTCGCCGGTGAACACCCGTGGGGGCTCCTTGGTGCGTTGGCCTGGTCCGCTGGGTCCGGGGGCTCGCATCCTGGGTCCGCGATTCCCCACTTCCCACCACTTTGAACCACTTCGGTGCATCGTAGGGCGCGAATCATGGCGCGTCAATGCGGAAATGCAGGCGCGATCTGGAGGCACGCGTCGGGCGGGGTGCGTGCGCGCCGTCAGGCGCGGTCCGGCGGCGCGCCGTCAGACGCGAGGTCGGACAGGCGCTACGTGGGCCGCCGCTGACGGTCCCTAGCGGGTCGGGGGCGGCAGCCTCAACTGCTGGCCAGCGCGCAGCCCACTGTTCCGCAGCCACGGGTTGCGGCTGTAGACGGCGTCGGTCGAGACCCCGAAGTAGTGGGCGATGCTGAATATGTTGTCGCCCCGCCGGACGGTGTAGATCCAGCAGCGCGCGGTGTTCGGGCAGGCGGTGAGGAGCTGGTACCGATCGGAGGACGGGGTCGGTCGCGGCGTCGGACTCGGACTGGGCGTCGGGCTCGGGCTCGGCGTGGGATCGGGCGTCGGGCTTGGCGTGGGTTCGGGCGTCGGCGTGGCCTCAGCGACAAGGGACGGTGAGATCGACGGCCCGATCGACGCAGGCGACGACGACACGATGGCGACCGGCTGCGATGCCGC
>Ga0105249_10001536_pt1 | contig 20264 bp, 17 predicted proteins | sample KBSS44metaG_FD_81522 | JGI IMG/M metagenome (GOLD analysis project Ga0105249, IMG submission 81522) | Switchgrass rhizosphere microbial communities from Kellogg Biological Station, Michigan, USA - KBS S4-4 metaG | ecosystem: Host-associated > Plants > Roots > Rhizosphere > Soil | place...
CACCGGCCCGACCGGCGCCGGCACAACCGGCCCGACAGGCCCAACAGGTTCACAAGGCACCGCAGCTATCCTCACCGGCGCGACGGGCCCGACAGGTGCAGGCACCACTGGCCCGACGGGTCCAACGGGTTCCCAAGGCACCGCCGCGATCCTCACCGGCCCGACCGGCCCGACCGGAGCCGGCACAACGGGTCCTACTGGTCCAACCGGCGCGCAAGGCACCGCCGCGATCCTCACCGGACCAACTGGCCCGACCGGTCCGAGCGGCGCGCAAGGCACGGCAGCAATTCTCACGGGCCCGACCGGCCCCACCGGCATCACCGGCCCGACCGGCGCGACGGGATCCCAGGGCACGGCCGCAATCTTGACCGGCCCGACCGGCCCGACCGGCCCAACCGGCGCACAAGGCACCGCCGCCCAATTGACCGGCCCGACCGGCCCCACCGGCCCCACCGGCGCGCAAGGCACCGCGGCAATTCTCACTGGCCCGACCGGCCCGACCGGTCCCACCGGCCCGACCGGGACGACCGGCGCTCAGGGCACCGCCGCGATCCTCACCGGGCCCACGGGCCAGACCGGTCCCACGGGAGCACAAGGCACCGCGGGCACTAACGCGATACTAACGGGCATCACTGGCCCCACTGGGCCAACCGGCATCACTGGCCCGACCGGCCCGACGGGCCCGACCGGCGCGCAAGGCACCGCGGCAATCCTTACTGGTCCAACCGGCCCCACTGGTCCGACCGGTCCGCAGGGCACGGCGGCAATTCTCACTGGACCAACTGGCCCCACCGGGCCCACCGGCCCGACCGGCGCGCAAGGAACCGCGGCAATTCTCACCGGCCCGACCGGGCCGACAGGACCAACCGGCGCGCAGGGCACCGCAGCAATTCTCACTGGGCCAACTGGCCCGACCGGCCCCACGGGCGCGCAAGGGACCGCGGCAATTCTCACGGGGCCGACTGGTCCCACCGGGCCCACCGGGCCAACTGGTCCCACGGGCGCGCAAGGCACGGCCGCAATCCTCACCGGCCCAACGGGACCAACCGGCCCGACCGGCGCTCAGGGCACGGCAGCAATTCTCACTGGCCCAACCGGCCCCACAGGCCCGACCGGCTTGCAAGGAACGGCAGCAATTCTCACCGGCCCGACCGGCCCCACGGGCCCGACCGGTCCCACCGGTCCGCAAGGCACCGCTGGCACCAACGCAATTCTGACCGGAGTGACCGGACCCACTGGGCCGACCGGCTTGACCGGCCCCACCGGTTTCACAGGCCCGACCGGGCCCACTGGTTTCACGGGCCCGACCGGCCCGAGCAATCCCATCATCCCGCGCATCACCACCGTTGGCTCGACTGCCACGCCGGTGCCCAATGCCGACACCACCGACCTTTACATCCTGAGCACCCTGGCGGTCACTGCGGTGATGGGCTTACCCAGTGGAACACCAACCGCCGGCCAGCAATTGGCGATTGATATTCTTTGCACCGGCACACAAAAGCCAGTTACATGGTCCACGACTGCCGGTGGGTACATCGCGATGACCCTCGGCGTTACCTTGCCCGGCGTGACGACGACGAACCAAACGATCTTCTTGCAGTTCCGCTACGTGACCGCCAACTCGATCAATAAATGGGCGCTCCTGGCCAAGTCGGTAGGATGAGCGCCATTCAAAACGGGAGGGATGTTGTCCCCAACGTCCCTGATCTCTCCACGCCGAAGCCTGAGATCACCATTACAAATGCGATCCAGGGACGTTGGGGACAACATCCCTCCCCTCAATGATGGAACGAATTTCCGTCGTGCTGATCGTCAAGAACGAGGAAGCGCTCCTGGCGCGCTGTCTGGATTCAGTGAAGGGCGCCGACGAGATCATCATCTGCGACACCGGCTCGACCGATGGCACCCTCGAAGTGGCGCGGCGTTACACCGACAAAATTTTTACAGACTACACCTGGCGCGACCACTTCGCCGAGGCGCGCAACCACGCCAAAGCCAAAGCCAGCGGCGATTGGATCCTGACCATCGACGCCGACGAATACCTCACCTGCCCCTGGAGCGACGTGCGCGCGGCCACGTTCCTGGGCTTCATGGCCATCAACGTGCGGATGACATCCGAGTACGGGCCGCAATCGCAATTCTGGTTCCCGAAACTATTTCGCAACTCGCCGCAAGTCTGGTGGGAAGGCGCGGTGCACAACCATCTTTCCGTGATGGGAGAGGACGTCGGCGCGGTCACCATCACGTTCGGTTACTCACCCGCGCACGCCAACGACCGCCAGCGCACCCTGCGCATTCTGGAAAAGGTAGTCGCGGACAATCCCGAATGCGTGCGCGAGCGGTTCTACCTCGGGCGCGAATATTTCTATCGGCGGATGTATGACAAAGCGTTGCCGATCCTCGGCCGCTACGTGCAACAGTCCCGCTTCCTCCCGGAGAAAGCGGATGCGTTCCTAATTATGTCACGGGCCTATTGGGAACTGCGCATGCCCGACGACGCGCGCGACGCCGTCGTCCAGGCGCTCATAATCAACCCACATTTTAAAGAAGCGGTCTTGTTCATGGCCACCCTGGCCGGCGACGGCTCGGGCAACACGCGCTGGCAACGCAACGCCGACCAATGGAAGCGCATGGCCGCCACGGCCGACGACGAGGGCGTGTTGTTCCTGCGCAAAGCGGAATGAACAAATCACGTAGCAGCGAACGTGAGTTCGCTCTGATCAGAAGTGAGCGGACTCACGTCCGCTGCTACTGCGGAGGCGTGATGTGAACTCCCTGCTCCTTTCCCCGCATGACGATGACTCCGCCCTCTTCGCGGCGTTCACCTGTCTGCGTGAACACCCGACCGTCGTCGTCGTCACCGATTCCTACGTGCAACCCGCGCGCGGTGAAACGGGTTGTTCGGCCGAAGAACGCGCGGCCGAGACAGCCGCGGCTCATGAGATTCTTGGGTGCCCGGTCATTCGGTGCGGGTTGCGGGATGACGACCTCACCTTTGACGATCTCGTTATCGCATTAAAATGTCTCGCTGAGTGGCCAGGCTACGTTTACACCCCCGCGCTCGAAGGCGGGCACCCGCAGCACGACCTGGTCACCATCGCCGCGGCGGAGGTGTTCCCTGCCAGCCAGCTCCGCTGCTATTCCACCTACTCGCAGCACAGCCGTTACTTCGGCGTGGACCTGCACCCGATCGGCACGGATGAGATCGAATGGACCCGGGACGAATACGAACGCAAAGAGCGCGCCCTGAGCTGTTACGCCAGCCAGCTCCGCGTGAACCCCGCACACTTTGAAGCCGTCCGCGGACGCAGCGAGTGGCTTTCCGGCTTTAACCGGATCCATTTGGGATGTGGCGAACAAGAGAAACGCGGCTGGCTCAACATCGACCGCGTGCAGCCCAGTTGGGCACGCGACTCATCTTTTATTAGAGCGGACTTCGCTCTCGCCGCCCAGACAATGAAAGATGCGTATGGCAATGACGCGACCGTCGTGATCGATGGCATCCCCGCCGCTGACAGCTCGGTGGATTACATATTTTCCGAGGACGTCCTCGAGCATATCCCTCCCGAGCGCCGGGTTGACGTGCTCAACGAGATTTGGCGCGTGCTCGTCCCGGGCGGTCTGATGGAGCATTACATCCCGAATGCCGGCAGCCAAAACGATTTCGGATCACTGAGCCACTTATCACACTGGAACCTCCAATGCTTCGATCACGTGGACACCGCCTCCCATCGTTGGGCGCAGGACCGCGGGTTCGAGGGATTCATCGGCGGTTTCACGAAAGTCAAAGCCGAGCTGGTAAACTGGAGGGTCGAGGACGACGGCGTGAAAAGGGCCCAGAGCCTCCATGGGGTTTACCGGGCCGTTAAACCTGTAGTAGCAGCGGACGTGAGTCCGCTCACTTGATGATCAGAGCGAACTCACGTTCGCTGCTACCATGCTAAAGAAAGTCTTCCTCCTCACCCAATTCGGCCCGCCGCATTCGTGGTCGGCCGAGTACCTCGCGCACATCCGCACCCTGGCGCCTTACGGCTGGCACTGGATAATCCTCACCCCGCACGCTTACGCATCGAGCGAGAATGTCCGGGTGGTGCCCATGACCCTGGCGGACTTCGACGCGCGCGTGCTCGAGCGCTGCGGGATCGCCACGCGCAACTTTCTCGACGCCAAAGAATGCCCCGTCAAACTCACCTCCGACTATTACCCTGCGTTCGGCGAAATCTTTGCCGACCTCCTCACCGACGCCGATTACTGGAGCATCACGAATTGGGACGTGCTTTACGGCCGCCTCGATCATTTCCTCTCCGATGCCGAGCTGGCCAAGTGGGATATTTGGTCCGACGATTGCCACCACATCAACAGCCTGTTTTGCTTCTACAAAAACACCGGGCTCGTGAACCGGCTCTACCGGGCGGTGCCAGGATGGGAGAGATTCTTTCAGTATGACGGCGCGCCCCTTCACGGCTTTGACGAAGTTTACTTTGACCTGCTCATCCGTGGGCTCGCAGATCGCGGCGCCGTAGCCTTCGGCCATCCCCCCTATTTCGCCCATCACTCCTACGACCGGCTCATCCAACACCAACCCAAGCCCAACCTTGCCTTCGCGCCCGATGGCGCATTGATCGAATGCTTCGACGACACCAATCCTGCGCTCACGCACTATCCGCCCTGGCGCGGGATGTTCGGGCGCGAGATCATGTATTTCCATTTCCTACAAACCAAGCGCTGGCCCGAGCTGCGTCCCTACCCGACGTGACGGAGCGCGGGTCTGTGACCCGCAGCAATATTCGAAATCGCTCTGGGCGAGCGGAGCTCTCTGCGGGTCACAGACCCGCGCTCCGCCGCGCTCCGCCGCCCCTGCGTTGACTTCGCCCCCTTGGTTGAATTGATGGCGCCCTACACTGAAATCAAAAAGTGCCGCATCAGCTCGAGCACGCACCTAATCCCAGTGCTCTCCCTCGGCACCCAGTCCCTCACCGGCGTCTTCCCCAAGTCACCCGACGCACCGCTGAGCCAGGGCCCGCTCGACGTGGTGTGGTGCCCGGACTCGGGCCTGTTGCAGATGAAGCAGTCCTATCCCCCGTCGGAAATGTATGGGGCCAACTACGGCTATCGATCCGGGCTCAACGGCAGCATGGTGCGCCACCTCCAAGCGAAGGTGGCGGCGCTCGAGCGGCTCGGGAAGGTGTGCGGGGACGACCTCGTGCTCGACATCGGCAGCAACGACGCCACGCTGCTCAAGGCCTACACGACCACCAAAAAGCGGGTCGGGATCGATCCCACGGGCGGCAAGTTCAAGGAGTATTACGCGGACGAGATCCGCCTGCTGCCCGACTTCTTTTCCGCGACAACCTTCCGCGAGGCCTCGATTACGCAGACCGCCAAGGTCATCACTGCCATCGCGATGTTCTACGACCTCGAGGACCCGCTGGATTTCCTGCGGGACATCGAGGAGATCCTCGCCGCGGACGGCCTGTTCCATTGCGAGCAGAGCTACATGCCGTCAATGCTCCGAACCAATTCGTACGACAGCATTTGCCACGAGCACCTCGAATTCTATTCGTTCAAGATCGTGAAGGAGATGCTCGAGGCCTCGGGCCTGCGCGTCATCGACGTGCAAATGAACGACATCAACGGCGGCAGCTTCGCCGTCACCGCGTGCAAGGACCGCGCGGGTTACCACTCGAACGCGCCTGTCATCGATTGGTTGCTCCACCAGGAAGAGGGCATGGCCCTGGACACGCCGCGGCCCTATCGCGAATTCGAGACGCGCGTCTTCCAGCATCGCCGCGACCTGCGCGCGCTCGTCGATGCGTTGGTCGCGGACGGCAAGACAATCGCCGGTTACGGCGCCAGCACCAAGGGCAACGTGTTGCTCCAATTCTGCGGGTTCACGTCCAAGGAGATCCCGTTCATCGCCGAGGTGAACGAGGACAAGATCGGCGCGTTCACCCCCGGCACCCACATCCCGATCGTGTCCGAGGCCGAGGCCAGGGCCAGGGCCCCGGATTATTTCCTGGTACTCCCCTGGCATTTCAAACACGGGATCATGGAACGGGAGCGGGCTTACTTGGCGAACGGGGGGAAGCTGCTGTTCCCCCTACCCGAGATCGTCATTGTGTGAGATCTCTCCAAGAGTGGTCAACGTGCGGTGGGAGGGATGTTGTCCCCAACGTCCCTAAATCGCATTTGTAAGGGTGCCCTTTGGTTTCGACGTCGGAGAGATCAGGGACGTTGGGGACAACATCCCTCCCACTCCATATGGCCCTCTCCCCTTCCTACGTTTCAGCGTGCTTCATCACTAAGGACGCGACCTACCCGCGCGAGATCTGCGAGCGCGTGCACGCGATTGGTTTCGGCGAGCTCCTTTTCCTGACAGGCTGTCCGTCGCCGCATCTGAAACAGCGGCTGTTCGAGCAAGCGCGCTGCCCATTCATTTACTACCAGGACGACGATTGCCTGGCGCCCATCGAGCAACTATTGGCCGCGTGCGTGCCTGATCGGATTACCTGCGCCATGAAACCTTCCCACCTCGAGGCCTATCGCGAACGGCGCATAGCTCTCCTGGGCTGGGGGACGATCTTCCCCAAGTCCGTCATCCGCGTCCTGGACCGATACCGGGCGGTCCACGGCGAGGACGCACTATTCCGTCGCGAGTCCGAGCGGATCATGACTTACCTCCATTATCCGCAACAACGCCTGGACCTGCCGATAGTCGATCTGCCAACCGCCTTCGGGCCCGACCGTCTCTCGATGCAGCCGGGCCATTACGATTACATCCCGGTAGTGGAAACCCGCTGCGCGAAGTTGCGGAGCGCGGGTCTGTGACCCGCAGCAACGTTCGACCGTGCCAGTGACTGCCCAGCTTTCCTGCGGGTCACAGACCCGCGCTCCGCCCCCCCACGTTGACTTCGCCCTCCTTGGTGACTGTCATGACCCCGGCCAACCTCGATCTGAAAATCTATCACGGGATCACCTTTGGCCCGATGACCATCGCGTGCAAGGACGCCGCCGGCGCCGCGGTCGATCTCACTGGCTGGCTCGTTTACGCCCAGGCCCGCGTGAGCTTCAGGACGCCCGCTTTCGATCTGCTCCCCACCATCTCCGACGAGGCCGGCGGCGTCATCACCATCTTACTGACCGACGAGCAGACCTTTGCTTTGCCCGTCGGCAACTTCCGCTGGGATCTCATCCTCGAGAACCCGGCCGGGGAAAAGCTGGGCCCATACTTTGGCGGGCGCGCGATCGTGCAACAAATCAACACGCAAGTCGGCGGCGCGGTATCCCCTGGCACCACCGCGCCCGACGGCGCGACGAATCACATCTTCTTCACCGCGGGCGATCCGAACGGGGTCATCACCGCAATACGGCCGGCATTTGCCTACGACGCCACCGGCGCCGTGTGGTTCAAGACCGGCGAGGGCGCCACGAACACCGGCTGGGAGCGAGCGCTATGATGACCGTCCAAAACACTGGGAGGGACGTTGTCCACAACGTCCCTGATCTCTCCGCGGCGAAACCTTCGCGCGCCCTTACAAATGCGATCCAGGGACATTGGGGACAACGTCCCTCCCCCCTTGCCGTTTTTTTGTTAGCAATTAGTCTCTGGTCCTGGTCAGCGTCCGCTGCCATCGATCCCTACGTAAAAAACGTCCTCACCACCAACTCGGTGACCCTGGGAACCAACCTCACCCTGGTCTCCGGCGTGCTCGAGGCCTCGGGCGGGAGCACCGGCGGCGACACCATCTGGACCAACACCCCGGCTGGCTCCGTGCAACTGATCGCGCCTACCAACTACCTGGCGCTCGGCATCAGCGCGGACACGTGGTTTGGCACCTCGACCAATAACCTGCTGGTGGGCGTGCACGACGTAACGGCGGGCGATCCTCCCGTGGCCATCTTCAACATCGCCGCGGTGGACGACGCTGCCTCGGTGACCAACTACGCGGACATATATTTCCGGGGCGATGCGGCGAACGGCGCGGCGAACTTCTCGATCGATTCCTTCAACGGCAGCACCAGCACCATCCTGAACCTGTCGATGACGCCCGACGACATCATCGCTGCCCTTTACGCAGGCGGCACCGCGCGCACGATCCTGAACCCCACCGTGACCAGCAGCGGCTCGGCCGTCGCCTACCTGTTCGACACCAAGAACTCGCTCACCAACGGAGACCAAATCGTAACCATCGCCAACGCGGGAACTTCAGTGCTTTCAATCATGCCAGCAGGAAATTTGATGATTGGTCCAAACGCATTGAGTGAGTATGGGCCTACTTATTATGGTCAAAGCCTCACATCGTACAGGGTGGTTTCCCTCGGCGACCCGAACTTTAACGAAATAACTTTGTACGTGGAAGATGAGCCAGCGGGGAATATAGCCAGCCTGATTGATCTGTCTTCGGCAACCAATCAGGCGTATTTCGCCGTCGAATCCTATACGGCCAGCTCTGACCTTGCCTTTGCGATGCAGACGGATTCGGCGACGGCCAATAACAACTACTTTTTTTACCGCAGCGGTGCAACCAACCTGATGAAATTTATGCCTATGGTTGGCACCGGCTCAGCCACCGCCTACCTGTTCGACACCGCCAACGTCCTGACCAACGGCGACAGCCTGGTGACCTTCAAAAACGCCGGGGTTCAAGTAGCCAACCTGACGCCCAGTGGCAGTCTGACTCTGAGCGGAAAGACCAACCAGCTCGCCGACTCCGGTTCAGCTTTGACCTACAACGGCGTGGCCATCGCCACGACGATAACAAACAGCTTTGGCGTGCACCTCGACGGCGGCGGCCTTGTGCTTGCGACTGGTCTCGCTGGCTATTCAACAATTGTGAACGGTGGCACGATCCGAAGTTGCGTCATGCTCGCCGATCAAACCGGCTCCGCGGTTGTCGATATTTGGCGTTGCACCTACGGCCAATTCGATGCCGGCTCCACGCATCCGGTCGCCGGCGACAAAATCACCGCCAGCGCCCCGCCCACAATTACTTCTGCGGTCAAGTCCACCAATGCTCTCACAGGCTGGAGCTTGACCGTCACCAATGGCGACGTGATCGCGTGGTCCGTCACTGCGTGCACGAACATCACCAAGCTGGATATTTCGGTCACTACCACTCGATGAAAAATGTCCTCGCGACGGTCCTGTTGGTCTTGTGTGTCGTTTCCTCCGAAGCGGCCTACACGGAGTTTTACACCGACTTCACCAACGGCGACAATCTGAACTCAGGCAGCACCACCAACGCCGCGGCGACCATCTCCTATACGAGCAGCATCGTTGCGAACGGGTGGGATTCCACCACGGGAATTTTTACGGTCGCCACTGGCAATCCCTCCGGCGCCGGCATTCCGTTAAACGAATGGGCAAGTGTTTACGTCACGGCTGGCGCTACGGTGGCAACCTACGTCGCCCGTATCACGGCGACCAATGACACGACGATCACCGTCAGCTTGACCGCGAAAAGCGGCACCGCGCCAGCAACGGATTCCCTGGGAGCAACGACCATCCGAGTCGGTGGTGTTTGGAAAGGGCCGAATGCGGCCATCAGTTTCCCTTTCGGTTTTGTCACGGCAACTCTGACCAATCTTAATTCCGGTGTGGCTCAAGGGCTCTCACCACGGGTTAATTTGAAGGCCACGGCGACTTACGCCATTACGGCAGTAGTAACCAATGCGCAGACCGGACCGATTGTCTGGCAAGGAATGACCGCATGGGGCACACCGGGCGATTTGGGCAAGGCAACCATTGACTGCGCAACGTCGGGCGCTGGCGTGGGTATCTTAACTGCCAGCGGCGCAAACAACGACTATATAGACCTCATAATTTCCAACAGTGGCGCAAGCAGCGGGTCAACTACAGACGGTTTCTCGATCACGGGAAACAGGAACACGGTCACTAGATGTGTTGTACATGATGTCAGGCGTGACGGGTTTTCTCCTTCCGGCGCTCCCACCATACTCGTGGAATGTGAAGCATACCTCTGCAATAAGTCGAACACCTCAGGTCATGGTGGGTTTATCACCGCTGGTAATGCTGTTTACTTTATTAGGTGCATGGCGCATGATTTGGCAGGGAACGTCAATGGCGGTTTTCAAGTTTTCTCACAGGCATTTCTCTTGCATTGCGTCGCCGATACGTGTGGGGGCACGGGATTTGTTCACGGAACTGCATCGGGCGTTATGTTCATTGGATGCGATGCCTACAACAACACTGGCGCTGGGATTGACCTTACGATTGCGTCAGCGTCTTTTCTTGTTGTTGAAAACTGTAACTTCGTCAAAAACGGTGGCTGGGGCATCAATTCCTCGGGCGGCACAAGCCGCAACGGGCTGATAACTAACTGCGGTTTCGGAGTCGGAACGCAAGTCAATGCCTCTGGCGACATCAACACGACGAGGATGGGGTCCATCCTCATCACCGGCTCCATCTCTTATCCCACCGGCTTAACTCCCTGGGTCGATCCCGCGAACGGCGATTTCCGAATCAACCTGCCGCAAGCCCGGGCCGTGGGCCGCGGAACATTCACGCAAACGCAAGCGTCCTATACAGGTGCGCTGGCTTACCCGGACATCGGCGCCGGCCAGCATCGCCCCGCCGTGTTGAGTTATCCCTTTTCACAATGAGGGTTACAAAGCTCCAAATCCCATTGACTCCGCCCCCTTTAATTGCATGAAAACATTTCTCCCGCTTGCTCTCGCCCTCACACTCTGCCTCGCGACCCAGGCCCAAACCCGCAACGGCGCGCTCCCTGTGATCACCTCGATCAGTTCCGTCGCCACGTTCCCCGTGACCACGGACAACGGGTTGAACGACTGGAAAATTTCCCTGGGCGATCTGGTCTCCTCGCTCGGCGTCGGCTTCGGCGCCACCAACGCCATTGCGGGCAACCTCACCAGCGGCGTCGTGCCCAAGGCCGGCACCACCGGCACCAACCTGGTCGACGGCCCGATCGTTATCTCGGCAGTCACCAACGCCGCACTCCCTGGGGTGTTTCGGGCCAACGCGATCATCTCCACCAACGCGATCACGGGGTTGTCACTGATCACGACCACCAACGTCACCGCCGCGGCATACACCATCACCGGCACGACCAACCAGGTGACCTTCGGCGCCACCAACACCGCGCCCTCGTCCGCCGTGGCCCCCACCAAATGGATCTCCGTCATCGTCACCGGCGACGCCGGCGTCTATCGCCTGCCGCTCTACGAATAGGGTCGGAGCGCGGGTCTGTGACCCGCAGCAGGCCCCGAACGCAGCGCAACCTCTGCGGGTCACAGACCCGCGCTCCGACACTGAAGCGGCGTGAACGCCGCGCTCCGTTAAAACATTTATGAAAACCGAGAAAATCACCGGCGCACAAGTCCTCCTGTTGCAGACCTACCAGGCTGCGCGCGCCAAGAAAAACGAGGGCACGCGCGAAGAGAAGGACAGCCGCAAAGCCGTGGACGCCGCGATCCCTGCCCTGGCCCAGAAGCTCGACGAGTTCAGTTTGATGTTCAACGGCGCCCCCGCGGCCGTCTGGCGCTCCACCGAGCGCACCAGCCTCAACCAAACCAAGCTCCAGGCGGAATTCCCCGAGGCGTATAAGGCCTGCTACCTCCCCGGCCCCGTGTGGTCGCTCGATGTGCTGGTCTGATCATCTGGGCCTCTTGCTCTTGCTCTTGCTCTTGCTCTTGCTCTTGCTCTTGCTCTTGCTCTCCCCCCCTCTGGTTTCTCCCTGAAGAGAGCAAGATAAAGAGCAAGAGCAAGAGCAAGAGGGGAAGTCAACCCCCGTTGACTCCAGGCCCTTCAGGTGAGTGCGTTACCAACACATCATCGAGCAGGTTTACTTTCAGCCCTGGCTCATCACCGAGGCTGGGCACGCTGCGATCACGCATCTCCTCGAGTCGCACCTCGCTGAAACCGTCCAACGCGAAGGCAAAGACATCTGCGGCGCTGCCATTGACCTCGAACAGATGCAGGTCGTTGATGGCATCGCGCACATCCCCATCGGCGGCGTCATTGGCAAGAAATTGAGCGGCATGGAAAAGGGTTCGGGCGCCGTGGACGTCAACGACGTCTCCGCTGAACTCAACGAGGCCTGCGCCAATCCCGAGGTCACGCGCATCCTGCTGCACATAGATTCCCCGGGCGGCATGGTCACCGGCACGCCCGAGCTGGGCGCCCAGATCAGTCGCATCAAAAAACCCGTTTACGCTTTTACCGATGGCAGCATGGCCAGCGGCGCGTATTGGATCGGCGCCAGTGCCGACGCCCTGTTCGCCACCGAGACCGCGAACATCGGCTCGATCGGCGTCTATCTTCCCGTCGTCGACTCGACCGAAGCCATGGCCAAGCGCGGCATCAAGATCGATCTGATCAAAGCCGGCACCCTCAAGGGCGCGGGTTTCCCTGGCACCGCCCTGAGCGCCGAGCAACGCGCGCACCTGCAGCAGCGCGTGAACGACATCCACGGCATGTTCACGTCGCACGTGCAGGCGCACCGCGGCATCGTGAAAGACGCCACCATGCAAGGGCAAACGTTCCTGGCCAAGGAAGCCCTAGCGCGCAACTTGATCGACGGGATCGTCTCGAGCAAGGCGGACCTGATCGGCCAACTCCTGCACTGATTTCTTGCTCGTGCTCTTGCTCTTTATCTTGCTCTCCCCTCCGAGCGAAAAAAGAGCAAGAGCAAGAGCAAGAGCAAGACGAGAAATAGATCCAGTGACCGATTCATTTTGTCCTCCTACGACCAACTCGAGAAGATCGCCTACCCCATCGCCATCTGCCTTTTTTTCGTCGTGCAGAAGTACGACGCCCTCAAGCTAAAGAAGGCCTCCGAGCTGGCTGCCACTGAACTCAGAAAGACCACCGAGCGCGAGGCCCAGGCGGTCAAAGACAAACTCGAAGAACACAACCGGATCACCGCGCAACGCGCGGCCGCCGTCAAGCGTGACCTCGAGGAATCCAACCACAAGACCGGTCTCAAAATGGAGGAGATCCACGTGGACGTGAACAGCAAAATGCTCGCGGCCAAGAAAAGGATTTGGGAGCTGGCCTTGGTGATCGCCACGATGCGCCCTGACTCACCCGACGACGCCTCGGCCGCCCGCGCGGCCCATAAAGATTACCTCGATCAATTGGCCGCCCAGGAACGCGCCGACGAACGGCTGAGACTCTTCGCTCTAGGTCAAGAGTCTGACCTCTGACCTGTGATGATCGATGGTCTTCTTCTCCCCCATATTCTTGCTCTTGCTCTTTGCTCTTTATCTTGCTCTCAGGAGGGAGGGGAGAGGGGGGAGAGCAAGAGCAAGAGCAAGAGCAAGAGCAATGGAGCCGCCTCCCCCATTGACTCCGGCGCACCGGGTATAATGTCCTTCTCCCTCATTTATTGGATCCTCATGTTGCTCTGGTTCGTGTTCGGCCTCTGGTCGAATTGGCCGGCGCCCAACTCCGGCGGTCCCCTGCGTCCGCTGGGCGGCACCTTCCTGCTCTTCGTTCTCCTGCTTTTGCTCGGCTGGAAAACATTCGGCCCACCTGTGCACGCATGAAGAAGAAAAAGCTCCAAGCTCCAAGCTCCAAGCTCCAAACAAGCTCCAAATCTCAACCGCCAAAAATTCCGGTTGATTTGCTTGGGGCCTGGCACGCGGAGCTCAAGAGCATCGCCCGTTCTTTGTCCTGCATCAGCAGGCTCAAACAGACCGAACTCGAGTGGTTGAAGGGCCACGTCGAGTTCGCCACTAAAACCGACCTTCACCGATTGGAAAACAAAATGGCAAAAACCCAAGCTGAAGTAGCCCAGCAACTGCGCGACGCCCTCGCCAAGCTGGCCAAGATCGAAACCGAACAAGACAGCCAGGCCAAACTCATCAAGGACCTCATTGACGCCGCGGGCGCGCAGCCCAACGCCACCGAGGAATTGACCACCGCCGCTGACGCACTCTCCGCCGAGCTCGAACTGAGCGACGCGAAGGTGGATGACGCAGTGTAAACAAGGACGGGTGGGGCGAGCGTCCTCGCGAGCCGGCTCGTCAGTAGCCTCGCCCCACCACGCTCCCCTCTCTTGCTCTTGCTCTTGCTCTTGCTCTCCGCCCCTCTCTCCGGAAATAGAGCAAGAGCAAGAGCAGGAGCAAGAGCAAGAGAAACAAAGAAAAGCCTCATTGACTCGATCCGCCTCAGTTAGACGCAACAATTTATGATCGAAGACATCAAGCAGCTCCTGGGCATCTCGAACAAGATCCAGGCCACCATCGACACCGACCTCGTCGCCGCCCGCAAACAAGTCACTGACCTCACCGCCGCCCTCGAGACCGAGCGCGCGGCCGCGGTCCAAGCCAAGGCTGACCTGGCCACCGCCAGCCAGACCATCGGCAGTTTGCAGGCCAAGATCGTCGAGCTCGAAACCGAACGTGCTGCCAGCATCTTGCTCGCAGAAAAAGCCGCGACAGATTTAGCCGCGAGCACTGACACCAAGGTCGCCATCCGCGCGGCGACCATCACTGCCAGCCAGGGCGTTCCCCCGCTGGCCATCAAGCCCGCCGCCGAACCCGCGACGGCCGGCAAACCGACCGACCCCAAACTCAAAGGCCGCGACCGCCTCATCGCTCACACCCAAGCCCAACTAAACCCGTCGTGAACCGTGAAACCGTGAACCGTTGAACCGATTCAACGATTCAACGGTTCAACGAATAACGCCCCCAACAAACCTATGGCAGACAAGTTCCTCACCCTCCTCGACATGACCAAGCGCAACCCCGGTTCCAATACCGACGGCGCCGTGGGCCTGATCGAAGAGGTCAATACCGTCGCTCCCGAACTCGAGAGCTTAATGGGCCGCCCCATCGACGGCGTCACTTACAAAACCAAAAAGCGCGTCGCGCTGCCGGCCTCGCCCGTATTCAGAAATGCCAACGAGGGCACCGACATTGTCAGCTCGACCTACGATCAAGGGATCGGTCAGTGCTTCTTTTTGGATGCCCAGATGCGCTGCGATGAAATGGTTATTTCCTCCGGGTTCTCCGAAGGCAACAGCCAGAGCGAAGTTCTCTCCGACGAAGCCATCGGCGTCGTGCGCCAGAAGTTCATTCATGTCGGCGACCAGTTTTACCGCGGCACCACCGCGGACGCCAAAGGGTTTGCCGGCCTGCAAAGCCTTTACGATTCGACCAATTGCGAAGTCAGCGCCGCCGGTTCATCGAGCACCGCCTCGAGCGCGTGGCTAGTCTGGAACGACCTCCAGGGCGTCCACTGGGTTTGGGGCCAGCAAAGGGGCTTGATGATGGGTGAATGGGTCCGCATGCAAGTGCAGGATTCCAGCGCCAAATCGTACCACGCTTACGTCAACAATCTCTCGGGTTGGATCGGCCTGTTCTTCGGCCACACCAAATCGATCGTCCGCATCAAACTCATCACCGTCGCCAAACCGTTGACCGACGCGCTGGCGCCCAGGCCCTGGCCAAGATGCCCATCTTCATGCGCCGTTCAAGCGGCCTGAAATGGTTCATGAACAGCGCCGCGCTGCTCAGTCTCCAGACCAGTCGCTCGACCGTTTACACGGCCAAGACCGATTCGGGGATTCTGCAATTCGCGCCCATCCCCGATACCCTCGCGGGCATCCCCATCGTGCTCACCGACAGCCTACCGAATACCGAATAGAGAAACGACCGTTGAACCGGTTCAACGATTCAACGATTCAACGATTCAACGAACAAAAATATGTCCGACCGATCCATCAAAGACGCCCGAACGACCGTCAGCAAAGTCTTCCCCGCCGCGGCGGCCGCTGATAATACCGGCACCATCGACCTCCAGGTGACCGGCTATAAAGGCGAGGGATACGCCCTCAACGTCGCCTGGCCATCCCTGCCCAACTTCGTGGATGGCAAGACCATCATTTTCCAGGTGCAGGACTCCGCCGATGACATCACCTATGTCAGCATCGGGGTCAGCTACACCATCACCGGAGCGACTGGCAACGGCCACACCGCGGGCAGCATCAACCTGCGTTTGCCGGCCCACACCCGCCGATACGTCCAGGTCAACCGCGCCGTGGAATCCGGCGGCGGCAGCAACATCGCAGCAACGAACACCGTCGCGCTGGTCTACTGAAAAAAGCTGACACACTGAAATTTACCCCCAAGGCCGGCCCGGTCTGAAGTCTACCGGCCCGGCCCTTTTTTTGACTATGAAAGACGAGAGCATGAGCATGAGCATGAGCAAGAGCAAGAACCCGAACACGATTCATCCTCCCCTCTTCTTGCTCTTGCTCTTGCTCTTGCTCTTGCTCTCAGTCCCTCTGAAAGCCGCGGCCCCGATTCAACTGCACATCAACACCGCCGTGGACACAGCCGCCACCGCCTTCAAGAAAACCGAGACCAACTTCACCTCGCTCTTCCAGGCCGTCACGAGCCTGACCAACACGATCACCTTTTACGGCGCGACAAATTCCCCGTTGGACTACTCGACCACCGAGCTGCAACTCGCGATCGATTCGAGCAAGGGCGCCGGCGTGAGCGTTCCCAAAGGCCGTTACCTGATCAACGCCACGATCGATCTCCCGGATAACACCCGCCTCATCGGCGACGGCATGAGCAGCGAGCTCGTGCTGACCAACGTCGACGTGGGCCTGTCGGCTTATGGCAAAACGAACATCCAAATCATCGGCATCAAATTCAGCGGCAAATATTCGCAAGCCGTTGCCGCCCTCTTTTGCACGAACGTTCTGGTCCGCGACTGTGAATTCACCGATGCCACGCGCATCCCGCAGACCGGCTGGATCGCTCCCGTCCGTTCCCAGTCGTCCTTCGGCGTCCACATCGATAGTTGCCGCTTCTACGGGAACGGCAACGCCCTGACCAGCTTCGAGACCTCGGCCGAAATCCTGATCGGCGGCACCGCGGACGTCACCCGCGCTGTGCTCATCGAGAACTGCAACATCGTCGGCAAGCTCACCCACTACGGCATCGCCACACTCGATATGCAGGACGGCCGCGTGCTGAACAACTTCATCGAGCAAGGCAACACCATTGGAGTTTTGAACCTCGGGGGCTACGGCATCCAGAGCATCGGGACCATGGGCGCCACGGCGCAGCGAAACATTTTCAGCGGCAACACCATCACCAACGCCGCGGGCTCGGGCATTTATTTGAGCAACAACATCGGCTCTAAAGTCCTCGACAACCACGTCGCCAACGTCACCATCCAGCAATCATCGGCTAACGCTCAGGCCGGCGGCATTGTCCTCGAGGCGTCATCCTTGTCCGACATCGCTCGCAACGTGGTGACCAATTCACCTGTCGCCGGCCTGGTTTCCACCGGCCCGAGCAACGCGATCCTCGACAACACCCTGGGCAACCTGGGAGGGACGTTGTCCCCAACGTCCCTGATCGGCATTTCGTTAAGCGGTTCGGATACCCTCGTCGATCGCAACTTCATCAGGGGATTCGGAACCGGCATCAACAACACCGGCGCGAGCAACAGAATCGGGATCCTCAACTTGATTCACGATAACACCGCGCCCCTTGCGGACGCTGGAGGCGCAGTCGTTAAAACCCTGACCGCGGGCGCCACCCCCAGCGTCCGCGACGCCCCGAGCTATTTACTCAACTACGCGGCCCCCATATCCATCACTGATTTCACCGATGGCCTCCCGGGCATGGACCGGACTTTCTTCGCCGGCAACACAAATGTCACGCTAGTGCATAGCGCAGGCCTGCTCCTGAACGGCGCGGCGGACCTGACCCTCGACACCGGTCAGATCGTTGTGTTCCGCCGGGACGCGGCCAGCGCCTGGCACCAGGTCGCCGGCGTGGGCAGCGGCAACGGCCAGACCGCCGGCGAGACCAACACCGCCAGCAACCTCGGCACCAACGGCACCCTCGTGCAGGGCCTCTTCACGGTTAAAAACGGCTTTGATTTACCCTTCCGTTCCTTGGCGGCTGGCACTGGCATCACGCTTTCGTCGAACGCCGCCACCGTCGTCATCGCCAGCACCGCGGCCAACGGCGAGACCAACACCGCCAGCAACCTCGGCACCAACGGCGCGATCGTCCAAGGCTTGTTCACGACCAAGAACGGCCTGGATCTCCCCTTCCGCTCCTTGGCCGCCGGCACGGGCATCACGCTTTCGTCGAACGCCGCCACCGTCGTCATCACTTCGACCGCCGAAGCGGGCGGCGAGACCAACACCGCCAGCAACCTCGGCACCAACGGCACCCTCGTCCAAGGGCTCTTCACGGTGAAAAGCGGCCTCAATTTCCCCTTTCGCTCGCTGGCGGCCGGCACCGGCATCACCCTGAGCTCGAACGCGGCCACCGTCACCGTCAGCGCCACCGCGCCGGGCGGCTCCTATGCCACCATCCAGGAGGAAGGCGTGAGTCTGACTCCGCGTGACACGATCAATTTCATCGGCGGCGCCGTCACCGCCGCGGACAACGCGGGCGCGCTGCGCACCGACGTTACCCTTACCCTTTCTCCGCCCTCGACCGGTTTTGTCGGCACCAGCCGCACCCTGACCGCTGGCACCGGGTTGACCGGCGGCGGCGACCTGAGCGCTGATCGCACGTTTAGCTTCAAGTTCACCGACACGCTCGCGGGCAACCCGGCCCTTAACGCTAACGAAACCATCTTCGGCAACAACGGAATTCTCTTTGAAGGCGTTACCGCTAACGCTTTTGAAGGCTTCCTGACCCTCGTCGACCCCAGCGCCGACCGCACCTGGACCCTCCCCAACGCTTCCGGCACCGTGGCTATATCCGCCAGCGGCCCGCTCGCCCTGAGCGCCCTGGGCGACATCAGCATCACGAACATCCCGCTCAATCGCATCGCCGCCATGACTCCTTACACCGTGCTGATCGCCGACGCCGGCGGCGCCATCACGAGCGCCCCGCTGGACTCGACCCAGCTCACGTTCCTCATCGGCGTCCTGGGCATCACCAACGGCGCGAGCGTCACCAACTTCAACATCACGGGCAACCTGGCGCAGAACTGGGCGAACATCTCGGGCACCGACATTGATTGGAGCGTGGCCGACTACCGCAGCAAATCGGTGAGCGGCGCCGTGGCGTTCACCTTCTCGAACGTCCCCTCGGACAGCAAAGTCCATTTCCTCCAGCTCCTGCTCACCAACTCGACGGGCACCGCCAGCGCCACCTTCACGAACATCGATTGGCGCGTGCCCCTCGGGCCGTTCTCGATGGCCAGCGTCACCAATGGCGTGCAGCAAGTGACGTTCATGTATCAGGGCAACACCGTCTTTGGGGATTGGACCGGCGGATCCGCGACCAACGCCACGGGCCTGGGCGATCCCGTCACCCCGCCCCACGGCGGCACTGGCAACGACCTGAGCGGCAGCCTCGACGGCGCGATCCCGTTCTTCGAACTCTCGAGCGGCAAATTTATTTCCACGTATCTGGCCTACACCAACGCGCTGGTCTATTACCAGAGCTCCGGGCTTCTCTCGGCCTTCCGCACCAACGCCACGGGCCAACCGCTGTTCAACATGCACGACGGCAGCGGCACCGACCCGACGATAAACTATTACGCGGACAAAATCGTGGTGGCCAACACCAACCTGAGCCTGGGCGCCGGCGCGGGCTTCTCCGTGCGCACGCGCATCAACAGCGTCACTGGCCTCGAGCTCACCGAAAATCTCTCGACCGTCATCGGCGACGGCACCACCAACAGCACGCGCACTGGGATCTTCCTCTACGTGCCCACCGGCGCCGGACCGCCCACGGGCGTGCCCGTGGCCGAGCGCGCCGGCACCGTGCCGCAGTACTACGACACCAGCGGCCAACAACTTTATTACTACACCGGCGGCGCGTGGGTGAAACTGAACTCGTCCAACTGGACGGCCAGTGGCACCACCAACTCGAGGCTCACGGGCCTCGCCCAAGCCAACTCCATCGCCATAACCAATGGAATCACCGCTCTGGACATCGCCGCCTTGACCCTGGTGCGAACCGACGCGAACAAACAACTTGCGGCCGTCACCATCGGTCAAAACCTGACCTTCGACGGCACGAACCTCGCCGCGACCCCGAGCGCCAACTGGCGCGCCAACGGCACCACCAACTCCGATCTCTCAGGCATCGCCACCGTCAACGGCCTGGTGGTGACCAACGCGCTCAACCTCGCGGGCCAAACCGCCTCGCGCGTCCTGGGCCTCGATGCGTCGAAGAATGTCGTCACGAGCTTCGCGAGCGCCCGCCTGGCCGACACCCTCACCGACGAGACGGGCACCGGCCTAAGCGTCTTCCAGACCGCGCCCGTCCTCATCAGCGCG
>Ga0105249_10001538_pt1 | contig 20246 bp, 16 predicted proteins | sample KBSS44metaG_FD_81522 | JGI IMG/M metagenome (GOLD analysis project Ga0105249, IMG submission 81522) | Switchgrass rhizosphere microbial communities from Kellogg Biological Station, Michigan, USA - KBS S4-4 metaG | ecosystem: Host-associated > Plants > Roots > Rhizosphere > Soil | place...
ATGCCTCGTGACCTCCGAGCGCCGCCCATCGATTCGCGATCGCGTCAGGATCGATGCCACCGCTCGGAATACGTGGTGCGAGGGGGGTGCGCTTCGGCTCGAGCTTGGCGAGGAGCTCCGCCGCGGTGTGAGTCGCGAGCAGTTGTTGAAGCGAGGAGCTGGCGCTTCGGTGGTCGATGGTCATGGGCGCGTTTTTTGAGAAAGTGCGTCGCCAGCGTTCGTGCCGATCACCGTCAGGTGCACGATCCAGGGCTCAGGGTGCGCCGAGCGTGTAGTCGAACGTGTACGAATGCTTGCCGTTCGAGATGTCGATGGTCATGGTGCCGGCGAGGCCGGTCAAATCGCCGGTGCCGGAGTCGGGGACGACGGTGATGGTGAGCTTGCCCTCACCGCGGGTCATGACGCCCGAGTGCTGGAGCGCGAACGTGCCTCGCTTGCCGTGCAGCGTACCGGTGACGCGTTCCACCGCGACGTATCCCGCCGAGTTCTTTATGGTAGTGCTGCCCGCGGTAAGCATCTCGCCCTTGCTCGTCCCTTCGAGGTCGCCGTGGAACTGCTTGTCGATGGTGAGTCGGCCGAGGGGCGATCCTTCGGTGGGCGTGTCGGTGGCCTGTGGGGTGAGCTTGACATCGAACGATCCGGTGGCGCGAGTGGTCACGGTTTGCTCCTGCGGGGGCGCGGCGGGTGTGGCGGACGTGGCAGGCCGCGTCTGGGGCGTCGCGGATGTCAGGATGGTGAGTACGATGATGAGACCAGTCTGCATGATCGCGACAGCTGTGAGAGGGTCGGGGCTGGGGTGAGAGGATCGCCGCTGGGGGTTCAGGGGTCAAGCCGGACTGTCACTCCGAGCGGAGTTGCGCAGCGGCGGGGGTGACCGCAAACAGCGGGCAGATGAGGAATCGCCGGGCACTGTCATTCCGAGCGGAGCGCGCAGCGCGGAGGCGAGGAATCGCCATCCTCCCGGTAGAGGGACAAGCCCCTCAGTCGGGACGATGGCGATTCCTCGCCTCCGCGCTGCGCGCTCCGCTCGGAATGACGCTACGGCGCCGAGTACGCGTAGAGCGATGCTATGCGGATCGCTCGATAGAACTGCGCCGGAGCTCCACCCATGGTCAGCGTCGCGTCCGAAACCACGCCGCCGCCCGGGTCGACTTCCATCACGCGAGCCGGGATCGCCAGACCAAGCACCGTGTTGCCGTTGACCAGTCGTTGCACCGAGCCCATGATCGGACTCGCGACCGCCGGCGACGGCCGGAACTCCCACACCAGCTTCGCCGTCATCTCGTCCGTGTCCAGCTGGTACTCGACGGCGCGTGCAGACGACGGAACCGCCCCTCGGCGATTGTCCAGGAACAGCAGATTGCCGTTCTCCAACACCTGCACACCGTGCTGGCCGCGGAATCCACCGAGCGGATCGTCCAGCATGGTGAAATCGCTTCGCGTGCCGCCAAGCCGCCAGCGTGGCCGACCGCTCTCGCCGTCGACGTTCACGATCTCGTTGATGGCCTGCAGCGAGACGACGTAGTCGCCGTCACGATCGATCGCGAACGCGCTCGGATGCACGAGATCGCTCGGGAAGGCCGCCGACTGCGGCCAGTCCGCCGGCGAGTACGTCACGCCCGCGTCCCAGACGAACATGGGCTGCCCACTCACGCCCTGGCGTTCCAGGACATGCACAGCGATGAGCGTGTCCGATGGGCCGCCTAACGCCGACAGATCGACGTGATCCATCCGGTAGCCGAGGAGATGGACTTCGGCCACGGCGTCACCGCGCATGGTAAAGCGGAGCTCGTGCGGATCCGTGTACGGCACCGTCCGCGCAGCGAACGTGCGCACGATCTCCCCCGCCACGTCGAGCTCGACGAATTGCCCGCCCGTTTGCTGCCACCCGTACGAGCGTCCGAGGTAGACCGTAATGTGCCCGTTCCGCTGCTGCTTCGCTTCGACCGTCCAGCCGGCATTGGCGAACGCGCGGTACCACGCCAGCCGGCCCGTGTTGTCGAACGCCATGACGTACGCGACGGTATCGGTCGGCGCGGCGATCGGCACGACGAGCGTGTACCCCGCCGTCGCCTGACCCGAACCCGACAGCTGCACCGACCGCAGTTCCACCGGCAGCGCTCCCGTCATCGCGTCGACCGCGTCCGTCGTCACCGGCCTACCGGCGCCGTGCGCCTCCACCCTGACGCTGTACGCCGTCTCGGCGATCAGTCCCACGACCGGAATCCGAACGTGTCCGCTCGACACGCGGATGAACGGCGTCGAGGACGCGGCGCCGCCGTCGGCGCGGTCGTAGATGATGCGCGCCGAGTCGACGTCGGTGGCATTGAAGCCGACAATGACGGACAGCGCGTTGAGCGGATTCGGTGTCGCCGTCACGTCCGCCACGCGCATGGCCGAACGCAACGGGGCGGTGCCCGCGTCATCGGCGCAGGCAGTCCCGAGAATGGCGCCGGCGATCGCCAGATATCGTGCGGCAGTCCGCAGGGCGCCAGCGGTGCCGTTAGGCATCCGGCCGGCCGGATGCCTAACGGTTCGATGGGGCGTCATGGCCGCCCCGCACGTTGAACGTACGCCGGCTCCGTTCGGGCTATGCTCCCAAAAAACCGCGCGTTCCAGCAGACGACTCGCCCGGACACGTCACGCTCGAGTCCGCAGGCGTGTGCATCACCGAGGGCCAGCGCCGAGAACATCCGGGCGCCGCCGATGGGTTCTGGTGCAGATATCTCGGCCTCGTAATAGTAGTAGTAGTCGTCGTAGTAGAACGTCCAGCAGTAGGCCCGGCCCTCGTCGGTGAGCCCGCAGGCGTCCGTCGCCCGGCCCGCGACGAGGTTGGTGATCGGGAAGGTGAGCTCTACCTTGGTGCGCTGTGCCAGGTTACTGCCCCAGCACCAGGTCGATCCGTCGGGCTCGACGCCGCACGTGTACTGGAGGCCCGCACTCAGCCGGATGAAGCTGCCATTCACGAGGGAGGGTGTGGTGATGCACCGGCTGCGGCATTCGCTCTCTTCCCCGGTCGCGCCTACCTGACCGACGTCGTCGTTGCCCCAGCACAAGGCACGTTGCTCGTCCGTCAGGCCGCACGTGTGGTTCGGCCCCGCCGTGAGCGACGCAAATCGACTGCCGCCGGCCACTTCGTTAGGCACGAGGCGCGTGTCGGTCGTTCCGTCGCCGAGCTGCCCGTCGGCATTGCTGCCCCAGCAGTACGCGACGCCACCGGCAGTCATTCCGCAGGTGTGCGACGTGCCGGCGGTGAGCGACACGAACGCCGCCGGCTGGTCGACCGCGACTGGCGTGAGTCGGAGAAGGCGCGTGCCGTCGCCAAGCTGCCCGTCGCCGTTCGCGCCCCAGCAATATGCGCTGCCGGTGCTCGTGAGCGCGCAGGTGTGCGACGATCCGGCCACCACCTGCGTGAACGATTCGGCGCCGGCCTGAACGCGCATCGCGATTTGACGCGATTGACGGCCACCGTCACCGAGCTGGCCGGCGGTGTTGTCGCCCCAGCAGTAGACCTCGCCCTCGGCCACCGCGCAGCTGTGATGCCCGCCGGCGGCGAGCGACGTGGCGGCCAGCCGCGCATCGCCGACGGTCATGCTGTAGAGCGCCGTCGATGCGTCGACCGATGCGAAACGCTGGATCGACGCCGTGATCCAGTACGCTCCCGCGCCCAGCTCCGAGCTCGAGCTGGCGCGAACCGTCCATTCGTTCTCGGTCGAGCCGTCGGCACCGGTCACGGTTTCCGTGCTAACGAGCGTTCCTCCGACCGGTGCCGCCCACTTCACCGTGACGTCCGGAACGGGATTCCTGTACGCGTCGTAGGCGAGGGCGACGACCTTGCTGGTGAACTCCGGAAGTGTCTCGATGACTCCGGGCAGCGTCGGGATCTCGACGGTCCACGCGGCGTCGGGAAGACTCGTGGCGTGGAACGTGACGTTGATACCCTGGGGAGCGCCTGACGCGTTCAACACGTGCGCGACTGCGACCTGGTCGGCGGCTGTCGAGGTGCCGAGTCGCCAGGTGGCTCTCGCGAGGCCCAGCGAGTCAGTGCGATTGCTGGCGCCGCCGACGATGGCGCCGCTGCCCGAGCCGATCTCGAACCAGACGGCCGCGTTGCGTACGGGTCTGCCGCGCCCGTCCGTGACCTTCACGACGATGGGGTCTGCGAGCGAGCGTGCGACGATGGCGGACTGCCCGTCGCCGCTCTGAATAGCGATGGCGGCCGGGGTGCTCGAGGGCTTGGTCCCGGTCGGCAGGTCGTCCGAGCAGGCGGCAATGAGCAGCGCCAGCACGGCGGGGGAAGTACGATTGAACATGTGGAGCTCCTGGCCGCTCGGCGCAGGGGCGTCGGGCGGGCCGGTCGATCACAGCGGTGATCCACTCGTGGTGAACGAGTGCGAGGCGCGTCGGCACACGTCGGCGCTGCGCCTGCTGGAGGCGGCGCGGGGCGCGGCAGACGGTCTCGGTGCACGCACCGGGGGCGTACGACGTCGTGCTCCCACTGGGGGGTGCTCGGTCTTAGACGGACGCCGTCTCGCGATTCTTTCGCCGATCCACCCTAACGACCTGCGGTCGTTGAGCAGCGGAGGTTGCCGCTGCTGGTGACAAGGCGCCTACGGCCCAGGCGTGTGCATCATCGCTTGCAACAGCACGGTGTCAATCTCCTCGCACCGCACGAGGAGACTCAGGACCCGAGGACTGATACAGAGAATGCCGGCGACGGACTCCGCCAGTCCGCGATCACTTGTCCTGCAGAATGAACGAGACCTTCATGAGCACGCGGTACTCCGTGATCTTGCCCTTCTCGATCACGACCTTCTGACTCTTGATCCACGCGCCGGTGAGGTTGCGCAGCGTCTTGTCGGCGCGGGCGATACCGGCGTTGATAGCATCCTCGAAGCTCGTCGTGGACGATGACTGGATCTCGGTGATCTTGGCGACAGACATGACCTGACTCCGTGGGAGGGGTCTCGAAGATCGGATCGACCGGAACGGTTGTCGAGTAATTTCGGTATATTGTATCCGATTCGGCCACGTCGCACCGGCTCCGCGCTACCGCCAGGACCGATCGCGCCATCGCTCATGAGAGAACCCACTATGCGTCGCCTCGCATTCGCCGCTGGGCTGTTCATCCTCTCGTCGTCATCGCTCGTCGCGCAGACGACCACGCGACCCGCGCGCCCCGACTCGGCGGCACAGCGCCGAGCGGCGGAGCACGTCCCGAAGCGCTCGCGCGCCGACACACTGCGCGGCTCGTTCACCACCCCCGCCCGCAGCTGGTGGGACGTCACGTTCTACGATCTGCACGTGGCCATCCGGCCTAACGACAGCACCATCGCCGGCTACAACGGCATCACCTACAAGGTGCTCAAGCCCGCGACCGAGATGCAGATCGATCTCATGGAGCCGCTCGTCGTCGACAGCATGAAGCAGGACGGACGGCGCGTGACGCACCGGCGCGAGGGCGCCGCGTTCTTCGCGAGGCTCACGGCCCCACAGCTCGCGGGCCAGCTCAAGACCATCACGGTCTACTATCATGGCAATCCGCAGATCGCGAAGAACCCGCCCTGGCAGGGTGGCTTCTCGTGGGTGAAGGACAGCCTCGGCCGCCCATGGGTGGTGACCACCGATCAGGGCATGGGCGCGTCGGTGTGGTGGCCCAACAAGGACACGCAGGCGGACGAGCCGGACTCCCAGCGCGTCGCGCTCACGGTCCCCGATCCGCTCATCAATGTCTCGAACGGACGGCTGCGCAGCACGAAGAAGAATGCGAACGGCACGACGACGTACGAATGGTTCGCCGTGAACCCGATCAACAACTACGCGATCGCCGTCGCCACGGGCAATTACGCCCACTACAGCGAGACGTTCGACGGTGCGAAGGGCACGCTCACCATGGACTACTGGCCGCTCGATTACAACGTCGAGAACGCGAAGCGCCAGTTCCCGCAGGCGAGAACGATGCTCAAGTGCTTCGAGCACTGGTTCGGACCGTACCCGTGGTACGAAGACGGCTACAAGCTGCTCGAGGTGCCGAACACGGGGATGGAGCATCAGAGCGCCGTGTCGTACGGCAACTGGTACGCGAACGGCTATCGCAAGCGGGAGTCGTCAGGCACGGGGCTCGGCCTCACGTGGGACTTCATCATCATCCACGAGAGCGCGCACGAGTGGTTCGGCAACAACATCACGGCGAAGGACAACGCCGACATGTGGGTGCACGAAAGCTTCGCGAACTACGCGGAGGGTATCTACACGGAGTGCCTCCACGGCAAGGACGCTGGCGCGCGGTACATCGTCGGCAACCGGCGCGGGATCCGAAACGACCGCCCGATCATCCCGGACTACGAGGTGAACGACCAGGGCTCGGGCGACATGTACCCGAAGGGCGGCGAGATGCTGCACACGATCCGACAGATCGTGAACGATGACGAGAAGTGGCGCGGTATCCTACGCGGACTCAACCAGACCTTCTGGCACCAGACCGTCATGGGCAAGCAGGTCGAGGAGTACATCAGCGCGCAGGCGGGCGTCGACTTCGGCAAGGTGTTCGATCAGTATCTGCGAACGGTGATGGTCCCGACGTTCGAGTACCGGATCTCCGGCGACACGTTGTCGTATCGCTGGGCGAACGTCGTCGCCGGATTCGACATGCCGCTTCGTGCCACGCTCGACTGGCCGACGATGACCCTGATTCATCCCACCGAGCAGTGGCAGACGACGCGCGTTAGGCTCGGGAACCCGTCGGACTTCCGCGTCGACGAGAACTTCTACGTCGTGCCGACGATGGTTCCCGGGCGACCGTAGGAGATCAGGGAATGCAACTCCTCCGGGCGCTCACGCTGGCTTCGCTTGGCTTCGGCTGCAGCGCCTGGAGTGCAACACCCGCTGTGGGTCAGCGCGCGGACCTCGCGGTTCGCGCTGCCCGTGTGCTCGATGTGAAGACCGGCCGATACGGCGGCCCCACCGTGTTGCTCGTGACCGACACGCGCATCACGGCTACGGTCCCCGCCGCACAGTTCGATACGCGAAGCGCGTCGCGCATCATCGACCTCGGCGACATGACCGTCGTCCCCGGACTCATCGACGCGCACGTGCACCTCGCCATCGGCGGTCCCGTTCGGGCGAACGCACTCGCGGACCTTCGCGCGGGCTTCACGACGGTCGCGGATCAGGGCGCGCTCACGCACCGACTCCTCGTCCTGCGAGACTCGATCAATAGTGGTCACATCGAAGGGCCACGCGTGCTCGCGGCCGGAATCTGGGTCGGCGCCAAAGGTGGAGTCTGCGAGTTCAGCGGAATCGGCATTGCCGGCGGTGCCGAGGCCTTCGTCCAGCGTGTGCAGCAGAACATCGCGGCGGGTGCAAACCTCACGAAGGTGTGTCTTTCGTCCTGGCCGGCCGCGTCCTACGCATCGCCCGACAGCGTGGAGATTCCGCGTAATGTGCTGCGGGCGATCGTCGAGGCCTCACACGCTGCGCGCAGACCGGTGACTGCACACGCGATCAGTCGCGGCGCCGCACGCGCTGCGCTCGACGCGGGCGTAGATGGACTGGTGCACGCCGCATACGTCGACGCGTCGCTCGCGGCCGCGATGCGTGCGCGAGGCATGTGGATGAGCCCGACGATCGCATCGCTGACGGCGGGCGACACGAGTGCTGCGGCCCGCGCGCTCACGGCCGCAGTGCGCGTGGCGCACGACGCCGGCGTCAGTCTCGTGTTCGGCACGGACGGCGGCGTGCTTCCGCACGGGCGCGGCATCGACGAGATGGACGCGCTCGTCTCGTCAGGCCTGACGCCGCTCGAGGCCCTTCAGGCCGCGACGATCAACGCGGCGAAGGCGCTCGCGATCGCGGACAGCGTCGGACATATCGCTGTCGGGATGTCCGCGGACTTCGTCGCCGTACGCGGCGATCCATCGCGCGATGTCGGCGCGCTTCGAAGCGTGGTCCTCGTCGTCTCGCGCGGCCGGGTCGCGGTGGGACCGCCCTGACCGAACTGCGTAGAGCGCTGCTTACTGCTTGCTGGTGCTGCTTACTGCGAAAGAAAACCCTCGGGAAGCGCGTGGCCTCCGGAGTCTGACCCCAATTTCTTGGCGGCACCGGCAACGAGGGTTGATCAGCCGTCGTTCGCTCGCTCGCGCCACCAGCGCGCCGCCTGCGGCTCCCCCCACGGTTCGACGTCCGCCTCCGCTACCATGAGCGCCTCCGCAAACGCCGCCGCGCTCGGCGTCCGCGACGCCGTGTCCTTCGCCAAGCAGCCGATCACCGCCGTGTCCAGCGATGGCGGAATCGGCAGCTCCGTCCGCGTCGACGGCGGCACCGGCTTCGCGTCGATGTGCATCACCATCACCCGCATCGGGTTGTCGGCCTCGAACACCAGCCGGCCCGTCAACAGGTAGTACGCCACGCAGCCTAACGCGTACACGTCCGCCCGCCCGTCCACCGCTTCGGACAGCGCGAGCTCCGGCGACATGTACGACGGCGTCCCGATCGCGAGTCCCGCCTCCGTGGCAAGCGAGTCCCTGCTCCGGCGCGTTACTTCCTTCACCAGCCCGAAGTCCAGCACCTTCACGAAGTCGTGCCGGAGTCCCACACAACCGACGTGGATGTTCGCCGGCTTGACGTCCCGATGCACGAGCCCCCGTGCGTGCGCCTCCTCGAGCGATTCACACACCTGTCGCATGAGGTAGATCACGCGGCCGGCCGGCAGCGCGCCGTACCGCCTGACGAGCGTCTCGAGATCCAGCCCCTCGAGCATCTCCATCACGTAGTACAGCGTCTGATCTTCGGTCACACCGAAGTCGTAGACCTCGACCGTGTGCGGCGAGCGCAGATTCGCGGCGGCCTCCGCCTCGCGCGTGAAGCGATGCATCGCGAGTTGTGCGCTTTCGCCATTCCCTCCCCCGAGCGATTCCGGGCGGATGAGCTTGATCGCGGCCGGACGCGCCAGCATGGTGTGCGTCGCCTTGTACACCTCGCCCATCCCGCCGCTTCCGAGCAGCTCGCCGAGGCGATAGCTCCCCATCTCGCGCGCTCTCGTGACCTGGCGCCCGAGGTGCGTCACCACGTGCGAGATCACCCCGGCAGCGCCGACGAGCAGGAAGTCCGGGTAGTGCATGACCAGCACGTTGCTCGCGGCACCAAAGTCCAGGGTGCCGTGCCAGCCCGCGATCAGCATCCCGATGGGATTCATCGACACGGCAATCAACGCCGCCACGACGGTCTTTCGCGTCGGTGTCGGTACGATCGCGGCGAAGATCAGGATGACGGCGCCGATCCAGCTGATCTCCGGCGTGATCACGACCTTCGGCCTCACCGACGCGCCGAAGTAGATCATTCCCACGTGGAACAGGAGGCCGAGCGCGAGCGAGATCGCGATCATGTACGCGAGCCCGAGGTCGAGGCTCAGCTTCGAGTTCCTGTTCCGGCGCGTGTACGCGAACAGCGCGAGCGACATGATGATGCTCGTCACCGCGATCGCATCCATTGGCAGGATGATCGAGCGCCATCGGGTATCGCCTGGCGGACTCTGCGCGCGGATCGCGACGTGCCCGAGCAGCGGTCCAAGGAACCAGAGCCCGGCACCGATCAGCGAGAAGAAGCCGATGCGCTGCGACGCTTCGCGGAGGAGATCTGGCGGAAGCGAGCGCGGCCGGCCCTGTGAATCCCTGGACGCCGGCGTCGACCCGGGCGGGGGAAGAATCAGGTGCGGAGCGGGCATTGCCGTTGATACTACGCCAAATCCCGCCAACCGCCTAGCGCATGCTTCGCCATCCCGAGGGACGTGGAGCCGTCACCGAGCGTGACGGTCTGCCGTGCGCCGTTAGGCGTGGTGATCTCGTTCGCGAACGTCGGCTCGGCCGTGCACCCCACTCGGGATGCGCGGCCCGGTACGCGTCTATTCTCGCGACCTCGGCCGCGGACGTGTCGTCCGCGAGGTCTGAGGAGGGAAACGGCGCCGGCCGAACGGCGCAGAGCCCGGACGGCGCTGGACCCGAACAACGCACGACCCGAACGGCGCAACGCCCACAGGGCGCAACGGCGCAGGGCCCAAACTACAAAGGCGCCGTTCGGGTTCCGCGCCATTGCGCTCTCCGGGCCGTGCGCCGTTCGACCTGCGCCGTTCGGGCGCTGCGCCGTTCGGGTCCCGCGCGATTTAGCTCGTCGGCAAACCGAGAACCGCACGCACGAGCTGTCTGACCGTCGGGACGGCGTCTTCGGGAGTCCGCAACGGACCCGCCAGCGCGTCGAACGTGTCGAAGCTCAGAAGGACGTAGATGACGTTCACCGCCTCCTCGCTCGGGACCACGGCGCGCGCGCGGTCGCCGAGTCGGCGAATGAGCTCCGCGACGCCCTTTCGACGGCGCTCGTTGCGGTTCGCGATGGCGGCCGCGAGCTCGGCATCGTGCATCGCCGCTGCGCGCAACCGCCGGTGCGTGCGGCGGTTGACCGTCCAGAACCGGCCGAAGAGCGCGACGTAGTCATCGAATGCCGCGACGGGGTCGGCGATCTTGAAGATCTCAACCATCCCGCCGAGCGGACCGTGCAGCGCCAGCGCGTCGAACAGCGCCTCGAGCAGACCGGCCTTCGACTCGAACTGGTTGTAGACCGTCATCCTCGCCACTCCCGCTCGGCGCGCGACGGCGTCGATCGAGAATCCTTCGCCCTCCTCGTCCTCGAGGAGCTCACGCGCCGCGGAAACGATGCGCTCTCGGCCGGCCTCGACGGTGCGCTGGCGCTCGCCGGACGTATAGGAACGGCTTTTCACGGAGTTGATTTTGTTATACTGCCTGTCTAGTTTCGTTGTATACTGTGTCTAACATGGTACACCGCTGCCCTGGAGGCGAGGATGCGTGTTCCGTTCCTGTTGCTGATGTTCATGCGCATTGCTGCGCTGGTGCAGGTCATTGTCGGCATTGGCCTGTGGACTGGCCACCTGTACTCACTCGTGAATGTCCACCGGACGATCGGCGTGCTGTTCGTGCTGGCGCTGTGGAGCATCGCCGTGATCGCGCTCGTGCAGCGTCGAGGCATCGGACTCGCGTTCTTCGCGGTCATGTGGGGCGTGGTGGTTGCCGCCGTGGGGTTCACACAACATCTCCTCCTGCCGGGCGACCTGCACTGGATCGTGCGGGTGCTGCACCTCGTGATCGCCCTGGCCTCGATGCCCATCGCCGAGCGCCTGGCGCCGACGCCCGTGACGGCGCCGGCCATCGCCTAACGCGGCAGTCGTCACGAGGAACACCCCGGGAACAGCCCACGGTACGATCCGGGATGGGGCCTGGCCAGTTCTACGTGTGCCAGCAGGTCAGTACGAGTCTTCAGTCATGAGTCCCTGGACCTCAACACCGATGACTACCACTGGCACACTGGCGCACATGGCACTGGCGCCTGCGATCCGGGATGGCGGCCATAAATCTCGGCCACTAACTCCTCGACCACTACCTCGCTGGCGGCCAGGGATGGCGGCGCAGGCGCTGGATGCCGTCGTCGTCCGTCACCGCGACGTACGCGGTGCCGGCGCCGAACCCGACGATGCGCTCGTTCGTCGCGAGAACGAGCTGACCGTCGAGCGCCCCGCGCCGGTTGACGATGTCGTAGCGCGCCTCCGGATGCTCGGCAGTGGGCAACCGCGGGATGAGCAGCCGGCCATCCGGTGAAGCGAGCAGCAGCACCGGGCTGCGATATGGCGGGAGCGTCGCGGGCCAGTCGCCGATCGAGTCGGGCGGCGACGGCGTCTTCCCGCTCACGGCCGCGAGCCGCGCCATGTGTGCACGCTTCTCCTTGTCGTCCACGCGAATGGCCGTGAACGGAAGCGGCGTACCAGCGATCCACCGGCCGTCCGGCGAGCGCCATTCCACGCGGTAGCGGTCCGTCCGCACGACGGCGACCCATCCGTCGGCGAACGGCACCGCCTCATCGGCCGCCTCGAGCGTCGGAATCGAGAAGCTGAAGTAGCCGTCCTTGTTCGCGGCAGATGTCCGACGAGGCACGAGTGCCTTGAGGCGCGCGATGGTGTCGACCTTGCCAGTGCCTCGCGCGACGCGCAGCAGCCCCGTGGAGTCGCCAATGGGCTTGTTGCCAGCCGGAAGGAACTCGGCGCTGTAGACGTATCCGCGTTCATCGCTCCCGCGCGCGATGCCGCGAATGACCGATACGCCCGGTGCATCCGGCGCGAGCGTGGCGACGATGCGCGGTCCGTCGAACATCAGCCACCGTTCCGGACTGCCCATCATCACACTGGAATCGCCACCAACGGACCACACCGGCTGCGCGCGGGGATACTCGTTGGGCCCCTGCCCCTTTCGTCCGATCTGCTGAACGGATCCTGCGCGCAGATCGGCAACGACGATCCGTCCGTCGCGGGAATCCGTGATGATCACCCGGCCGTCCTTCAGCTCGCGCGCCCACACGAGGTTGCTGAACTCCTCGGCCAGGGACGCCGTCGCGGGTGCGAGCGTGAATCGGGAAGGCTGCTGCGCGACCAGGAGAGTCGGAGCAACGGCGAACGATGCAACGGTGATTCGACGCATGGTGGCGATCCGGTGACGACGTGACCGTTCGCGGCTTCGAGTGGTTTGGCGGGACATGACTACACAACGCGTTCGGCTTCGAACCTATCTCCTCGCGTTCGTCGCGACCACCGCGGCGTTCGCCTGCCGGGAATCGTCCGTCCCCGCCGGGCTCGGCGTCAACGAGATCGCCGTCCCGGCCGATACCGTCACCGGCAACGGTCAGCTCAACGAGCTGCAGCAGCGGCGCGCCGCCTGGATCGCGCAGGGCATCGATGACTATCGTGTGCAGCTCCGCATCTCCTGCTTCTGCGGGGGCGACATTAGGCGGCCGGTGCTGGTCGAGGTGCGACGCGGCGCGGTATCGAAGGTATGGGACCTGGAGACGGCGAAGCCGGTGACGAATCTGGAACCGTACCCAAGCATCACCACGCTGTTCGATCGCGCGATCGCGGAGCGCTCCCAGGGCGGCAACGTCTCGGTGGCGTACGACGGTGGTCTCGGGTTCCCGGTGCGTCTCGAGATCGGAACGATCGCGAACGACGCAGGCACGCTCTACTTCCTCGGGGAGCTGACGCGGCTCTGATCCTTCGTCATTCCGAGCGTAGCGCCGGAGGCGCGCAGGCGAGGAATCGCAATCATCCCGCTAGAGGGCCCCTCAGTCGGGACGATGGCGATTCCTCGCTCCGCTCGGAATGATGAGGGCGCGCGGCAAGCGGCCGATCAGCCCGCGATGTGACCCGTTTCGTCGGCCGTGCGTGGGCGGGCGTCACGACGTGTCGTGATCGCCCAGTCGGCGCGCGGATCGTCCATGTCGAGCCGGCGAATGCCGCCCGCGAATCGGGCCTGGAGCCGAGCGTACTCGGATTGCTTCGCGGCGTCGGGGTGAGTCCAGTCGTGCAGGTAGTACACCTCCTTCACACCCGCCTGCAGCATCTCCTTCGTGCAGCCGAAGCAGGGGCGCATCGTCGAGTAGACCGCGCTCCCCTGCACCGCGATGCCGAATCGGGCGGCCGCGAGCAGCGCATTCTGTTCCGCGTGCACGCAGATGCAGAGATCGTAGCCCGTGCCGGACGGATACTGATCGCGATTCGCGCAGCGATGGCAGCCGCCCTCCGAGCAGTTCGGCATGTTCTCCGGCGTGCCGTTGTAGCCCGTTGACACGATGCGCCGATCGACGACAACGATGGCGCCGACGCGGTTGCCGGTGCAGTCGGCGCGCTCGCGCACGGAGATCGCGATCCCCATGAAGTAGCGGTGCGGGTCGGGGCGTGCGCTTGGAGTGGCGTCGGCAGTCATGGCAGAGCGAGGTCAGGGCAATCCGATGCGTCCGGGCGCCCACGTTCGCGCGCGCGGCGCTGACCCTCAAGCTATCGCCGCCGGGCCCTGCCTCGACAGCGCTGAGCTACTTGTCGCCCGACTTCACGCGGAACGAGACCGTTCGTGCGGACTCGCCCTCGACCGTACGCGCACCGGTGGTGTCGGCGCCAAGGTCGGCGTCGAACACGTGCGCGACGCTGTTTCCGGCAATGTCTTCGAGCGCGGCGTCGACGCGAAGCGTGTACTCGCCTTCGCGCCACGGGCGTTCCGGGACGAACAGCCACGCACTGTCGTTCGCCGCCAGCTCTGCGGCGCCGGCGACACGCGTGCCGAGCACGTCGTACACGGACAGGAGGCGCGCGGCGAGGGCGTGGTCGAGCGGCTCGCCAAACATGACGCGCAGCGCGACGCGCCCACCGGCCGCCGGCGGCGTTAGGCGCCAGCGGCTCGGGTCCGGCGACTGGCGGTCGGCCGATGACACGTCGAACGCGAGCTCCGCGCCCGACGCCAGGGCGGCACCGTTCCCATCCGGCCAGCGGTCATCGATGACGAGGCGATAGCGCCGGCCGGCGACGAGCGGAGCGCCGGACTCGAGGTTCGTCCGAACGCCGCGCTTCACACGTCCCGGATCGAACAGCAGCGTGACGCGGCGACGCTCGGGGTCCCAGAGCTCCTGGGCCAGCGCGAGGAACGCGCCGGTGACTTCTCGCCCGGCTTCGTCCAGGAGGTGGACGTGCTCGAGCACATTGCCCGCCTCCATGGGCGCCGAAAATTCGATGTACCAGCGAAGGAGGTTGCTGGGCAGCGTCGGCGACGATGGATGAATCCCGGCGACGCGCGTCGTGCGCGGCCGGACGGTCGCCGGCACGGTGAATCGTTGCGTGATGCGTTCGCCGACCGGAGCCGCCACGGCCGACGTGTCGACTTCCGCGCGGTACGAGACACCCGCGGTGAACGGAAAGCGCGGGACGAACCGCACGCGGCCGCTCGCGAGCGCGTACCGTCCGATGATGGGGGTCGCGCCGGGCTGCTCGACGTACACCGCGAGCCGGCGTGGCCAGGCTTGGTCGTTAGGCGCGCGACCTTCGAGCGATCGCGTGATGGCGCCCGGAAGCCCGGAGACCTCGACGGCGTGCTCCGGACCCGTGACGACAGCGCTGATCTCGACCTTCGACGGCCTGCTGCACGCAAGCGCGAGCAACGACACACCGGCGGAGCGGAAGCAAGCAGTCATTCCGAGCGGAGCCCGCGCGAAGCGCAGGCGGAGGCGAGGAATCGCAATCACCCCGATAGAGGGGCCCCTCAGCCGGGATGACAGCGATTCCTCGCCTCCGCGCCCGTCGGCGCTACGCTCGGAATGACAACTCCTTAAAGCCAGTTCAACCCCTGGCTCACGACCTTGAGCTCCCCCGTCTCGATGTCGCGCCGCAGCATCACGACGTTCGCCGCGTTGTAGTTGTCGAGCTGCAACACACCGACGATCGCGACCGGGAGGTAGCCGACGCCGGCCGGCTCCCACGCCTGCTTCACCGCCGTCGTCATTGCCTTCGCCGACGCGATCTCCGTCGGATCGAGCCGCGTGAGCGTCCGGTTGCTGTTCGCGACGAGGATGTACTCTTTGCCCTTGAGGTTCGTGTAGCGGATCATGTCGAACGGACGGTTCCCGCCGCCGAGCTCCGCGACAGTCTTCCCACGCACATGCTTCCGGTCCGCCAGCTCGGCCCGCGCAACGGTGACGATCGGCGAGCAGCCATAGCCGGCGACCAGCGACGGCTTGCCAGCGAGATCGATCGGCACGAACGACTCGATGGGTGCCGCGGTCTCGTACTTGTCGTGCGACGTGTGGAACATCTCCACGGTCGTCGAAGCGCCCGGCCCCTTGAACGGATACGGCAGGCGACGCAGCGTCGACGCAAACTCCTCGTTGCCGAGCCCGGCGACGTAGACCTCACCGTCGACGAGCGCGATGTCCGTCACGGAGAAGCTGCGCTGCGGCGCGCCCCACGGCGTCTTCGCATCGAGCGACGGAGCATGCGGAATGTCCGCGCGCGCGTGCCGAATGCTCTCGAGCGGCAGGACGGTGACCTTCTCGTCCGCCTTCGTCACGCTCACGAGCACCGGCACCGCATCGTTCCCGCGGCCGCGGGTGAGCGAGAAGTACAGCGACTGCGAGAGCGGGTGCGCGACCATGTCGACGATGCGGATCTGGTCGCGCGTCGTGCCCAGCGCTGCGGCGATCTTCCCGTCGACGTCATCGATCCGCACGCCGGTCTTCGTCGTGTCCCGGAACGACTCGGCGACGTCGATGGCGTAGACGGCGGCGGCGCGCGGATCGGCGAGGAAGAGGGTGCCATCGCCGGAGAACGACATGACGCCGGCGGACTGGAGCTGGACGGCGCCGACGTGCATCGCCGACGTGGACGGCGCGACCCGGTCGGGCAGATCGGCGGCGTTGGTGCTCCCGCCTCGTGCGGCGAGAATCGTCGCGAGTCCCGCGACGGCGAGCGTGACGCGAGCTAGCTGCTTCATCGGTACGACCTCCACAGTGGTGACGTGTCGCCGGCGGCCCTGCGTCGTCGCCGTGGGCCTGACGATAGGGAGGCCACGCGGGCTGTGGGTTAGGGGCGTGTCGAGAAACGGTCAGAAGTGGTCGTGGGACGGGACGATTCGTCCCTCGCCGGCTGGCGATGCGAGCGGGCTTGCTGGTGGAAAAGCATTTGACCGCAGAGGGCGCGGAGTGCGCAGAGGTATTCCGTCGCTCAGCACGATCGCGGCGATCGAGTCCGGCTTCGTCCACTTGATCTTTGTAAACGGCCTCGGGCCGGCGTCGGGGCGCTGAGACGTCCCGAGTTATTCATTCATTTCCTCGGCTCGTTGCGGGCGCGGACCTTGGACACGCCAGGAACCGTTAGCGTCCTTGGCGGGATTGCCGTACCGCGTTAGGCCAATCCACCTCTGCGCTCTCCGCGACCTCTGCGGTAAATGCTCGGTAGCGTCCCGGTAGAGCGCTCGACGCTCGGAATGAACTCCTAGAGCCTCGCGAGCGCCCCCGCAAGCAGCTGACAGAGCACCGCCCCCACGACGCTCATCGAGAGCCCCCAGATGAGCAGCTGCCGAAACAGCACCCTCGACTCCGCCATGTCGCTCACCGCCGCGACGCACAGTGCGCCTAACGTCGACAGCGGCGAGACATCAACCATCGCCCCGCCGACGTTGATGCTCAGCGCCACGGCCAGCGGGTCGCCCCCACCGACCTTCGCGACCAGGCCGGGCACCGCCGGCAGGAACACCGGCATCACCACGCCCACCGTACTGCTCCAGCTCGAGATCAGCCCCGTCGTGAACGCGACCACCCCGTTCACCGTCGACGGCGAGGCCATCCATGCGAGCAGCGACGTGAACAGGTCCATCCCACCCGTCTTCTCCAACAGCGAGATCAACACGGTCACGCCACAGACCATGATGATCACCCCCCACGGGACGCGGCGCACCGAGGCCGTTTCGTCCGCGACGTTCGCGAGCACGATGATCGCTGCCGCCGCGAACGCGGCCATCCCGACGGTCAGCTTGAAGGCAACGACCGCGACGATCCACAGTCCGATGACCGCGATCGTCACCCGATGCCGACGGTCCAGCTCGACCACGGGCGCGACGGCACCCACCGCCGCGTCGCCAGGTGACGTGGCCACCGGCAAGGGATCGCGTCCCCGGCCACTTAACCACAGATACGCCGCGCTCGCGACGAGCGCATGCGCGACGAAGCTCGCCATCCACACCTTCATCCCGTGGCCGCCAAGTCCGGCCTCGGCCATCTTCGTGTTGGCGACGACCCCAATGGCGCTGATCGGTGAGAGATTGCCGGCATTCGCACCATTGGCCACCATCAGCGCGGTCAGGAACCGCGGCACACCCGCGCGGGTGCCGATCGCCATCGCGAGCGGAATGAGCAGCGCGACGCTCGAGATCGCCCCGGGCCCGATCGACGACAGCACGAACGCGCTCACGAAGAACACGATGGGAATGACGCGCGCGTTGCCGCGCGCCAGTCGCACCGCCCGGTTCGCCAGCCGCTCCAGCGTACCGTTCGTCTCGGCGAGCGCGAACAGCAGCGTCACACCGGCGAGCGTCAGAAACAGCGACGACGGGAAACCCGCGACGATCTGATCGGGCTTGAGACCGGCCAGCGTGGTCCCGATGATCCACGCGAACACGATCCCCAGGACGCCGACGTTGATGCGTGACGTCAACGACAGCGCGATCGCGATCAGGAGCGCGATGAGTGACGCGACGGCTGGACTCACGTGGCCGACCACGGCGGCAGGAACCGCTTCTGCACCTTGCCTAACGCATTCCTCGGCAAGGCCGACACCTGAACGAACCCCCGCGGCACCTTGAAGGACGCGAGGGAGCGCGCGCACGCATCGCGAAGCACCTCGGCGTTCAGCGTGGCGTCCGTGACGATGTAGGCGACCGGCACCTCGCCGCGGCGCTCGTCAGGCACGCCAACAACCGCCGCCTCGCGCACGCCCGGCTGTTCCAGCAGCAGTTCCTCGATCTCGCGCGGGTAGATGTTGAAGCCGCCGGAGATGATCAGATCCGACGCGCGGCCGCGGAGCGTGTAGTAGCCATCGTCAGACCGCTCGGCCAGATCGCCGGTGCGGAACCAACCGCCCTCGAACGCCGCCGCCGTCGCCTCCGGATTCCGCCAGTACTCGGCGAACACGTTAGGCCCGCGGACGAGGACCTGGGCGATCTCGCCCTGTGGCAGCACGCCATCGGACCCAGCGAGGCGCACCGACACCCCCGGCAGCGGGAAGCCAACGGTGCCGGCACGCCGCTCGCCCTCGTACGGATTCGAGATGAGCATGAGCGTCTCGCTCATGCCATAGCGTTCCAGGATGGTGTGCCCGAACCGTTCGCGAAACGCGTCGTGTACGTGCGCCGGCAGCGGTGCCGACCCGGACACGAACAGTCGGGCGCGCTCGCCGATGCGACGGGCCGCGTCGGCCGAAAGCTCGAGCAGCCGCACGTAGATCGTGGGCACGCCGAAGAAGAGCGTCGGCTGAAAGGCCTCGAACAGAGACGCCGCGCGCCCTGCCTCGAACCGCTCGGCGAGCCGCATGCGACATCCGCTCAGGAGCCAGGAACAGACGCCGTTGCCGAGCCCGTGGACGTGAAACAGTGGCAGGACGGCGAGGTAGCGGTCGTCGCTCGTGATGCGCCAGCAGCTGACGAGATTGACGGTGTTCGCGGCGAAGTTGTTGTGCGTGAGCACGGCACCCTTCGACCGCCCCGTGGTGCCTGACGTATAAACGAGCGCGAGCGGCTCGTCACCGTCGATCGTTAGGCGCACGCGCTCCGCCGTCTGACCGGCGGCCTCCGCCGCCATCGCATCGACGTCCGCCACGGCTGCGCCCGGGAACAACGCGAGATGCTCGGCACTGGTGATGCTGAGGGTCGGATCCGCGTCGGCCGTGATGTGCGCGATCTCGCGCTCGCGGTACAGCACGTTCACCGGCACGAAGATGACGCCCATGCGCACGCAGGCGAGGAACAGGTCGAGGAACTCGACGCGGTTCGCGAGGTGAACGCAGAGGCGGTCGCCGCGCGAGAGCCCGCGGGCGACCAGTGCGTGCGCCATGCGATTCGCGCGGGCGTCTAGCTCGCCGAACGTCAGCGTGCGTATTCCGTCGGGCGCATCATGTTCGAGCGCAACGCGGTCGCGCCGGCCGATGAGCGAAAGATCGAAGAGGTCGCCGAGCTGCATGCAGGTTGTTGGTTTGTCAGACGTCATCCGAGCGACAGCGAGGGATCTTATGTGCGCACCTCGTGGCCAGCTACGGGAACGGGACAGAAGATCCCTCGCGGTTGCTCGGGATGACACCGGCGGTCGTCACTGACGCAGGCTGATCTCGTACAGGACGATCGACGTCGCAACCGCCGCGTTGAGCGACGTTACCGTCCCCTGCATCGGGATCGTGACGACGTCGTCGCACATCTCGCGGTACGCGTGGCTCAGCCCGTGAGTCTCGTTGCCGACGACGAGCACGATCCCGCCCCTCCAGTCGAAGTCGCGGAGCGGCGTCGTGGCGCGCGCGCTCGTTCCCACGGCGCGGACGCCGGCGGGCGAGTTGCGCAGCCCGTCGACCCACGCCGCCACCTCGTTATGCGACGCGAGGGCCACGCACGGCACGCTGAAGAACGATCCGACCGTCGCGCGAATCGTCGCGGGATCGTACAGGTCCACGCCGTGCCCGGTCACAATCACCCCGCTCGCACCGAACGCGTCGCACGAGCGAATCAACGTGCCCAGGTTGCCGGGGCTCGCAGGCCTGTCGACCACGAGCGCGACCATGCCCGATCGAACCGGAATGCGATCGACGGAATCGGGCCGCGTCGCGACGACGGCGAGGA
>Ga0105249_10001540_pt1 | contig 20238 bp, 18 predicted proteins | sample KBSS44metaG_FD_81522 | JGI IMG/M metagenome (GOLD analysis project Ga0105249, IMG submission 81522) | Switchgrass rhizosphere microbial communities from Kellogg Biological Station, Michigan, USA - KBS S4-4 metaG | ecosystem: Host-associated > Plants > Roots > Rhizosphere > Soil | place...
CACCGACCGGCTCGGCCGCCCGTTGCCGGTCTTCCACCCGATGGAGCTGCTCGCGCGCTCGATCGCGTGAGCGTCAGCGCACGGCTTTCCTCACGAGCGCGGCGATCTTCTTCTCCTCGGCGGCGGTCAGCTCCTTCAGCGCGAAGGAGGTCGGCCACATGGCGCCCCTGTCGAGGTTCGCCCTGTCGCTGAAGCCGAGCGTCGCGTACCTCGACTTGAACTTGTGCGCGCTCTGGAAGAAGCAGACGACCTTGCCGTCCTTGGCATACGCGGGCATCCCGTACCAGGTTCTCGGAGCGAGGGCCGGCGCGCTCGTCTTGATCAGGGCATGCAGCCGCTCGGCCAGGACGCGGTCGGGTTTCGGCATCTCGGCGATCTTCGCGAGCACGTCGCTCTCCGCGTCCGCCTTGCCGCCGCGACCGGCCGACTTCAGCTCCCGGGCGCGCTCCTTCATCGCGGCCCGTTCCTCGCTCGTGAACCCCTTCGTGGGTTTCCTCTCAGCCATGGATCAGGTCGTCCCGTACTCGTCGTGGCGGCGTAGCCAGAAGACCTGCTCGCCCTCCTCGTTGCGGCCGACCGGCGTGCGATCGAGGAGGCCGTAGTAGCCCATAGCCGGTTCGAGGCCGCGCGCGGTCGTCACGTAGGTCCGGTAGACGGTGCCGTCGTCGAGGGCGTATGCGCTCAGGCCCGGGCCCTCCGCCACGTAGGTGCCCGGATCGACCCCGCACGCCTCGGCGTTCTGCACGACCGCCGGCGGCAGCTCGCCCTCGAGGAACGGCCTCAGCTCCTCCTCGGTGTGCAGGAACCCGAGCTCGCGGTTGAAATCGCTGCCCACGGTCGACGCCCAGTCGAGGCTCCAGCCCATGCGCTGCCTGTATCCCTGGAGCTTGTCCAGCGGTGCCCGCGAGACGAGCATCAGCTTCGCGTCCCGCGCCGCCAGGTGGACCGCGTTCGGGTCGAGGTTGTCCGCGATCGACGAGCAGACCGGGCAGCCGGCCGCGTAGTCCGGGCCGAACATGAAGTGGTAGACGAGGAGCTGCGAGCGGCCGTCGAACAGCTCCTCGAGCGACCTGGTCCCGTCAGCGGTCTCGAACCGATAGTCCGTCTCGACCAGCACCCAGGGCAGCTCGCGCCGTTTCCGTGCCAGCTCGTCGCTGCGGCGCGTGAGCTCCTTCTCCTCCGCGAGGAGCTCGTCGCGGGCGGCCTGCCACTCCTCCTGTGACCCCAGCTCGTGCTGCGTCATCGCTTCCTCCTCAGCTTCTTCACCTGGTGGGCCAGGACGCGCGGCAGCAACCGCGGGCCGGGAATGACGACCAGGCCCAGCTGCTGAAGCAGCGTCAGCGAGTCCAGCTGGAACCAGTGCTCGGCGACTCGGCCGTCGACGAAGCGGTTGAGCTCGAGCCCGGAGAACGAGACCTTGCGATGGGTGGGCGGGAGGCCCTGGAACACGCCCGTGTGGGTGCCCTCGAAGTGGACTCGTTGTGCGACCAGGTCGCCTTCGGCCACCGCGTCCTCCACCGTGATCCGAAGGTCGGGGAAACCCTCGACGAAGCCGCCAAGAAACCGGGTCCAAGACTCGCCGTCCAGCGGGGCGGGCTCCAGGCTCGCCGGGGCATAGGCGACGTAGTCGTGCCCGCGCACGTCGGCCTCCCCCGCGTCGTCGCGCTCGTTGAAGACCTCTATCCACCGGCGCGAGGCGGCCCTGTTGTGTTCGACCGTTTCGTTGCTCACGGTGGTCGCCATCCTACGCTCGCGCGAGATACTGCACGGACGATGTCGGAGAAGAACGTCGAAACGGTTCGCCGGGTCTACGAAGGGGTGAACGCCCGCTTGGAGGTACCCCGCGAGCTGTTCGACCCGGACTATCAGTTCGACAACACGGAGCTCTGGCCGGATATCGGCGAGGTCCTGGCATTCGACGCGGCCCAGGAAGCCATGCGTGAGTACTGGGAGACGTTCGAGGCCTACCGCGTCGAGATCGACGAGGTGATCCACGCCGACGAGGCGCGGGTTGTCAACGTCGTCCGCGATGGTGGGCGGATGAGGGGGACCGACGCCGAGGTGTGGAACCAGTTCTTCCACGTCTGGACCCTTCGCGACGGGAAGATCGTTCACCTCTCGATACACACCGACCGGAACAGATCCCTCGAAGCCGCAGGGCTGTCGGAGTAGCGCAGAAGTACTGCAGCAGCAGCCGGGCCTAAGCCGCCGGCCACTCGTGCACGGGTGCGTTCCCGTGCATGTGGTCGCGGTAGAGCACGGTCATGCGCCGCAGCGCATCCTGGCGGTCGAGCTTCTCGTGCTCGTACAGCTTGTGGAAGGTCGCCGCCTGCCATGCCGCGCCGTTCTGCATGGTCACGCAGCGACGCTCGATGATCCCGAGCAGGCGCTCGCGGTCGGCGGCGCCGACGCCCGCGTCCTCGAGCCCGGCGTGCGCGGCGGGCAGCAGGCGGCGCAGCACCAGCTCCGCGACGGGCACCTCCCCCACGCCCGGCCAGTACACGCTCGCGGCCAGGCCGTCGCGCGCCCCGGCGTGGAAGTTCTCCTCCGCGGCCGAGAACGACATCTGCGACCACAGTGGGCGCTCCTCGGCCACGAGCGTCCGCACCAGCCCGTAGTAGAAGGCGGCGTTCGCGCAGATGTCGACCACCGTCGGGCCGGCGGGCAGCAGCCGGTTCTCGACACGCAGGTGCGGGCGCCCGCGGTCGGTGTCGTAGATGGGCCGGTTCCAGCGGTAGATCGTCCCGTTGTGGAGGCGCAGCTCGGACAGCTGCGGGGTGTCGCCGCGCTCCATGGCCTCGACCGGGTCCTCGTCGTCGCACACAGGCAGCAGCGCCGGGAAGAAGCGCACGTTCTCTTCGAAGAGGTCGAAGATCGACGTGATCCAGCGCTCGCCGAACCAGACGCGCGGGCGCACGCCCTGCGCCTTCAGCTCCTCGGGTCGCGTGTCGGTCGCCTGCTCGAAGAGCGCGATGCGCGTCTCGCGCCAGAGCTCCTTGCCGAAGAAGAAGGGCGAGTTCGCCGCCACCGCCACCTGTACCCCCGCGATCGCCTGCGCGGCGTTCCAGTGGCTTGCGAAGCCCTCCGGCTCGACCTGCTGATGCAGCTGCACGCTGGTGCAGGCCGCCTCCGGGGCGATCGTGTCGGCGAACGTCGAGAGCCGCTCGACGCCCGTGATCGCGATCTCGAGGTCCTCCCCTCGAGCGGCGAAGATCTGCTCGTTCAGGAGGGCGTAGCGCGGGCTGTCGCTGAACGCTTCCGCGGTCAGGTGCTGTTCGCCAACGGTCGGAAGGATCCCGATGATCATCATGTGGGCCCCCACCGTGCGAGCGCGCTCCTCGGCACGGTTGAGGCTCCCCCGGACCGCCTCCTCGAGCTCGGTGAACACCTCACCCTCGAGCTGGCGCGGGGGCACGTTGATCTCCACGTTGAACTGGCCGATCTCGGTCTGGAAGTCGGCATCGGCGATCGCCTCGAGCGCGCGGGCGTTGACCATCGCGGGGTCGCCGGGCTCGTCGGTGAGGTTGAGCTCGATCTCGAGCCCGAAGGAGCGCCGGTCGGAGTCGAAGCGCGACTCGCTGAGCATGCGCGCAAAGACGTCGAGGCACGTTCGGACCTTCTGCCTGTAGCGCTGGCGGTCTTCACGGGAGTAGACCGCCGCCGGAACCTCCTGTCCCACGGGCTGACTCTATCCTCGACCGCTCATGTCTACGCAGTACATCTTCACCACGTTCAAGCTTTCCCGGGTCCACCCGCCTGACAAGCGGGTTCTCGAGGACATCTCGCTGAGCTTCCTGCCTGGGGCGAAGATCGGCGTGCTCGGGCCGAACGGATCCGGCAAGTCGACGCTGCTCCGGATCATGGCCGGGCAGGACACCGAGTTTCGCGGCGAGGCGCAGCTCGCGTTCGGCGCCACGGTCGGGTTGCTCGAGCAGGAGCCCCAGCTCGATCCGGGCAAGGACGTGCGCGGGAACGTCGAGGACGGCGTCCGCGAGCTGCGCGACATGCTCGATCGCTTCAACGAGCTTGCGGCCAACTACTCGGACGAGACCGCCGGGGAGTTCGCCCGCCTCCAGGATGCGATCGACGCGGCCGACGCGTGGAACCTCGACACCACACTTGAGATCGCCATGGACGCCCTGCGCCTGCCGCCCGGTGACGCCGACGTGGAGACGCTGTCCGGCGGGGAGCGTCGGCGCGTTGCCCTCTGCCGGCTGCTGCTGAGCGCGCCCGACCTACTGCTTCTCGACGAACCGACGAACCACCTCGACGCCGAATCGGTCGCCTGGCTCGAGAAGCACCTGGAGGACTACAGGGGCACCGTCGTCGCCGTGACCCACGACCGCTACTTCCTCGACAACGTGGCCGGCTGGATCCTCGAGCTCGACCGCGGCCGCGGGCTGCCGTTCAAGGGCAACTACACGGCGTGGCTCGAGCAGAAGCAGGAGCGGCTTGCGCTCGAGGACCGGCGCGAGACGGCTCGCCAGCGCACGATCGCGCGCGAGCTGGAGTGGGTGCGCGAGTCGCCGAAGGGGCGCCGTACCAAGGCGCGCGCCCGCCTGAAGCGCTACGAGGCGCTGCTCGCCGAGGAGAAGAGCGTGAAGCTCGACCAGGTGCAGATCCACATCCCGGCGGGCCCGCGGCTCGGCGACGTCGTGCTCGAGGCCGACGGCGTGCGCAAGGGGTTCGGCGACCGCCTGCTCATGGAGGATCTCTCGTTCACACTCCCGCCTGCGGGAATCGTCGGCGTGATCGGCGCGAACGGCGCGGGCAAGACGACGCTGTTCCGGATGATCGTCGGCGAGGAGGAGCCGGACGCCGGCGACCTTCGGCTGGGCGAGTCGGTGGAGCTCGCGTACGTGGACCAGTCACGCGACGCGCTCGACCCGGACAAGAGCGTCTGGGAGGAGATCTCGGACGGCTACGACCAGATCAAGGTGGGCGAGCGTGAGATGAGCTCGCGTGCCTACGCGGCCGGGTTCAACTTCCGCGGCTCGGACCAGCAGCGCAAGGTCGGCGCGCTCTCCGGCGGGGAGCGCAACCGCGTGCACCTGGCCAAGCTGCTGCGCCGGGGCGGCAACCTGCTGCTCCTCGACGAGCCGACGAACGACCTCGACGTCGACACGCTGCGCGCCCTTGAGGAGGCGCTGCTCTCGTTCGCAGGCTGCGCGGTGATCATCTCGCACGACCGCTGGTTCCTGGACCGCGTCGCAACACACGTTCTGGCCTTCGAGGGCGATTCGCAGGCCACATGGTTCGAGGGCAACTTCGAGGCATATGAAGAGAACCGAAGGGCTCGTCTGGGTACTGAGGCAGACAGGCCACACCGGATCACCTACAAGAAGCTGACGAGGACGTGATGGGATGCAGGTACGCGCACCGCTGGAGGACCGCGGCGAGGAAGCCCTGACGGACGACGCGCTCGCACTCGTCGGCGGCCTGCACAACGAGCTCGAGGGACGGCGCCAGGAGCTGCTCAACGCCCGTCAGCAGCTCCAGGGCCGCCTCGACGCCGGCGAGTCGCTCGACTTCGTGACGGCGCCGGAGGACTTCACCGTGGCCCCGGTGCCGGACGCGCTGCAGGACCGCCGCGTCGAGATCACCGGTCCGACCAGCCGCAAGATGGTCATCAACGCGCTCAACTCGGGCGCGCGCGGCTTCATGGCCGACTTCGAGGACTCGAACTCGCCCTACTGGAGCAACATGATCGAGGGCCAGGTCAACCTGGCCGACGCGATCCGCGGGTCGATCGAGCACTCCGAGAACGGCAAGCACTACGCGCTCGGCGGCGACCCCGCGGTGCTGCACGTGCGGCCGCGCGGGCTGCACCTGGATGAGGCGCACCTCCGGCTGGACGGCCTGCCGGTGGCGGGCGCGTTCATGGACTTCGGCCTGTACGTCCACCGCAACGCCGAGGCGCTGCTCGAGCGCGGCTGGGGGCCGTACTTCTACATCCCCAAGCTGGAGTCCCAGCACGAGGCGGCGCTGTGGCGCGATGCGTTCGTGATCGCCGAGGAGACGCTCGGCCTCGACCGCGGCACGATCAAGGCGACGGTCCTGATCGAGACGATCCCCGCCGCGTTCTGCATGGACGCGATCCTCTACGAGCTGCGCGACCACGCCGCGGGGCTGAACGCCGGCCGCTGGGACTACATCTTCTCGGTGATCAAGCGCTTCCGCTCGAGGCAGGAGTTCCTGACGCCCGACCGCTCGGCGGTGACCATGACCGTCCCGTTCATGAAGGCCTACAGCGACCTGGTCGTGAAGACCTGCCACGCCCGCGGCGCCCACGCGATGGGCGGGATGGCGGCGGTGATCCCGTCGCGCACGGACGAGGAGGCGAACCGGAAGGCGTTCGAGGCCGTGCGCGAGGACAAGCAGCGCGAGGCGGAGAGTGGCTTCGACGGCACCTGGGTGGCGCACCCGGACTCGGTGCCGGTGGCGACCGAGGCGTTCGACGATGTGCTGGGTTCCGACCCCAATCAACTCTCCCGCCAACGCCCTGAGGTCTCACCGTCCGCCGCCGCCCTCCTTGACGTCGCCTCCACCCCCGGGTCTCGTACGGAGGAGGGACTGCGCTCCAATATCAACGTGGGCATCCAGTACCTCTCGTCATGGCTGCGCGGCAACGGCGCCGCCGGGATCTACGGCCTGATGGAGGACGCCGCGACCGCGGAGATCGCCCGCGGCCAGGTCTGGCAGTGGATCCGCCACGAAGGGACGCTCGACGACGGCCGCACGATCACCCCGGAGCTCGTCCGCGAGCTGGCCACCTCCGAGCTGGAGAAGATCCGCGAGGAGATCGGCGACGACGAGTGGTTCGAGAAGGAGGGCCGCCCGGAGCTCTCCCGCTCCCTCTTCGAGCGGGTCGCGCTGAGCGACGACTTCGTGGAGTTCCTGACGCTGCCGGCGTACGAGGAGCTGCAGCGCCTCGAGGAGCGACAGGCTTGAGCCTGTCCCCGGGCTAGGCCGCTTCTTCGCTGGCGCGCTCGGCCTCGCGGAGCTCGCGCAGGGCGCGCTTGCGTTCGTCGCGGGTCGTGCGGTCCAGGATCAGGACGCCGTCCAGGTGGTCCATCTCGTGCTGGATCACGCGGGCTTCGAGGCCGGATGCCTCGACGAGGCGGGTTCCTCCGTCCTCGTCTGTCGCTCGTACCCGCACGTGAACGGGGCGCTCGACGTCGACCGTGATGCCGGGTATCGAGAGGCAGCCCTCGTCGAGCACCTCCTGGTCCTGGCTGGTCCACTCGAGCTCCGGGTTCGCGAGCGCGATCACGGGGGCGTCGGGCCCCACGCGGTAGACGAGGAGCCGCTGTGAGATGCCGAGCTGGGGCGCCGCGAGGCCCACGCCGTAGGCGTCGCTCATGATGCCCGCCATCCGGCTCACCTGCCTGCGCAGGGAGTCGTCGAAGCGGTCGACGGGCGTCGCGCTCGACTTCAGGACCGGGTCGCCCAGGCGGCGGATGAACGACATCGCCGCGACGCGCCTCGCCTCGGCCTCGGGATCGAGTGCCGGCGCGTCCTCGTCCGGCTGTTCCGGCACCACCTCGGCTGGCGGCACGCGCGCCGGATCGCGCCCCTCGACCTCGCTCTGATCCCTCTCCTCTGCCATCAGAGCCGAGTCTAACGCCGGGAGGGCGGGGTTTCGCAACCCCCTCGGGGCCGTCCTGGCCGCGGTGCGGGCCGGGCCGGGACGGCCCCCACCACCGGCCGCGGGGCCGGGGCGCGGCGAGCCCTACGGCCCGCGCCCCGGTCGTAGCGCATCGGTTGCTCAGCTGTCACACCGAGGCGGAATCGGAAACACGGCACCGCGTGCCCTCGCCGGGTGGTGGGTATTCGTTGCGGAAAACGCACCGATTACCCACCACCTCGAAGCGGCGCAGCGCAAACCGACCGGCGTGCCGGACGGATGGGCGGGCCGGTTACTGCGGGTCCACGTCGACCGCGAAGCTCGCCTGCGCGTGCTCGCGGCGGGCCGCCACCAGCTCGACCGCGCTGCGGACCGCTGAGATCGCGGCGGCTCGGTCCTGGGCGCGGATCACGAGCTGGGCGCGGTGGCGCGCCTGGCGGCGGAAGAGCGGGGCCGGGCCCAGTGCGGGCACCCCGGTGGTGGACATGGCCTCGCGGATCGCGGTCGCGGCGTCCAGCTCCGGCCCTGGCTCGACGGATGAGCAGACCACCCTGATCAGGTGGCCGTGCGGCGGGTAGCCGAGCAGCTCGCGACGGCGAAGCTCGGCCTCGAGGAAGCCGTCGGCGTCGTGGTGAGCCGCGAGGCGCAGCGCCTCTGCGGCGGGATCGAGGGCCTGCACGATCACGCGGCCGCCGCGCTCGCCTCGTCCGCTCCGGCCGGCGAGCTGTGCCACCAGCGCGAATGTGCGCTCCTCGGCGCGGAAGTCCGGGAAGCGGAGCGTGGCGTCCGCGTCGAGGACCACGCCGAGGGTCACGTCCGGGAAGTCGTGTCCCTTCGCCACCATCTGCGTGCCCACGAGCACTCCCGCGTCCGCCTCGTCGAAGCGGCGGAGCACGGTGGCCACCCCCGCGGCGGCCGCGACGTCGGAGTCGAGCCTGAACACGGGCAGCGGTGAGACGAGCTCCTCCAGCTCCCGCTCGAGCTGCTCGGTGCCCGCGCCGTGGCGAGCGACCGAGACCGAGCCGCAGTCGGGGCACACGCGCGGCGCAACCTCGTGGTGGCCGCAGTGGTGGCACGACACCTCCTCGCTGGCCCGGTGCAGCACGAGCGTCACGTCGCAGTTCGGGCACTCCCACACGCGTGCGCACGAGCGGCAGGACAGGAAGTTCGACCAGCCGCGCCGGTTCAGGAGCACGATCGCCTTCTCCCCCGAGCGGCGGACGTGGTCCAGGGCCTCGCGCGTGCGCTCGTGGAGGGGCCCCGCGGTGCCCGCCATGCCGACGAGCTCCACCGGCGGCAGGTCCCTGCCGTCGACGCGCTGCGGAAGCCGGATCCGCTCGTGGCGGAGCATGCTCTCCGGCCGCGGCGTGGCGCTGCCCGCCAACAGCAGCGCGCCCTCCTCGGCCGCGCGGCGCTCCGCGACCGTTCGGGCGTCGTAACGGGGATCGCCCTCCTGCTTGTACGAGCCGTCGTGCTCCTCGTCGACGATGATCAGGCCGAGGTCGTCGAAGGGCGCGAACACAGCCGAGCGCGGGCCCACGCATACGCGCGCCTCCCCGCGGCGCATCCGCCACCACTCGTCGTAGCGCTCCCGTTGCGAGAGCCGCGAGTGCATCACCGCCACCTGCTCGCCGAAGCGCTCGACGAAGCGTCCGGCGGTCTGCGGCGTGAGCGCGATCTCGGGAACGAGGACGATCGCCGACCGGCCGCGCTCCAGCGCGGCGGCGACCGAACGGAGATAGACCTCGGTCTTCCCGCTGCCGGTGACGCCGTGCAGTAGCAGGGGCCGCTCCGCGCCGCCGTCGCCCAGGCGTCCTTCGATTGCCTCGAAGGCCGCCTGCTGGTCCCCCGTGAGCGCGACGCTCTGCGCGGACGCTCCCACTCGCTCCACCCGCGTCCGGCGCGGCGCCTCCGCGGCGCTCTCGAGCCGGATCAGGCCACGGCGCTCCAGGCTCCGAAGCGTCGAGTGTGTGCAGCCGGTCCGGCGCGCGAGCGCTGCGGCGCCGATCGGCGCCGCAGCGAGCGCCTCGAGTGCGGCGCGTTGCTTCACCCCCATGCGCGCGTTCTCCCTCAGCGCGCCCTCTCCCGCAGGCGTGATCGCCGCTCGCAGCGAGCGCTTGGGCCGCAGCGGCCGGCCCGCTCCCGTGCCGGTGCCCGGCGGGAGCACCAGCGCGAGCCCGCGCGCGGGGGTCGAGACGTACTCGCGCGCAACCCACAGCCCCAGCGCCACGAGCGACTGCGGCACGTCGGCCTCCAGCGCCGCGATCGGCTCGGCCAGCCGCTCGGGCGGCAGCTCGCTCTCCGGCGTCACGTCGACCACCACGCCGAGCAGGCGCCGGCGCCCGAAGGGCACCACGAGCATGCTCCCCACCCCCACGTCCTCGAGCGCCCCGGCAAGCAGGTAGTCGAAGGGCCCGCGCAGGCTGCGCGCAGGGGTGAGGGGCTCGACCTTGGCGATCACGTCCTCGACGCTACGGGCAGGCCCGGACGACGCGCGCTGAGGCCGTTATGGTCGGCAGATGAGCGAACACCAAGCGGTGGTCATCGGTGCCGGGCCGGCCGGAGTGGCGGCCGCTGTGGCGCTCAAGGACGTGGGCGTGCGCCCGCTGGTCGTGGACGAGGCCGACGAGGTCGCCTCCGCCTGGCGTGCGCGCTACGACCGGCTCCGCCTCAATACCTGCCGGCCGTACTCGCACCTGCCGGGGCGGAAGTTCTCCAAGGGCACGCCGATGTTCCCCTCGCGGGACGAGTTCGTCGAGCACCTCGACCGCCACGCCCGCGAGCCAGGGATCGAGTTCCAGCTCGGTACGCGCGTGGCGCGCATCGACCGCTCGGGTGACCGCTGGACGCTCAACACGTCCGAGGGTGAGCTGCGCGCTCCCCAGGTCGTCGTCGCCACGGGCTATGAGGCGGAGCCCATCGTCCCGGACTGGCCGGGACGCGAGCGCTTCGGTGGGCCGCTGATCCACTCGCGGGAGTACCGGAACCCCGACCCGTTCCAGGACAAGCTCGTGCTGGTCGTCGGCCCCGGCTGCTCCGGCATGGAGATCGCCTACGACCTCGCCGACGGCGGGGCCAAGAAGGTGTGGCTCTCCGCGCGCACCCCGCCCAACATCGTGCTGCGCACCGGTCCCGGAGGCCTGCCCGGCGACATGATCGCCGTGGCGCTCCTGCACCTCCCGGCGCGGTTCGCGGACGCCTTCGCGCGCTTCGGGCGCAAGCAGGACCTCGGCGACCTCACGGAGTTCGGGCTGCCCGTCCCCGAGGAGGGCCCCATGACCCGCTTCCACCGCACTGGCCAGGCGCCTGCGATCGTCGACATGGAGGTCATCGAGGCGATCAAGGCGCGCAGGATCGAGGTGGTCAAGGGCGTCGAGTCGCTCGACGAGACCGGGGTCGGACTCGCCGGTGGAAGTCGCGTCGAGCCCGACGTCGTGATCTGCGCGACCGGCTACAGCCGCGTGCTGGGACCGCTCGTCGGCCACCTCGACGTGCTCGACGAGCGCGGGATGCCGCGCTCCCTGGCCGAGAAGGCGCCGGCGCCGGGGCTCCGCTTCATCGGCTACGTGCCGCGCCCGGGCGGCATCGGCTACGCGGGCAAGGAGGCCCGCCGCGCCGCCAAGGCGATAGCCGCCGAGCTGAGCAGCGTCGCCTGGCCGACGCCTTCGCCCCACGTCACCGTCGTCTAGCCGCCTCAGGCGGCTTCGCGGGCGGCGCTGTCCTGCTCGCGCGCGATCACCCGCTCCAGGGCATCCACGCAGGCCGGGTCGAACTTCGCCCCGGACTCGCGGCTGATCAGCTCCAGCGCGTCGGCCAGCGTCCAGGCGTCGCGGTAGACCCGCTTCGACAGGAGCGCGTCGAAGACGTCGCAGAGGGCGAGGATGCGCGTCTCGATGTCCACGTCCGGGGCGCCGAGCCCGCGCGGATAGCCGCTGCCGTCGAGGCGCTCGTGATGGTCGCGCACCAGCTTCCCGACCTGGGCCGAGAAGCCGAGCTCCCGCACAAGGTCCGCGCCCATGTCGGGGTGGCGCTTGATCACGTCGAACTCGTCGTCCGTGAGCGCGCCGGGCTTCTGCAGGATCTCGTTGGGCACGGCCAGCTTGCCGACGTCGTGGACCAGGCCTCCGACCGCCAGCTCGCGAAGGCGCACCGGGGCCAGGCCGAGCTCCTCCCCCACCTGGACCGCCCGCCGCGCCACTCCGCGCGTGTGCTCGGCCGTGTAGTCGTCCTTGTGGGCCAGCCGCACGAGCAGCGCGCGGACGGTCGGGCCCATGAATGCGTCGGCCGCGCTGACGAGCTCGCTTGCGCGCAGGTCATTCGTCAGCGGGCGTGACTGGGCGCCGCGATGAAGGTCGAGCGCCACGGGCACTCCGACCAGCCCGATGCCGATCAGCTCGAAGGCGTGGCCGAGCCACCAGCCGAGCTCGTAGCCATGCATCAGCAGGGCGGGGACGAGGGAGACCGCGAGCAGCGCCAGCCCGAAGACGACGGTCAGATCGGCGAACCGTCGCGTGAGCAGGTACGTGCGGCCGGCGCGTGCCCCGAGCGCGGCGTACAGCGCCACGCCCACGATCAAGGCGATCCAAGCCGGCGTGCTCCTGGGCTCGGGAACGCCCGGCACAAGATCGGGGTCGGCGAGCCCCACGACTCCGAGCGTCACGATCAACCCGAGCAGGGCTGCCTGGAGCATCAGCACCGGCTTCACCGCCGACGGCCGCCTCAGCTCCGGGATGACGGCCAGCGTGAGCACCGCGCCGCCGACCGGCAGCGTGGCGGCTCCCGAGAAGGCAACGAGGCCGTTCATGCCCACCAGGAAGCCGGGCGTCATGAGCCCGTGGATGCAGAGGAGCGCGGCCATGGACGAGAACGCCGTGCCGATCAGCACGGAGCGCGCGTCGCCCCGGCGCGCGCCCGACACCGTCAGCACGACCGCCGCCGCGGCGGCGAGGCCTGCGCTGATGCCGAGCGCGAAGAAATGGACGCCGCCGGGAATCTCGACCTCGTTGTGGCCGAAGAAATGGATCGCGGCACCGGGCACGACGGCGCAGGCCGCGAGCAGCCCGAGGAGTGAAACGGTCCGCTGTCGCACGAGGCGGCCCATTCCGACCCGTATCGGACACCGCGTGGCAGGTCTTGAGGCAACATGTGCGCGTGGCGATCGACTTCGAGAGCGAGGGCCTGCTCGAGGGAACCGACGACCGCGAGGCGCGGCTCGAGCTTCTGCGCACGCTCGAGAGCGAGGGATTCACCGTGGACCAGCTGCGCGAGGCGGCCGCCCAGGACAGGCTGGCGCTCCTCCCTGTGGAGCGCGTCCTGGCGGGCGAGGGAAAGCTCTACACCCAGGAGGAGGTGGCCGAGGAGACGGGGCTCAGCGTCGACTTCCTGAACGAGGGAGCGCGTGCCCTCGGCGTGCCCGTGCGGGATCCCGGCGAGCGCGCGATCACCGAGGAGGAGCTCGAGCTGTCCCGCAGCGCCAGGACGCTCTTGGACGCGGGCCTGTCCGAGGAGGCGTTCCTCGAGCTCACCTCCGTGATGAGCCGCTCGATGGCGAACGTCGCGGCCTCGCTGGCCTCCACCTTCGGCGAGGAGCTGATCCAGCCGGGCGACACCGAGCGCGACCTCGGCCTCCGGTACGCCGAGACGCTCCGCAGCCTCGGCCCGCTCGCGGCGCCCACCCTCCAGCAGATGCTGAACCTGCGGCTGCGCGAGGAGATGCGGAACACGGTCATCTCGCAGGCGGAGCTCCAGAGCGGCCGGCTCGCCGGGGCGCAGCCCATCACGGTGGGGTTCGTCGACATCGTGGGGTTCACGAAGCTCGGCGAGGACGTCCCGCCCGAGGACGTGGGGAACGTGATCCGCCGCTTCGAGCGCGCGGTGGCCGAGGCGGTGGAGCCGCCGGTGCGGCTCGTCAAGACGATCGGCGACGCGGCGATGCTCGTGGCGCCCCAGCCCGCGCCTGTGGTCGACGTCGTCGTCGGCCTCGTGGAGCGCTCACGGGAAGAGTCGCCGCTCCTGCGCGGCGGCGTCGCGAGCGGCGACGGCCTCCCGCGCGCCGGTGACTGGTACGGGCACCCGGTGAACCTCGCCTCGCGGCTTACGGACTTCGCGCGCCGAGGGAGCGTCGTGACCTCCAAGGAGGTCCGCGACGCCGTCGGCGACGGCTACGCCTGGTCGGCCGCCGGCAGCCGCCGCTTCAAGGGCGTCAAGGGGCCCGTCGACGTCTTCCGCGTGCGAACCCCCGACGGCGACGGCAACAGCGGCGGCGGCGGCTAGACCGTCGCCGTGTCGCGCTCGCCGAGGCCGGCGGCGTCGCGGAGGGTGTCGGCCTTGTCCGTCTTCTCCCAGGTGAAGTCGTGGTCCTCGCGGCCGAAGTGGCCGTAGGCCGCGGTCTTCTGGTAGATCGGCCGGTGCAGGTCGAGGTAGTTGCGGAATGCGCCCGGGCGCAGGTCGAAGTGCTCCTCGACGAGCTGGGTGATCTGGGCGCGCGAGATGCGCTCGGTGCCGAACGTCTCCACCATGACGGAGACCGGGTGCGCCACGCCGATCGCGTAGGCCACCTGAACCTCGCACTTGTCGGCCAGGCCGGCCGCGACCACGTTCTTGGCCACGTAGCGCGCCGCGTACGCCGCCGAGCGGTCCACCTTGGACGGGTCCTTGCCCGAGAAGGCGCCGCCACCGTGCCGGGCCATGCCGCCGTAGGTGTCGACGATGATCTTGCGGCCCGTGAGCCCGGCATCGCCGACCGGGCCGCCGATCACGAACTTGCCGGTCGGGTTCACGAGGAAGTTGTGGCCGCCGTCGTCGAGCAGCTTCTTCTCGTCGTAGAGCTCGGCCGGCAGCACCGGGTGCACCACGTGCTCCCACAGGTCCGGCTTGATCAGCGTCTCCGCGTCCACGCCGTCCTTGTGCTGGGTCGAGATCAGGATCCGCTCGATCTCGATCGGGCGGTGGTTCTCGTAGCGCACCGTCACCTGCGTCTTGCCGTCCGGGCCGAGGTAGGGCATCAGCTCGGCGCGGCGCACCTCGGCCAGCCGATGAGCGAGCTTGTGCGCCAGCGAGATCGGGAGCGGCATGAGCTCCTTCGTCTCGCGGGTGGCGAAGCCGAACATCATGCCCTGGTCGCCGGCGCCCGCGACATCGAGCTCGTCGTCGTCGGCAGGGTCGGTGCGCGCCTCATACGCCTTGTCGACTCCCTGCGCGATGTCGGGCGACTGCTCGTCGATCGCGGTGATCACCGCGCAGCTCTCGCAATCGAACCCGTAGCGGCCGCCGGAGTAGCCGATCTTGCGAATCGTCTCGCGCGCGATCTTCGGGATGTCCACGTAGACGTCCGTCGTGATCTCGCCCGAGACCACGACCAACCCGGTGTTCACCAGCGTCTCGCAGGCCACGCGACCCGTGGGGTCCTCGGCCATCACGGCGTCGAGGACGCCGTCCGAGATCTGGTCGGCCATCTTGTCCGGATGACCCTCCGTCACCGACTCGGACGTGAAAAGAAACTCGTTGTCTGACAGGCGCTCGGTCGTCATGAGGCGGCCAAGGGTACACATAGGGCGTGGACTCTCAGTGGAGAACAATCATCGAGCCCTTCCGGATCCATTCCGTGGAGCCGGTCGCCATGACGACGCGGGAGGAACGCGAGGAGGAGCTCGTGCGTGCGGGCTACAACCTCTTCAACGTGCCGGGCCCGCGCGTTCTGGTCGACCTGCTCACCGACTCCGGCACTGGTGCCATGTCGTCCGCGCAGTGGGCCGGGCTTCAGCTCGGCGACGAGAGCTACGCCGGCTCGGCCTCCTGGTTCCGTTTTCGAGACGCGGTGCGCGAGCTGTTCCCGTTCGAGCACGTGATCCCCACGCATCAGGGGCGCGCCGCGGAGAAGATCCTCTTCACCGCGATCGGCGGGCCTGGGAAGACCATCCCGAACAACACCCATTTCGACACCACGCGGGCGAACGTCGAGTTCACGGGCGCGGAGGCTCTCGACCTCCCGATCCCGGAGGCGCTCGTGCCCGCGTCGCGCCACCCCTGCAAGGGCAACATGGACGTCGAGGCGCTCGAGCGGGTTCTCGCCGAACGCGACGTGCCCGTGGTGTTCATGACGCTCACCAACAACTCGGGCGGCGGGCAGCCGGTCTCGATGGAGAACCTGCGGGCGGTCCGCGAGGCGTGCGGCGACCTGCCGCTCTACCTCGACGCGTGCCGCTTCGCCGAGAACGCCTGGTTCGTGAAGCTGCGCGAGGAGGGCTACGCGGACACGCCGGTGCCGGACATCGTGCGCGAGATGGCCTCGCTCGCTGACGGCATGACCATGTCCGCGAAGAAGGACCCGCTCGGCAACATGGGCGGCTGGCTCGCGCTGGACGACGACCAGCTCGCGGAGCAGTGCCGCAACCTGCTTATCCTCACCGAGGGCTTCCCGACCTACGGCGGGATGAGCGGGCGCGACATGGAGGCGGTCGCGCAGGGCCTGCGCGAGGCCGTGGACGAGGACTACCTCCACTACCGCGTGCGGTCGACCGAGTACCTCGGCGAGGCGCTCGACGCCGCCGGAATCCCCGTGGTCCTGCCCGTCGGCGGCCACGCCGTGTACATCGACGCCCGCGGCTTCCTGCCGCACATACCGCCGCTCGAGTACCCGGGGCAGGCGCTCGCCGTGGCGCTCTACCTCGAGGGCGGCATCCGCGGCTGCGAGATCGGCACCGTGATGTTCGGCCGCCACCCCGACGGGACCGAGGAGCCGGCGGCGATGGATCTCGTGCGGCTGGCGATCCCGCGCCGCACGTACACGCAGTCGCATGTGGACTACGTGATCGAGGTGTGCCGCTTCGTCGCCGAGCGTGCGAGCGAGCTGCGCGGCTTCAGGATCGTCGAAGAGCCGCCGGCCCTGCGGCACTTCACCGCCCGCTTCGAGCCGCTGTGAGCCGCTTCCGCACGAGCGCGAGCACGCGCTCGGGCTGCTCGGCTATCTGGCGCCAGGTCAGGCGGATGACATGCCAGTCCGCGAGCTCCAGGTCGAGGTCGCGCCGCCGGTCCTCCTCGAAGGCGTAGGGGTTGTCGTGTATCCCGCGACCGTCGGTCTCGACGACGAGCCTCGAGGCCGGCCAGTGGAAGTCCACGCGGTGGTCTTCGCGGTGGCGGTTGACGATCGGCATAGGGAGGTGCGCGCTCGCGATCAGCTTCAGGAAGCGGCGCTCCAGCTCGGAGCGGGTGAACGGCAGCTGGGGAAGGAGGCCGGCGAGGAGGCGCTTGAGCTGGCGCGTGCCGGTACGACCCTTCGCGCGGTGCAGCGCTTCCTGCATCCGGGTTCGGCCGATCAGCCTGTTGACGAACCCTTGCTCCACCGCGCGTTCGAGCTCGGGTGAGCGGAGCGCCGCCAGGTCGATGAGAACACGCTCGACGGTCGTGCATGGAATGCGGAGGCGGGTGGTGATTTCGGCGGGCGGAAGGCTCCGGCTGGAGTGGCGGCGGATGCCGTTACGGCGCTGTGTCCTCGTGCCGGGCACGGTTACGTCGATTGGTCCGGGCTTGGCTTCGAGGAGTCGCCACAGACTTGCCGCTGATCTGTGACTCAGGACGGCCCGGTTCCCGGAGGCAAGGACAGCACTGAGGAGGTGGCCGAGCGGGCCTGGGTCGGCCGTTCCGACCGAATAGACGCCTGGATGGAGCTGGAACAGCCGCCCGTTCTCGAGCCGGTGGCGGATCTTCCCGGCACCGAGCCCGGCCGTCAGGAGTTGCCGCCGCGTCACAATCCGGTGCTGTAGAGCGGCAAGCCGAGCGACCAAGACGTCCGGTGCCTCCATTCTTGGTTCCATAACAACCAAAAGTGGAGGCACCGCCGGGTTCACCCCCTCAATGCCCACCCAACCCGGCCGGCCCGGCGCGGCGAAGGAGCGGAGCGAGCCCGGCCCGGCGCGGACCTACCCCCCGCGCCCCCGCGCCGTCTTGAAATCGATCACAAGCGGCACCCCCTCCAGCTTGTAGCGCTCCCGCAGCCGGTTCTCGAGGAAGTAGGCGTAGTCGCGCGTCACGAGCCCGCGGTTGTTCACCTGGATCGCGAACCGCGGCGGCTTCGTCTCGAACTGGGCCATGTAGTACATGCGCAGGCGCTTGCCGCGCACGGCCGCGGGCTCGCGGATCGCCTGGATGTCGCTCAGGAAGCGGTTCAGCTCCGGCGTGGGGATCCACTGGGACGAGCGGTCGGCCAGCCAGAGCGCCTCGGCGACGAGCCGCTTCAGGCCCCTGCCGGTCTTGGCCGCGACCGCCATCACCTGCGGCCGCTGGCGGAGCTTCCGCTTGACGATCGCCTTCGCGTCCTCGAGGTCCGTCCGGGTGACGTCCCACTTGTTGAGGGCGATCACGGTCGCGCACTTGTTCTTCATCGCCATCTCGGCGACGCGGAGGTCCTCGCTCGTGACGCCGTCGGTCGCGTCGCAGACGACGATCGCCACGTTCGCGCGCTCCGCCGCCTGCTCCGAGCGCAGCTGCGCGTAGTAGTCCACGGTGCCGGCGACCTTGGTGCGCCGGCGCAGTCCAGCGGTATCCACGAGGATCACCTCGCGGCCCTCGAACTCGATGCGCGTGTCGATCGAGTCGCGCGTCGTGCCCGCGACGTCGGTCACGATCACGCGCTCCTCCCCGAGCAGCCGGTTGACGAGCGACGACTTCCCCACGTTGGGCCGTCCGATCAGCGCGAGCCGCGTGACCTCCTCCAGCTCCGCGGACACCTGGGGCAGGCGCTCGACGATCCGGTCCAGAAGGTCGCCGGTGCCGAGACCCTGGGTTGCGGAGACGGGCATCGGGTCGCCGAGGCCGAGTGCGTAGAACTCGCCGGCGAGCCCGGTCTGGCGCCCATCGTCCACCTTGTTGGCCGCCACGATCACCGGCACCGGTCCGCCGCGCAGCTCGCGGGCCAGCTCCGCGTCACCGGGCCTGAGCCCCGCGCGCGCGTCGACCACCAGCACCGCAAGGTCCGCTTCCGCGAGCGCGACGAGCGCCTGACGGCGGATCTCCTCGGCCATCTCGTGCTCCCCGGCGAAGTCGACCCCGCCCGTGTCGATGAGCGTGAAGCCGACCCCGTTCCAGTCCGCCTCGATCTCCTTGCGGTCGCGCGTGACGCCCGGCTGCTCGTGCACCACCGCCTCGCGTGTCCCCGAGAGCCGGTTCACGAGCGTCGACTTGCCGACGTTCGGATAGCCGACGACGGCGACCGTCGGGCGTTTCACTTGGCCTGCTCGACGAGCTCCACGATCCGCTGCACCACCTCGTCCACCGTCAGTCCGCTCGTGTCGAGCCGGGCGGCGCCGGGCGCCTGCGTCAGCGGCGAGTGCTCGCGGTCCGTGTCCTGCGCGTCGCGCAGCGCCTGGTCGCGCATCACGGTGTCCACGTCGGTGCCGAGCTCCGACGCTCGCCGGCGGGCGCGCTCCTCGGGCGACGCGGTCAGAAAGACCTTCACGGCCGCGTCGGGCGCCACGACGGTGCCGATGTCGCGCCCCTCCGCCACCCAGTCGCCATTCGACAGGAGCTCCCGCTGCTTCTCCACGAGCGCGGCGCGGACGTCCGGGTCGGTGGCGACCTTCGACGCGGCCTCCGACACCTCGGGCGTGCGGATTTCCTCGGTCACGTCGTCCCCGTTCGCGACCACGCGCTCGCCGACCTCGATCTCGAGCTCGTCAGCGCGCTGCGCCGCCGGCCCGCCGTGGCGCAGCGTCATCAGCCCGACCGCGCGGTACATCGCGCCCGAGTCGAGGTAGGTGTAGCCAAGCGCTCGCGCAGTCGCGCGCGCGACGGTGCTCTTGCCCGCTCCCGCGGGCCCGTCGATGGCCACCACCATGGCCGGACAGGCTACGTGGGCTTGGTCGCCATCGCCCAGACGGCGACAAAGGCCGCCAGGAGCATGATGCTCGTGAGGGCGAGCGCGGTGCCGCGCAGGGCGCCGCCGCGCTTCTGCCTGCGCACCGCGACCCCCGCGCAGACCGTGGCGATGATGATGAACAGCAGCATCGGGTCGGAGACGCTGTAGCCGACGTCGACCCACGAGGGCGTCGGGTCGAGATCGTTGACCTTCTCCTTCGACGCGATCCACTCGGCGCCGCCGCGCATTACGATCCATCCCGGCAGCACGCCGAACAGCAGCGACCGGTAGCCGAGGCGAAGGTCGCGCTCGGCCAGCGCGACCACCACCAGCGCGAGCGCCCCGACCAGCGCCATCGCGCCCAGGATGTGGACGAACAGCGCGATGTTCCAGTCGTCCGGCCTGATGACGCCGAGCACCGTCATGCGCCGGGCTTCCAGATCATCGTCACGAGCAGCCCGATCACCACGATCGTGCGGATCCAGTGCAGCGCGATCACGGATCGGATGTCGTCACCGCCGATCCCCCTCTGGACGGTCTGTCCGAGCCCCGTCGCGACGAACCACAGCAGCAGCGCGAGAAGGATCCAGCCGTCGAAGAAGTCGTACTGGTCGAGGTTGAGCGCCAGCCAGATGCCGAAGATCAGCGTGCCGAGGCCGCCGACGTCCCAGCACCGGTCCGCGACGAACAGCATGCGCGGGCTCGACGTGGCACCGAGCGCCACCGCGCTGTACATCACGATCGTGACCGCGAGCAGAAA
>Ga0105249_10001544_pt1 | contig 20201 bp, 20 predicted proteins | sample KBSS44metaG_FD_81522 | JGI IMG/M metagenome (GOLD analysis project Ga0105249, IMG submission 81522) | Switchgrass rhizosphere microbial communities from Kellogg Biological Station, Michigan, USA - KBS S4-4 metaG | ecosystem: Host-associated > Plants > Roots > Rhizosphere > Soil | place...
ACTGCTTATAATGAGGGCTCTGCCGGTGTAGGCGCTGTATGGATACCCGGAACACCTACAGGTCCGAGCGCCAATTCATGGATGCTTTCCTGCAGTGATGGCCGTGATCGTCCTTTTACATCAAGCGATAAGGTTGCTTTAAGCACCGTTTATTGATACAACTAAAAACACTTACTTAAGCTCCGGCTCTATGCCGGAGTTTTTTTTTGGCACCGCTTTGCATTTGGTCACATTCCTTTCATTGGCTAACTTTCTTTTTTAAATGAATGTTCAGATGATATCAACCATACGCGGTCTGTATAATGAATATTATAGCAAAGAAAATTATGAAGCGTTTTTAAAAGATCTCAATAGTGTTCATCCGGGCGCCATTGAGTTTCGTGTAGCAGAAACGCCGGTGTTTGTTTCAAAAGAGTTCACAAAAAAAATGCTGGATGCCTGTGAAAATATTGTTGATGTAATTGCTGATCCGGGTTTTATTGAACTTACAAAAAATGCAATTCCCAAAAACATCCGGGTGCCGGGTGAAAATAAGCATACGCATTTTATTGCATTTGATTTCGGTGTTTGCATCAATGAGGCAGGCGAATATGAACCGCAGTTAATTGAAATGCAGGGCTTCCCTACCCTGTTTGCCTATGAAGTGTTATTAGATGATACATTCAGAAAACATTTCCCGGTGCCGGATAGTTTCAGTGCTTATCTCGGGAATTTTAACAGAGAATCTTATTTAAAAATATTGAAAGAGATCATTGTTGGAAAAGAAAGTCCTGAAAATGTAATACTGCTTGAAGTATTCCCACACCAGCAAAAAACAAGGATCGATTTTTATTGCACACAAGATTACCTGGGCGTTAAACCGGTTTGTTTAACTGAATTAATTAAAGAAGGGGAAAAATTATTTTACTTAAATGACGGTAAAAAAACACCAATCAAAAGAATATATAATCGATTGATCTTTGATGATCTTCAGCAACAATCACCGGAAGTACAGGAGAAAGGAAAAATTCTCAGCGAAGACCTGGATGTTGATTGGGTAACTCATCCCAATTGGTTTTATCGTATCAGTAAATACACATTACCCCTGATACGTCATCCGTATGTTCCAAAAACATTTTTTCTGGATGAAGTGAAACAAATACCACCTGATCTTGAAAACTATGTATTGAAACCTTTATTCTCCTTTGCAGGCCAGGGTGTCGTAATAGATGTAACGCAAAAAGATATTGATAATGTAAAAGACCCGGAGAACTGGATATTACAACGTAAAGTAAAATACGCTGACATTATTGAAACACCCGATGTACCTGCCAAAGCAGAAATCAGGATATTTTATTTCTGGAAAGATGGTGAGCCCAGACCCGTTCCAACTACTAACCTGGCACGATTAAGCAAAGGAAAAATGATCGGTGTGAGATATAATAAAGACAAAGAATGGGTAGGTGGAAGTTTTTGTTATTTTGAAAGATAGATCTATGATTTACTGATTAAAATCATCAATGCAAAATAAAATGAAATTCCCCGTTATAGCTTTGATCTTATTGTTTTCTGCCTGTGATTCAAACCATAGCAGGGGACAACAAAAGATGCAGCAAACAATTGACAGCCTTGAGAAAGAATTAAATCAGACCTATAAGCCCGGCTTTGGCGAATTTATGTCGGGCATACAAACGCATCATGCAAAACTTTGGTTTGCTGGCATCAATAATAATTGGGAGCTGGCAGATTTTGAAATTCATGAAATAGAGGAAGCCCTGGAAGACATTCAAAAGTTTAATACTGACAGGCCGGAATCAAAGTCTATCGGTATGATCAATCCTCCTTTGGATAGTGTGATCAATGCGATTAAGCAGCAAAGCCCGCAGTTATTTAAAAGCAGTTATACTTTACTCACCAATACCTGCAATAACTGTCATAAAGCAACTGAGCATGGATTCAATGTGATAACCATTCCAACCACTCCTCCTCTTAGCAATCAGAGTTTTCAACCTTCCCATTAAATTAAATGGATATCATACTTCTATCATTAGTAGCTTTTATTGTAGCTATTCTTACCTTCTTTTCGGGATTTGGATTAGGGACTATCTTAACACCTGTCTTCATGATCTTCTTTCCGGTTGATGTGGCCATTGCACTGACGGGTATTGTTCATTTCTTTAACAACATTTTCAAACTGATCCTGGTTGGTAAAAAAGCGAATAAGCAAATTGTGTTGCGCTTTGGAATTCCTGCTGTAATTGCCGCTTTTATTGGTGCGTGGTTATTATTGCAGATACCCGACTCAAAGCCTTTATTTTCCTATTCAATTGGAGAAAAAACTTTTGAAGTAACATTGATAAAATTTATTATTTCTGTTCTACTGATCCTATTCGCTTTGATTGATCTTATTCCTTATTTCAACAAACTTCAATTTGATAAAAACAAGCTTCCTGTCGGTGGGGCATTAAGTGGATTTTTTGGCGGACTTTCAGGCAACCAGGGAGCATTGCGAACCGCCTTTCTGATCAAAACAGGGTTATCAAAAGAAGCCTTTATAGCTACGGCTGCAGTTGTGTCCACATTTGTCGATTTTACGAGGTTATCTGTTTACGCAACAAGGTTTAGCAAATCTGGCTTATACGAAAACCTAACATTGGTGATATGTGCAACACTTGCCGGTATAGCGGGCGCATTTATTGGAAATTATCTTTTGAAAAAGGTTACATTGAAATTTATTCAAACGCTTGTAGCAATTATGCTCATTTTAATTTCATTGGCCCTCGCTGCCGGCTTGATCTAACACACCAACTTTTTTATTTGTAGTTTTAAATAAAATCAACATGCAATTAATCAAGGGAATTCCCCCTAAAGAAGTAGTTCCCGGCATCATAGGTCATTATACCCATGGGGCGGGTATCACCTTCGGTTATGTAGAAGTAAAAGCGGGAAGCATATTGCCCGAACATCATCATTTTCATGAACAGGTAACTTATATTGTCAAAGGACAATTAGATATGATCATTGGCGGTATCCCTTATTCTTTGACTCCGGGCACGTATCATATCTTTCCATCCAATACTCCTCACTCGGCCACCGCTCCTGTAGATTGCGTTGTGATCGATGTATTTAACCCCGTAAGAGAGGACTATAAATAATTATTTTATAAATAGAAGTTCTTTTCTGAAAAATACTATTTTTGGAAAATATTTAGGCAAGCCTAAAAAAAAATTACAGCATGACTAAACGGTTTATCCCGTTGATCCTTCTTTTATTCATCTCATCCGTTTTAGCAGCACAGGAAACCGGGCGGATGGAAACAGACAGACCGGACCAAACTGAATCGCCTGTTATCACTAAAAAGAATTATATACAGACTGAAATAGGATTTCATTTTATTAAGGAAAATGAGCTGACCGGTTTTCTGCATCCCACTGTTTTATGGAAATATGGTGTTGCAAAGAGATTTGAGCTGCGCCTGATCACTGAATTTATTTCAGAAGAAACACCCTTACTGATACCTTCTGGCAATGATATCATCACCGGTATAGCTCCTGTTCAAATTGGTGGCAAATTGGCATTCTGGGAAGAAAAAGGATTGCTGCCAAAGACCTCGTTGATCTTTCATGTAGCGCCAGCCAGGGTAGGAAGCAAAAAATTTTATGCGCATAAATGGGCCCCGGATTTTGTATTCACTTTTCAGAATACGCTTTCTGAAAATATCGGTTTGGGGTATAATCTTGGTGCGGAATGGGATGGGGAAAGTGATACACCTTACTGGGTTTATACATTTGCTCCTGGTTTTAATATCGGCAAAAAATGGTATGGCTTTATTGAAGTGTTTGGAGCTATAAGAAAAAATGAAAGTCCGCAACATAATCTTGATGGCGGCCTTGCTTATTATTTCAATGATGATCTGAAGATCGATATTTCAAGCGGCTTTGGAATTACGGAACCAGCGCCTGATTGGTTTGGCGGTATTGGGTTGTCATTTCGTATCAATACCAAAAAGAAAAAATAATTCAGCGATCCATTTGCGCAACACGGATTGTTTTTGCCTTATCATCTGTCCACGCAAAAAATAATTTGTTACCTGACTTTGTCATTTGAGGAAAACCGCCTGATCTTTTATCAGATGACAATGCGATCATCATCGAGGGCTCTTTCGTTCCGTTTGCCTGAACCTGCACTGCCTTGATCGATGAGCCTTCCATCCACGTAACCATTGCCGTCGTGGAATCAACCATTGCCACATCTACTCTTCCGATCGGATTTCCTTCATCAATCTGTATGGGTTTATTAAATGTATTCCCTCCATCATTTGAGAAAGCAAGTTTTACTTCCGCCTTTTTATCCTTCATCGAAAACCACGCTACCGCTAAATTATTATTTATTGCATCTGCCCTGGGGCCATTTACCGGGCATCCTTTGATCTCCCAGTTATCAGCATAAATTGTTTTGGGTTCCGTCCATGCACCATTAACAAACCGGACGATCGACATGTCCCTAATCTCTTTATCTGAACGATCACGATAAGCCACAACAGGACCTGTATTAGTTATAGCTGCAGTTGTTTGGCAACAATCGCAGACCTTTCCATCCAATTCCCATTCATTTGCTTTATTTCCATTTTTATCAATCAAGGCTGCACGCAGGGTCATTTCACCATGATGACCATGACCGCTATGTTCTTCTTCACTTGCTGTCTTTCTTCCATCCAGCCATGTTACAAAAAACTGATCGTTATAGGGAATGATCGATACAAACCCATGCTCCGCCTTTACAGTATCTTCATTTAATTTTTCAGACTGTCTCCAGGTTCTTCCACTGTCAATTGATGAAACAAGTTTGACATCATAGGTAAACTTTGCTGCATCGCTTTTTTCCAAATAATGAGCAAATAAACTATTACTGCCATTTGTTGCGATCACCGGATAATCCGCCCAGTTCACAAACCAGTTATCACCGGAGGCAATTGTAACAGGTTCGGACCATTTATCATTAACAAACGAAGAAAATTTTAGTGTGCTTTGTTTGCCTGTCTTTTCAATCCATGATAAATAAACGATCCCGTTCCTATCCGTATATAAATAAGGCTCGGCAGATGAATCGCCAACGGGAACTGTCAGTGTTTTTAAGTTCGGGGAAATGAGGAGTTGCTCTTCACTTGCATTCTTATCATTTGAACAAGAACAGAGAATTATGGTACCGGATAAACCGATCAATAGTTTTCTCATTTTGTTTCAGCAATTTTAAACAGCAGATCAAGATTGGTTTTATCATCCCATTTACGATACCCCAGGTCGGAAAAAACTTTTTTACCATCCTTATCAAAAATAAAAGTTGTTGGCAATCCAATAATGTTCAGATCCTCCATATTATCGGCCGTTACATAATTAAATCCATAATGATGCTCCGCTTCAAAATCTTCAATATCTTTTTTATCTCCACTGCTAGCAAATAAGAATTCAATCTTTTCATTTTTCAACGAGTCAATTGCGTTTTTTATAGTTGGCATTTCCTGTGTACAGGGTTTGCACCAGGTAGCCCAGAAATTAATGAATACGGTCTTGCCTTTATACTTTGCCAGGTCGATCGTTTCGCCCTTGAGATTTATAAGCCTGATCTTTTCTATTTCTGTTGTTGAAGCGCCAGTAGATGTTGTTTCTGGCTTTTTAGAATCTTTGCAAGCGGAATTTGTCAACACTATTATTATAAGAAGCCCTATATTTAATTTCATCAGTTCAATTTCTTTCCACAATAATAGCATATAAAATGATAGGGTCTGTTAATCATTCACCTTTCTTTATATTGCAGACAGCTCCCCCTATCTGCCTTGTTTACCAGTTGCAGGTTTAACAGGAGAAGAAAAAATTGCGAAAGGATACATCACAATAAACCCTTGTTACTTTAGTAACAAAAATACTCCTTAACTAGGATCACCTTATTACCTTATGAAAGCAAAATAAGCTATAAGGAAGGTTTACAATCAGCTTTTTTTATGAAGGTAATAAGGTTTGAATGATACCATCCCGCAGGATAAATTTATAATCCTGTTGACCACTTGTATGAGTTACTCAATCGTAAAAACAAACACTAAGGTATCCCTTGTCTCATTTGCTTTAATGATAACCAATGCCATATCCTTAACAGGTCATCAGCTTTACATTTTATTCGAAAGCAGATTATTAAAGCCGATGCAAATGTGAGCAAGCCAATAAAAAGTATAGCAGCATTAATGTTGATCAAATCAGCAATGATGCCGGTAAGTACAGCACCAACAGCATAACCCAAATCTCTCCACAAACGAAAAATGCCAATACTTTTCGCCCTGTCTTGCGGGTTTGTATTTTCTGCTACTGCTGCTAAAAAGGTGGGATATACCATTGCCGTGCCCCACCCTAATACAATGGACAGTAAAACAAAATGCAGCATTGTATTTGCCCATAACAATACAATCAAAGCAATGGCTTGTAAAAGCATCCCTGTATAGAGCATATCTTTTTTGCAGAATTTATCCGCCATCTTTCCTGTAAACAATTGCCCTATGCTCCAAACAGCGGGATAAATAGCAGTAACAATCCCGATTTCCCTGATAGTAAAACCCTTAGCGGCCAGCAGGATCGGAAAAATTCCCCATGCCATCCCATCATTCAGGTTATTAATCAACCCGGCCTGTGTTACGGAGCCCAGGTTTTTATCGTTCCATGTTGTATCCCAAAAAATATTTTTTAATCTCGGAATGGTATTGGTTGTTGTTTCTTTGGCCACATGATGTTTCGTGTCCTTAATCAAAAAAATACTCCCGGACAAACCAAGTATTACTAATACAATGCCTGTATAAAACGGATAGGGCCTGATGCCGTATTCACCGGCAATCCATCCTGTAAGAAATGCTACCAGCGCCAACGCAAAATATCCTGCAGATTCATTTAATCCCATTGCAAAACCTCTTTGCTTTTCTCCCACAAGATCAATCTTCATTACAACGGTGCTACTCCATGTTAACCCCTGGTTGATGCCCAATAAAACATTGGCAGCAATAATCCAGCTCCATGAAGGTGCAAACATGAGTATAAAAGGAACGGGAATTCCAATAACCCAACCCGCTATCAAAAGTCTTCTTCTGCCAAACTTGTTTGCCAAAATGCCTGTGTAGTAATTCGTAATTGCTTTCACAATTCCAAAAACAATAATGAAGGAAAGGATTGCTGTTTTAGCAGCAATAGCAAATTCTTTTTCTGCCATCTGCGGAAGTATGGAACGTTCCAGTCCTACCATGCCACCGACAAAGCCATTAATGATGACAAGCAAGGTAAATTGCTTCCAATTTTCTTTTAAGCCTAATTTGATCTGTTCCATATTATTTTTTCATGCTGAAATTAATTATTCATCAGGCAGCCCAGACAACATCCGCACACAACAAACAGCATCAGGGAGAGTTTGGGGATTCTCATTTTTATTTTTTAATTACAATACCGCGCAACGATTAGCTCCCGCTTCCAGGTCAACAGGGTCTATATCGCTGAAGTCGCCTTTAATATTTTTTTCAACGATGGAAAGATAATTAGCCGGCGCCGGCGGGATATGTTGCAGTAACGTATCTATAAATTCCTCTTCTTTTAGTTGAAGCATAGCTGTGTTTTTCTTAATGCTTCCAATGGTTGTTTGAATTGCCTTATTATCAAAATCTACCGGCTCACTGGTATGCGCAGGGAGTACAATAATATTGTCATCAAAGGTCAGCAGCTTCATTAAAGACTGATAAAGCATTTTTGATTTCTGAATTACTTCTTCATTATTTGATTTCAAATCGGGTCTTCCAACACCGTTAACAAAAAGGGTATCTCCTGTAAGCAATACTTTATTATCAACCAAATAACAGGTGCTTTCTAATGTATGCCCGGGTGTTCGAATAGCTTTAATGCTGATGTTGCCGATTTGAAAAACTGTTGTTTCGTCTACCGGTATAAAATCAAAGTTTACTTTATTGGGCACAGGAATGTGTAATGTTGCATTGTCGCTTTCTGTCAATTGTTTTGCTCTTGAAAGATGGTCGGCATGAATATGCGTTTCCATCACCTGCTTCAGTACAAGTTTATTCTTTTGCAATGCCTCCAGGTAAGCTTCTATCGGAAGTGAAGCATCCACTACTATGGCCTCGTTGTTTGATGAAATAATATAAGAAAGACAACCTTTGCCGGTTCTTCTGAATTGTATTATTTCAAATCCCTGAAATGAAAGTTTTGCTGTATTCCATGACAGGCTCCAGCCTTTCATGCCACCTTGCAGTGAATAGGCTTCATATCCCCGTGCATTTAATAACTCTGAAGCAATTAAACTGGTTTTACCTCCTGCACAAATTGTCACAACAGGAACTGATTTATCCAAATGCAAACCATGTAAAGCATCAGGATTGTGCGCCTTTAATTTATCATACGCATTAACGTAAATACTTCCGGGAATAAACCATTCCGTTCTTTCCCGTATAGGTCTTATGTCAAGTATATTGATTTCTTTTCCGGCTTCTAACCAGCTTCTGAGGGTGTTGGTACTGATTTCTTTTACTCCTTCCATAATGTGAAGTTTTACTTCGCAAAGGTAGAAGCTAAAAACTGTTATCCCTTTATCATAAGTTAAATAGTCATTTCAATAATGATTTTATTTAATGTTTTGGAAGAAATTATTTCCTGACTGCAACAATGTTGATCTGCGCCTGTTACAGGAACTAATTTACACTGTACAGGAAATACTTCCACTTACTATTTTTTCTACGAGGTTTGCCGCTGTAACAATTTGTGCGCCTTCTATAAGATCATCCTGAGTGATGCCCCGAGGCCTGGTGCAGGCGCCGCAAGCCCATATTTTTCCTCCGTTACTGATGAATGATTGCATGATTTCTTTTAGCGGGATAAATCCTTCTTTCTTTACATTATCTGCATATCCTTTTGTGGCAAGCCATACACCTTCTATCGTTAGAAAGATTGTTGTTTCCTGGTCGGCTGTTACCGCAACATTGGCAACAATAAATGGAAGAATAGCACGTTCGGCATCTTCCTTGCCATGTGTACAATGAATTAACAATGAATTGGACATGTCGTTTTGATTTAATTGCTATGATTTTTTCTTTTTGATATAAAATTCTGTCTGAGTTGCATCCACCTCTTTCATTTCTACAAGAATGTTTTTCGTAAGACGGCACCATGCGGGAACTCCAAGACGTGATGCAGCATCGTCGCTAAACACCTTTAAAATGTCGCCTTCGCTTAAAGAGGCCATTGCTTGTTTGATCAATGGAGTTAAATTAATGCAAGCCTGTCCGGGCGCATCTAAAATCTTATCTGGATTCATCATCAATTTTTTTTTGGGCAAACAGGGAAATGCTTTTTACTCCGAATTCCTTTGAAGCACCTTGTGCCGATTTCGAAATAAACACGTACGTATCATTGTTCCTCTCAACACGAATTTCCAATCCGGCTTTTTCTATAGATTCACGGTAATTGTCCTGCTGTGCTGCACCTCCAATACACGCAGCCCAAAGTGTTGAATTACAAACAATATTCTCAGTCAATTGCTTTTCCGTAACGATATCGGCAATTACCATCCGGCCATTGGGCTTCAGCACCCGTGCAACTTCTGCGAAAACTTTTTCTTTATCAGGACAAAGGTTAATTACGCCATTGCTGATGATCACATCAAAACTTGCATCCGCAAAAGGAAGTTTTTCAATATAAGTTTTGTGAAAAGAAACATTTTCAAAATTATTTTCTTTCCGAAGGCGTTCAGATTTTTCCAATTGTTCATCCGTCATGTCTGCCCCCGACACATGCCCGGTGCTCCCGACTTTTAACGCAGCAACAAAAACATCCATACCCGAACCACTTCCAAGGTCAAGTACATCTTCGCCTGCTTTCAGGTTTGCTATATCAAAATAATATCCTACACCGGCAAATGAATCAATGGCAGAGGCAGGAATGCTGTCAAGATCATTTTTTTCGTACCCCAATTTTTCAGCAAGGCCACGTCCCATTTCAAAATGATATTCTCCATTAGGATTTAGCGCAACATCGCTATACATTTTTTTTACTTTCCGTTCGAGTTCAGAAGCATCAACTGTTCTGGTCAGTGTTTTTTCCATTTTTGCTAATTTTAATATTGAATAAACATTCCCCTGCTTTGCTTTATTCAGCAAGGCAACTCATCTGTATAATTTTCACTTTATAAAGGTGAATACTTAAAACAACTAATCTTTTAACATATGATAAATAATTACCTAAGCCCGCGGATGCGGCTGAGGCTTACCTGTGTAATCCCTAAGTAAGAGGCAACATGTTTTAAAGGGACTCTTTGTAAAACGTTTGGAGCTTCGTTGATCAATGCTTTATACCTTTCTTCTGCTGAGTGAAATTGTATACCTTCAATACGGTTCACTGTTTCCACATAGGCAGATTCAAATATTTTACGAAACAGTCTTTCTATTTCAGGGTATGTGTCATACAATTTGAAAAGCTGGCAGGCATTAATGGCAATTATTTCAGAATCTTCCAATATCTGTATGGCCTTCCGGCTTGGTTTGCCTGTAAACAAACTTTCAACCCTTGCAATGATATCGTTTTCAAAGAAAAACCGCTCCGTAATATCAAGGTCATCTTTGAAATAATAAATACGGGCAATTCCTTTTTTGATAAAGTAAATTGTTTTGCAGGTATGGCCGATGGGCTGCAGATCTTTATTCTTCTTAATAGTAACTATGCTGCTGATTTCATCAATTGCCCTTTCTGCTTCTTTTGAAAGCAGGTTGAACTTTTTGAAATATTGAAAGAGGGTTTCCATTCTTCATTTTAATCTACATTTGCAAGCAGCCATTGCCAATGTATTCGCAAGTTATAAATTATATCAAACAACGGGTTGAAATCGCAAATAAAGAGATCGAGGTTGCGCTTCAATACAGCGAATTTAAAAAGTTCGCAAAGGGAGATTATATCCTGAGAGCCGGAGAATACTGCCGGTTTATCGGTTTCCTGAACAAGGGTTTTATTGTAACAACGTTTACCGGCGAAACTGGTAACGAAAAGGTTTCTGAGTTTAAGCATGAAGGATGTTTTTTTACTTATACAGAAGGGCTCGCCAATAACAGCCCTTCGCATAAAAACTTTATTGCCATTGAGGATTGCGAAGCGCTGGTATTAAATAAAGAATTGCTGCCTTTGATTTTTAAAACGAATCCAAAGTTTGAAACCTTGTTCAGCCAGATACTTGCTGAAGAATTACGGATTGTTTTATTGAATGAACAAAACCGTAAAGTTCAGAGTGCGAAGGAAAGATACCTGGCTCTTGAAAACACTTTTCCGGGTGCTTTGCAAAGAATACCTATAAAATATATTGCAGGCTATCTGGGCATTGAGGCCCCAGCCTGAGCCGCCTGCGCCGCAGGCTGGCTGGTAAATGAAACTAACCCGGGTTATTTTTTATGTTTACTGCTGTGAATAGTTTTGATTGCAAAATCCAACGGCATGAAATGGGATAAGTTTGTGTACCTGTTGCTTGATAATGCGGTCAAATATTTTTTAATATCACTGCCTTTCTTTTTAGTGTTTTATGTTTTTTTCAGGAAAAGGCTTTCGTATAAAAAAATACAGCAAAAGTTTCCGAAGGTAAGGGACTATGCCCGTGAATTAGGTTTCTCTGCTCTTTCGGTAATTATATTTTCAATACCGCCGCTTATCATACTTTATAGTGATGACATAAGACCACATACCACCTTTTACAAACATATTGACGAACACGGCACAGTTTATTTCATCGTTGCATTTCCGTTGATGCTGCTGATACATGATGCTTATTTTTATTGGGCTCATCGCATCATGCACCATCCCTGGTTATTTAAGAAAGTACACCTTGTACATCATAAGTCAGCCAATCCTTCACCATGGGCTGCCTATGCGTTTCATCCATTGGAAGCAATTGTTGAGTCGCTGATCTTTATCATCTTTTTATTTACTATTCCTGTTCACAGCGTACATCTCATATGGTTTTTTGTTGCCAGTCTTGTGTATAATGTATACGGACATTTAGGTTTTGAAATCTACCCGAAAGGGTTTAGCAAACACTGGTTTAGTAAATGGATGAACACATCTGTCAGTCACAATCAGCATCACCAGTTTTTTAAAGGGAACTACGGTCTTTATTTCACCATCTGGGACCGACTGATGGGAACATTAAGACCTGATTATGATACTGCATTTGAAGAATTAAAAACAAGGACTAAACCAGGAAACAACAAACGATGCAAAATAAGGTCGTAGTAACTGCTATTCTGATTCTGCTCTCCTGCATTTCAAAGGCTCAAAATAAAGCCGATGATATTATTGGCGTTTGGCTTACTTCCGGAAAGGAACCGGCAAAGATCCAGGTATATAAATCGGGAAAAAAATTTTATGGTAAAATTATCTGGTTAAAAAACCCGGCTGAAAACGGAAAACAGCGGGTTGATGGAAATAATCCTGACAAGGAAAAAAGAAACCATCCAATAATTGGCCTGGTGATACTCACCGCATTTAAGTTTGATGGCGACGGTGAATGGAAGGGCGGAGATATTTATGATCCGGAAAGTGGCAAAACCTATAGCTCTTATATGTATTTAAAAGATAGAAATACGCTTAAAGTAAGAGGTTATGTTGGAGTTTCATTATTTGGAAGAACTGAAACGTGGACAAGAATAAATTAAGAGTTCACTCCTTTATTCATTCGCCCAGTAAATTCATTTTTTTCAGGATCGCTTTATAACGTGGGTCATCATGAATATTTTTCAACCACGGATCATTTTTAACCCACCATAGCCAGCTATCCCTATGATCATAAGCAGAATCCAGCCAGCTAAAGGCTTTATCTTTTTCGTTACGGAAAGCATAAAGCTGAGCTATCAGATAACGCCAATGATCCTGGTAATTCTCAATAAACTCTTTCAGCTTTTCATCAGCTTCTTTTTTTCGGCTAAGAGCAAAATAAATTATTGCGAGTCCAAAATTTTTAAATACTTCCATATTTTCCTTTTGGATCTCTTCCAGTGCCAGCTCTGGTTTCCCCATCATTATATAATTTCTACCTATATAAAGATGTGCCCGCTGGTATTTCGGATCTAATTCAAGAACTTTTCTGAAATAGGAAATTGCTTCGGCGAATTTTCCCTGATAGCTCAAATCAGAAGCAAGACCCATATAAATTAAAGGCTTGAGCGGATTGAATTCAAGCGCCTTCTTATGATATTGTTCTGCTTCGCCGTAATGACCTTGTGCATGGCGAACATCCGCAAAACTATTTAGTACATCAGCATTTGACGGTTCAAGCCTGAGTGCAGTCTGGTAATTTTTTTCTGCTCCCCGCCAATCAAAATCGTAATATTGTTTAATGTCAGCAAGCTCAGAATAAGCAAGAGCATAGTTGGGATTTAACGCAATTGCCTTCAGGGCAGTTTGGCGAGCTTTTTCATAACCTGTAGACTGATCAATATAATTTTGCCATGATTGACGGGATATAGCATTGGTCAAACATACCCATGCTACGGCATCTGTGGAATCAATAGTCAGTGCTTTGTAATAAAATTCGACAGCTTTAGCAACACTTCCACTGTCAAGTTTATCATAAAAATAATTTCCTTGCAGTATAAGATTATGAGCTTCGATATTACCAGTACCTGATTTTTTTACCTGTAAGAGCTTAAGTTTTAATTGCTGTACTACGTTCTGAGCTATTTCATCCTGAAGATCGAAGATGTTTTTCAGATCACGGTCATAATTAGCACTCCACATTTCGAAACCATCGGATGTTTTTATCAATCGGGCAGTTACCCGGATCTTATTACCATCTTTTTGTACACTTCCTTCTAACAAATGAGCTACATCTAATTTCCGGCCTATTGTGCGGAGGTCCTCATTTTTTCCTTTAAAAGCAAAAGAAGATGTACGGCCGATCACTTTTAATTCCGGAATCTTTGACAACATGTTTAGCAGATCCTCACTCAAACCATCGCTGAAGTATTCCTGTTCTTTATCATTACTTCTGTTTTCAAACGGTAAAACGGCTATAGACTTATCTACGGTTTCAATATCAGCTCCGGCATTTGTTTTTTTTGATCCTTTAAAAATAAAGTAACCCGCTAACGCTACCAGCACAAGACCTGCGAAAATGAAAGCAAGGTTTCTTCTTTTGTTTGCTTTAAACGGTCTATAAGCAGAAGGGGTATTGTCACTATCTAATTTAATACGATAGATCTTTACAGGCTCTTTTACATTTTTTAAATTCTCTGTTTTGACAAATTCAGTATTAATATCATTTTTGTTCGAAATGTTGTGATGAACAACTTCTGAAATATAAATAGAACCGGGCACAGCAACCGTTTGAATTCTTGACGCAATGTTTACGGCATCACCAAACACATCATTATCTTCAATTACTATTTCTCCCTGGTGAATGCCAATGCGTAATTGAAACTCTTTAGCAACATTGCAAGCTTCCTGGATTTTTATAGCGGCCATTACGGCATCTGAAACGGTTTGAAAAGTTGCTATCACACCATCACCCAGTTCCTTTATCCATTTGCCATTGTATTGTTCGATGATCGGTTTTTGAATTTGCCTGTTTTTATTAAGCAGTTCAAATGCCTTTCGTTCATCCCTGCCCATTAGTGCAGTGTACCCGACGATGTCAGTAAACATAATAGCAGCGAGTTGGCGGGATTGTGACATAGCTATAAAACTAAAGAATTGTCACTAATCGATTTTTACTTCAATTGCCTTTTGAGCAACTGAGCATTTATTGCTACAATAATAGTACTTAAACTCATAAAAACAGCGCCGATCGCAGGATCGAGTACAAACCCTGTCGAATATAATACTCCGGCAGCTAATGGAATCGCAACTGTATTATAACCAGTAGCCCAAATTAGATTCTGTACCATTTTTTTATAAGTCGCTTTTCCAAACAGAATCAAATTCAAGATATCTTTTGGATTGCTATTTACTAAGATAATATCGGCAGTTTCTGCAGCCACATCAGTACCCGAACCAACAGCAATACCAACATCAGCTTGTGCCAAGGCAGGTGCATCATTCACACCATCGCCCGTCATTGCAACAAATTCATTTTTGTCTTGTAACTCTTTTACGATCTCCACTTTTTGATGCGGCAATACTTCGGCATAATAACCATCCAGCTTTAATTCACCAGCCACCGCTTTTGCCACTTTTTCATTATCACCTGTTGCCATCATTACTTTGATACCGTTTTTCTTAAAAGACTCAATAGCATGTTTTGATTCGGGACGAATTTCATCAGCTAAAGCAATATAACCTGCTAATTGATCATCGATCACCACAAATACAATAGTTTCTGCCTCACTTGATGAACTATTTGAAGGAATATCAATCTTTTTTTCTTTCAAATACCCGGGGCTTACAACTTTCACGCTTTTACCGTTTACTTTAGCCTCCACTCCTCTTCCGGTTATTGAATTGAAGTTTTCAGCTTTTAAAATATCCAGCTTTTCATTTTTTGCTTTTTGAATAATTCCAATAGCGATTGGATGCTCGGATGATTGTTCAAGAGCAGCCGCATATTGTAATAATTCATTTTTCGAAATGCCGCCGATTGTTTCAATTCTTGTTACCCCAAATTCTCCTTTCGTCAATGTTCCTGTTTTATCAAAAACTATAGTCGTGATCTTTCTTGAGTTTTCAAAAGCAGTTCTATTGCGGATCAATAAACCATTTTGCGCAGACACCGCCGTTGAAATTGCAACAACCAGCGGTATCGCCAAACCCAATGCATGCGGACAAGATATGACCATCACCGTTACCATTCTTTCAATAGCATAATTTGTTCCTTGTCCTGATGAAAGCCATACAATTAACGTAATTAATCCAACACCCAGCGCAATATAGGTTAACCATTTTGCCGCACGGTCGGCCAAATGCTGTGTTCTTGATTTTGTTTTTTGAGCTTCCTGCACCAGGGTAATCACTTTATTTAAATAGCTGTCTTTGCCTGTATGCAAAACCTTTACTTTAAGAGAACCATTTCCATTGATCGATCCACCAATCACTTTCTCATTTTTTTCCTTCTTTACCGGTTTGCTTTCACCCGTCAACATGCTTTCATTCAAATAACTTTCGCCTTCCGTAACAATTCCATCAGCAGGAACTTTTTCTCCTGGTTTTATTAAAATAATATCATCTTTTTGTAACTCTTCGAGCTTTACATCCATTAGATGGTCACCATGCACCTTATGTGCCTCTGCCGGCATCATGCTTACTAATAACTGCAAGGCTTTTGATGCCCCCAGCACAGATTTCATTTCCAGCCAATGACCCAGTAACATGATAACAATAAGCGTTGCCAGTTCCCAAAAAAAGTCCATGCCTTCAAAACCAAATACTATCGCCACGCTAAAAACATAAGCTACCGTAATTGCCAGTGCGATCAGCGTCATCATTCCCGGCGACTTTGCTTTTAATTCATCGATAAATCCTTTGAGAAATGGCCAACCTCCGTAAAAGAAAATAAAACTTGATACGACCAGCAACACATATTTATCACCGGGGAATTTTATTTCAAAGCCCAGCCAATGCTGTATCATTTCTGATAATAACAAAACTGGTAAGGTAAGAATCAATGAAACCTGGAATCTTTTTTTAAAATCAGCGATCATTCCCCCATGAACGGAGTGATCATGATCTTCGTGCGCCACCGGTGGATTCATGTCATGATGTGCATGTGAAACCGAAGCGTCGTATTTTTTTATCGGAGCTGTCTCAGCGGGATGTAGATGATGGTGACTATGATCCATAAATTAGTGTTTATGAAGCGATGGCCTTAATTGGAGATATAACTCAAGACCAATTGGAGTTTTTCCATATACTGCTTGTAAATCCTTATCAACGCCATACAGCGTGGCTTGAAGACCGGCAGTCATATCTATATTATTAAAACTTATCAATTGCCTGTTATATCCTCCTGTAAAAGCATGTACATTAAAATTCAAATCAGGAAATCCATTATCAAGATCCAATTCCTCTTTTGATTTTTGAACAAACTCATACCTGGCGTACAATGCGTTTTTCCCAAAAGAATGATTATCCTCTAATAAAATAGAATGTTCGTTGTGTCCATCGCTTTTATGATTATACCCCCAGATAATGGCGGCATCATAATTTCCTTTTTTCCATTTTTTGGAATAAAGAACCGATGCAGTTGTTCTTGTCACGTCTATACCCGGCTCCAATACTTCGGGGCTTTCTATAAATCCCTGCGAAAATTGTAATGCCCAATTTGCAGTTGGATTAAAGAATAAACGATAAGAATAACTATCGAATCTTGCCTGGTCAAAACCATAGCGATCCTCATCCGGTTCGCGACCGGTAAAGATTGATCCTTCAGCTTTGAATTGCTTATATCTGAAACCCAAAGTACCTACTCCAAAAGTTATATGTGTTGCATCCTGCCAGTGATGACCCAATGGTGCGTCCGGATTATTCATTGCAGAAATGCGATGCATAAAAGCAGTTGCTCCTAATGCAGGTTCACCGGGATAACCAAAATATAAGGTCACATCAATATCCTTATTGAATAGTTGAGTATAACCAACACTCAAAGCGGAAAACAGATCATGCGGATGCTGACGGTCAACTAATCTTTGCCCCTTCCATGTTTCGCCGGATTGGAATAAAAGCGGGTAACCATTTCCGCCCTCCGTAAGCCTGTCCAAACTGATCATAGCTGTTGCGTTAAGCAAACCTTTATTACCAATCTTCCTGTTCATCATCGTCATGAACCAATTAGGTGCATCAACCTTATCTGTACCCCTGCTGCCAGCGGAAAAAATATCCTGGTTTGTATAGCGCAGAAATAAACTACCATGAAACATCCAATCAGTTTTGTCTGTCGATCTCATCCACATATACATTGGGCTTGCATCCGGGTTCCACCCGGTACCTGACCCATTACGGTTCATCGGCAGATTACGTGAATAAGCATGTGTTGGCATAACGTCCATTTCATGCATAGAATGATCCATCCTGTCCATTCCTTTGCTCATCTGCATGGTGTTTTTCTTTTTTGAAGCGCTATCATTCATGACATGCTGTAAGTGAGCCGAAGTTTTCTTTGTTGTTTTTCTTGTCTGCGCTGCCGTCTTTTTCTTCGGCAAAGTATCTGTCATTGGATGATGTTCATGTTGGGAAAAAATAGAATTGCTCCAAAATCCAAAAAGCACTACGATCAAAATCTTTTTCATTTGCAACAGTTTTTCTTTACAAATAGTGATTGAATAAACTTTAATATATTTTGAGCCCATTTTACCATAGCCTGAAAATCTAAAAGAATATTATAATAAACATCAAAAGACGTGCAAAACACTATAATTAACCTGCATGTTTTATATTAATACCTGATTCAATTATCTTTTGAGTATCAGACAACATGTTTTTTAAACACCAGTTACAATACCAGTCAGCAAAAAGAAAAGAAATAATTTTTGCAATCCGGTCTTTTGGTTTTTCATACGTGATCGATAATTCAGCTTCACACCCATTTGTAGTTGACTCAACTAATAGATGCATTCGATACCACGAATAGATGATCATCCTGGCTTCACCAATTGTTTCCCATGTTTTCTCAGTACCCATAATCCATTTCGTTACTTCCACAGTAAAATCCATTTTCATGCCCATCATTTTTCCAGTCCATCTATATTTTGATCCAAGGCCTGTATGATAATCAGTCAAATATTGTAAATGAAGTCTGGCTCCCATCATCATTGCTGACGATTGCATCATGTGCATACCCGTTACACCCAAATCATCCAATGTTTCAAAAACTTTTTCGGGTGATGCATTTAACTGTATTCTTTTACTAATCGTTTTCATTTTATTTGATTTTATAACGTATCCCCCCATAAATTAATCTGCCGCTTACCGGTCCCCATACCAATGACGCATCGAAATAATTGCTGAATGGCTGATCAGCGGCAATGATTGCATCTTTTTGAAAATAATTGGCCAGGTTTTCCCCGCCGATATATATTTCGACAGGATGTTTTTTACCAACCACTTTACTTACCTGTACATTCATCAATATATAAGATGGTGAAGTGCTCTTCCGTTGATATTGAACGGGGTTAACGGATGTATTGGGAATCCTTTTTGATCCGTTATAATTAAAGGTATAATCCAGCTTCCATCCGCTGGCTTCATAAGCAAGGTTTGCAAAAGCCCGGTTTTTCGCTGTAAAAGGTTTTTGCAAAACCGTATTTCCATAAGTTGCTTTTACATCAAATAACCGGTAAGCTAATCGTACATCCAGTTTTCTGGCCGGCTCAAAATTTAATTCCGCTTGTAAACTATTAGAAAATGATTTCCCCTGCAGGCCATAAAACTTTACCTGTCTTGCATCTTCCAGGTTAACCACGACCTGTTTTTCGAAGTCATTTCTGAAATAATCAATACTTAGAGCAGCATCACGATTAAATAACTTAAATTTCTGATCAACACTTATCCCTTTATTCCAGGCTACTTCCGGATCCAAACCATAGGCTTTTCCAAACGCAGCTGATAAAATATTTACCTGCCTTGAGCTGACAAATACAGCGGTATTTTCTGCAAAAATATTTGCCGTTCGCTGGCCACGACCTGCACTTAACCGGATGGTTGTTCCTTTTATTGGTTCATAGCGTACATGTAACCGCGGTGTTATAAACCATCCATACAAATTATCATGATCCGAACGAAGGCCTGCTACTAAATTAAATTTTTCAACAGGCGTAAAAGTATATTCGAAAAATGCGCCGGGAACTGTTTCTGTTCTTTTATAGTTATTTATCTTAAAATTTTCATTGTATTTATCTGAAATAAAGCTCAATCCCGTTCTGAATTTATGAGTCGTAGTACCAATAATAGATTGATAGATCAGGTTAGCGTATAAATTACCTTGTCTGGCGTTATAACCTGTGAGTCCAAAATAAGAATCCTGCTGATGATTGAATGCTGATAACTGCAAGCCGATGCTTTTATATTTTTTTTGCGGAAATACATAACCGATCTTTCCAAAACCCTCATATCGCTTTGTGCGAATGCCAAGACCATAATGATTGGTTGTGAACTTGTCATCATCAGGATCATATTCTACTTGTCCGCCTGTTCTTGCTTCCTTTAATAATTTAAACCCAAACTGTG
>Ga0105249_10001548_pt1 | contig 20182 bp, 18 predicted proteins | sample KBSS44metaG_FD_81522 | JGI IMG/M metagenome (GOLD analysis project Ga0105249, IMG submission 81522) | Switchgrass rhizosphere microbial communities from Kellogg Biological Station, Michigan, USA - KBS S4-4 metaG | ecosystem: Host-associated > Plants > Roots > Rhizosphere > Soil | place...
ATCGAGCACGATCTCTTTCATCAATTCAACGTTGACGGGATCGAGACCGGAGAAAGGCTCGTCGAGGATCAGCAGGTCGGGATCGTGAATCACAGCCGTGATGAACTGGATCTTCTGCTGCATTCCTTTCGACAACTCCATCGAGCGTTTATTTTTCCACTCGGGAAGTTTTACGCGTGCGAGCCACTCGTCGATCTTCGATTCGACTTGCTTGCCGCGCATGTTTTTTATCTCGGCAAAGAATCGCAACTGATCGGCGACGCGCATTTTCTTGTACAGCCCGCGCTCTTCGGGCAGGTAGCCGATGCGGTCCTGCAGACTGGAATCGATGTGGCGTCCAAACAGGAGAATCGTGCCGGAGTCGGGCGCGGTGATGTTGACCATCATACGGATCGTGGTAGTTTTGCCGGCCCCGTTCGGCCCGAGCAGGCCGAACACGCGCCCCGCGCGCACGTCGAGGCTGAGCTCGCTGACCGCCGTGAACTCCCCAAAACTCTTGGTCACCCCATCCAGCTTTACGGTGATGTTATTGGAAGTCATAGTTGGGACGAATGGGACTTCTTCTTTGCGTCTTTGCGCCTTTGCAGGAGAAATCCTACTGCGAAGCCTAACAGATGATGGTTTTTCATTGCCACAAGAACCTTACCTGATACATATTTACACCAGTCTTCCCCTTGCAATTCGGTTAATCGCACCCATTTATGCTGACGCGCCGTAATTCTCTGCTGCTGTTGCTGTTTCTCCTGACCGCCTGGTCGGCGACGCCCGCTCAAACTCCCACGCCTTCGCCAACACCAAAGGATGACGTTGTTCGTGTCTACACCGAGCTGGTCCAAACTGACGTGATGGTGTTCGACAAGCAGGGAAAGTTTGTCAACAACCTGACCGCGAAAGATTTCGAATTGCGTGTCGACGGCAAGCCACGCACGATCCAGAGTTTCGAACAGATCGCCGCCGGCAGTGATGAAGAGAGCCAACTGGCCGCGGCGCGCGGCACTACTACGATCAATCTCAAACGTCCCGTACCACTCGATCGTGGTCGCATCGTCTTCTTCTACATCGACGACTTTCACATCGACCTCCAGGGCTTGGTTGCGGCCAAGAAAGTCATCAATCACTTCCTCGACAAAGAGATGGGCCAGAACGATCAGGCCGCGATCGCTTCCGCCACCGGACAGATCGGCTTTCTACAACAACTCACCACAGATCGCATGATACTGCGCAAAGCGTTGGAACGGCTCACTCCGCGAAGCTACTCCGTGCGCGACGGCGATCGTCCGCCGATGACCGAGTACCAGGCTTTCCTGATCGAACGAAACGATCGTGAGGTGCTCGAGTACTTCATTTCAGAAACTATTCGGCAAAATCCAGGTCTGAATCGCGACACCGCAGCGAGTCTCGTGCGTGGCCGCGCAGGGGCGTCACAAGCGCAAGCGGGTCGGTTCACTCAGAATACGTTCGCTGGTCTCGAGGGTCTCATCAAGTCCGCAAAGAACCTTCCCGGGCGAAAGGTCCTGTTCTTTCTTTCCGGCGGATTCCTGGTCGAGAACCGGCGCAACGATTCATTGGACAAACTGCGCGACATCACGAATGCAGCGGCGAAGAGCGGCGTCGTGATTTATTCGATGGATACACGTGGTCTGGTGGCGACTCTCGACGACATATCTATCGACAAACCTTTCGATCCTCAAGGCCGGCTCAGCCTTTCGAATAATCAGGAGCTAGTCGCAACTCAGGATGGTCTAAACGCTCTCGCAGTCGATACCGGCGGCAAGGCTATCTTCAACACAAACGATCTGAAAAAAGGACTCGCTCCCGCGATCAAAGAAACGTCAGTCTACTATCTGCTGGCGTGGAAGCCTGACGTCGACTCAGACAAGCGAAGCCGGTTTAGAAATCTCGAGGTGAAGTTGCTCAATCACCCCGAGCTTATCGTGCGAGTGCGTAAAGGGTATTTCGATCTCGATCCGGCTCCTGCGCCAGCGGTCGCAAAGGAGCAACCGGCGCCAGTTAAGACCGCGCCTGCGAAACTCCGTGAGGCGATCGCAGCGGCATACCCCGAGCGTGGACTGCCGATATTGCTCAGCGCAGATTATTACGACGTGCCGAACAAAGGTCCCGCGCTTTCGACTGCGATTCACATTCCCGGTGAGTTTCTCGTCTTTGGTCAACAACCTGATGGAAAGATCCAGGCCGTTATCGATTTGTCTGCCGTCTTTTTTGACGAGAAGGGCGTGGTCAAAGACAGTGTTATGGAGCGGATCGTGACCACGGCGCCGACTCTCGAAAAGGCTCAGAGCTATGATAACGATATGATGTTCACATATCCGGCGACGTTAGCGCCGGGGATATACCAGGTGCGAGTCGCGGCGCGTGACGACAAGAGCGGCAAAGTCGGAAGCGCCCACGCATGGATTGAGATTCCGGATCTGGCAAACAAGAAGCTCGCGATGAGTAGCTTGCTGTTGGGCGAGCGCACGCAGGCGATGCTGACTAACGTCTCGAATGGCAATGTCGATCCGGTCGCGCTCAGTGCGAGTCATCGCTTCCACCGTGAATCGATGCTGCGTTTTTTGATCTTCGCTTACAACAGCGTCCTTTCTCCTGCGGATCAGAAGCCCGACGTCGCAGTGCAGGTGCAGATTATTCGCGACGATCAGCCCGTGCTGACGACTGCTTTGCGAAAACTGAGCACTGACGGCGTGTCGGATCTGACGCGAATACCTTACGCAGCGGAGATTCCCTTGAACGAGTTGTTGCCGGGTCGTTACTTGCTGAATGTCACTTTGATCGATCGCGTGTCAAAACAGAGTGCCTCACGACAAACTCATTTCGACGTCTACTGACCTCACGTGACGAAGCCCTGGAAACCGACAAAGGAACAACTGCTCGCAGCGACCGAAAAGACGGTTCGCGACGTGATTGCGCCCAACCTGCGCGTTCTCTTTTGCGGGATCAATCCGGGTCTCTACACCGCCGCCGTGGGCCATCACTTCGCGCGTCCGGGCAATCGCTTCTGGCCCGCGCTATGGGCCAGTGGGTTTACGGACCGTGTGTTGTCGCCGTTCGATGAGCGGGAGTTATTAAAAAGCGGCTACGGAATCACGAATGTCGTTTCGCGTACGACAGCCACGGCCGACATGTTGACGAAAGAAGAGATTGTCGCCGGTGGAGAGAAATTACGCGCGAAGGTGCTTCGTTATCGCCCAGGAATTCTCGCCGTGTTGGGAGTCGGCGCCTATCGCACCGCATTCAATCAACCGAAAGCAGTCGTTGGCCGCCAGGAAGATCGCATCGGCAACACAGTGCTTTGGGTGTTACCTAATCCCAGCGGCCTCAACGCCAACTACCAGGCCGCCGACCTCGCGCGCTTATTCCGCGAATTAAGAGATAGTTTAGAGTTCCAGCTTTAGCTTGCCCCAAAGACAACCTAAAGGTTGAACTGGCTTTGCCCGAAAAGTCGTCCAACCTGCTCTTCTCTGTGCAACCTCTGCGTCCTCTGTGACTCTGTGGTTGAAGATTGCTTAGGAAAAACAACCACAGAGTCACAGAGGACGCAGAGGTTGCACAGAGAAATCAGACTTTTCGTGCAAAGCGGGTTGAACGGTTGAACTCTAAACTATGCTCGTTACAAGTACGACAACCACCAATCGCGTCGCCGCTGCTTCACGCCCGCAAACCATTTGCACAACGGATAAAGCAACAACACGCCCGCGATCCACACGAGATAAACAACGAAGAGATTGAACCCGATCCCCGGCTGCGGCTGTCCGAAGTTTATCGGCGACTGCCACAACCAGCTCGCCGGCTTTCCAAACGCGAGATGCAATAGAATCGAGATCAAATGCGCCGTGTACCACTGAAGCAGGTAGAAGAACAGCGGCACACGTCCAAAAGTCACAAAGAAATTTCGTATCCCACCACCGAATTCCTTCGCTTCAAACACCGTGAGCGCGAGAATCGACGGCCCGAGCGTCATCAACAGGAACAACAGCGACGGCGGATATTTCGTCGTATTCAAAAACGAGAGCGCAGTGAATACGAGATTCTTCTGCTGTAACCAGGGCGACGGATCACCATAAATGTTGATGGCGCGGATCACGATGAAGAGCACAGTCGCGAGGCCGCCGATGATCAGCAGCAAACGTCGTCGTCGTTGCGCGTCGAGCTGGTAGAGCGCGCCAAACGCATAACCCGCCGCCATCACGCCCACCCACGGAATGAGCGGGTAGATCACAGCGATCACCGGAGTGTTATCGCCCAAAACAGGAAACGCATAAAACGCCTGGTGCAAGAGTATCCAAAGCTTCTCGCTGAGCGCGGGTGTTGGTGTGCCTGGTCCGTGCCAACCTTCAACACGGATAGAATCGAGCAGGTTGTGCAGCGCGATCATCAACAACCCAATCGCCGCGATCACGCTCTTCGGCAAGTAGATCAGCATTGCGAGAATTATCATCGAGATCCCGATGACCCAGATCACTTGCAGGAACCCGAGGAACCGAATGTCAGGATTAAAGAAGACGCCGAGCTTCACGAGCGTCAGCTCGAGAAAGATCAACCACAGCCCGCGTGTCACCAGAAACCGCGACAACTCGGCTTTGCTCTTGTCGCGTGCAATCTGCAAGTACGCCCCCGTGCCTGCAAGAAATACGAAGACGGGCGCGCAGAAGTGTGTGATCCAGCGCGTGAAGAACAGGGCGATATTTGTGCGCGACAGATCGGTCGGATCAAACTGTAGCGCCGCGTTGTGAACGAAGTCGCGCGTGTGGTCGAGCATCATGATCACCATCACGATGCCGCGCAACAGATCGATCGAATCGATTCGCCTCTTCATATTTTTTCACGCAAAGGCGCAAAGATCGCAAAGGCGCAAAGGCGGGTCAAAGGCGTCGGGCGCGTCCGAGTCTTTGACCCGCCTTTGCGCCTTTGCGATCTTTGCGCCTTTGCGTGAAATTCCCCTTCAAAACCTCAATGACTATAGATCGATCGGTTGTGCTGATATGACTTGTTCGAGCGAGCGCAATGATTGTAGTGTTTCTTTGCTCAACGGCGCATCGATCTCGATTACGGCCATCGCTTCACCACCGCGTTCGCGACGCCCTAGATGAAAGTGACTGATGTTGACGCCGCCCTGGCCCAGGATTGTGCCGATGCCGCCAATCACGCCGGGAACATCGTGATTGCGCGTCACGAGCATGTGGCCATGCGGTGTTGCTTCGAGATGAAAGCCGTCGATCTCCGTTATACGTCCTTCGCGCCGTTGTCCACCATAGCCAAAGAGCGTTCCGGCGAGACTCTGCGTTGATTGGCCCGTGCTGATCTCTGTGCGAATAGCGGGAGCCATGTCGCCGGCCGTGCGAACGTAAGTAGTCGTCACTTTGATACCGCGCTCTTCGGCGATCAGAAATGCGTTGACGACGTTTACGCGAGCGCTGACGTCGCGCAACAGCCCGGCGAGAAACGCACGCGTGACGGGAGCCGCATCCATATCAACTATCTCACCTGCAAACTCGATTCTCACTGCGCTCACTGCTTTGTCGACGAGCTGCGCCTGAAAGCGCCCAAGACTCTCCGCCAGCTTCACGTACGGCTGGACCAGGTTGAACTCTTTGATCCCGATCGCCGGCACGTTCACCGCGCCGCGCAGGACGCCGGTCAACAGGTAGTCGCGCATCTGTTCCGCTACCGTGAATGCGACACCTTCCTGAGCTTCTTTCGTTGAGGCTCCGAGGTGCGGCGTAACAATCACCTGATCGAGCTGAAGCAGCTTGTGATCGGAAGGCGGCGGCTCCTCGCTGAAAACGTCGAGCGCCGCGCCTGCAATCGCACCGCTCTCGATCGCTTCGTAAAGCGCGTCTTCATCAACGAGGCCACCGCGGGCACAGTTGATGATGCGCGCGCCCTTCTTCATCTTGCTGATTGCTTCACGATCGACGAGACCACGTGTTTCGGGCGTGAGCGGCGTGTGAACGGTGAGAAAGTCTGCGCGCGCGTAGACCTCATCGAGCGGGGCCAGCTCGATTTCGAGATCGCGCGCCTGCTCAGGCGCGATAAACGGATCGTAAGCGACGATCAGCATTCCCATCGCGCGTGCACGCGAGGCGACCACGCGCCCGATGCGACCGAGACCGACGATTCCGAGCGTCTTACCCTGAAGCTCGACGCCGACGAACTTCTTGCGGTCCCAGCGTCCTGACTTCAGGCTGCTGCTTGCTTGCGGAATCGAGCGGGCGAGCGCGATCAGCATCGCGATCGTGTGCTCGGCAGTCGTGATCGTGTTGCCGTCAGGCGCATTCATCACGACTACACCGCGGATCGTCGCTGCTGTCACGTCGATGTTGTCAACGCCGACTCCCGCGCGACCGACGACGCGCAGAGTGTTCGCCGCGTCGAGCAGATCCGCAGTGACTTTCGTCTCGCTGCGGACGATGAGTCCTTCACAATCTTTCAGTGCTGTTTGTAATTCGGCGAGCGCGAGTCCGGGTCGTTTCTCGACGCTGAAACCGGCGGAGCGAAGTGGTCCCAGTCCGCTCTCGCTCACGTCATCCGCCACGAAAATTTTTGCTGTCATTTGGTTGCGTATATTAGCCGCAAAAAGGCACAAAAAGCACAAATGAGAAAAATTCTATAAAACGCGCTCACCCTGAAGTAGTATTTTGTGCTTTTTGTGCTTTTTTGTGGCTAAGGAGACTTAGATGGAGATTCTCGTTTATCGACCCGGCACACCGAAGATTATCGAAGGCAAGACTGTGGACGACCTGCCAGAATTGCTGAAAGACAAGTCAGCGGTGGTCTGGGTTGACATGGAACAACCCACCACAGCCGACGAACGCGTGCTGCTCGACGTCTTCAATTTTCATCCACTGACGGTGGAAGACTGTCGCGAGAATCGCCACTACCCGAAGATCGAAGAGTTTCACGACTACATCTACTTCATCGTACATGGCGTGACCGCCAACACCAGCCCCGATCGCTTCAACACGATCGAGCTCGACGGCTTTCTCGGTCCGAACTATGTCATCACCTATCACCACGATATGTTTCGCAGCATCAACAACGTGAAGCAACTGCTGCGAACGACACCGGTGGCGTGCCAACGTGGCCCCGCGTTCCTGCTGCACCAGATCCTGGATCAGGTGGTGGATTTCTATTCGCCCGTGCTCGACGATTTCGACGATCGCATCGACAAGCTCGAAGACGATATCTTCACGCTCCGACAGCCTAACAATCTGATACTCTCGGAGATCATGGATCTGAAGCGCAGTGTGTTGCGTTTGCGACGTATCTCGGGCAAGCAGATGGACATTCTGCATCGCATGAGTCGCGGCGAGTTTGCGTTGATACCGGAAGACATGCGCCCGTTCTATCGCGACGTTTACGATCACCTCGTGCGCGTCGTCGATCTGGCGGAGAATTATCGCGATCTGATTAGCGGGTCGCTGGAGGCTTACCTGTCAGTGGTGTCGAATCGACTGAACGAGATCATGAAAGTGCTCACGATCTTTTCGGCCGTTATGCTGCCATTAACGTTCATCGCCGGTGTTTACGGAATGAACTTCGACAACATGCCGGAGCTGCATTCAAGGTATGGCTACTACGGGGCCTGGGGGATTATGCTGGTGGTGGCCGTCGCCATGTTGCTGTTCTTCAAAAAGCGCGGCTGGATTGGCGGCAGCCCAGACAAAGAGAAAACGCCGGAAGGTTGATCACACCGGATCCGCGTCTTTCTTCTCCTCCGAATCATCAAACGCGCCATCAGGACTCGGCATCTCCGCGTCGTCACCAGATGTATCTGCCACTGAAGCTTCATTCTCTTCTAAATCCTTCAACGTCTCTTTGCTGGTGGCGTCCTTGCCAATCGACTCTTTACGCTCCATGAATTCGCTCCTAAAAAATTCTCAAGATGATCGAAACAACTACCGCGCCATAAACGCCAGCTACGAGATCGTCAAACATGATTCCCATGCCGCCGTCGAGATCCTGCAACCGGTTCGCAGGATACGGCTTAACAATGTCAAAAAAGCGAAAAAGTATAAACGAAAGAATGACTGCGCCGGTGGACCACCGCGCTAAGAGCGTCAACGGAAACAGGGCGATCATCTGACCGGCGACTTCATCAACAACGACTTTGCCCGGATCTTTTCGACCCGACACCTGCTCGACCCTCGAACCGGCCCATATTCCCGCGAACGTAACAGCCAGAATCGCAACAATGATTACCAGCGGATTCGCCGCGTTCGCACGCACTAGCAGCCAAAATATTCCCACCCCAACTAACGATCCAAACGTCCCGGGAGCAAGCGGCAAATACCCGACGCCACACGTCGCAATCGCCAGCGCAACAAAATCAATCCGTTTTGATCGGATTTCTATCCGTGTCATCCGTGGTTAATTATTCGCCCGATAAGATCGTACTCGTGTCCCTCCGTGATCTCGACGTTCACAATCTCGCCATTCTCCGGCAACACGCCGTCAGGCACGTCGTTAATCAACACACAGCCATCGATGTCCGGCGCCTGCGTCTCCATTCTTCCCTGCCACAACAACTCGCTCTCTTTCGACTCGCCTTCGAACAACACGCGCACGACTTCGCCAACTCGCGCGCGATTCTTCCGCCGCGAGATCTTCGCCTGCTCTTTCATCAGACTGTTGCGACGTCGCGCCGCAGTGCGTTGCGGAACTTTGTCAGACAAGTCGAAAGCCGGTGTGCCTTCTTCGTACGAGTAAGCGAAAACGCCGACGCGATCAAACTCAACGCTCTTGATGAACGCGAGCAGCTCCTCGTAGTCCTTTTCAGTCTCGCCCGGAAAGCCGGAAATAAACGTCGTCCGCACGGCGATGCCCGGAACTCGCTTCCTAACACGCTCGATCAGTCGCTCCAGACTGGCGCGATTGCCCCCACGCTTCATCAGTTTCAGCACGTTCTGTGACGCGTGCTGCAAAGGCATGTCTAGATACTTCACCGCTTTGGGCTCTTCCGCGATGACGTCGAGAAAAGCGTCGCTGATGTGCGTCGGGTAGGTGTACATCACGCGCACCCACTCGATCCCATCGACGTGCGACAGCTCACGCAGCAGACGTGCAAGCGCATCCGGCTTGCCGAGATCCTCGCCGTAGCGCGACGAATCCTGGGCCACAAGGATGATCTCTCTCACACCTTCTTCAGCAAGCTGATGCGCTTCGGCGATGATCGATCCGAAGCGACGACTGCGAAAGTGACCACGCATCTGCGGAATGAAACAGAAGGCGCACGGGCGATCGCAGCCTTCGGCAATCTTCACGAACGCGTAGTGTGACGGCGTTGCGAGTACGCGCGGTGTCGACTCGTCGTAGAGATAAGTCGCGCTCTGATTTCCGAGCGGCACGACCGGTAATGAGCGCGTATTTGTCTTTGGATCGCAAACGGCGAGGATGTCGTTGATCTGATTTGTGCCGATGAACGCATCGACTTCGGGTATCTCGGCTTTCAACTCGTCCCGGTAACGCTCAACCAGGCAACCCGCGACAATCAGTCGCTTCGCGTGACCGTTAGTCTTGAGCTGAGCAGCCTCGAGAATAGTATCGATCGACTCTTTCTTAGCCGAGTCGATAAACCCACACGTATTAACTACGACCGTGTCAGCATCTTCCGCATTCGATGTGATCTGATATCCGTGGTGCTTTAGCTGTCCCATCATCACCTCGCTATCAACGAGGTTCTTCGGGCAGCCCAGGCTAATAAATCCGACTTTCTTCATCCGTGTCTATCTGTGTCCCCTTCCAGTGCAAACAGGGCGCGCTCGACTTCTTTCCTCTCGATCGCCGAAAGCTTCTGCCCACCAAAACGCACGCGGTTGTAAGCGCGCGTGATAACCATCACGTCATTCGATCTCAACGTGTTCGCAAATTCGAGCGGCGTCAAATGCTTGTCGCGCGAGACGCCACGCTGCTCCATCAGCGAAACCAAACGCTCATAGAACTGAACGTTCGAGTAATTACGCCCATCGCCGGTCGCACGGTCCAGCCCGCTGCGTGTCCAAGCCCAGATCCGTTTGCCGTAGAAAACGAGCAATAGCGCGAGGGCCAACGCTGTGACGCCGGCTACGACTGCGAGCACGTTTCTATTCAAGTAACGGCTCATCGTGTTGAGCATGTTTGACGCCACCCGCCCGTAATCGAAGATGCGATTGTGTAGCGACGTGGCGAGCGAGCGCTGCTCCTGCTTGTCGTAACCGACCACATATTGAACCCAAAGCAGCTCGAGCGCTTCACCGTATTTCTGCAGTTGCGCAGTGAACCCTGTCCGGACCGGCTCGGTGCGTCCGGCCGGCGGCGTCGGATCGAACGTGACCCATGCACCTGTATCCGGAAAGTAAACTTCGACCCACGAGTGAGCATTGAATTGACGAACCGTGTAGGCGTCTGCGGCGTCGTTGTACTCGCCTGCAGTAAAACCATTGACGAGACGTGAAGCGATGCCGTGAGTCCGCAACAACATGACCATCGCACTCGCAAAATACTCGCAATGACCAGCCTTCACATTGAAAAGAAAATCAGCAACCGGATCCGGTCCGCTCGCCTTCATGTCTAACGAATAAGCGTATTCGCGCTGAAGGTACAACTCGATGGCTTTCGCGGCGTCGTAACGATTATTCGCATTTGCGTGCAGGATGATCGTCGTCGCCAGCGGTCCAACGCGCGGATCGAGCCGCTCAGGTAACTGCAGGTAACGATAGTAAGGCACGGGCAGCGGGCGCAGATCGTTGCGCAGTTGATCCATGCGCGGCTCGGTCGTGTCGGAGAGCGCCTTGTACATGAGCCGCTCGAAATCGTGGCGACGCGACTGCACCGAACCTTCTTCGTCAACGCGGACAAACGGCAAGTCTCCCTGCAGCGCAACTACGCGCGGCGCCGCAAAGAGCACGGGAGATTCCAAAGGCTCGAGAAAAAACGTTTGTGTCGTCAGGCGATGGAGCGCTTCCGTCGTATCGACTTTGAAGAATCCGGCCTTTTCCATGATCACGTCTAGCTGTCGCGCCTGCGCTGATTTCTTCCAGCCGAGGCCGGTGAACTCGTCGAGCGCGACACCACGCCAGCGCAAATCGCGCAGTGGCTGTGTCTCGTCTACGCGCACACGCATGACGATGCCGTCAGTCATCTTCAGTTGCCCGATCTGACCGAGTGTGACGTTTTCAGAAAAGCCGCTGAACTTTTGGAGTGGACCACCGCTGCGTGTTAACGCCGCTGCGCCCGATCGTGGCGCGATTAAAAACAGTGGCAGCGCGAGCACGAAGATTAGAAGCAGCAACGTTACGGCGACAAACGGCAATCGCGCGGCTTCGGTGGTGCGCCAAAACCGTTGTCCGGATTTTTTGAAGACGCGCGAGTCGGGCGGCACGAGCAGGCGCGTTTCTGTGGGAGCGAGAGAGCGTCGCGCTTTTTGAATTTCAAACGCAGTGACGGCCGACAAGCCACACAACAAGTAGAGCGTGAGCGTGCCGAGGAACACGGGACTAAAACTCAGGCCCGCGGCGAGTAGGACTTCAAAGAATGAGATCAGGTAGAGAAAGACCCAGTCGCGATCTTTCTTCACTTGTAAAAGTTTTACTGCCGAGAGAAAGACGATCAGGTGTGCGAGCGCGGTAACGCCCAGACGCTCTGTCGGTTCGCCAAGCGCTTTCTGATAGTTCCAGTCGACATAGAACAGCGGGATCGAAAGGAGCACGATTCCGAGTCCATAACGTTCCGGCAACTGCCACTTCGTATTCTCGAGCAGCCAGCTCCCGATCATCACGACGAGAAACACGAGCGACAACCCGACGCTCAATCCCCCGGCCAGGACGAGCGCCAGCATCGCCACCGCGATCATGGCGTAAGAAAATGCTCGAAAGTACGTCCCAAAACTCATGGGTAAATCCGTGTATTTAATCCGCGTTTATCCGCGTTACCGTTTTACCTTGATCTCGTAAACGCGCGGCCAGAGCTTGCCCGTGACGATCAATTTATCGCTCGCCTGGTCGTACGCAATCCCATTCAACACCGCTTCCGGATCCAGTAGCTCGCCTTCAGGCATGAGCCCCGTTAAATCGATCCACGAATTCACGCGCCCACTCTGCGGATCGATCGTGGCGATCCGGTTCTCGTGCCAGACGTTCGCGTAAATCTCGCCGTTCACATACTCCAGCTCGTTCAGCTCTCTGATCGGCCGGTTTCGGTCTGTTACGTTTATAGTCCTCGTCACTTTAAAACTCACCGGGTCGATAAACCTGATGTTCGGGCTTCCGTCGCTCAGTATCAGCGACTGGCCGTCCGTCGTCAGTCCCCAGCCTTCACCCTGGTAGTTGAATTGCCCCAAACGATTAAACGTCTGCGCGTCGTAGATAAATCCGAGATTGTGCTGCCACGTGAGCTGGTAAACCTTTCCATTTAGCTGCGTGATGCCTTCCGCGAAGTAAGGCTCAGGCACGTCGACTTTCTGTAGAACTTTGCCGCTTTCGAGCTCGACGCGACGGAGGCTTGAGAAGCCTTCCTGACCCGTGCTTTCCAGCAGTTTGCCGTCCATTAGGATTAACCCCTGCGTGAAAGCGTTGCTGTCGTGCGGCCACATATTGACGATTTGATAGCCGTATTTCGGGGCCGGACCGTTTGCCGGAGCCGCAGTCGTTTTGCTGTTACTGCCAGTTGGCTGGCATTGAAAGCAAGACAGAGCGAGGGCAAGCACCACTATGAGCTGCAGTTTGAGCGTCGGTGACATACTGGCATTCTATCGTTTTTGCGCTGTTTGCGCCTTTTGCGGCTAATCGGAAATGAGGACAGGGTTGTCCTGGCGGCGTTTTTCGAGATATGCGGTGAGCCGTTCGCGATCCTCGTCAGACATCTGATGGATATTCACGCCCAGGAGCCACTTCTTCTTCCCTTCTTCTCCGGCGCGCTCCGAGGTAACGATCGTGACGACAGCTTCTGCCGAACCTTCGGGCAAGTCGACGCGGACGAACAGCAGTCCGCCTGTCCGCGACAATTCGGCTTCGGAAAAGCGAGTGCCGACGAGGGAGAGCCTCATTCCAAACTTGCCGATCGTTTCGCAATGACCGCGCGAAGGCTGGGAATACGAGACCTTGCCGGCCTGGGCGTTTCCGTCGATCAACGATATACCGGCAGGAAGGTGGGCATAATAACGAGGGCCGCGACGGCGGTTTCGCACCTGTTTTGGCTTCTCGGACGGCGTTCGTTGATGTGTGCTGAGCGGGTCGAAGCCTTTGAAAACGAGCCCACAGTTATTGCAAAGCAGCTTGTGGAGCCCAAATAGTCGTAAAAAGAAGACCGCATCGTCATAATCGCGCTGGATCCGCTCACTCTGGCACCTCGGACACTGCATACCAGTCCATTCTAGCAGTTCGTCTTGCGCCGATGTTGAACTTGTACTAACGTTCGGCCTTCAATCGTGCATCCTCCAGTGCACTTCGTTCGTAGATCACCGGCAATGGAAGCAATCAACCTACTCGGAGCGACAATGGGCCTCGGTTTGGTGTCGGGGCTGAATCTCTACGCGACCGTTCTCACCGTCGGTCTCGGAATTCGTCTCGGGCTGATCACGCTCAATCCGGAGATGTCGGGGCTCGCGGTGCTTGCGAGTCCTTACGTGCTGATCGCTGTGGGTGTGATTTACCTGATCGAGTTTTTTGCGGACAAGATTCCGTGGGTTGATAGCATCTGGGACAGCGTCCATACACTGATCAGACCGCTCGGTGCGGCGGTAATTGGCGCGACCGCCATCGGCGCGGTTGAGCCGCAAACAGCTGTTATCGCCGCTCTCTGCGCCGGCGTGTCGCTTTCTGGTCATTCCGTCAAAGCAGGAACACGACTGCTCGCGAATCATAGTCCGGAGCCGTTTTCTAATATCGCGCTCAGCTTGATCGAAGACGGTCTGGTGGTGGCTGGGAGTTGGCTGGCGCTGAGTCATCCCGCGATCATGATGACTATAGTTGCGTTTTTCCTGATCGCGTTTATTTGGTTCGCGCCGAAGGCCTTCCGGTTGTTGAGGATTGAGTATCTTGCGTCGCTGGCGTTGCTTAAGAAGTTCTACTTGTCTGCAAAGCAGTACGTAACGGGTTTCGGTCAGCATCGAGGGTTGGCGACGGTTGGCGCAGAGTTTAGTGTGCCTGTCGAGGTGGTTGGTGGTGGGAATGCGGCAGTTGATTATAGTGATGATGTTCCCGAACACATCTTGCATCGCTTCGACAACAAGGTTGGGTCACGAGGCCGGCGATTTCTTGTTCGCTGCACGGCAGGAAGAGGTGTGAAGAAGCTGCGGCACTCAGTTGGTTATCTTCAGATCGATGACGACAGTCTGGTGTTTGTGACGAAGCGAATGTTCCGTACGCGCCATCATGAGATTGAGCGAAGCACGATTGAAGATATTCAGTTCCAGAAGCGGCTTCTCTTCGATCGGCTGATCATTTGCACCGGCGGAAAGCAGCAGCAGTTCTATTTCTTCAAAGACGCGGCAAATCGCGGCAGTCGCGCGTACGAGATCTTAGAGGTCCACAAGAAGGTCAGATGAGTGTTATCTAAACATGAATCCTTTTTGAAACGGATCTTCGGGATCGAAGTAGAATTCATTGCGGCCGGTGATTGACGCCGTGCCGCTCACTTCGGGAATGACTGCGTCGTAAGGTCCAAAATTCGTTACCTCTACTACTTCGACCGACATCGTACTGCCGAGAATACTCTCAATCGTTACACGCTCATTCAAATCCAGCTCGCCCTTTGGGAAGTGCAAAGCCGCACGCGCGCTCACGCCGCTGCCTGTTGCTGATCGATCGAGCTCGCCTTCCGCAAAGATGCAGGCGTTACGACTGTGATGCGAAGGATCGAGCGCAGGCGCGGTGAAGATCGTGCCGTAGAGAAAGCTCAGATCGTCCTCAAATGGATGTTTAATCGGGAAGTTATTCATCACCGCGCGTTTGATCCGACGGCCGTAATCAATGATCCGATCGAAGTGTTCTGGTGTGAGTTGCAAGCCAGTAGACTGTGCATTGACGAAAGCGTAAAACGCGCCGCCATAAGCAACGTCAAACTCAACCGAGCCGATTCCCTCAACATCGACTTGCTGATCGCGCAGGTAAAGAAATGAAGGAACATTTCGAAATGATGCTTCTGTAACTTTGCCGTCGTCGGAAACAGAGGCACGCGCGAGAATCCTGCCTGCAGGGACGTTGAAAGCTATCTCGTGCTTATCGACTAGTTGTGTTTCAACGACGAGTTTTGTGAGCGCGATGATCGCGTGCCCACACATGGTGCTGTAGCCTTCGTTGTGCAGAAAGAAGACGTCGAAGTCGGCGTCAGCGGATGGCGTTATGACGGCGCCGTACATGTCTGCATGACCGCGAGGCTCCCACATCAGACCGGTGCGTAAGTAATCGTAGTGATCGCGAAAGTAACGTCGCTTTTCGAGTACGGTCCCGCCTTCAATCGGCGGCAGCCCATCTATGATGACCCGCAGCGGCTCACCACCGGTATGCATGTCGATCGTGATGATGCGGGTCCAGTGTTCAGGCGGCCGCCAATCTATGAGATGGCTCATCAGCGAGGAATCTTAACCGCGGATGACGCGGATTAAAAACGCGGATTCTCTGAGCACACTCACGCGGTTTCAGAAGGCCTGAGCTTGTTTGACCAAAGCCAGTGAAGTCCATACCAGAAGAAGAAACTGACGACGTAGCCGATCAGGATGTTAGGCGCATTGAGCTTTGGATCTACGGCGAAGGCGATGACGGTGAGGGCGATGGCGGGCGCCAGACTCACGATAAGGAATGTAAAGAATGCGACGCGCAGCGGTCTAAACCTGGTCAGCTTTATCAGCACGAACACAATCAAGTTTCCGACCACACCGGTGAATGCAATGGCGTCGAGAGCGAAACCAAAGACGAGAATCGACGAAACCTGGTGAGCTCTACCGTAGTTCAGCAGCAGCAATGCGGCGAGGATTATCAAAACACATCCGCCGATCGCGACGAGGTCAGTGCGCAGGTTACGCATAAATTCGTTCTCCTTCCTAATCTTTTCAAGATGCTCTCGCGGCGCCGTACGAACAAGATCGACGAGAGTGCGAAGCCATATCCGCGTACGCGCCGGCGCGGTGCGAGCGTCTCGCTGGCAGTCAAGGAGCAGAAGGACCATCTGCGATCCATACTCCCGCCGAAACTCTCTTGGGTAAGCGAGTAGCAGGATCGAATAGATCGAGAGAAACCACCTGGCGTCCTTGCTTAGGCTTTTACTCATCAACCTGGCTTTTATCAACCGGACTTGGTCCGTGGTAACAGTTTCTTCGCGCGCGCAGATCTCACCATCTGCTCCAGACGTTGCGCTTCAGCAGTAGCAACGCGAAAGCCAAAATCAGTCAGGCGGTAATACCTTCGGCGCTCATCGTCGAGCTCCGGATCGGGGCGTTCCTCCAGCTCTTCAATTAGACCGTCGGCCATCATGCGCTTGATCGATCCGTAGAGCGTGCCAGGGCCCAGCTTTACATTCCCCTCCGTGCGCTCATCGACTTCACGCATGATGTGATAGCCGTGACGTTCTTTGTCAGCCAGCGCCAGCAAGATGTGGAACATGGCCGGAGTTAGGGGCAGAAACTCCTCTGGTCTGCGGGTGGGTACCTTCACAGATTGTTCTCAGATTTTATTTAACTATATCGCGCGCCGATATAGTATTCGGGCATGAAGGTATTGTCAACAGATAAAACGCGGATGACGCGGAGCAAAAACGCGGATATTATTTCGCCCCAGCATGCCGAAGATAAAACCTATCGACAAACTCGTCACCAAAGCACGCAGCCTGCGAGATCATCATCGAGAACGTCACACGCCGAGTGGTTTCGCATTCGCACTGGCAGACAGCATCGACTATCTCGACCAGGCGCACTGGCGAAAAGTCACGCCGCACGATTCACTATTCTTCTCACCACGTTACCTGCGCGTCTTGGAGGAAGCGGGACCGGAGAACCTGCGGCAGTGTTATGCCCTCATCTTCCGGGAGAAAGAACCGGTCGCTGCCGTTGCTGCTCAGTGCGTAAGCGTCTCGATAGCGCGTCTGCGCAAAACCTCGACGGCGAAAGATCCGGTCAGTCGTCACGAAGAGAAGATGCTCGTCTGCGGCAACCTGCTTTCGTGGGGCATGCACGGCATCTCTTTCGCGCCGAACGTGGACCAGCAACCGCTCTGGCCGGCTGTCGCGGAAGCGATCTACCGGCTGCGTCGCGTCGACAAGCTGTTTGGTGATACAGCGTTCGTGATGGTCAAAGACATTCCCGATGCTCACGCCTCATCCGCGACCGCGCTCGAGCGTTTCTCGTATCGAGAGCTAGAAACCGAGCCCAACATGGTGCTTGATATCTCGCCGCAGTGGAAAAGTTACGACGACTACATGGCAAGTCTAACGTCGAAATATCGCAAACAGGCAAAACAAATCGAGAAGGAAGTGGACGCGGCCGGCTGCACTGTTGAAGAGATCAGGACGGACGAGATTGTGCGCAACGCCGAACAACTGCACGCGCTCTATTTACAGACTCACAAGAACGCGCGGCTCCGGCTCGTGACATTACCCGTCGCGTTTCTGCCGACACTGGCAGAGCGACTCGGCGACGATCTGCGCTTCACTGTCTTGCGAAGAGATAACGAGTTACTTGGTTTTGTGACGACAGTTAAAGACGGTGAGACCGCGGTAGGTTATTACATCGGCTTCGATCGTAAAACGAATAAAGACATTCCGATCTACTTTCGTTTACTCCAGTCAGTGGTGGGCCATGCGATCGCCCTTGGATGTAAACGGCTCTCACTCGGCCGCACTGCGCTCGAGCCAAAAGCGCGTCTCGGCGCTCGGCCCGATCCGATGCGTGTGTGGATCCGTCATCGCATTCCGATGTTGAACCTGATCGTGCGTGGGCTTCTGCATACGATTGACGATCACGAAGAACCACCGCAGCGCAATCCGTTTAAGTGATGTTAGACAGGATTACAGGATTTTACAGAATTAACATGATCTATCTTGTAATCTTGCAAATCCTGTAAATCCTGTCTAAAACTTACTCAAAAGGCAAAATGCACACAAACAACAAACCACTTGTCGCTTCGTTATGCGTACTTGTGTTGCTGATCGCGTTGACGCTCAGCGCGACGGCACAAAACACAAGGCTGCCAAACCCGATACTATTCGACGATTTCAGCTACGCCAATCAGGAACAACTCAAAAAGAACGGCTGGATCGTTCGCACCGTCGACGGTTGGCCCGGCGTACCCGGCGCGAAATGGTTAGACACAAACGTTACGCTCCTCAAGGATCCGAAAAACGCGAAGAACCAGCTCCTGCGCATGACATCTTCGACTGACGGCACTCCGGCGAACACGACGCAAACGCAGATCTGTCATCAACGAAAGTACTTCGAAGGCACTTACGCCGCTCGCGTTCGTTTCTCCGATGCGCCAATTTCCGGACCGGATGGCGATCAACTCGTGCAAAGCTTCTACACAATCAGCCCGTTGAAAGCGCCGATGGATCTCGACTACAGCGAGCTCGATTGGGAATACCTGCCCAACGGTGGCTGGGGCATCGATGGTCCGACACTCTATTCAACGACGTGGGAGACGTTTAGCCCCGAGCCCAACTGGAAGAAAGACAACGTGTTCAAAGCCAGCGGCGGCAACCAGGGCGGCTGGCATACCCTCGTTACTCAAGTCACTGGGGGCAAAGTCACCTATTTCATCGACGGCAAAGAATACGTCCACCACGGTGGTGAGTATTACCCGGAAGACACGATGTCGATCAATTTCAATCTCTGGTTTATTCGCGATGGCATGATCGACGCCAAAGAGCTGCGCAAGTATGAGGAAGATATCGACTGGGTCTTCTTTCAAGCCGGCGCAGGAATGACGCCGGAACAAGTTGAAGCAGTAGTCGCTGATTTGAGACGACAGTCGATCAAGTTCCGCGACACGGTGCCGCCCAAAACGCCGGCACTCGAGTCGCCGTGTAACTTTTAACTCTGGCTACGGTTCTTCACCGCGCCGCGGACGTTGAGAAACGCGAGGCCAAGCTGGAGGAAGATCAGCGCGTAAGCATGATCGTGCAGGCCCCAAACGATCCACAGCACGTTGCTGAGGAGAAACAGCCAGAACCCCCAGTTGCGCTTAAACTTTTTCTGAGAGCCAACCATCCACGCGGCGATGACCGTCACCACCATCGCCGGCCATTGGATCGCATCAAGTATGTCCATTGATCTGTGTCACCCGTCTTCTCTTCAGACAAATCGAACTGTGCTGGAGCCTGTTGGCAAACTGGGCGCCGTGCTGGTAGAAAGTTGTCAATCCTGTAAAATCTTGTAAATTTTGTCCTACAACTACCGAGCAACTCTTATGGCTAATCTCGCCGCAGATCTCGTCGCAGCCTACAACTCATCCGATGCGGAGGCTGTTGCGCGACTGAACGCGTTATTCCATAGCTCCCTCAACGCCGAGCAGATTCGTCACTTCGTGCGCGACAGGCTGATGTTTCTTCCGGCCTACGAGCAACACACGTTTGACCTGTTGACACTCGCCGATGCGCAACAGCTCTTTGCTGGTCTTTATGGTTTTAACAATTGGAACGAGCTCGAACGTTCCAGCAATGAACCGCTGCGCGACCTGCATTGTGCGCCGACCGTCATGAGCTCCGCACCTCCGTTCTTTCAGATCGACTGGACAAACAACAGCATCCGGCCATGCCAGCCGATGTCAAACAAAGACTGGGAAGATCTTTTCGCGGTGGTGAAAGAGTTGAAACTGAGCGCCGTTCACTCGAACAACATGATGGGTGACGAGGATCTGGAGAAACTTTCGCGACTCGATCAGGTCACGTCGCTGAATCTTAGTGGTTCGCAGCTCATAACAGACCAAGGCTTGCAGCATCTCGCTCGCATGCCGCAGCTACGTGAGCTTAGCCTGAGTCATTATCCCGGCGCCGGCGTGACTGATCGCGGTCTTGAAGTCCTACAACACTTACGCGAGCTGCGCGTGTTTGAAATGTGCTGGCAGGGCGGAATTACTGACAACGGAATCTCGCATCTCCGCCACTGCGAGCACCTCGAGGAAGTAGATCTGCTGGGCACACACACTGGCGACGGTGCGATTGCGGCGCTCACAGGAAAGCCAAAGCTGCGAAAATTCAAGAC
>Ga0105249_10001555_pt1 | contig 20141 bp, 16 predicted proteins | sample KBSS44metaG_FD_81522 | JGI IMG/M metagenome (GOLD analysis project Ga0105249, IMG submission 81522) | Switchgrass rhizosphere microbial communities from Kellogg Biological Station, Michigan, USA - KBS S4-4 metaG | ecosystem: Host-associated > Plants > Roots > Rhizosphere > Soil | place...
CTTGCGGGCTTCGGCGACTCGGGCGGCCTCTTCTCCCAGCAGGCGAGCCCGGGCTTCATCGAGCTCTGGTCGCTCCAGTCGCGCATGGCGTACAACGTCCGCAAGCGGCGGCGCGACTAGGGCGGGCTCAAGGTCGGGAAGCGGCCTCCGAGCGGCGGTGCCGCAGCTTTTGCCGCTCACAGCGGCATTTCCCGCGGCACCGTGCGGGATGGCGAACAGGCCGGCGCGCACCCGAAGCGCGTACCGCCGGCCGTTTCGGGGAAACTACGCCTCGTGACGACCAAGCTCTACACGCTGCTCGGCTGGTTCGCGTGGCAAGGGATCAGCATCCTCCTGAGGCGCAAGCTGGCCGACAACAAGGTGAAACTGGGCGCGGCGGCGACCGTCGCCGCGGTCCTGGTCGGCGGCGTGCTGGCCGCGAAGTCCGCGTCCGACGAGAGCTGACCCGCGTGGCTGGGCGCAACTAGCGGGATCGTCCCGCCCCCGGGACCGGAGCCGTCAGGTCGCGGACGTATGCTCGGAGTCCCGCGATGAGCTTCGCCCATCTCCACGTCCATTCCGAGTACTCGGTGCTCGACGGCGCCTGTCCGATCGACGCGCTGGCCGAGCGTGCCGCGTCACTCGGCCAGCCCGCGCTCGGCCTGACCGACCACGGCGTGATGAATGGGGCGGTCGAGCACTACAAGGCGTGCAGGAAGCACGGGATCAAGCCGATCATCGGCCTCGAGGCCTACTTCGTGGACGATCGCGCGACCGAGGCGGTCAAGTACGAGCGCAACCACCTGACCCTGCTGGCGTCGAGCGACGAGGGCTTCCGCAACCTCGTGAAGCTCAGCTCCGCCGGCTTCCTCGAGGGCTACAAGCGGGGTAAGGCGAATGTGGACCTGGACCTGCTGTCGCGGTACTCCGAGGGTGTCATCGCACTCACCGGCTGCCTGCAATCGCGCTTCTGCCGGCGCATCGTCGACGACCTGCCGGGCGAGGCGCGCGCGCACGCGGACCAGCTCGTGCAGGTGTTCGGCCCTGACGACGTCTACTTCGAAGTCCAGAAGAACGGGATCGCGGCGCAGGACAAGGCGAACGAGGCGATCGTCCAGATCGCGCGCGAGATGGGCCGGCCGCTCGTGGCAACGGGCGACGTCCACTACCTCACGCGGGAGCACTACGACCACCACAAGGCGCTCCTCTGTGTGCAGACGAAGAGCACGCTGAGCGCGCCGAAGCTGTCCTTCGACACCAACGAGTTCTATTTGAAGGACTCCGACGAGATGGCGTCCGATTTCGCGGCCTGGCCCGAGTCGGTCGCCACGACGCTCGAGATCGCGGAGCGCTGCGAGGTCGACATCGAGCTCGGCAAGATGCTGATCCCGCGCTTCCCGGCTCCGGACGGCGAGTCCGAGGAGATCTACCTCAGGCGGCTGGCAAACGAGGGCCTGCGCGAGCGCTACGGGGACCCGGTGCCGGCCGCGGCCCAGGAACGGCTCGAGATGGAGCTGGCCGTAATCGAGAAGATGGGCTTCAGCGCCTACTTCCTGATCGTCTGGGACTTCGTCAAGTTCGCGAAGGACAACGGCATCGCGGTCGGCCCGGGCCGTGGCTCGGCGGCGGGGTCGATCGTCTCCTACGCGCTGCGGATCACGGACGTCGACCCGCTCGCCTACGACCTGTTGTTCGAGCGCTTCCTCAACGCCGAGCGCATCTCGATGCCGGACATCGACATCGACTTCTCGGTGAAGGGCCGCGAGCGCGTGATCCAGTACGTGACCGAGAAGTACGGTCGCGAGTCGGTCGCGCAGATCGTGACGTTCGGGCGGATGTTCCCGCGCGCGGCGACCCGCGACGCAGCGCGCGTGCTCGGCCACGACTACGGCGCCGGCGACCGGATCGCCAAGCTGATCCCGGAGCCGATCATGGGGCGGTCGAAGAGCTTCGACCAGTACCTGGAGGAGGAGCCGGACCTGCGCAGGGTGTACGACTCGGAGCCCGAGGCGCGCCAGATCATCGACGTGGCGCGCGGCCTCGAAGGGATCGTGCGGAACTCCTCGATCCACGCGGCGGCCGTCGTGATCGCGGATCGGCCGCTCACGGACATCGTGCCGCTGCAGCTCGCGGACGACCGCATCGTCACGCAGTACTCGATGAAGCCGATCGAGGAGATCGGGCTCCTGAAGATGGACTTCCTGGGGCTGCGGAACCTCGACGTGATCGAGGCGGCGCTCGACATCATCGAGGAGTCGACCGGCGAGCGGCCGGACATGACGAACCTTCCGCTCGACGACGCGAAGACCTACGAGATGCTCCAGCGGGGCAATTCGATCGGCGTGTTCCAGTTCGAGTCGGAGGGCATGCGCGAGGCGCTGAAGAAGGTGCGGCCCGACGAGTTCAACGACCTCGTCGCGCTGAACGCCCTCTACCGGCCTGGGGCGATGCGCTACATCGACACGTACGCGCGCAACAAGCGCCACCCCGACGCGATCACCTACATTGACGAGCGGCTGCGAACCATCACGGACTCGTCATTCGGCGTGATCCTGTACCAGGAGCAGTCGATGCAGATCGCGAAGTCGATCGCCGGGTTCTCAGGGCCCGAGGCGGACGACCTTCGCAAGGCGATCGGCAAGAAGCAGCGCGACCGGATGGCGGCCCTGAGGGACCGCTTCTTCGAAGGGGCTCGTGCGACCGGCACCTCAGAGGCGGTGATCCATGAGCTCTGGTCCGTCAACGAGGCGGCGGCTGACTACTCCTTCAACCGCTCCCACGCTGCGTGTTACGGCCTGATCTCGTACCGCACCGCCTGGCTCAAGGCCAACTACCCGGCCGAGTACATGGCGGCGCTGATCTCGTCGGTGATGTCGACGAAGGACAAGGTGCCGTTCTTCGTGGCGCAGTGCGAGGACATGGGCATCGAGGTGCTGCCGCCCGACGTCAACGAGTCGGGGCACGACTTCAAGGTCGTGGAGGGCAACATCCGCTTCGGGCTCGACGCCGTGAAGGGCCTCGGCTATCAGGCCGTCGGAGCGATCATCAACGCGCGCGAGGAGGAAGGGCCGTTCACGTCGGTGTGGGACTTCTGCCGCCGCGTCGACTGCCAGGCGGTGAACAAGAAGGCGAGCGAGTCACTCGTGAAGTGCGGAGCGTTCGACTCGCTCCAGGGCACGCGAACGGGGATGATGGAGGCGCTGCCGCGGGCCCAGGCGGCGGGCGCGCAGGCACAGCAGGACGCCCAGAGCGGGCAGGGCTCGTTCTTCGACCTCGACAGCGGCGGCAACGAGGACGCGGCCGCGCACCACGACCCGCCGATCATGCCGCTCGCGGACGACCGCAAGCAGCTGAACGAGTGGGAGAAGGAGACGCTCGGCCTGTTCCTGTCGAGCCACCCGCTGAAGGAGGTGCGCCCTGCCCTGCGCGCGAAGGTGGACTGCTCGCTCGCGGACCTGGCAGGCAAGAAGGACGGCGAGTGGGTGACGGTTGGCGGCATGATCGCCGAGTGCAAGCGGATCCGGACGCGCAAGGGCGATCCGATGATGTTCGCGACCCTCGACGATCTCGAGGGGCAGGTCGAGCTGCTCGTCTTCAACTCCGCCTACGCGGCCAACGCCGAGAAGGTCGACGTGGACAAGATCGTGATCGTGCGGGGGCGCGTCGACAAGAAGGAGGAGGGCGAGATCAAGCTGGTCGCCCAGGAGGTCGAGGCATTCGAGCCGACGGCCGAGGAGGTCGCCGAGGCGGCGGAGAGCGCCGCCGCGGAGCCGATCGTCCGCCGGCTCACGATTCAGGTCGCCCCCGGCGTTCCGGAGACCTTCCTCGAAGACCTGCGCGAGGTCGTGATTCACCACCGCGGCGACCACGAGCTGCTGCTCGCGGTCGGCGAGCGCCGACTGCTGCTCGGCCCCGACTTCCGCGTGTCGGCGGACGGCGCCTGCCGCGCCGAGCTGGCCGGTCTGACAGGGACCTTCCGACTGGTCGCGTAGGAGTTTTTCCCGCTCTACACTTGCCGGGTGCCACCTGTCCCAGCACGCACCGCGTCGGAGCTGCATGAGTGCCGCCAGTGCTGCTCGTTCTGCGACCGGGTGGTCCACCCGTCCGGCTGCATCGCCTCGGGCTGCCAGTTCCTCTACCTCTACGACGACGAGGAGACCGGCCGCCGCTTCATGGGCTGCATGAACAAGGTCTTTCGCGGCGAGATCGACCAGGAGCTCTTCGAGCAGGCCGAGCGCACCCGCCACGGATTCGGCGGCGTGAAGATGACGGGCCTCCCGCTGCCCCAATGCCGCGCCTCGGTCGAGCGCGCCTACGACGGGTACACCGAGGCGTTCGAGTGCGTGAACCCGGGCTTCTTCGCGAAGCCCGTCGTCGAGGACCTCGACGGCGCGTTCGATCTCCGCGACGAAATCTGAGCCATGGACTTCCGCGTTCTCGGCCCGCTGGAGGTGGGCGGGGACAAGGGATCGGTTGAGCTGGGCGGCGTGAAGCAGCGCTCGCTGCTGGCGATGCTGCTGCTGCACGCGGGCGAGGTGGTATCGACCGATCGCCTGGTCGACGCGCTCTGGGGAGCGTCGCCTCCACTCAGGTCGGGGAAGAGCATCCAGGTCTACGTGTCGCGGCTGCGCAAGACGTTGGCGGACGACCGGCTTGTCACGCGTCCGCCGGGATACGTGCTGTATCTCGAGCCGACAGAGTTCGATCTCATCCGCTTCGAGCAGCTCGTGGCCGACGCGCGCGGGGCACCGCCCGAGACCGCCTCGGCCAAGCTCAGGGAGGCGCTCGCGCTCTGGCGCGGCCCGCCACTCGCGGACCTGGCGTACGAGCAGTTCGCCCAGGCGGAGATCGCGCGGCTGGAGGAGATGCGGCTCGCCGTGGTGGAGCAGCGCGTGGAGGCCGATCTCGCGCTCGGTCGGCACGCCGACCTTGTGGGCGAGCTCGAGACGCTCGTGGGTGGCCACCCGCTGCGCGAGCGCTTCAGGTATCAGCTCATGCTCGCCCTGTACCGCAGCGATCGTCAGGCCGACGCGCTGGAGGCCTACCAGGCCGCGCGCCGCGAGCTGTCCGACGGGCTCGGGCTCGAGCCGAGCGAGTCGCTGAAGCAGCTCGAGGCGGCGATCCTGCGCCAGGAGCCCGAGCTGGCGCCGCCCACTGTCCCGACGGCCGCTTCCGAGGCCACCGTCCATAGCCAGGGCCACGCGCTGCTGGTCGCCCCGTGGGCACTCGACGCCCTCGACGGCCTGCTCAGCGTCGCGCGCCCGCTCGCGGCCGGCGATCCCGCGCGGGAGCTGATCGTCGCGGGCATCGTCGAGCCGGACGAGGTGGGCGACGCCACCGCCCGGCTCGCCGGCGTCCGCGAGCAGCTGATCGCGGGGGGAGTCGCCACACGGACCGCTGCGTTCTCCTCGCCGGCGCCGGGCGACGACGTGGCACGCTTGGCATCGCAGGAGGCCGTCGACCTGCTGCTGCTTGACGTGGGAGGGGATGCGCTCGACGGCCATGTGGCCACGGTTCTCGAGCGCGCGCCGTGCGACGTCGCCCTCCACGTGCGCGGCTCCGCCGAGGCTCGTCAGGGACCGGTGGTAGTGCCGTTCGGCGCCGGATCCCACGATTGGGCGGCCCTGGAGCTCGGGACGTGGTTTGCCCGCGCCAACGGGGTGCCGCTGCGCCTCGTCGGGGCCGCGGACCGGCGGCGCCGTGGGCGCGACGCGAGCCGGTTGCTCGCGGACGCATCCCTGATTGTCCAGCGCACGGCCGGAATCGTGGCCGAGCCCGTCCTCACGAACCCGGGGCGGGATGGGGTGGCGGAGGCCGCCTCCGGCGCAGCGCTACTGGTGGTGGGACTGTCCGAGCGCTGGCGTGAGGACGGGCTCGGGCGAACCCGCGCAGAGCTCGCCGCGGAGCCTCCGGCGCCCACCGTCTTCGTTCGCCGCGGCGCGCGCCCCGGCGGCCTTGCTCCCGCCGAGACCCGCACCCGCTTCAGCTGGTCCATGGCGGGCACCGCTGCATAGGTTTCAGCCGCGTTTACCGGTAGACACCCTGTGCTGAAACCGCCCCGTCGGACACTGCTCCTCGACCCGGCCGCATAGGGCGGCCGGCCTCGAAGGAGGAAGACATGCTTCGACGCAGTCAGATCCTTACCGCCGTGGCCGTGCTGGCAATGTGTGTCGTGCCGGGTTTCGCGTACGGCATGCCGGACCAGCCGGTGGCGCCGGCCCAGCCCGTCCCGCCGCCCTCTTCGATCGCGGAGTCAGCGGGCCAGTCCTATTCGGACCTGCGCTCGCCGGACGCCCGCGACGCCGGCCAGTCGGCGCAGACTCAGGTCGCGCAGGACCTCCGCTCGCCGGACGCTCGGGCCGCCGCCGGAAACTACGCTGAGCCGGTGACCCAGGTGGCTCAGGACCTGCGGTCCCCCGACGCACGCGACGCGGCTGAGGCCGCGAAGATCGAGGTCGCTCAGGACCTGCGTTCCCCCGACGCGCGTGACGCCGGGCTGCCCGAGAGCGGGACCCCCGACACCGTGGTCGAGATCCGCGAGGTGCCCTCGACCGGGTTCGACTGGGGCGACGCCGGAATCGGCGCGGCCGGCATCCTGGCCCTGCTGAGCATCGCGGGCGGCCTGACCCTCATGGTCACCACCCGCCGTCGCCGCGGCGGCACGGAGATGCCCGCTCACTGAGCCGGTGGCGGAAGACCCTCCAGGTCTGCTCCAACCGAGGGACGGCGCGAAGAGCGCCGTCCCTCTCCGCCGTTCGCGGCATGGGAAGACCGATGGTACGGTCGGCCCGGACCCGCAGGAGCGCGTCATGAAGGCAGCGTTCACCCCTGGCACAACGTTCGCGACCTATCGCGTCGAGTCGCTCCTCGGGCGCGGCGGGATGGGCGTGGTCTATCTCGCCCAGGACCCGTCGCTCGAGCGGCCGGTCGCGCTCAAGCTGATCGCGCCCGAGCTGGTGCAGGACGAGGAGTTCCGCGCACGCTTCCTGCGCGAGCCGAAGCTCGCCGCCTCTCTGGATCACCCGAACGTGATCCCGATCTACGAGGCCGGCGAGCACGGGGACCAGCTCTACCTCGCGATGCGGTACGTGAAGGGCACGGACCTGCGAGCGGAGCTGGAGCGGGAGGGAAAGCTCCCGCCTGAGCGGACGATCGACATCCTCGCCCAGGTCGCGGGCGCGCTCGACGCGGCCCACGACCGCGGCCTCGTCCATCGCGACGTGAAGCCGGCCAACGTGCTGCTCGACGAGGCGGGCCATCCCTATCTCACGGACTTCGGCATCACGAAGCCGGCTGGCGGCGACTCGACGGATACCGGCCAGATGGTCGGGACGCTCGACTACCTCGCGCCCGAGCAGATCCGCGGCGAGGAGGTCGACGGCAGCACCGACTGCTATGCGCTCGCCTGCGTGCTCTACGAGTGCCTGACGGGGACGCCGCCGTTCCGGCGCCGGACCGAGGCCGAGACGCTCTGGGCCCATATGCAGGGCGACCCCGCCCCGCTGCGTGGTCGGCCGGAGCTGAACCGGGTGCTCGACACGGCGCTGGCGAAGGAGCGCGACGAGCGCTACCCGAGCTGCGCGGCGTTCATCGCCGCCGCCGCGGACGCGCTCGGCGTGGCCGCGCCGCGACCCCGCGCTCGCCTGCTCGTGCCGCGGCGGCAGCGCCGCCGCGTTGCCGGACGCCTCCTGGTTGCCGGCGGGCTCCTCCTGGCCGCGACCGTTGTCGCAGGGCTCGTGGCCCTGGGAGACGACGCGGTGGAAGCCGAGCCGCCGCAGGGGAACGGCATCGCCTCCTTCGGGCCAGACGGGGCCCAGCTCGCCTCCTTCACCGAGACCGCCACGCGGCCGAGCAGCCTCGCGGTTGGCGAGGGCTCCCTGTGGGCGCTCAGTCTCGAAGGCCGCACCGTCTCGCGCATCGACCCAGAGACCAAGAAGGTCGTGAAGCGCTTCCAGACCAGAATCACCCCCACCGACATCGCGGCGGGCGCTGGGGCCGTCTGGATCAGGGATGAGGAGCGGCTCAATCGAGTCGACCCCGACACTGGCAGGGTCACGGGCTCGGCCAGGTTCACCACCGAAGCGGAGGCGGGCGATCTCCCGGGCCAGAACTGGGGGTACCCCCTGGTCGCGGTCGGTGCCGGCGCGGTCTGGGTGGTCAACGAGGATCGCACGGTCTTGCGTGTCGACCCGGCGACGGGCGAGCCAGTCGCCAGGATCAACGTGGATGCCGCCACCATCGCCGCCGGCCGGGAGGGCGTGTGGTTCGTGGACGGCGACGAGACCCGTGCTGTGAGACGAATCGACCCTCGAACCAACCTCCCGGGGCAGAGGATCCAGGTCGGGGCCCAGCATCTCTCCGCTGTGGCCGTCGGCGGTGGCCATGTGTGGGCCTCCGCCGAGGGGGACGGGGTCGTCTGGCGGATCGACCCAGGGCCCGACCCGGTCACGCGGACCATCGACGTCGGCGTCGGCGTGACGTTCCTCGCCTACAGCGACGGAGCAATCTGGGCAGCGAACTACTCGGACGGCACGGTGTCACGGATCGACGCCGAGACGAGCGAGGTGGAGGAGACGCCGGTCGACGCCGTGCAGTCGCTCGCCGCGGGCGAGGGGTCCGCCTGGGCCAGCACTGCGGGCGCGACCTCCGCGGACGGACTACCCGAGTCGTGCGGCGAGCTCCAGGCCGGCGGGCAGAGGCCGGACGTCCTGATTTCCTCGGACCTTCCGCTTCAGGGACAGTTCGGCACGGGCCCAAGGGCGCTCGCCGACGCGATCCGGCAGGCGCTGGAGCAGCACGACTACCGGGCCGGCCGTTACGCGGTGGGGTATCGCTCCTGCGACGACTCGAACGAGCAGACCAACCTGTTCGACCGGCGCACCTGCGCCGCGAACGCGAACGCCTACGCGCGCGCCGAGGAGCTCGTCGCGGTGATCGGCCCATACAACTCGGACTGCGCGATGATCGAGATACCGATCCTGAACAGGGCCTCCGGCGGGCCGGTCGCGATGATCAGCCCGTCCAACACCTATCCCGGACTCACGCGGCCGGGGCTGCCGGCGCCCTGGGGCTACCGCCACGAGCCGGGCGCGTTCTACCCGGCCGGCGCGCGCAACTACGTCCGTATCCCTCCGCTCGACGACCAGCACGGGACGGCCGACGCGATTCTGGCCAAGCAGCTCGAGCTCCGGTCGGTCTACGTGCTGTATGACGACTCGTCGTTCTGGAAGGGACTGCTCGCCGATCCGTTCCGGTACGCCGCGCGGAGGCTGGGTGTGCGGATCGCCGGCGCGTCGACATACCAAGTGGACACCCTGAATCCTCGCGCTGTCGTGGACCGCATCGAGCGCTCCGGAGCGGACGGCCTTGTCCTCGGCGGCGATCCCTACACGGCCGGCCCGCTCCTCAAGGCGCTCCGGGCCCGCTTCGGCTCCCGGCTCACCATCATCGGGGGCTTCTACTTCAGCGCCTTCGTACCCGAGGTTCTCGAGGCGACGGGCGGGGCCGCCCGCGGCATCTACGTAGCCACTTCGGACGTCTCGCGCGCTCAGCTCGAGCTGACTCCGGCCGGGCAGCGCTTCTTGGACCAGTTCGGCCCGGACGTGGGCGCCGGCTACATCCTGGAGGCCGCTCAGGCCACGGAGCTCGTGCTGCGCGCGATCGCCCGCTCCGACGGGACGCGCGCTTCGGTGCTCGAGCAGCTGAAGGAGAGCCGCGTCAAGAACGGGATCCTGGGCGACTTCCGGTTCGACCGGAACGGCGACCTGACCCCCGCCGTGGTCCCGGTTATCCACATCACCGGGTCGACGCCGCCATCGGCTCGGCTGCCGGCCCCGCTCCAGGGCGCCGTGATCGATCGTGTGATCAGGATCCCACGGCACCTGATCCGCTGAGGCCACGTTTACCGGACCCCACACCTCTTTGAAACTGGCGGATCGGAGAATGTCTTTCACCGGTTTCATCCATCTGCGCTATTCGCGGAACTGAGAAGGCGATGGTACGTTCGGCTCGGACTCGCAGGAGCGAAGCATGAAGGCCGCGTTCGGCCCAGGCACGACCTTTTCCAACTACAAGGTGGAGTCGCTCCTCGGACGCGGCGGGATGGGCGTGGTCTACCTCGCCCGAGACCTGTCGCTCGAGCGGCGGGTCGCGCTCAAGCTGATCGCGCCGGAGCTCGCCCAGGACGAGGAGTTTCGGGCGCGCTTCCTGCGTGAGCCGAAGCTCGCCGCCTCGCTCGATCACCCCAACGTGATCCCGATCTACGAGGCCGGGGAGCATGACGGGCAGCTCTACCTCGCGATGCGGTACGTGGAGGGCAGCGATCTCCGTACGCTGCTCAAGCGCGAGAGCAAATTGAGCCCAGAGCGAACGCTGGCGATCTTGGCGCAGGTGGCCGGCGCGCTTGATGCGGCTCACCGCCGCGCCCTCGTCCACCGCGACATGAAACCCGCGAACGTGCTCCTCGACGAGGACGACCACGCCTATCTGACGGACTTCGGGATAACCAAGCAGCTCGGCGGCGCCTCGACCGACACGGGCCGGCTCGTCGGGACGCTCGACTACCTGGCGCCAGAGCAGATTCGCGGCGAGCCCGTTGACACGCGCACCGACAGCTACGCGCTCGGCTGCGTGCTGTACGAGTGCCTCGCCGGGAAGCCTCCGTTCCGGCGCGACAGCGAGGCCGCGACGATGTGGGCGCACATGCAGGACGAGCCGCCCCCGCTGCGCGGGCACGGCCGGCTTGACGCGGTGCTCCGGAAGGCGCTGGCGAAGGACAGAGAGGACCGCTACACGAGCTGTGGCGAGCTGATCGATGCTGCTGCCCCCGCGCTCGGTCTCGAAGTGCCGACGTCGCGGCCGCGCCCGAGAGGCCGCGAGGCGCTGCACCGCCGCGCGCCGGCGATGCTGGTCGTCGGCGGGGTGGTCCTCGCCGCCGTGGTTGGGCTCGTGATTCTTGCCTTGACCGGAGGCGGCGACGGGGAGGTCGGGCCGATCGGCAACGGGGTGGCCGCGCTCGACCCCGCGGACGGGAGCGTGACGGCGTTCACGGAGTCGGAAACCCCTCCCGGCAACGTCGCGGTGGGCGAGGGGGGCGTATGGGTGCTCGACAACGAGGCGAAGACCGTCTCCCGGATCGACCCGGAGACCAAAGAGGTAACCGAGAGCTTCGACACTCCCGGCGTTCCGAGCGAGCTGGCCGTTGGGGAGGGCGCCCTCTGGGTCGGCATCGCCGCCGGGCGCCAGGGAGCCAACGCAACCGTCCGCGTCGCCCGGATGGATACGGACAACGGCCGAGTCACGGGGACGGCGAGGCTCCGCGGCGACCAGGGCGTCTACCCGGTGGCGGGGACGCCGCGGCTCGCCGTGGGAGAGGGTGCGGTCTGGGCCGTCAACCCCGACGGCAGCGTCTCCCGCCTCGACCCGGAGAGCGGGCGGCTTGTCACGACGATCGAGACCAAGAATCTGGCGTGGACGATCGCCGCGGGCGATGAAGGCGTCTGGTACCTCGGCTTCGACGGTCCAACGGGAGTGACCGAGATCGACACACGCAGGAACCGGCAGGGCCGGACGATTCCGGTCGGCGCGTCTGGGCTGATGGGTGTAGCCGTCGGCGGCGGCTCGGTCTGGGCAGCGGCCGACCAGGACGGTGTCCTGTGGCGGATCGTCCCAGAGCGATCGGCCATCCAGAGAACCATCGAGGTAGGTCGCGGGGCAACCTTCGTCACCTTCGGTGACGGAGCTGCCTGGACCGGCAACTACGTGGACGGAACGGTCGCCCGAATCGATCCCCGCACGAACAAGATCACCGCAAAGGCCTCAGTCGGCGCCCCGCAGGCGCTGGCAGCCGGCGCCGGGTCGGGGTGGGTCAGCGTGGCGGGTGAGACGACGAATGGGGCGCTGAGCAAGACCGTCTGCGGCGAGGTCGCCTCCGGCGCCGGGACGCCGGACGTCCTGATCGCATCAGACCTCCCCCTTCAGGGGCCGGCCAGCGCCGACCCCCGTGCGATGGAGGACGCGATCCGCCATGTCATCGAGCGGCGTGGCTTCAAGGCGGGCGAATACACGGTCGGATACCAGTCGTGCGACGTCTCCACTCCCCAGTCGGGCAGCTTCGAGTTCCGCAAGTGCGCCGCGAACGCCTCGGCCTACGCGCACGCCGAGCAGCTCGTGGCAGTGATCGGCCCGTGGTCCTCGTTCTGCGGCCAGGTGCAGATCCCGATCACCAACCGCGCGCCGGGGGGGCCGCTCGCGATGGTCAGCGCGATTTCCACGCACTCCGGTCTGACTCGTGGTGGCCCGCTCGCTCAGGAAGGCAGGCCAGGGAGGGGCGAGCCCGCGATCTACTACCCGACCGGGGTGCGGAGCTTCAGCCGGCTGATGGCTCGCGAGGACCTCCAGGGCGTGGCCAACGCCATGCTCGCGAAGGAGCTCCGCCTGAGACGCGTCTACGTGCTCCAAGACCCGGGCTTCAGGGTCGAGCAGTCCGATCCGTTCCGGCGCACGGCTCGCCGGCTCGGGATCCAGATCGCGGGCGTGGCGAACTTCAGCGACGACTCCAACCCCGATCGCCTGGCCGAGCGGGTGGCCCGATCCGGGGCGCACGGCGTGTTCATCGCCGGTCTGGGATCGTATGGCGGCGGCCGGGCGGTGATCGCCCTCCGTGAGCGCCTCGGACGCCGGATCAAAATTCTGGCGGGCGACCCGTTCCTCCCGATTGCGTCCGTGCTGGACTTCGCCGGGCGGGCCGCCCATGGCCTGTACTTCAGCGCCACGGACGTCCCGCCAAGAGCGCAGCCCCCCGCGGGCCGGCGTTTCGCGCGCGACACCGGAACCTTCGACACGCCGGTGTTCGGGCTGCTGCCGGCGGGGCAGACGGCTGAGCTGCTTCTCGATGCGATCGCCCGTTCCGACGGGACGCGGGCCTCGGTGCTCGAGGAGCTGCGCGGTGCCAAGGTCGAGGACGGCATCCTCGGCGACTTCCGCATCGACCGCCATGGCGACATCACGCCTGCCCGGCTCGCGATCTTCCGCATCACGGGAGCGACTCCCCCGAACGCCCCGGTCTTCCCCCAGTACGAGGGAGCGGTGTTCGACCGGGTCATCGAGGTGCCCGAGCGACTCAGCGGCTAGCGGCGCCGCTTCCGCGCCGCGAGACCCTTCTTGCGCAGCGCCTTCATCACGTCGACGTCGACCTTTTCCGGTGCGTGTCCGTTCTTGCCCGGGCCTTCGAAGAGCGCGGGCAGCTTCTCGAACCGGGGTTCCGAGAGAAAGGCCGCGCAGCCGCGTGCGCCGATCTCGCCCTCGCCGGGGACCGTGTGGCGGTCGCGGTTCGAGCCGAGCCTCGTGAGCGAGTCGTTCACATGAAGCGATTTCAGGCGGCGCATGCCGACGGTCTTCGCGAACCGGTCCACGACCTCGGCGACCTTGTCCGCGGTCGTGATGTCGAAGCCGGTCGCGAACATGTGACAGGAGTCGAGGCAGATCCCGATGCGCCTGTCGCCGCCGGCAAGGTCGATCAGCTCGCGGAGCTCGTCGAAGGTGCGCCCGATCGTGTTGCCCGCCCCGGCGGTGTTCTCGAGCAGAAGCCGGCATTTGTCGGACTCCGCGAGCGCGTGCCTGACCATTTCGCTCACGCGGCGGAACGCCTCGTCGCGCGGCTCGCCGACGGTCGAGCCGGGGTGGAGCACGACCCCGTCCGCCCTGATCTCGTCTCCCATCCGCAGGGCGTGGATCAGCGAGTCGGCTGACTTCTTCCGCAGCTCGCGGTCCTTGGTCGCGGGGTTGATCAGGTAGACGGCGTGGATCGTCACCGATTCGACCGGGCCGCTCTTCACGAGCGACAGGAACTCGGCCACGTCGTTCGGCTTCCAGCGCGTGGGGCGCCACGCCCGCGGCGACTGGTTGAACACCTGCATGGCCTCGCAGCCGCGCTCGACGGCGCGCTCGTGCGCCTGCACGAGGCCGCCGGCCGTGGATACGTGGGCTCCAACTAGCATCGCTGCCGATGAGGGTACGTTTCGCGCCTTCTCCAACCGGCGTGCTGCACATCGGCGGCGCGAGGACGGCACTGTACAACTGGCTCCTCGCCCGCGGCTCGGGCGGCCAGTTCGTGCTGCGCATCGAGGACACGGACCGCGAGCGCTCGACCCCGGAGAACGTCGAGCTGATCCTCGACGCGCTCCGCTGGCTCGAGCTCGACTGGGACGAGGGACCGCTCTCGCAGTGGGAGCGCCGCGAGCGGCACAGCGAGGCGGTGCGGCAGCTGCTCGAGTCCGGGCACGCCTACGAGGACGAGGGCGCCGTGCGCTTCCGGGTGCCGGACGACGGCGAGATCACGTTCCAGGACGCGGTGCTGGGGGAGATCACGAACCCATACTCCGCGATCAAGGACTTCGTCATCCAGCGCTCGGACGGGAGCCCGCTCTACAACCTCGCCGTGGCGGTCGACGATCGCGACATGGGCATCACCCACGTGGTGCGAGGGCAGGACCACGTGTCGAATACGCCGAGGCAGCTGATGCTGCTGCGGGCGCTCGGCGCCGAGCCGCCGGTGTTCGCCCACATCCCGCTGCTGCATGGGCCGGACGGGAAGAAGCTGTCGAAGCGGCACGGCGCGGCGTCTGTCCAGGCCGTCCGCGACGAGGGCTACCTGCCCGAGGCGGTGCGCAACTACATCGCGCTGCTCGGCTGGGGCTACGACGAGAGCACCACGTTCATGACCACAGACGAGCTGGTGGAGCGGTTCGCGCTCGAGCGGGTCTCGAAGAACCCGGCCGTCTTCGACGAGCAGAAGCTGCGCTGGATGAACGGGCGCTACATGCGCGAGCTGCCCGTCGACGAGCTCCACCGCCGCCTCGAGGAGTTCTACGGCCGCGAGCTGCCGCGCGAGATCGTCGCGATCTCCCAGGAGAAGATGCAGACGCTGAAGGACTTCGGCGACCTGGCGGGTCCCCTCCTCGACGCGCCCACCGAGTACGAGGACAAGGCCTGGGAGAAGTGGGGCGACTCCGCGCGCCTCCACCAGGTGCGCGATGCGCTCGCCGGAGCGGATCCGTGGGAGGTCGCCGAGATCGAGCTGGTCCTGCGCCGGATGGTGGACGACGCGGGGGTGAAGCCCAAGGACGTCTTCCAGCCGATCCGGGTCGCCCTGACGGGGACGACCGTGTCCCCCGGGATCTTCGAGTCGCTCTGGGCGCTCGGCCGCGAGGAGTCTCTATCAAGGGTCGAGAAGGCGCTTCAGAAAGCGGAATCCGAGGCCCACTAGCTGCAAGCTCTCAACCTTTCGTCCACCCCTGCCGATACCCGGGGTGACTGTGGAAGCCTCGCCCTCCATCAAGCAGGCGAGCGGCCCGGAGACGGCTGCACGCCATAACGAAGGTCACGGACGCCGGCTCACCGCCGCGTTCGAGGCGCTCGAGGCTTTCCCGGCCCTTGCCGAGTCGCGCAACCGCGTCCTTCGCGTGGTGCGCGAGGACCGTTCCTCGGTGGGCGAGGTGGTCCAGGCGGTGGAGTCCGACGTCGCGCTCGTGATCACAGTGCTGCGCATCGCGAACCGCACCGCGCAGCGCAAGAAGGGCAAGATCGCGAGCATCCCGGAGGCCGTCGAGATCCTCACGCCCGAGGGCGTGGAGACGCTCGCCGCGCGCACCGCGACCTTCGACTTCTTCGAGCGCACGCCGGGGTGGGATCTGATGCCTGAGCGCTTCCGGCTCCACGCCGTGGCGACGCAGGCGGCGGCGGACCGGCTCGCGCGCGAGATGGAGTACGACGATCGCGACCAGCTGCTCTGCTCGGCTCTTCTGCACGATGTCGGCAAGCTCGTTCTCACGCACGCGTATCCGGGCTACCCCTCGCAGATCCACGGCCCGGCGCGCACGCCCGAGGAGCGGCTCCACAAGGAGCGGCTCGAGCTGGGCGTGGACCACGCGCTCGTGGGCGGCGTGCTCGCGCGGCGCTGGGCGCTCCCGAACCGGCTGGCAACGGCGATCGAGCGCCACCACGCCGACGACGTCGAGGGCGAGGCCGCGCTGGTCCGGCTGGCGGACATGCTCGCGCACTACGGGCACGGGCAGACGGTGAACCCGAAGCAGCTGCTCCACGCGGCGCGCCTCTGCGGGCTCACGACCGAGCAGCTGCGCTCGGTCATGTACGAGCTGCCGCAGGGCAGTGGCCAGGCGAAGCGCAACGTGGACCCGTGCCCGCTCTCAACTCGCGAGGTCGAGGTCCTGAAGCGGCTGGCCGAGGGCAAGGTCTACAAGCAGATCGCGCACGAGCTCGAGCTCTCCACGAGCACGGTTCGCACGCACCTCCACAACACCTACGCGAAGCTCGGCGCGGTCGACCGCGCGCAGGCGGTCCTGATCGCCACCGAGCGCGGCTGGATCTAGGGCTCTCTCAAGGGCGCCCGGACCAGCACCCGGGTCCCGCGGTCGGACGACTCGATCTCGAGCTCGCCGTCCATCAGCTCGGCGCGCTCGCGCATGCTCTGGAGCCCGAGATGTCCTGGCTCGGAGCGCGGGAGGGAGCGCATGCCGTTGAAGCCCTTGCCGTCGTCCGCCACCCGGAGCTCGACCTGGGAGTCCACGGTGCGGAGCGACAGCTCGATGCGGGTGGCCTCGGCGTGGCGGCCGGCGTTCACGACTGCCTCCTGAGTGATCCGGAACAGGTCGTTCGCCATCTCGGGCGCGAGCTCGACGCGCTCGATCGCGAGCCTGACCTCGAGCCCGTAGCGCCGCTGCCAGACCGGCAGGCAGGACTCGATCGCCGTCGCGAAGGTGAGCTCGCGGAACGCGTATGGCCCGAGGTCGACGATCTCGTCGCGGAGCGCGCGGACGTTTCGGCCCACGAGGTCGCGCGCCTCCTCGATCAGGTCCCCGACCTCGTTGTCGCCCGTCTTGCTGCGCGCCGCGGACAGGATCATGTCGAGGCCGATCAGCTCCTGCACCGGGCCGTCATGGATCGACTCGGCCACGCGCCGGCGGACCTCGCTCTCCGCCTGCATGGTCCGCCGCGAGAGCTCGCGCGCCCGGAGGCGCGAGGCGGATTCGGATGTGCGGAGCAGGCCGACCACTCCGGCGGTGGCGAGCGCCGAGAGGAAGAAGACCGCCTCGTAGAAGGCGAGCAGGTCGGAGTCGACGGGGGCGTCGCCTCGGATCGCCGAGCCGGCGATGAGCGCCACCGAGCCGGCGGCCGCGATGATCATGCCGCGCCGCTCGCCCTGGAAGTGGGCGTGGGCCGCGATCAGGAACAGGGCGGCGAGCCGGACGGCGATGAGCGTGTCCGGCACGGCGAGCTCGAGCACGAGCAGAAGCGCGAAGTCGATGGCCGGCACGAGCGGATGAAGCGCGAGGTTGGGCTTCTCCCGCGCCACGAACAGGAGCCCGGTCGACCACAGCACGAAGACCGCGAGCACGATCGCGGCGCGGCCGTGAGCGGGGAAGCCGAACACGGCGACGGCCACGAGCGCGACCAGCGCCACCGCGAGGCGGGCCAGGGCGAACATCACGATCGGCCTGCTCGATTCGATGGGGACGCGCTGCATCAGGCGCGGCTCCGCGTGCGGCCGCCGAGCTTCAGGGCGACCACGGCCGCACCGGCGGAGTCGATCAGCCAGTCGACCGGCGTGCCGTGCCGTCCCTCGACGAAGGTCTGGTGGAACTCATCGAGCCCGGCGTAGGCGCTCGCGATCAGGAAGGCCAGCAGCGCGGCTCTGCGCCGCGTCGTCACGCTGGCAAGCGCTCGCCACCAGAGAAAGCACAGGAGCGCGTACTCGCCGAAGTGGACGAGCTTCCGGCCTACGTGGTCGATCCACCCGAGCCCGGAGTCGAGGCTCGGCTGGGCAGAGAAGGCAAAGATCGCGCCCATGAGCACGAGCGGCGGGAGCCACAGGTCGAGTCTCAGAGGGCGCATGCGCATACCGTAGAGTCACTTCGGGTGCTGGTGATAACGAGCAAGTCGCCCTACGCCGTGCGCGCCCTGGCCGAGCTCGCCCGCCGAGGCGACGCCGTGCCGGTGCCGATCGGCGACCTCGCACGCGCACGCGACATCCCCGTCCAGTTCCTCGAGGGCCTGTTCGCGACCCTGCGCCGCGCCGGCATCCTGCAGTCGCAACGTGGGGTGAAGGGCGGCTACAGCTTCGCCCGTCCTCCCGGCGAGGTGACCCTGCTCGAGGTCGTGGACCTGCTCGAGGGCGAGCTGGGCGCCGAGGCCGCCGCGAACGGCCCCATCTGGGCCGAGGCCGCCGACGCCGCCCGCGCCGTCCTCGCCGGCACGACGATCGCCGACGTGGCGGAGCGCGAGGCACGCGACTCAGAGACGCCGATGTACTACATCTAGAAGCGCCTCCAGGTTCTCCTGCGAGATCGCCTACTGCCGGGGGAAGCGTGCCCTGATCGATTTGTGCTGGGACCCCGCGTACCTATGGCACACGATCAGACCCTCCGCTCGTGCGCACTCCCAGGGTCGAGCGGCCTCGATGGCATCGGCCTCATTGGCGGCGTCGTACTGGGGCTTCAGCACGCGGCGCGCCACGCGGCACGGAACTGTGCCCGTGACCACCTCGACCAGCATGAGGGGATGGTCGCCGGGCGGCGCGATCCGGAAGTGACCGCAGGACTTGCGTGCGGGAACTGGGTACAGCTCCGCGCCTGGGGTGGGCAATTCGAAACCTGGACAGGCAGCCCGGACCTCGGTCGGTCGGGCGACGCGGCAGCCGAGGATTCCCCGGAACGCTCCCCCCGGGCTTGTGCATTGCACCATCTCAACGCCGTAACCCACGCACGACCAGGGAGGTGTGCTCCCGGGGTGGGCAAGCCTCTTCAGTACGCGCCGCGCCTCGCGACAGCGAACGACACCGCGGAAGACCTCGATCTCGTACCAGATTGCGCCAGGCCCCTTCCGGTAGTCGCCGCAGGCGTTGGGGCCGCCCGCTACAACGACCCGGCCGGGGTCTTGTTCGAACTCCGACGTGATCACCTCGGTCTCGGCCGTCGCGGTCCCATCGTCGTCGTCGCAGGCAACCAGCCCGAACGCGCCGAAGCCAAGCAGCGAGCACAGCAGCGCGAACGTCGTCGCCCCGTGCGCGAGCAGCCCTCTTACGACCGCCACGTTCTCCTGCGACATCGCCTGCCGAGTATCCCCGCTGGCAGGCGGCTGCGTCGGGTCGTGTCCTCGCGGATTACCTCAGCGGCGCGGGACTTTGACCGTGACGGTGATCTTCCCGCCCCACGACCCGACATAGCCGGTGTTGCAGCCGCCGACGAAGCCCTGGGCTTGGAAGCGGAGCGTGGTCGCGCCCTTGGTCAGGCCTATATGCGTGACCAAGCGCTCGCTGGTCTCACCCGGCTCAAGTCGCCCGGTCTTCGCGATCTGGCGGCCCTTTCGAAACACACGCAGCAACGTCGAGGAGCAGTGCGTCGCTGCCGCCGTGTACTTGATCGAGCTGAGCGTGCCCTTGCGTCCCAGCGTGAAGGTCAGCTTCTTCTTGGGGCTACAGCGCTGCCCGCTGCTCGTGCAGTTCACGACGAACTGACCAGTGGTGAAGGTGAGCGTTTTCGTCCGGGTCCCAGCCGACCCCGCGGACGCGGTGGACACCGCGGATACCAACACGCAGAAGAGGACGACGAGCGCGCGAAGTCGCAACGAGCCCATGCGCGCGGAGCTTGACGTAGCCACACAGACAAGTCAAAGCGAAGCGCGTCGGCGGCCAGTCTGGACCGCGACGCCTACGCGGCAGATACTGGGGGTCCATGTCGCAGGAGAACGTGGAGATTGCGACGCGCTGGTACGAGCCGGCCGCCAGCAAGCGGCAGCTGCTCGCCGCGATGCCCAGAACGATGGAGTTGTGCCATCCAAGGGTCGAGTGGACCGTCCCTGAAGATGGAACGACGTATCGAGGCCGAGAGGGAGTCAGTCAGCGGCTCAAAGAGTGGCTCGAGAGCTTCGATGACTACAGATACGAGGTCCAGCGGATCATCGACTGCGGAGGCAATGAGGTACTGGTCGAGGGAACCGAGGTTGGCCGTGGCGCAGCGAGTGGTGCCGAGGTTCGCTCGACCAACTACGAGCTGCTCACGATCCGGGACGGGATGATCGTGCGCATTCGCGAGTTCTACGACACGGGTGACGCCTTCGAAGCCGCCGGGCTGCGGGAGTAGACCCGA
>Ga0105249_10001561_pt1 | contig 20115 bp, 19 predicted proteins | sample KBSS44metaG_FD_81522 | JGI IMG/M metagenome (GOLD analysis project Ga0105249, IMG submission 81522) | Switchgrass rhizosphere microbial communities from Kellogg Biological Station, Michigan, USA - KBS S4-4 metaG | ecosystem: Host-associated > Plants > Roots > Rhizosphere > Soil | place...
CGAAGCGTATACGATACGTGCATTAAAAGCTGGCAAGCCCGTATATGTAGAAAAGCCTATGTCGATGAATGCTGCCTCAGCAAAAAGAATGCTGCAGGCATCGCTCGACACCGGTGTTAAACTGTGCGTAGCACATTACCGGAGGGAACAGCCACGGTTTAAAAAAGTAAAAGCGCTGATTGATGCCGGTGAAATTGGAAAGGTGCGCTTGATAAACCTGGTGCTGGTACAACCGCCACCACCTTCGCAGGTTGAAAAAAAGGATGAATCCAGGGATGAAGCCTGGCGGACAGACCCGGCGGTATCGGGCGGCGGATTGTTTCATGATCTTTCTCCGCACCAATTGGATTTGATGCAATATTTTTTTGGCGATTATGAAAGGGCAACCGGTTTTGCCATGAACCAGGCGGGATTATATGCTGCGGCTGATCTTGTTATGGGGAATATTGTTTTTAAAAACGGGGCCGTGTTCAACGGCTGCTGGTGTTTTACCGGTGCGCCAAAAGAAGAAAAAGATTTGGTAGAAATAACCGGCGCTGCAGGCAAAATAAGCTTTAGCACATTTACCACCCACCATATTGTGGTGAGCAGGAAAGGAGAGGAGCAGGTAATCAGGTTTGATGAACTGCCACATGTACAGCAGCCTATGATAGAAGCGGTGGTAAATTATTTTTTGGGTGAGGGCCCCAATCCCTCATCTGCAGAAAATGCGGTGCAAACCATGCACCTGATTGATTCGTTTACAAAGGAAACCTAGTTAGCACCATGAAAATGCCCAGCCTTGATACCCCGCATAGCGCCCGATAAATGGAAACATTTTTTTGTGGGTATAGCGATGGGGCTGCTGTTCCAATTTTCAGCCGGCCTGTTATTGCCAATGCATTTGTATTGGGCGGCCATCATTTCACTGGCAATAGTAACTGCCATCAGCTATGGCTGGGAACTGCTCTCAAAAATTACCGGCAAAGGACACTACGAGATCATGGATGCTGTTTTTTCAATCATTGGCGGCCTGGTGGGTATGGGAATAATGGCACTGGCCTGGCACCAATTGTATTGATTGGGTAAAAGCAAAAAAAAATCTGCAGCACAACCGGATGCTTGCGCGAGGCACAAGTTGTCCCGAAGACAACAAGTGCAGGTAGTCAGATAAAAAATATCTGAATGTCTGCGGGAACACTTGCGCCAGGTTCTGCAGGTTCCTGGTATTTTAAGTTGCATGCTTAAATCAGTTTGTGCACGCTATGTGCTATTGCGATGTTTTCGCACAAAACGTGCCTACGGCACGTGGCGTTCTTGTTGTTATTTATCTACCCACGAAATGCCCCGCTGGGGCATGGCTACGTTATCTGGCTAAGCGCCGTCATGGTCCGTAGGAACATCTGGTGGGTAGAAACCAAATCCAACGCGACATTGCGTGCCGTAGGCACGCTTCGTGCTGTGTCGGCAATTGCGCATTCACCGGTTTGTAAGCTGCACAAAGTGTTACAGTACAACGGTGCGATGCAACCGGAGCTGAACAGCCATCCCAATGCCGGGTTCAAAATAAATTATGTGCTATTGAGGACTTTTTAAAATAGGACCCACATGAAAGGCACAAGTTGTCCCGCAGACAATAAGTGCAGGTTGTCAGATAAAAAATATCTGAATGTCCGCGGGAACACTTGCGCCAGGTTCTGCAGGTTCCTGATATTGTAAGTTGCATGAATAAAAAAGCCGCTGTAACAGCGGCTCTTTTAAAACTATTCAATTACTATTATCTTAAGAATTAATAGGGCAATTTTTTCTGTCCCTGGTTCAGCGCCAGGTTATGCTGGTTCACCATATCGTTCATCACATTCACCGTTTCATCAAGGTATAAATCATTGCGCAGGTTTTTCAGCCATGCTTTGAAACGATCGTCTTTGTCTTTATCGTTTGCATATTTGTTTACATCTTCCTGCAGGGCGGAAACGGTTAATTCTTTTGGCAACTTGTTCAGTTTTTCCAGCTGCTTGTAAGTATCGCTCAGCTTTTTCTTTTCATCGCGGTATTTATCAATGTTTAAAGAATACACTTTATCATTTTCTTTTGCCAGCCATTCAGTATTTGTTTTAATAAGATTGAAAGCCGGGTTAAGGCTTACCCTTGCCTGGCTGGAGGCACGGATATTATTGGGATCAAAACTGTATTTCCAGGGTGAATAATCTGCTTTTTGTATCTCATCCCATGGCAGGGCATCGGGATCATCTTTTTCGCGCAGTTTGGAATATTCATAAAAATCGGGCAATACAATATCTGAAGCAACTCCTTTTAACTGGGTAGAACCACCATTGATGCGGTAGAATTTTTGCAAGGTTAATTTAATGGTTCCCAGGTCGCTGTTGGTAGACATAAAACCCTGCGATTTATCCAGCCCAATATTGCGTTGCACCGTTCCCTTACCGTAAGTGCTGGTACTGCCTATAATAAGTCCGCGTTTGTAATCCTGGATGGCGGCGGCGAAAATTTCAGACGCAGATGCACTGAATTCATTTACCATTACCGCTAAAGGACCATCATACAAAACTGTTTTATCCCGGTCGCGCAATACACTGGGTTTACCGTCTCTGTCTCTCACCTGTACTACGGGACCCTCATCTACAAAAAGACCTACCATTTTAACCACATCATACAGCGATCCGCCACCATTGTTGCGCAGGTCTAATATGATACCGTCTACTTTCTGTTCTTTTAACCGTGTAATTTCTTTGGCTACATCATCGGCACAACGGCGTCCTTTGGGATCATCAAAATCAGCATAAAATTCAGGCAGGAATATAAAACCAATTTTGGCCTTGCCATTGGTCACTACAGAACTTCTGGCAAAGGTTTCATCCTGCACAATTTCATCACGTATTATTTTTACCACTTTTATAGCACCATCTGCTTTGCGTAAAGTGAGTCTTACTTCTGTTCCTTTTTTACCACGGATTATTTTAACCGCATCCGGCACATAATAGCCAGCCAAATCTACTGGCTCTTCTTCTCCCTGGCCAACTTTTAATACAATATCGCCTACTGTTATTTCGCCACTTTTATAGGCAGGGCTTCCTGTAAGTATGGTATTTACTTTAATGTTGCCATCATCATATAACAAAGAAGCACCGATGCCATAGAATTTACCGCTCATCTCTTCATCAAAAGATCTTTTTTCAAGCGGGGGAAAATAATCAGTATGCGGATCCATGGTCTGCGTAATGGTATTTACATACCTGCTGAACAATTCATTTTCTGTAAGCTTAATGCGATAGTTATCAAAAGTCCTGTCCATTGCTTTCAGCACGCGGTCGCGGGCATCTTTTTCCAGTTCTTCATTGCTTTTGGTAACCGCACCCTGTTTGCCCTTATTTTTTTCCTGCGCATCCTGCATGTCTACATATCTGTCCAGCACCAGGTATTTTAAACGCAGTTCCCAGAATTTTTTCCTGTCTGCCTCATTGGCCGGAAAATCTCTTTTTTCCGGATCGGCTACAAAGGTTTCATCTTTGGTAAAATCAAATGGCTGCGCCAATATCTCTTTGTACAACTTTTCCACTTCGGGAAGCCGCTTTTTAAATAAGTCAGACGCAGCCGGCACAAAAGCTACCGGGCCGCCGAGTATTTCATCATCAATTTTGGTTTCGTATTTTCTTAATTCATTAATATCTGACTGAAGAAAGATGGCTTTGTCCTGGTCTACTGAAGAACCCAGGAATTTTTTAAACACCTCTTTGGAGAATTTATCATTGATATCTTTGGGGCTGTAGTGGATCTCAGTCAGCATCTCACCTACATTGTGCAGAATTTTTTCATAACGGGTAGGCGGATTATCAATATTTCCTGTGTTACCTGTTCCTAAACTGCGAAAAGCAATAAATACACCTGCTACCAATACAGTTAGCAGCACGGGCAAACTTCTTCTACTAAACATAAATTGAATTATTTTTTGCATTAACCCAAAAATAACGATAAAATAGCAGTGTTGTTGCCCCCTTTGGTCATAATTAACACGCGGTTGACCATTAAATTACATGAGCGGGGAAAGATGTTAATAAAAAATTAACCCCGCTAATAGCAGGGCTAAATAGCGGGGTTTAAACGGGTAACTGATGGGTTTCGAACCCACGACCCTCAGAACCACAATCTGATGCTCTAACCAACTGAGCTACAGCTACCGTGTGGGCGGCAAAAATAATGTAAAATGTGCTTCATTCAAAAAACAATTGGCTTCTTATTTACTGTTTCTTTGCAACTGCAAAAATAAAAACTATCATGAACTGGTGGCTGGCTTTTACTCCTTTTATTGCAGCGGCAATGGGTTGGATGCTGGTGGCTGCGGCGTTGCAACTACTTTTCCACCCCGCTCAGCCGCGTAAAATTGCAGGTTGGTCGTTTCAGGGTCTTTTTCCAAAAAAACAAATGGTACTGGCCGCAGCAATCGGGCGTTTAAGTGCTTCGCTGATACCGGTTAAAGAATTGGAGCAAAAAATAACCCATCCCGACAATGTAAAAAAAATAATGCCCCAGGCAGAAGAACACATCGATAATTTTTTGCGGGTAAAACTGGTTAAATCGATGCCGGTGGTGGGCATGTTTGTGGGCGACAAAACAATTAATAACCTGAAAGCCCTTTTTGTAGCCGAACTGGAGCAGCTTTTCCCGGAAATAATGAATAATTATATGGGCCGTCTCCAGGAAGACTTTGATATCGAAAGCATGGTGACGGCAAAAATTGCGGCCGTTGACCCCGCTGTAATAGAGGCTACTATGTACAGCGTGCTAAAAAAAGAGTTGCGGCAGATAAAACAATTGGGGGCTTTGCTGGGTTTTGTGATTGGCGTGTTGCAGCTGCTTGTATTACTGCTATTGCACCGGTAATGTTATTCATACATTTATTTTACCGCTTATCACACCCCTTGAAAACGCCTTTGTTAACGCGCAGGTAAATATTAAATAGGGCGTCAAAGATTTTGTCTTCCGGCCGTTGCCGGGTAATAAGACCGGCAACCGATTATCATCCAGGCAAATATTTTCAATTCAATACAATTACATGAGAACAATTTCGACGTTATTTCTTTCCATTCTTCTCGTTTTTTCTGCAACAGCACAGTACCCGGGCGGTGCTGGCAGGGGTGGAAGAGGGCCAGGTGGCGCCAGCCCCTCCATTGGCCATTTCTACGGAAAACTGGTAGACAGCAAAACCAACAAGGGCATCGACGCCGCTTCAGTGCAGCTTTTTATGGCCAAATTTGATACCGCCACAAAAAAAAGAAAGGATACATTGGTGGGTGGCATGCTAACCCGGGCAAACGGTGAATTCAGCATTGAAAACCTGGCCATATTTGGCAACTATACCTTGAAATTGTCGGCCATTGGGTATACCCCGATTGAGCAAAAAGTGGCTTTTACCCTTAAGCCCCCTTCTCAGGATGCACAGGGAAACGCAGACATGAGCCAGGCGCTGGCGGGTGTGGATAAAGACCTGGGCAATATAAAAATGATCGCCGATGCAAAATTGCTGGAGAATGTAACCATCACAGCTTCCAAGCCATTGTTCCAGATGGGTGTGGACAGAAAAATATTCAATGTAGACAAAAGCCTGGTAAGTGTTGGGCAAAGTGCGCAGGAACTCATGAAAAACATACCTTCTATCAATGTTGACATAGACGGCAATGTAACGCTTCGCAATGCAGCCCCTACTATATTTGTAGACGGCCGGCCCACCACGCTTACGCTTGACCAGATTCCGGCAGATGCTATTGAAAGCGTGGAAATCATTACCAACCCGTCTGCAAAATATGATGCGTCCGGCGGCACGGCCGGTATCTTAAATATTGTACTAAAGAAAAACCGCAAAACCGGTTATAACGGTAACATAAGAGCCGGAATCGACAGCCGTGGAAAATTCAATGGCGGTGGCGATCTTAATATACGCCAGCAGAAGGTTAATTTCTTCGCCAGCTTAAACTATAATCAGCGTAAATCAATCGCCAATACCAATATCTTCAGCCAAAACCTTATCAGCCCTGAAACAGATGTAAGCCAGGTTTCAAGAACAGTATCCAACGGCAATTTTGCTTTTGGAAGAATAGGAATGGATTACCTGATGGACAACCGCAATACCCTTACCGTTTCAGGACTTATTGTAAGAGGCCACTTTAAGAACAGCGATGACCTGAACTTTGATTCCCTGAGCAACGGAACTATTTTTACAAAAGGCAACCAAATTACCAATACAGATGCTACGTTCAGGAACTATGGCGGATCGCTGAGTTACAAACACAATTTTGCAAAGGCAGGAAAGGAACTCACCTCCGATATTAACTACAACAGCAGCACCAATGATAATAATGGTATGTACAATATCCAGTTGTATGATCAAAACGGTGTGTCCAAAGGCCAGCCCTACCTGCGCCAGACAATCGGCGATGGAATGAACAAATTTTTTACCGGCCAGCTGGATTACACCAACCCGATTTCTGAAAAATCAAAAATAGAAATGGGCGCGCGTGCCGCCATCAGGAACAATACCAGCATCAGCAATAACTATGTATACGATTACACACTGAACCAGTATGTTTACAATGGCTCACTGAGCAGTAACTATAAATTCACCGACAGGGTATTTGCTGCATACACCACTTATTCGGGTAAGCTTAAAACCATCAGCTACCAGGTTGGCTTACGCGCAGAAAGCTCGGATTATACCGGAACAAAATTTGGTACAAAAGACTCTACTTTTACCACCAAATATCCCATCAGCCTTTTTCCCAGTGTATTTATTACAAAAGACCTGGGCAGCAAACAGGATTTCCAAATCAACTATTCAAGAAGGATCAACCGGCCCAATTTTTTCCAGTTGATTCCCTATAAAGACATCACCAATCCCCAGTATCCTACCGTGGGTAATCCGGGTTTGAAGCCTGAGTTTACCAATTCATTCGAAATGTCTTACCAGAAAACATTTCCTAAGAATTACAGCATACTGGCTTCTTTATATTTTAAGTATACCACCGACCTCATTACACGCTACCAGTTCAAAGACGTGATATCGGATAAAGTGGCCGACAGCGCTACCTTTACTTCTTACCAGAATGCCAACAGCAGTACTTCCTACGGACTTGAAGTAACCGTGCACACGCCATTTACCAAGTGGTGGGATATGACAACCAACGTTAATTTTTACAATGCCAAAATAAATGCCACCAATATCACCAATGCAGGTGGCACCAGCCAGCGCCTCAGCTATTTTGCCAAGTGGAATAATAATTTCAAGTTGCCCAAAAACTTCAGTATACAGTTATCGGGCGATTACCAGAGCAAATCGGTATTACCGCAAAGCAGCGGCAACGGTGGCGGTGGTGGTGGCCGTGGCGGCGGCGGACCCGGTGGCGGTGGTTTTGGCGGCGGCCCACAGCCTTCTGCCCAGGGATATGTAAACCCCAACTATGGTTTTGATTTAGCCATTAGAAAAGATTTCCTGAAAACAAAAACGGCATCCCTTACTTTAAGTGTGAACGATATTTTTAAAACCAGGAAATACAGCTACTATTCTTATTCAACCATTGTTACACAGAATTATGATAGGATAAGGGATCAGCAAATTTTCAGGCTCAATTTCAGTTACCGTTTTGGTAAAGTAGATGTGTCACTGTTTAAGCGTAAGAATACAAAGGCAGGAATGGAAGGTGTACAGGACGTGCAGCAACAATAATAGCCATATGATTCATATAAAGAGGTTGTCTTCCAAAGGCAACCTCTTTTTTTTAGATTTGCCATTAACTTCATAGTAATGGAAAGCATTTTGCCGGGAATTGATCAACTGTGCCTGCAGGCAAATTCTTTTAAGTATAAGCGGGTGGCACTGGTGACCAATAATGCAGCCGCCACCAGCGGCGGAAAATTAAGCCGGACAGCGCTGCTGGAAGCGGGCATTCCCATCGTCCGTCTATTTTCGCCCGAACATGGTCTTAGTGCAAAAGGCGATGACGGAGCCTACCAGGCCCATCATATTGATAGTGTGACCCAACTGCCGGTTATAAGTCTGTATGGCGATCGGCTGCTACCGTCGCAGGAAGAAATGACGGGTATTGATTGTGTCATCTACGATATACCCGATGTGGGGTGCCGCTTCTATACTTATTTGTGGACGATGACCTATGTAATGGAAGCCTGCGCAGCATTCAATATACCTTTCATGTTGGCCGACCGGCCCAATCCCGGTGGCGGCGATATCAACCATTCAGAAGGCCCATGGCTGGATGAAAGCCATTGCGCTTCATTTATCGGGCGCTGGAATATTCCTGTACGTCATTGTTGTTCGCTCGGTGAACTGGCTGGCTTTTTTGCTGCCACACGAATAAAAAACCTGGATCTGCAGGTTATTAAGGTACAGCACTGGAACCGGCAACAAAATGCAGCCGCCGCCGGATGGAATTTTGTGCCCACTTCGCCTGCCATTGCCGATCTTGAAACTGTTTTGCTTTACCCCGGAATGGGTATGCTGGAAGGCATTAATGTAAATGAAGGCCGCGGTACAGAAAAAGCTTTTAAAATAATGGGAGCGCCCTGGATAGACGCAAAGCAACTTGGTGATGCTTTTGCCGGTCTGCAGTTGCCTGGTATTGGCTGCGCCACTACTGAATATATACCTGCCTGGGGTTTGTATGCCGGTGAGCCTTGTTATGGTTTGCAATTTATGGTTACAGATGCGCAAAGTTTTATGCCTGTAAAAACCGGCATTTCGCTCATGCAGCTTGTCAAAGGGCTATATCCTTCATCGTGCAGGGAACGGCTGTATGCCACAGTAGCAAATCCTTCGGGTGTAGCACATTTGGATAAACTTACAGGGGTTTACCAATCGTTTGAAAAGCTTGGAAACAACGAATCTGAATTGCTGAATAACACTAAAATAGATTGGTTGACAATGATTCAGCCTTATCTGCTCTATTAAAAACAGATAATCAATAAACCATTCTTTCTACAAGCTGGGGAATAAAATGGTTATCTAACAAGAAGAAGCCAATGAAACTTTTTTGGCCAGCCAACTGGCTTTTACTGGTATCATCCAGTTGCGCTCAAATTCTTCTTTTGTTTGAACTGTATTGTTGAAATAGACAGTATCGGCCCCGATATAATTATTGTTGATGGCGTATTGCACCTGCGCCAATGGAAGTAGCTGAATTGCATCTTTAATGATAAAGGCAAGCAGTTGCCTGTCGAAAAGCGATACCGTGAACAACTGTTCGATATCTTTTACAAGCCGTACGGAGCTATCTGTGCTGCAACCGCTAACGCCCGCGGCTGTCTCATCGGCCATTAAAACAATGAATCGCCCGAAAAACAAATTGGCATATCCTTTTACCGGCGTTCCATGAGAATGCCAGGCGGCAGTAAATTGCTCCAGCAGCTCCTCAATTTGCAATGCTTCGCTTAAAGAAAACAAGCGGTTGCACTGGTAAATCCACACGCGTGAAGCGGGTGAAAAAGTTTCCGGTAATAAATGTCGGTAGTCAGTATTCATGCCGCAAATTTACTATAGAATTGCCATTTAAAATCTGCCGTGCTTTAGCAGGTGCAATCCGGGTAATCGCTTTATTTTCTTTCAATCTCAATCAATTTAGTCATATCGCGGGCTGGCACCATCCATTTCCCGGATGCGATGGCTGCCATTTCTACTCTTGAATACTGTTCTTTTTTTGAGGTATCAAACTGGCTTAGCAATACATCATAAGGCGAGCCTGCGGTTAATTTGCTGCGGTAGAAATAGATGTTTTGGTCGTCCGTTTCTTTTACTTTCAGGTAGTAAACAAACTCGCCGTCTTCAGGCGTTTCTTTTTGTATTATATAAATATCGCCAATCCTGGGGGTTGAGGCGTACCGCTGTACAGACAAGGCTCTTTCTTTGCTAACATAATACAAGTAAGCAGCCGTAAAAATGCATACAAAGAGCATTACTATCCAAATTGTTTTCTTGTTAATCTTCATACTTTCTCCGGACCTGTTTACATCTGCAATATTGCTATTGCGGCAAATGAATTATAATAATCTGCAGGGTTATTGCATGCTCGCAGCAATCAATTCTGCCACATCCATTACCTGAACTTCCTGCTCTTTCTCCTTATTTTTTACCCCGTCGGTCAACATGGTATTACAAAATGGACATGCCGCGGCAATTACTGAGGCACCCGTTTCAATGGCTTCATTGGCCCTCTCAAAATTGATGCGGTTATTCCCTTTTTCTTCTTCTTTAAACATTTGTGCACCGCCCGCACCGCAGCAAAGCCCGGTGGTGCGGCACCGTTTCATTTCCACCAGTTCTGCATCCAGCAGCTCCAGCACTTTACGGGGTGCTTCATAAATATTATTAGCCCTTCCCAGGTAACAGCTGTCGTGGTAGGTAATGCGTTTACCCTTAAATGAACCGCCTTCTTTCAGCCTTATTTTTCCCTCTTCTATTAACTGCTGCAGGAATACGGTATGGTGGATCACTTCATAGTTACCCCCCAGATCTTTGTATTCATTCTTTAATATATTGAAACAATGCGGGCAGGCAGTAACAATTTTTTTGACGCCGTAATTATTCAGCACCTGTATATTCTGATAGGCCATCATCTGAAACATAAACTCATTGCCGGCGCGCCGTACCGGGTCGCCCGTACACATTTCTTCTTTACCCAATATGGCATAGTTAATCCCTGTTTTTTCAAGAATCAAAGCAAATGCCCGGGTAATTTTTTGTGCACGCTGGTCAAAACTGCCCGCGCAGCCCACCCAAAACAATACTTCCGGTGTTTTTCCATTGGCAAACAAAGCGGCTGCTGTAGGTACTTCCATCGCTAAAAAATTTTCAGTAAATCTAAACCAAATGATGCACATGGGTTAGAACTTTTTACCATTATAGTTGTACCTTAAGACGCAATAAAATGAACCGGTATAAAGCCTGATAAAAAAGGATACGGAAACATAATTAGCGACAGATAGAATTATATTTCCGTTGAAGAAATAGAGAACCCAGTTTTGCACACTGCATTACAGATAAATCGAAGACAGCTTACGGCTTTGATAAAACGAATTGGCGGCGGCATAAATAAATTCATGCAAGAGCAGCCAATTGGCTTTCGCCGTGTTAAAGATTTACAAAAGCCGGTTTATGTCATGTACGTGACAGTGTGCCCGCCGGCTGGTTTATATTTTTGTTCTGCATTAATAAATACATCAGCATGAAACGCATAGCAATTGTTTTTATACTTGGGTTATTTTCGGCAGGTATACAGGCCCAGGACCAGACCGTGCTGCGCAAAAAGGAGTTCAATCTCAATGACGGTGTTGCCATTTCCGGTTATGACCCGGTAGCTTATTTTACAGAGCACAAAGCAGTAAAGGGCAGCAAAGAAAAGGCCGTTGCCTACGAAGGCATTACGTATTATTTTTCTTCCGATGCCAATAAGGAAGCGTTTAAAAGCAGTCCCGCAAAGTATGAACCGGAATATGGCGGATGGTGTTCTTATGCCATGGGTGCAAAAGGCGAAAAAGTTGAAATAGATCCCAAAACATTTAAGATTGTAAACGGGAAACTGAATCTTTTTTATAACCGGTTTTTCAACAATACGCTTATCACCTGGAATAAAGATGAGGCCAACCTGAAAAAGAAAGCCGATGCTAATTGGGCAAAAATTTACCATTGATTATATTCAACACCGCTATTGCGCTAATTTATTTACCATCATGAAAATTCAACTGCTTGTTATATGGGTGCTGCGTTTGCTGGCCGCCTTTATTATGCTGCAAACACTGTATTTTAAATTTACGGCCCATCCGCAATCGGTGCATTTGTTTACGCAACTGGGTATGGAGCCATGGGGCAGGATTGGAACCGGCGTATTTGAACTGATAGCGTCTATACTTATCCTTTATCCGCGTACTACCGGCTGGGGATCTGCGCTGGGCGCCGGTTTAATGGCAGGAGCTATCTTTTTTCATATTACAAAGCTGGGATTGAAATTTGACGGCGATTATGGTCTTTTTACCATGGCAGTCGTTGCATTCATTTGCTGTTTGGCTTTGCTGGTGGTGTACCGAAACCAGTTGCTGGCTGTTTTGGAAAAGACCAGACAGCAGGGAAATGTGAAAGTTTAATAAGTTGGAAATTATTTTTCTTTAACATAGATTGGCGGATTATTTGAAACTGTTAAGAAAACATAGTTAACAATGAAAATCTTTTTTACACTTCTTCTTGCTATTACAGGTTTTGGCGCGTTACAGGCGCAGCAATTTCAGCCATCCGACGACAAGTCGGCCGTAAAATTTACGATTAAAAATTTTGGCATCAGCACGGGCGGCAGTTTTACCGGCCTGGAGGGCGATATTGAATTCGACAAAGCCAACCCGGAGAAGGCGGTTTTTAATATGAGCCTTGAGGCTGCCAAAGTAAATACTGGTAATGATTCCAGGGACAACCATTTGCGCAAAGAAGAATATTTTGATGTGGCAAAATACCCGAAGATCAGTTTTAAATCAGATAAAGTGACCAGCAAGGGCGGCGAGCTTATCCTGTCGGGCCAGCTTACCATAAAAGGAATTACAAAGAATATTTCCTTTCCTTTTAAAGCTACGGCCAAAGATGATGGGTATTTGTTTGAAGGCAGCTTCCAGCTAAACCGGCGCGACTATAAAGTAGGGGGCAACAGCATGGTGCTGGGCGATAATGTAGCGGTTTCCCTGTCTGTGTTTGCCAGGAAGAAATAGGCGAACCGGCATTTTACAACAGCTTGTGAGCTGCCGCTTTATAAGTAACTTAGCAGGTAATATTCTGTATAGATAAACAGTCAGGTAAAATCCAAAGTCTTTATAAAAGCGTAATTTTTCAGGACCTAACTTCTTCATGCATGCAGTTACAAAAAGCCATTCAAAACGTATTTGTACAGTTAACAGCTTCGCTGGAGCTTTTAACAGACAGCCAATATGTATACCAAAGCCAGGTATTGTCCAATGCTACCATCGGGCAACATGTAAGGCATATCATTGAAATGTTTATTTGCCTGGAAGATGGATATGCCGGTGGCGTGGTTAATTACGAACACCGGAAAAGGGATGTGCTGATTGAAACAAACAGGGCAGTGGCAGCCGCTCTTTTGAAAAAAATTTATGAAGGACTGGATAAGGAAAACAAATCGCTTGTTTTGCAGGGGTCGTATAATGAAGACAGCAATGAACTGATTGAATTCGGCACCAATTACTTCAGGGAAATTGCTTATAACCTTGAACATACCATTCACCACATGGCACTCATAAAAGTGGGTATAAAGGAAGTGTCTGACATTGAAATACCCGATGGTTTCGGCGTAGCCTCTTCTACTATTAAGTTTCGAAAAGAATGTGCACAGTAACATTTATCCCGCAGGGCGACAGGGCTTTTATTACGCATAACCGTGATGAAAAAAGCAGCCGTGCAAAAGCCATTGCCCCAAAAGAATATATCATTAATGGCTATACGCTTTTATTCCCCAGGGATGGCGGAGCAGGCGGTTCGTGGATGGCGGTTAATGATTGCGGAACCGCGGCAGTATTGCTGAATGGCGGATTTATTAAACACCTGCATCAGCCTCCCTACCGCAAAAGCAGGGGACTGGTATTTTTAGAAATCATTGCTGCCGGTGATGCGCTGACTTCGTACCGTAAAATAGATCTCACCGGCATTGAACCCTTTACTGTTATTCTCTGGAACAATACTGTTTTACATGAATGCCGCTGGGATGGGCAACGGAAACACATCAGCCAGCCCGATGCAACAATGCCGCATACGTGGTCATCTGCAACCCTTTACGATGAAACGATCGTGGCCAAAAGAAAAAGCTGGTTTAACCAATGGCTCAGGCAGCATCCCACGCCGGTTATGGAGGACATTATCCAGTTTCACCTTTGTGCAGGTGATGGCGATGTGCACAATGATTTGCGCATGAACCGGCACGGAGAATTGCTGACTGTAAGTATTACGGCCATAGAAATAAACAACCGCACTTCCCTTATGCAATATGCAGACCTGCAGCAAAATACCCGCACGCTGCACGCCTTTAACTTCACAAAAGCAGCAGCCACACTATAATGAACTGGTTACAGCGTACGCTTCACCGACCTTATTTTATCAGGCTTTTTCACTGGGAATACTGGTCGTTTAATGCCGTATACGGATGGATCATGCCCATATGGGTTTGGCTGTCGATAAGGGCCAGATCGTTTTTCTTTTTTGCTGCGGCGAACCCCACGATAGAATACGGCGGGTTTTTAATGGAATCAAAGAAAAAGATTTACGATATCATTCCCGCCCACTATTATCCGCGAACATTGTATTTTTTAGCCGGCACGCCGGTAACCGATGTTATAAAGGAAATAGAACGAAGCTGTTTTACCTATCCTTTAATCGGCAAGCCAGATATTGGTGGCCAGGGCCGCGGTGTTAAAAAATTATACAATGAAGCCGAGCTGGCGGCCTATGCAACCGCATCCACACTGGATTACCTGGTACAGGAATTTGCGCCACAACCCAATGAAGTGGGTGTTTTCTATTACCGGTATCCGGGCCAGAAAATGGGCCATGTATCGGGCATTGTAAGGAAAGAATTGCTGGCCATTACAGGCGATGGAAGATCGACCATGTATGAGCTGCTCATGAAAGACAAACGTTTTATTTTGCAGATAGCAGTGTTGCAAAAACTATACGGCGACAGCTTACAGGATATATTACCTGGCGGTGAAACAAAAGAACTGGTGCCCTATGGCAATCATGCAAGGGGGGCAAAATTCCTGGATCATTCACACCTGGCAGACGATGTATTTACCAGCACCATCGATACCATTTGCAAACAGGTGGAAGGGTTTCACTATGGCCGGCTGGACATACGCTTCAACACCTGGGAAGAATTAAGGGCGGGAAAAAATTTTTCCATTATTGAGCTAAATGGCGCCGGGTCCGAGCCCACCCATATGTACGATCCCAGGCACAGCCTGTTCTTTGCATGGAAGGAAATTATCCGGCACTGGGTTATACTCTGGCGCATTAGCCGCATCAATCATAAAAAAGGCATACCTTATCTTTCGCGCAAACAGGGTCTGCAAATGATGAAAGACAACAGCCTGTTTGAACAAAAACTGAAACAGCTATATGCCTAATCTTTTTACTATTTTTTTTACAGGTATGCTGATTAGTTTCCTGGGATCGCTTCCACTGGGCAGCCTGAATGTTTCTGCCATGCAGGTGGCCATTACAGAGAGCAACAAAAAAGCCATCCAGTTTTCGCTGGGTGTGGCGCTGGTTGAAATAATATATGTGCGGTTGTCTTTAACCGGTATAGGCTGGATAATTTCCCATGAGCAATTGTTTTACATACTGGAATGGATAACTGTATTTCTTTTTATACTGCTGGCAATAAGCAGTTTTTGGACAGCTGCAAAAAAAAACAGCGGGGCAAAAAATATTTTACTCAACAATACAGTGAACCGCTTCTGGCTGGGTTTTACCATGAGTGCCCTTAACCCGGTACAAATCCCATTCTGGTTTATATGGAGCTCCTATTTATTAAGCAATAAAATCTTGTTGCCGTTTTCCTGGCATTATAATTTTTATATGATGGGCATTGCTGCCGGTACACTGGGCGGACTGGCCGTTTTTATTTATGCCGGCGGATGGCTGGTAAAAAGGCTGCATACCAGCCGCCGTATCATTAACCTTATTGTTGGTGCAGTGTTTATTATTTCTGCCGCCATTCAATTATACCGTCTTTTGTACAAGCCTTTGGACCAGCAACTAAAAGTTAAAGTTGCGTTAGTAAAACCTGCTGCCGCCTAGTTATTGCGCTGACACAGAACGGCAAACTTCTATTGAAAAGGACATGTTCCTTTGGCAAATACAAGTTTTCCTCTTTAACAAATCTTTGGCGCAATCCTTGCATAAATGGATGCAACCAACCGTTTTGGTTCTACCCCCGTAATCTTATTCACGCAGATCGCTTCCCTGTAAAATCCAACTATCCTTTTTTCATTGATTATTATTTCTGTTACCCAAAAAAAATCTATGCGAAAATTAATTTTGCTCAGTGTTCTTATTCCCTCGTTTGTTCAGGCTCAGAACTTACATGTAGAATTGTTTGGTGGCTTTAGTAATTACCAGGGCGATTTACAGGATAAAAATTTCACTACCCAGCAGGCAAAAGGCGCTGTAGCACTGGGGCTGCGGTACGATCTCAGCAATCATTTTTCGGTACGTACCAATTTTACCTATGCAGCGCTGGGTGCAGCAGATAAATATAATAAACAGGCTGATTTACAGGCACGGAATTTAAGTTTCAGTACAAAACTTACTGAAGCAAACCTGTTGTTTGATTACAGTATACTTAACCTGAATTATCACCGGCTGGCACCCTATGTATTTGCAGGTGTAGCGGTATTTCATTACAACCCCTACGCGTACGACAGTACGGGCAATAAAGTTTATTTACAACCATTAAGCACAGAGGGAGAGGGGCTGGCTGCTTACCCCGACCGTCAGACCTACCATCTTACCCAATTTGCTATACCATTTGGTGCGGGTATTAGATGGCAGTTTACCGATAACGTTACACTGAGTTATGAAATAGGTTTTAGAAAAACATTTACAGATTACCTCGATGATGTAAGCAAAAATTACATCGATCAAACTGCTCTGACAGCAGCAAAAGGTGCAAAAGCAGTTGAAATGGCCTGGCGGGGAGATGAAATAAAAAACGGCGGCCCGTATCCTGCTGAAGGATCAATACGCGGCGGTTCAAAATACAAAGACTGGTACTATTTCTCCGGTGTAACTGTTAGCATTGGTATTGGCAGAAGAAAAGGTTTTCACGGAACAGACAATGGCAGGGTAGACTGTCCAAAACCAGTAAAATAAAAATAACATCGCCGGCAGACCGAATTGAAATAAACACCTGTTAATGCAGATCCTTTTTTGCAGACAATCCTCCCGTTTGTTTACAAAAAAAAAGCCGCCCCGTAAGGCGGTTTTTTTGTATGGATAAGATGAATAAAGCGGCGCTCTTATGCAGCCAACGGTTAAGCTGCTATTTTTACTGTCTGTTTGTTGCTGCGGGTTTTCGCGGCTATCAGTATCTGTGTGGTAATGTATTTGCCTTTCATAAAAAAAAGTTTAGTATTTCGTAATCATTTTCTGTCTTTCACTGCTCATCTGCTACAATATATAGGACGCAGGTTTTTCAACCGTGTTACAGTTTGATCGACTTTTTTCTGATAAATGATATGCTTGTCTGAAAAGTGTAATACCCCGGTCATTATGCTGCAAGAAAAAAATTATTTTGCCACGTCGATCCTTACTTTTTTGTTTTTTATTTTTTGGTCTTTGATTAACTGCAGCGTATGACTGGCTTTGGACTTGCGAATGGCTGCAAAAGAAAAGAAGTCTTTTACATCTATCAGCCCGATGTCTTCCTTTTTTAAATCGCCTTTCTGAGATAGAAAGCCAACAATATCCACCTTGTTTACTTTATCTTTTTTTCCGGCGGCAATGAAGAGGGTGGTCCATTTTGGTTTTTCGGGTAAAATGGCCTGTTCGGGCAAATGTATCTGCTCCGTATCAGCAGGAATATAGGAAGGTAATTTTTCGTCGGGCGACAATATAAGGATCACGGTGCCGCTGGCATCCATTCGGGCCGTTCTTCCATTGCGGTGCGTATAAATATCTTCCGTTGCCGGCAGGTGGTAATGAATAATGTAACGAATATTGGGTATATCCAGTCCCCTTGCAGCCAGGTCAGTTGTTACCAGCACATTGGAAGTGCCGTTTCTGAATTTGCACAGCGCGCTGTCGCGTTCCTGCTGCTCCAGTGCACCGTGATAAAATACATTTACAATGCCTTTTTCTTTAAGAATCGCGCTGGTCCGGTCTACTGATTCACGGTGATTGCAAAATACAATGGCAGATCGGTTACCCAGCAGGCAAATAAGCCTGAAAAGGGTATCGGCTTTGTCCTTTTCACTGCTCAGTACTTTTTTAACCCATAGTTTCTCTGTATCAGCGCCGGTTCCAGAAAAATTGAGCCTTAGAGGATGCTCCATTCCAATAAACCCGGGTATATCCACTGTTTCTGTGGCAGAAGTAAGCAGGCGTTTTTTTATTGCCGGCAGCTTGTCAATAATAAACGAAATTTCTTCCTGGAAGCCCAGTTCCAGCGATTTGTCAAATTCATCCAGTACCAGTGTTTCGATCGTATCGGTTGTAATGTTTCCCCTCCTGATATGGTCGGCCAGGCGGCCCGGTGTACCAATTAACAGGGCCGGTGGTTCTGCCAGGTTATTTTCCTCTGTTTCGCGCAAATGGCCGCCATAGCAGCAGGTCACCTTAAAAGGCGTACCCATTTTTTTAAAAACCTGTTCTATTTGCAGGGCAAGCTCCCTGGAAGGAACGATAATTATAGCCTGCGTTTTGGTATTGGCTGCATCCAGTTGCTCCAATACGGGCAACAGGAAACCGATTGTTTTGCCAGAGCCTGTATCGGCCAGTAGTATTACATTGTCACTGGCTTTGTTGGCCTCAATAGAAGCCAGCTGCATTTCATTTAATGCTTCAATATCCAGATTCGCCAGCACATTTTCAGTCGACCATGTTTTCTTTTTCATCGGCGCAAAAGTACGGAACTTAGCACTGTCTGCTGATCTCAATAAAATGAGCCCTTTTGTTATGAATCTTTCTAAAAATGAAATTTTCGTTTATTAATTGGCGGTTGGCGGTACACCAAACTCTTTTAAACTTTGCCAAAGCTGATCATGAATTTCAGGCTTTGCTGCCTGTTTAAGCTTTGGCAAAGTTTGAGTCGTTTTTCCGCCGCGGCTGGTGTCGCACCGGCCACTTTTTAGCCTTGGTAAAGTTTGAGTCGTTTTTATACCAAATCTTTTAAATCATTTTTAGACAGGTTCTAAGGCGGGTATTATATTTGATGACGGATTAGTACAGCAATATTCATTTTTAACTGATGGGCATGTTTACGGTAGAAAATACGCATCTCCGCATTACAATCAACCCCAAAGGGGCCGAGCTGCAAAGCATATATAATAAGGTGCTGGATATGGAATATATGTGGAATGCCGACCCGGCTTTCTGGGGCAAGCATTCGCCGGTGCTGTTTCCAATTGTAGGTGCACTAAAAAACGACACTTATTATTTAGATAACAAAGCCTACCATTTAAGCCGCCATGGATTTGCCAGGGAGATGGATTTTGCCGTTACCGCACAAACAGGCAGCCATATCCAATTTACCCTCGAAAGCAATGAGACTACCCTGATTAATTTTCCTTTTGCTTTCAGGTTTGATGTGGCATATGAGTTAGAAGAAAATAATTTAAAGACAACGTACCGGATCGGTAATACCGGCAAATCGGTCATGTATTTTTCAGTAGGAGGGCACCCGGCATTTAAGGTACCGCTTACTCCCAATACGGCGTACAATGACTATTACCTGGAATTCAATAATCCCGAACATGCCGGCCGCTGGCCCATATCAAAAGATGGCCTTATTGAAACCAGTTCAACAGAAGTATTCAACCAACATAATAAATTACCCCTTAGCAAAGAATTGTTTTTGCAGGATGCATTGGTATTTAAAGGCCTTTCATCCAATAACGTGGCCCTGAAATGCGAAAAAAATGCGCATGGTTTGTTGTTTGATTTCACCGGCTTTCCCTACCTGGGTATATGGGCAGCAAAGAATGCCGATTTTGTTTGCATTGAACCCTGGTGCGGTATTGCCGATAGCGTAAACACCAACCAGCAACTGGTTAATAAAGAAGGTATCCAGGTGCTGCAGCCTTCCAAAAATTTTGAAAGAAGCTGGTCGGTAACACTGTTTTAATAATATACCGGTGAAGGGCAGGCTCTCAAAAGAACAGGAGCCTGCGGTTTTGATATTCGTATTTTCACCGCGAAATCTTGTTTTCTACCGTATCAGCATTATCACGCCATGGTACGATTCGGTTCTTCCTTTGTCGAGTTCAATGGTAATATTATACACATAACCACCTGATTCGGCAAGCTGACCATTTAAACGTCCATTCCAGCCGTAATGTTTGTCGTTGGCA
>Ga0105249_10001562_pt1 | contig 20099 bp, 16 predicted proteins | sample KBSS44metaG_FD_81522 | JGI IMG/M metagenome (GOLD analysis project Ga0105249, IMG submission 81522) | Switchgrass rhizosphere microbial communities from Kellogg Biological Station, Michigan, USA - KBS S4-4 metaG | ecosystem: Host-associated > Plants > Roots > Rhizosphere > Soil | place...
GGCGACACGCTGGTGCTGCACGGTTTCTGGCGCGGCCTGGCGCATGACCGCGCGGAGCTGGGGAATCTGGGCGCGCGAGGTGTTGGAGAGGAAGCTGATAAAGTTCTGCGCCTGGTAGCCCGCGCGCGGGTCCACCAGGTGGCGCATGATGCCGTTGTTCCAGGTCGTGAGGAAGTCGCGGTACTGGCTTTTGGCGAGCTGCAGAGCCGGACCAGACCCGGTGCCCAGGTCGGTACTAAAGAAGGTGTTGAGGTCCTCCCCCACGGCGCGCGCCAGAAAGCGCGGTGGCGCTTGCTTGAGACTGCCCACCGGCGCGCCACTGCCCGCCGCGTTCAGGGTGTTTTCAATGTCACGCGCCGCGGCAAACGTGAGCTTTTCCTCTGGCACCATCTGCAAGGCTTTGTGCATGCGCTCTAAGCCACTGGTCCCTTCCAGCGTGGCGAGCTGCTTTTTTGAGAGCCCCAGCTCAGCCCACTGCGCATACTGCGGGGAGACGTCCTGGCCACTGGCCTGCGCCTCTTTTGCCAACCGGCGCAACCCGGCCCTGGTGGTTGTTAGCTCCACCACGCGCTGCGTCCCTAACTGGTTTTCCACCTCATCAAACGCCTTGCCGACAACTTGGCGCTGCTTGAGAAACTTCGGACGCAGGTCCTTCTGGTTCAGATCAATAAACGCCGCGTCTTCGAGCTTGGGCCCGATGTCCGAGACGAGCTTTTCCGTCGCTTGCGTCTGGGCGGTCGCCCGCGCGCTCGCAGCCGTATCGGCCTGCTCGACGATGGCTTGCTGGAGCTGGGCCCCCGGTTCGCGCACCCCAGGCGTGGGCCCGACGCTCTCGACCACCGGAGGCAGCGGCGCCAGCGCTTCCGCTTCGAGCTGCTGCGGCGTCTTCACCTGGCCAGCCGCGAGCCTGGACTGCTCATCGGCCATCTGCGTTGCCAGGCCGGCCTGCTTCTCGGCCTGCGCCGTCTGCTGGCCGGCCTGCGCCTGTGCCGCAGCAACGCGCGCCTGTTCGGCTTCCTGCGCCGCGGTGAGGGGGACCAGGCGTGCGCCCTCGCCCTCTTGCCGCAGACGGTTACGTTCCTGCATCGCCGCGAGACGAGCCGCATACTGCTCCGACGTCTCCGCCAACCCGGTCTCGGCGTGTTTGAGCGCGGTTTCTGCGCGTGGCAGATCAACTTGCTGCGGCAGATTAAACCGCCCGGAGCGCTGCAGCCCTTTACTGAGGAGTCCGTGCACCAGGGCATAGACCATGGGGGCCACGCCTTTGCCAATCTGGCCGGTATGCTCCAGCTCCTCGGCACTCTTGCCGCCCCAGATAGCCCGGGCCGCTTCTTCCCCCACGAGGGCTTGCAACCCGACCCAGAAATCTTGCAGCTTGCCGACCGAGAGCCCGGCAATCTCGCGTGCTGACGTCGTGAACCCCCCAGGGAGCCGGACCTCTGGCATCTTCCCACCAGGGATAAGCTTGCTTGGGCCGACCACCTCACCCAACGTGGTTGACAGCCGCTCCCCGGTCGCTTCCGGCGTGCCAGGCGTGGGCGGGGTATAGAGACCGGTCTGTTTCGCCAGCCAGTCCACGCCCTCCCGGACTGTCTCACTCCGCGGCAAGGGATTGACGTAATGCGTCACGGGTCGCGCTCTGAGCAACTCAGGCGGGCCCTCGACCCCCGGAGGGAGTTCTTTGAGCTTGCGCTCATACGACGTCCACGGCATCCCGGCGAGGATGTTCCCGGGCCAGCCCAACGTCCCGGCGATCGCGCCCTTGCCCAGGCCGTAGAGACTGTGCCCGATGGTCGACAGCACCCCCGACTCGGGCGGTGGGGGAGGCGGGGGCCCTTGCCACTCGCCTTGCGTGACTGTGGCAGGCGGCGCCTGTGCTCCTGCCCCCTGTTCCTGCGCCAGGAGCGCCTGCGCATACGGGTCGTCTGGCGGCGCTGGTGCGGCCGTCGTGGTCTCGCCCCCAAGTCCCAACAATTTTTCGTACATGTCCGCCATGCGTTGCTCCTACAGCGAAAACCCCGCTGCCGTCCCAATCGCCCGCGCCCGCTCCAGCAGCTGACGCTTCTCCTCCACCGACAGGCTCTGCGGCGTCCGCCCTGGAAACAACTCCTCGATCGCTTGCTTCAGATGCTGCGTCGCAGTCGGACCATCGAGCGGCTTCGGCGCCTGCCCCGTCTGCGCTGGCGCGGGTTCCTGCGTCACTGGCTGTCCTGGGACAGGTTCCTGCGCAGGAGCGGGTGGTGTGGGCGCCGCAGCAGGAGGTGCCTGCCGAGGTGCCGGGGCCATGGCGGCGTCCCCCTCAGGGCGTGTCGCCGTCGTGCCGCGTGCGGGCTGTGGCGCCTGGCGCTGGCTTCTGGGCGGTGCCGGGGGCTTCCAGTTGGGACGGAACGCGGCGTTCTCGTCCCACGGCAAGACATCTTTGGTATCGAGGCCCAGCGATGACCGGACGGTGTCGTTAATCCCCGCGACCAGAAGCTTCATCTGTTTTTTGGCCTGCGAATGCGAATCAATGGGCGTCGGATCGAAGGGCCCGATACCAAAGCGTTGACTGAATAACCGGGCATAGTTGCCATCAGCGCGCCGGGCATCGGCATCCGTAAAATGGCCGGTATCGCCGCCGATCTGGCGCCCAACCATCGCCAGCGTGGCTTCTTTGCGCCGGCTATAGACTGCGGCCCACTCCCCGATGGTTTTGCCGGTGAGATACTGCATGCGCAAATCCATCGTCGCCCGAAACCGCTCAGGAATCCCGCTCAGGTCCTTGCCGCTGGCCTTTTCGAGGGCGGGGTAAATGCCGATAAACTTCCGGTCAGCCTTGGGGTTTGCCGGATCGTAGACCTTCCCGGTGAGGGTCCCTTCGGCGTCATCCTCGCCCCCAAAGAGCATCACATTCATGCGGTTGATTTCCATCATGGAGCGGCGCGCGCTCCGAATTGTCGCAGCTTGCTTCTCCGTCATGTGGCGATAGCCGGCGTCCTGCGCTTCCCGGCGTGTCATATTTGTATCAGCATCGGCCTGCCCGGTATCCAGGCGGTACATCTTCGCGGCATTGTCCCCGAGCGGCGCATCGAGCTTGACGTTCCGCTCAAACGCCTGGTTGGCTTCCAGCTCACGCGCGTCCTGCTCCCGCCCGAGTTGGCCGGCACGGTCAAAGACGTCGTTAGTGGCTCGCCCTGGACGGATGTTCTCGTCCTTCTGAATACGGTAAAACGCTTCGCGCTGATTCATGGTGAGATTCGCGAGGCGCTTGTCTTCGATGTCCCGGACCCGTTCCTCTTCACTGAGCTTCGCCTGCTCTGGCACCGAGAGTTTGGTGGGATCTGCCGAGCCAATCTCGTTGTTCGCCGCCAGCTCGCGCGCAATCTGGCGATACTTTTCAGAGAACTGCACGTTCTGCTTCGCCGCCTCGACGTCGGCGGTGACACCAGGACGCCGCTTTTCTTCCTCGATGTCAAACTGTTGCTTCCGCAGTTCCTTGGCTTTGAGATACTCGTCTTCCAGGGCTTTTTGCGCAGTCTCAAATTGCTGCCGGCGTTGTTCAGCCCCAATCGTGCGCTGCTCGCCGCGCCCTTCTTCCTGGAGCTTAAACTGCTGGACGCGCTGTTCTTTCTTCTGCTGATAGTCATCGTCCAGGGCTTTCTCATCGCGCATATACTGCTGCTGGCGTCCTTCTTTGCCGAGATCCCGCGTCTCCTTCCGGTCTTCTTTGCGGATCTCCTTGCCTTCCTCCTGGGCGAGGTCTCCAGCCTTCGTGCCTTTCTTGCGATACTCCTCGAGCTCTTTTTTGTTCAGCGCCTGGCTGTCCTCGAGGAGCTTGTTCTTATCTTTCTCCAGCTCGGTAATCTGCGTCGTGATACGCTGGAGTTCCACTGTCCCACGCGGCGTCCCGGCCAAACGCGAACTGAGTACCTGCTCCTGATCGGCACGCAGTTGCTGCAGCTTGACGTTGATCGCCATCGTCTGCTTGTTGTTACGCTCAATCGCGGTGCGCCCTTCCGTAGACAGTTGGAACGGTTCCTGCGCCGTGGCCGGAGGCTGCGCAGCCGCCGGCGCCTGGGCGGTCACCGTGGGGGCCGTCGCTGCTGGCGTAGACGGGGCGCGTGTCCCTGTCGTGGAGGCAACTGGCGTCCCTGCGGGAGCGGGGGCCCCTGGCCCTGCCACCATCTGACTGGTACCCGGCTGCGCTGGCGTCCCCGCGGGCGCCGGGACCACGGGGGTTTGTGCGGTCGCGGTCGTGGGCTCCACACCCGTCGTCCGCTGCACCGCAGCCACGGCATCCCCGACTGTGACATAGCCTTTCTTGTCGGTATCGAGGGCAGCATTTTGTAGGTAGGCTTTGGGGGTTTTCTGCGGCGTAAAGAGGACGGTGTCTTCTGCCTTGCCCACGGCAGCAGGGTAGAGGATCGCCATGTACAGATCCTTGAGATTGCCGAGCTTGCCTTTGTGCGGCGCCAGATATTTCTCGACGTAATCGAGCTGCTGCTCTGGCGTCATCTTCGCCAGGGCGTCTGTCGTGGTCCCTAAACCCTTCGCGGTGTCGGGCATAAACTGAATGAGCCCGGTCGCACCGCTGCCGGCCCGGTTCCGCGTCGCCGGCGAGAACTCTCCGCCTGTTTCAAAGTGCATGACGCGGTAGAAGTCGTCCAGGTTGATCCCGAGCCGGTTCGCCACCAGCTGCGCCTTGGCCCGGAACTGTGGCGAGAGCTTTTCAATGCCAGGCACCGGACCCGCCACAGGGCGTGCCGCGGCCGGCGTCACCGCAGGTTGTGCCGCCCCCGTGGCGCCGCTGGGGGCGGGCGTGCCGGTCCCATCCAGAGCAAAGGTACCGTCCGACGCACTCCCCGCCCCGCTCCCCTGGCCGGCCCGGAGTTGCTTCCAGAACTGTTGCTCGCGGTCGAGCTTCGCCAGCTCGCGGCGCTCTTTGAGCTGCTCCTGGAACAACGCCATCTTCTCTTTGGGACCCAGGCGCATGCCGACAATCCCCGGTATGGGGACGTCACGTGTCGTCTGCTGCTCTGGCACCATTTCTGGGGGACCGTAGGCCAGTGCCCCTCCCGGGCTGGTCGGCCAGGGTTTTTCGTAGGCCGGCGTGGTGACCGTCTCAGGGTAGGTCATGCCCCAGGCTTTGGCTTGCTCCGCGGTGACCGGGTCATAGGGCTTGAACGCATACTTTTGTGAACCAAAACCAATGTGGCCAGGCTTGTTGTACCCAAACAAGGCATCAAGCAAACCAACAGGACCACCCATGCCGCCTGTGTCTGGAAGCCACTCACCTTGCCCTTGTGTCAACTCACGCTGAAGTTGACCCTCTTTGAGGCGCCTATTTTGGATTTCTTCTAAAGCCGCAGCAAGGCCAGCAGCGCCAGCTAAGCCAGTCCAATCAGCCATCGAGACCCTCCCACAGCTCTAGCTCACGTTTCGCGAGCGCTTGCATGCGTTTCAGCGCCGGGGAAAACTGCGGCCAGACCTCGGCAAACAGCGCTGGATCGTGTTCCTTCGCCCACGTGGCGATGGATGGATTGAACATGCACTCCCGACAATCCGCGAACTCGAACTGTGCCCCCCGCTTCCACTTGTAGATGTCTGGCAGCGTAATCCCGTGGCTGTCGATGTACTCCCACACCTGTTCTGTGGTCCATGGATGCAACGGATCATAGCGTGTCCACCCGGCAATCCCTACGTCGTGTGCTTCGATCACCGGACCAATGCGGCCGTGTGCCGGCGCGTCACTCTTGCGCGAGGCGGTGAGCACCGCGTCCGCCTGGTGCTCCTGGCTGGCTTGCACTAAGGGCCAGATAACCCGCAAAGTCGAGCAGTGCCACCAGGACGCGAGCTTGGGACCGCCATCATAAAACGGGTCAGGTAGCTCGCCAAACATGCTGGTAGGAATGAGCTGCGAAGGCCAGCCGTAATTCTGCACGTATTGCGGGAAGGAGATAGGGGGCGCTAAGATTTCGAGGTTGTCAAAACCCCACGCAGCACAGTGTTGCTCTATACATTCACGAGTGCCCGGCCACGCGTTGTCCATGACCACCGCCAGCACCTCGACCTGCGACGACCACGGACGCAAGAGAGACAGCAACGTTGTGCTATCCTTGCCCCCTGAAAACCAGCAGACCACCCTCTGGTAATGCGCAAAAACCTGTTCCAGCAATCGCTGCGTCTCTTGAATATGCTCCAAAGCCTCTCCTCAAATCGCAATGCCGATTGCTGCGACCGTTGCCACCGTAGTACCAATAGCCATATTGCGCTCAAAAGGCGATGAGCCACCGCCCGACGTCGTCTGCTGACTCCCTGGCTGCATGAGTGAGCCAAACTGCGGCGACATCAAACTCTGCACCATCTTGGCGAGCTGGTCCGGCGCGGCCTGTTGCATCCGGCGTGGGATGCCCTGCACCTGCCAGGCCGCGGCTTCTTCAATCGGCGCGGCGATGTTCCGCGGCAGACCGCTGAGCGACGCAGCTAAGCGCGACTGTCCCTGTTTGGCTGCAGACATGGCGGGCGCCAGGATCGAGTCGGCCCCGGCAAAGTCTCCACCAATCAGCGACTCCAGCCCCGCGAGGCGCTTTTCTTCCATCGGCAAGATCGTGCTCTCAAACAGGTTCCGCTCGGCCCCGAGAATCTGCTGCTGCTGGGGACTATACACCGCCCCGCCCTTCTGCACGGTTGGCGGCTTCGACTTTGCTCCCATGGTGCGGTCCTTACTGCATGAGGTACGGGTACGAGCCGGCGTTACCAAACGTCGACCCGCCAGGCGCCCCAAAGCTCCCCGTGCTCGGCGCCATCCCAAACGGCGCATACGTCGTGTTGGCGTACCCGCCCTGGTTATACGCGTCCCACGTCGTGGGCAGGGTCCCACTGGTTGGACCCGGCGTCAGCGCCTGCCGGCCGGCCCCGTAGAGACTGGAGCCCGCCTGTAAGAGCCCGGCCCATTGCTTGGCGATGTTCGCGAGGTCAATCGGCTCTTGCTGGATCGCCGTGGTGTTTTGGCCGGTCGGCGCAATGAGGGACGTGCCACTGACAAAATCGTTGAGCTTCTGCCCGGCGCCAATGGCCGCGTTGGCGTAGGTGCCTGGCAGGTCGAGGCCGGCCCTGGCCTGGCCCAGCGCGGCCGGGAGCTGGGCGCCGCCGTACGGCCCAAAGGTGCGTGACAGCGCCGCGTTGCTCTGCATAATCTTTTTGGCCATCTCGATCAGGCTCGGACTCACCAGCCCTTCGATCGCCCCAGGCGCCCCTTCCGCCCGTTCGTTCAGCGCCCCGAGCGTTGTGTGCCAACCCTTCAGCCGCGCCGGAAATTGGCGGTCAGCCACCAGCTGGAGGAGCGCCGCGGCTTCGTCCCCCATGGTCGAGGTACGACTGGCCGTCCCGCCTCCCTGGAGCGGTCGTAACCCGGCAAACGATTCAGCCACTGATCACCTCGCCTTTCTGCGGGTGCTGCATCGAAAAGAGCAGCATGTCTTCCGCCGTGCCACGCATGGGGAGAAAGTGGGGGACACACCCCACACGGTACATCCCCATCTGCGCGACCAGATACTGCGATGCCTTGTGCTCCGGGTGAATGGTGCAGTAAAAATTCTCAAAGCCGATCGTCTCCAGGAGATACTGCTTCCAGGCCCGCGCCAGCGCAAACGCCCCTTTCCCCCGGAACGGTTCTAGCACGTAGATATCCACCACACAGTGGAGCGGCTTACTCGTATCAGGGTAGCCCTCTTGCCGGGTGATAAACAAGCCTCCGGCCATCTCTCCCCCAATAAACCCTCCCAGCAGGACAACGCTGCGCCCGAGCTGGCCCACCAGGTCCTGGAAAAAACGCGGCGTGTAATCCGAGACGTAATACGGCGAGGGATCCTCCACGATGGCTTCCCACAGCGTATGCACCTGTTCCAGGGTGACGTTCGTGCGTATCTCCACCTGAGGGAGGTGCGACCGTCTGCGCCGTCGTTTCCGGGTGTGTGTTTCACTCATCGGAGCTGCTCCTCCAGGCGTTGGATGGTCTCCATGCACGCCTCGAACTGGACACTGCCAGGACTCCAGAGCGCGGTCCCCTTCTGTAAGCGCCGGATTTCTTCCCTGAGCGACAGCGATTTTTCCTCTTCTGTCTTGGGGGGAGGAAGAATAGATGTCACGGTGTCACCATGCGTCGTTGCTGGCGCTCTCCGGTAAAACGCTGGGGGAGAGAGGAGACATTTATAGAGATTGATGGCGTACCCATTGGCGAGCCGGTAGACCGTCTTGGCGAATATCCCCATGCGCACCAATTTGTGCATGTGACGGATCGCCGTCCGTCGCGAGTACCCCGTCGCATAGGCCATCATTTGATAGGCGACGCGCCCATACCCGGACGTGTTCATCCGGTGTCCGACTTCGATCGCCGTAAATTTTAAGTTGCCGTGGAGTTGATTTTCACTGCGGAGGGCGGCTATGATATTTGCTGACATGGCGTCTCCTGCTACTACAGGAATGCCAGAGGCAGGTTCTGTGAAACATACAGAGCTGCCACAAGTGGCTTCCCTATTCACGGTAGGGATGACATTAGAGACAGAGGGGGTGGTTGCACACCCCCCTGTCTCGCCCTTTACCTTCCAACCGTTATACACTAAGTCAAGCACAAACACAATTCTTTCTTGCTCCCTCAGCGCGGACATGCTACGATGCGCCCCTCTCTTCTTCTTTACCCTCTCTCTCGTAAAGAGAGAGAAGGCATGGCATCCGTGCGTCTAGGCGCCGCCTACCTGCAAAAACGCCTTCTCCAGCCGCTGTTGCTCTATGGTTATCAGGGGTTTCGTGCTGACCCGCTGCTCGTTGACGACAAACGGTTTGCTACTTTGGCGCTGTTCGTTCGTCGTTAAACTTTTTTCCTGCATGTTTTGTATCGCCTCTAACAAGGTCTGCGGCTGATACGACTGCGAGCTGCCCAGGGGCTTGATCATGGCACTGAAGCCCCACAGTTGTAGCGCCGTGCCTCCGGTGAGTGTTGCCCTGAGTGCGCGTCCTTTGATGCCAGCAGGGAGCCAGACGTTCACCCGCTGCCTCCCCGTGGTTGCTGGAATCGTGCGCGTATCGCGGACAGTGCCGTTAATTTCCGTGACGATCGTGGCGCCGCTGGGCGCGTCCAGGTCAATGGCGTACCATTTGATGGCGTGCACCAGAATAAATGGCACCTGGCGCGTGTCCCAGAACGTCGTGGCCAGCGGCTCGCTCTCGGCCTGCATGCTCAAGTTCCAGACCGTGAAGGGCTGTGCACTCTGCATCGTGACGCGGAACGTGCGGCCTTTGAGGGGCGGATTAAACAGGTGGTCAATACGCTCGCGTCCGTTCGTAGGCCCAACGGTGAACGTGCCGTTGGCGGGCACGAGCCCATCGACATAGACGGTCACGTTCACCACGGCCGGCGCATCCAGGTCAAAGAACAGCTGCCGGATGAGCTGCGGCGTCTCGAACGTCACCTCGCGGCTATCCCAAAACGTCGTGGCGAGCGGCTGCGCTTCCATGACGCCGCTCAGGCCCCAGAGGGTAAACGGCACGGTGCTGGAGAGCGTCACTCTGAACACGCTCCCACGCACCAGGGCTGCGCCGGACGTGGTCACATGGTTCAGGCGCTGACGTCCTGCAGTCGGCCCCAGGCCCCAGGACTCCTGGAGCGTCCCATCAATATACAGCGTGGCCGTGGTGCTCGCCGGCGCGTCAATATCAAAGAGCAGTTGGCGGCAAATCTGCGGCGTATCAAACGTCACCTCGCGCGAGTCCCAAAACGTCGTCTGCAGCGGCTGCGTTTCGGTGACACCCTCTAAGCCCCACAGTTGGAACGGCTGCGCGCTGGTAAGCGTCAGGCGGTAGACCGTCCCACGAATGAGCTGCTCAGCGGTCGAAAGTACGCGGTTCAGGCGCTCCCGACCCGTGGTAGGTCCGAGCGTCCAGGTTTCGCGCTGCACCCCGTCGATATACCAGATGGCCGTCACACCGGCGCCTGGCGCCTCAAGATCAAACAAAAGCTGGCGCACAAGCTGCGGCGTATCAAACGGGATATCGCGGGAATCCCACGCCGTCACTGGCAAGGGTTCTGGCTCAAATTCCCCGATCGCCGCGTAGACCAGCGCGGGAGCGGCACTGGTCAGGGTGAGGCGAAAGATTTTGCCGCGCGTCAGCGCCGGTGGCACGCTGATCAACTGGTCATAGCGCGTCCGGCGACTCGTCGCCGGCAGCACAAACGGCGCCAGCGCTGTGCCATCGACGGTCATCTGCCCGGTCACCGTCTGGGTCGCGTCATAGGTAAAGTGCACACGCCTGAGCGTCGCCTGGCTGTCAAACACGAGCGGCCCGGTATCCTGGTAGGTCAGGTCTTCGGCTTCGAGCTGCGCGTGCCACCCCAGCTGCGTCATGGTCATGCGCGTTGTGCCGCTCCAGGTCAGATCCAGAGCGATATGATGGCGCCGGAGCTGCGCCGGCGGACTGGTCTGCGGCAGTGGCAGTTCCACCAGGACGTTGTCAGCGCCGGTCGTGACCGTCCCTGCGGTGATCGTCTCGGTGGAGCGGTTAAACGCCGCCTGCACGGTCAGCACGGTGCCCAGCGTATTGGCTTCCACGACAATATCGCTGTAGGTTTTGACCACCCGTGGGGCGTTCTGGTCCCGCGCTGGCAGGCGCACGCGGCCGGCAATGGCCTGCCCGACGTCGGTTGTTTCCGTGGGCACTTCCCCCTGCCAGATATGGGAGTGATTCGTCCCAAAGGTCAGGGTGAGGGCCTGCGGATCGGCGTACACGCTGTGCATCACCTGCGTCGTCGAATCGTCAAAAAACGCGTCCGTATACTGCTGCGTCTGGGCATTTTTCTTGAGCACCAGGCGCCGGGTCGGTGCCGTATCGCCATCCACCCCGTAGAGCAGCACCAGCTCAGGATCACTTGGGTGCGGGTACCAGGTGAGTTTATAGCGCGCCAGCAAGGCCGGATCACGCGACAGGGGCTGCACCCCGTGCACCGTTTCGTTGTTAAAAAACGGGTCAAGATCCCCGCTGATTTTTTGCTGCGTGAGGCCTTGCTGCTGGTACAGCCCGTCGATCGACAAGAAAAAAATCTTGCCGTCGCCTGAGCACAGGCACCAGCGCGCCATCAGCCCATGGGAGAGCGGCACTGGCAAGGGAACATACGCATTCTCGCCCTGCCCGATAATCTGCCAGGTCTGGTCTTCGCTCCAGACAAAGATACTCTGATCCGTCATGAGGCCGTTTAAGGCCTCTTGCGAGCCGTCGCCAATTTGTAACTGGAACTGAAACGGCCAGTTACTGGCGCGGTCCCGGTGATACTCCCAGTGCTTGCAGAACACGAGCTTGTTGCGGTCGCGGATCATGAACAGGCGCTGCTGTGCTCCAGGCCCAAACAGGACCGTGCCATCGCTGGGGGGCGGGTCGTTGTCGGGTTCGAGCACGTGCGCGATGTTGAGCTGCGCGTCAGCGGTCGTATCCAGATACGTCGTCTGATCGCTGGGAACCATCGTGACGAGATAGGCCAGGCTCTCGCCCTCTTTCTGGCGGTAGATGGCGATCTGGTCGATATGACCCGTCTCAGGCGGACGGGCAATGCGCGAGAGATCCAGGCGCACCAGTTGGCGCTCCAGCGTCAGCGTGTTGGAATACAGCACGACTTGCTCGGAGGTCTTGGGGGGCGAGCTTTCATCCCCCGTGCTCGATATCGCATACGTCACCGTATAGCGCACGCCAATCTGGTTGGGGGGGCCAGCGCCCCGGGTCATACTCACCGTGCCAAGCTGCAAATCAATGCCGCCTGGCTCGCTCGACACCTCGACAGAGACCACGTAGGAGGCGATCATCTGGAACGGTTCTGGACTGCTGGTGGCAATATCAAAGTCGCGTTTTTTGAGGTCAAGCCGGTACCACGGCGGCGTGCCGCTGAGTTGTGCCGCCAGCGCGCCTTTCTGCGCCCGCGCACTGATCGAGGGCGCGCCGCTGGGGGGATCGTCTTCCCCGAGCTGCGGCGAGACGCCCAGGAAGAACGCGGCTTTCACGAGGCGTGCCCCGGGCGCGGCGTAGACTTCCATGCTGAGCACGTCTTCATCAGATGCGAGCGTGTTGTACACCATGTACAGGTCGCCGGTATCCGTGTTCGGACGTGTCGGCGCGACAAAGCCGGGTTCGGCCTGGAAGCCATTACTGACCACCAGCGTATCGTTCGGGGACGTCGTCTGGCGCAGCTCGGTAATGCGTCCGCCGCCGCCGGTGCTCAGGTTGTAGAGATACATCCCCACCTGCACGCCCACCGCTTGAAAATCGACGCTACTGTCGTTGAGGGTCGTGTCGGTCCCCCCGGTCGCGCCGTGCACGTCCCACTGCACCGACCCGAGCGCCATGTTGATCAGGACCTGGTACAGGTCCCCAGGTTGCCACAGGTGCCCACCCCAGCCCGAGAGGCTCTCGAGCGTCGTGGCCGTGGCATTGGAGATACGTCCGGCAAAGCGCGTGCCGGTGGGAGCGCCCCCCGCCCAGCCCTGCACAAACCAGCCTGGCGCACAGCCGAGCGCCAGGAAGTCCCGGGTCGTATCGACCAGCGTTGGACTATCCACTGGCCCGTTGTGCACGCCGGTCAAGGCCTGGCCGTGATACACCTGGAAATAGCCGGCGCCGTTGGCCGGCACATGCAGCGGCGAGGGCGGCTTGGCATTGGACGTGACGCTATCGCGCGGCCCGAGCGAGGTATTGCCCCCGCCGGTGATCGTACTTGCCGCCACAGACGCGGCCCCTGGCGGTTCCGAGGGTCCGGTGATCCCCCACGGCACAAACACCGTGCCGTTGTCTTTACGGGCAAGGCCCCCGCCAATCCAGTATTTCCAGGGGTGCGTATAGCCATCGACCCAGTTGGTCTCGGAGAGAATCGTGCTGAACGGCAATCCCGCATGCAAGAGCACCGGATTCTGCCAGGCCGCATCCAGACGATAGAGCGCGCCGTCGCTCCCCGCGACCTGGGCATACCCCCAATCGGCGCTCTCGCCGTAGAGTTTCGTATGCAAGAGCACGTTCGGACGCGCCGCGTCAATCGGCGTACTGGTGCGCTGGATCATGCCCGGGCGCGACACGAGTAAGCCCCGCACGCGGTCCAAGCGGCAATTGCGACCCACCCGCAAGGCCTGCGCAGGAATCAGATCCTCTGCACCAGCCAGGACAGACCCATTGCTCCAGGCTCTGAGCAACTCCAGTTGAAAAGCCATGCGTCACCTATGATACAAGCGCCGGTGCCAGGCCATTGGGCGCTGGCACGGATTCGTGCGCGTCAAAATACGTCAGATACTTTTCACTCATGGCCAGGGCGCCTGAGAGCCTATCCACGGCGGACGCCAGTTGCGCCGTCTGCTGTTGCAGCAGCAGCAGCTGCTGCTGGCCTTTACCAATTTGCTCTTTGAGCGTCTCGATTTCGGTGTCGATCATCGCCTTCGTGAGCATTGAGACTCCCTCATGGAAGCGGCGTTGGCGGCGGTGGAGCAAACCCCCGCGAGCGCGACGCCAGTTGTGAGAGCGCGGCGTAGCCATCGGTGATCCCAGGCAGCAGAATCGTCGTGAGCACATAGATGCCGTCATCACGATGGCACCTCGTGTCCGTTCTGGGGCTGCGCCTGCGCTGCCATGTGCGCGGCCTGCATCGCGTCCTGGTCAGCTTGGAGCACGCCCCTGAGCGCCAGAATCCCGCCGTTGCACCGCTCAAGATGCGCTTCAAGCGCGGCCACCCGTTGGCGCGTGCGCAGGAGTTCGGTTTCATGCGCGGTATAGTCGTGCTGCAGCGCGTCAATACGCGTTTGCAAGTCCTGCGCGGTCATAGAAAGCGCGCCGCCAACTGCGCCACAGCCGGATAGCCATTCTCAATGCCTGGCAGCAAGACGGTCGTAAACACGTACAAGCCGTCAGTCACCTGTTGGATCGTCAAGCCTGAGAGTTCTGGCACCTCGTCAAGTTCGGCTTGCGTGAGCGTTGTTTTGACGCCGCCTTCTGCATCATAAATCTGCTTCAAGCCCGCAAGTTTGGGATGAATATCGTTGAGGATCTGCTTGGCGACAGCAAAGGATTTCGCCAGCGTATCCCGCTCCAGTTGACTCATCGGCATAGATAATCCTTTCTAACCGGCTTCGAGCGCTTCCAGGCGTGCCAGGAGTTCTTGGACCGCGCCAACCAGCCAGGGTACCAGCTTACTGTGATCGACTCCCTGTGGACGGATGGACCCATCGTCGTTGACCGCATCCGGCTCGCCGGAGACGGCGTCGTGGATCACCTGTTGCAGCTCGTGCGCCAGGAAGCCGTGCCCGAGACTGTCGTCCACGTTCCAGCGATACGAGACGGGACGCAGCGCACGCACGGCGTCCAGCGCGCCGGTAAGCGCGGCGATGGCGTGCTTGAGCCGGATGTCGGACCCAGTATTGTAGGCCGTGGCCGTGGCCGTCGTGGTAATGCCGCCAACATAGGTCATTGCGGCGTTGAGAAACAAGACCGCATTCGTCCCACTGGTATCATCGCTCGGCATGATCACCACGCCATGCTCGACGCCCCGCGCATACGAAATGCCCAGGCGTCTGTCCGTGGAGAGACCTTCATTCAGCAGCACCCGCGAACCCACGACAGGCCCACCAAAAAAGTTGGGCGCGGTACCCTGTGCATAGATGTTGTAGCGCAGCCCGGCTCCAGCACTTACGTTGCTGTTGACACCTAAGACAGACGTGCCACCGCTATCCGGGATGTACACCTGATGGATACTCGCGGGTCCGGGATAGGGCACCGCCAGCGAGGCCAGCGTTGCACTCCCCCCCGTAATCGCCACGCTCGCCGCATCCTGCACCGCCATGGTGCCCAGGCCCAGGTTCGTGCGGGCATTGGCTGCGGTGGTCGCGCCGGTGCCGCCCTGCGCCAGCGCCAGCGGCAAGGTCGGACTGGCGAGGGGAACCCACGCGCCCCCCTTGCGCCCCTCAAAATCCGTCCCACTCCAGCGTATGGTGCCGTCTACTGTCCCTGTGGCATTGCCGAGCTTGATCGCCCCGTCCACCTCCAGGCGCTCGGTGGTGAGTGCCGCCCCCGCGAGGAGCAGTTGATCCCCTACGGTCACTGGCGAGAGCCGGCCAGGCAGGGTAAACGGATGCGCCAGCCCTGCGCCATTGTTCCACAGGTCGGCGCGCTCTTGCGCCGTCCAGACGCGCTTGGCGAACATCGGCATATCAATCCGCCCGTTCATGGACTGGCTGGCAAACCCCGCCGTGCGCCCGACTTCAAACGGCAACCCCGAGTCATACGAACCCAGCGCATTGGCGACGGACACCGGCGTGCCGTTATTCACCTGGATATACTGCAGGTCCGCGACGTGATCATACCAGGCAATGAGCAAACACCACTGATTCGCCACCGGCGCCACAGAAGAGACAGCGGTGATAAACGTACCAGCGCCGTTGCCCACGTCAAAGCGCCACTGCCCCGAATACTGCCAGAGCATGTACTCGACCAGATCCGTACTTACGGCCACGGACCCCTTGCTCATAAAGCCATGGTTGAGCCCCGTATTGAGCACGTACACCCAGCAGGCCAGCGAGAAGCTCATGTTGGGACCAGCCGAGAGCGTGGCATTGTCGGCACAGCTCAGGTACGTGCCGCTCGTCCCATCCATCGCCAGAGCGCTACCGATTTTCCCTGGCCCGTTCGTCACCTGCACGGTCGTGCCCGTGGGGACCAGGTGATTCGTCCCGATCGCGTCCAGACGATTGCCCGTGGCTTCTTCCAGGTGCCAGTAGGCCAGCAGCCCTGTGAGTATCGTCGATGAGCCACCAGGCACACGACTCCAGTATTGCTCTGGCGCAGTTGGCGGGGTGACAAACTCCAGCGCGCTCGCGCCAGGATTGACGCGCACCAGCTTGTTCGCCTGGCCTGTATAACTATCCGGCGTATCCGTCAACGCCAGAAAGTCACTGGAGCCGGGCCCGCCAGTAGGCGTAGTAAACTCCAGGCCGCTGACATCCGTTTTGACGCTCACGACTTTGCCGCCTTGCCCCGCGTAGGCATCTGGCGTATCGAGCAGTCCCAGGAACGTCGCAGAGCCGCCATCCGACGTGCCCTGTTCTTCCCCCCAGGCTGTGACGGTGAGGTTGGCGTGCCCGGCGTAGGCTCTCAGCACATCCGTAGGCGCAAAGCACACGCCGATCGTGAAGGGAACCATGCTGTACGGGTCAATCTCGGCATCGTAGGCAAAGTAGTGCCCAGGCGCATCAGCGGCGCCTCCTGGCGCATGCGCCAGCCGGAACGTCGTTGGCGTGGCGGAACGGTTACAGACGACAACGGTCGAGACGGCAATCTCGGCCGGCGCGGTGTAGATCACCGTCAGCGTCGTGGCAGGGAGTGCCACCCCGCAGAGTTTTTTCAGGCCTGCTGGCATGATTAACTGCCCATGTGCATGAAAATACGTTTGTACGACGTGGCCACGCTCGGCCCGGGCCCGGTCCCGCCTGTCGCCGTCAGCACCCCGCCCGCGAGGGCAAGTCCTGTGCCTACGGTAATCTCCTGTGGTGGGCCGGCGACGGCGTTCGAGCGTCCGAGTAAGCGCTGATTCGTGACGTTCTGGATTTTGGCGTAGGTCACAGCGCCGTTGTCAATCTGCGGCGTCCCTACGGTATCGAGTAAAGCCAGATCCTGGAGCCCGAGCTGGTTACGCATATCCCCGACAGTCGGCTGCGCCAGGAACGTCCGTGCTGTCGCCGTCAGCGCCGTCGTCGCGACGGTGTCAGCGCCCGTGAAGTAGAGCATCGTATTGGCACTGGTCACAAGTGCCGCGATCGCCTGGAGCAGCGCGTCATAGGCTTGAATCGTCACACCTGGTACGAGTCCGAGCGCCGTTTGGGCGCCAGGAACAGTCGTCGCGCCGGTACCGCCCTGCGTAATCGCAATCGGGAACGTCACGCCACCGCCGCCCGGCGCGACGTATTCCAGGCCAGTCTCGGCGGCGTTGACCGCCAGCAGCTTGCCGGTCTGGCCGGTGTACGTGTCCGGCGTGTCGAGCAAGGCCAGGAACGTATCGAGCCCGCCTGTGCCAAAGACAAAGTCCATTCCGGTCTCATCAGGCCGGACCCGCAAAATCTTGTTCGCCTGCCCCGCGTACGAATCAGGAATGTCACTCAAGTCGAGCAGCGACGTCACCAGGTCGACGTACTCCAGCGCGGTTTCGTCCGTACGCACACGCACCCCGCGTCCAGCCTGGCCAGGGTAGCCACCTGGAGGCGCGTCTGTCAGGAGCACAAAAGACGTAGGCCGTGGCCCCTGCGAACCCAGGAGCGCCAGCCCACTGGTGAGGGAGGCAAGCTGCGCCTCGATCTGCGCGAGCTGTGCAACCGTGGCGGCGTTCGACGGCGTAGAGCCTGTGCCAACGTTGCTGGCAGGATTGCCTCGAAAGTCCACGCCGCTGTACATCACCACCGGCCCGCTAAACCCGTAGCGGTTGGAGAGGTGCTGGGTAATTTTATCCAGGGTGCGGTTGATGTCGTGGGACAAACTCATGGCGTCTTGGGTAGGAAATATACGCAGCGGATCTATCGAGGTGGGTGTAGGCATCTACCCCCCTAACAGCTCTTGGTACTGTTGGAGTGCAAGCGCAAGAAACTCCTCTAGCGCACGCAGCTTCCGTGCCCCTTCTTCTGCGCCGAAAACCTCTTCAAGAAACTGACTGACAGGTTTTTTGTTCTTTCGCATGTTGCATCCAGTGCGCCCATGACACGCAGGGACCATGTTCCATGGAACAGTGCCAGGACAGTCTTTCGACCAGAAAGGCACGACGTGTTCCATTGACAAGATCATCACAGCGCTTTCTTCTCTTCCGCAATACGCGCAAACATAGCCCCAATACTCTAGGCACCACTGCCAAAGCTCTTTACTCCAAAGATGCGGCAGTTGTTTTTTCCGCGTATTGCGTTTAAGAACACCAAGACGCCCTCTCTCACGAGCTTTAGCAACATCCCTGTAATAACGCCGATGATCAGAGGCGCGCACTGATTCGCGTACTCTTTCAGGGTATTTGCCTCTCCAGGCATTAAGACGTGCTCGCGCTTGTGCACGATGCTTCTTCTGATAAGAACGCGCCTCTGCACGCCTATCTTCTTTATTGTTCGCATAACTTCTTCGTGCAATAACCCTCGCGTGCTCAGGGTCTGATTTGCGCCGAGCGGCTGCGCGGATACGACCTTTCTTTCGCTCGTCTTTACTGCATAGACACTCACGACAATGCGAACGAAATGATTGTTTCGAGCCAGAACGCAGATAAAAATACTCTACCGTCGCAGGCCATTTGTTTTGGCACTTCGTGCATTTTTTAGTCGCTATGATAGACTGATCATCAGGCATGTCGTGCCTCCCACAAAGGCGCGTATGTTGAGGGTAAGCAGTAGTATTGACGTACTGCTGCTTACCCGTTCAGTATATCATAATGTCCTATAAAAATCCAGGCTTATTCCCCTAAAATCTCCTTCAAAATAAGCATCGCTAAGGTTTCAAAACACCGAGCTTTATCATGATCATGAAATTCAGAGTCCTGGCCGGCAAGCGCCGCCACAGTGAGGAACACCACCAGGTCTTCGAGGACTTCTTGCAGGGGAAACGTCCCGGCGACGACGTCAGGGGGTGTCACCCAGCGGTACGCGACAAGATTATTCTCGATGTCCCCAGCGATCGTCTGCGGTGGATCGTGTACCAGCGCAGAACCCAACGTATGCGGCACAGGAATCAGTCTCAGCGTCTCAGGCGGCTCCAGCGGCGTCGTGTAATACTGCGGGACACCAGACGCCTGGTCCCAATCCCGGCGCAGACGCGTCAGCGCGTCTTCCTGCACTGGCCGGAGACTGCGCCCGTCATAAACAACCTCAGCAAAATCGACCGTATCTGTGCTGAACGTGTATTCCGGTTCGCCAGCCACAACCTGCTGCCAGGTGACTTCGCCTAAGAGCTGTTGACGCCCGAGCTGCTGGATACTCTCGCGGAGCTGCGCTTCGACCTGCGCCTCTGGCCAGGCGTCCGCTGTTTCGTCCTGGAGATACGTTTGGACGCGATTGACCAGCGCGGCAATCGTGGTCATAGTACAACCTTTCCAAGAACCTGATATACTCCCCGTGATGCCGCAAGGTATCTACGCTGACAGGCCGGACAGGGACCTATGCCGCCAAGCTTGCTTCCTGTCCGGCTCCTAGCGCCCGAGCGGCAGTGCGCGTAACAATTCGAGTACGCACAAGAGCACCACAGCCGCCCAGAGGGGCGCATGCCCCGTCGCAGACGCCACCGTCAGAATGAGTGCCAGCACGCCTAAGAGCACAAACACAGTCAGCACAGGCACCTCCTTGCGTTTACCGCCCCTGGCATGGGACGGCTAAGCAGGTAGCCAGGTCCGCCCCGCCTGTGGCTGTCACGCCGCGCACACCACTAAATGGCCGTGATTCCCACCAGACACAACTCGCAATCTGGCGCTCATTGAGCGCCTCGACCAGGCGTCCGGTACAGCCCGTTAGCAGCAGCAAGCCCACCAGGAGCACTCTCACCGTCGCTTCCTCGCCACCGGCGTACAGACCATCTGAATCACCCCCGCGTCTTTCAGCTCGCCGGTGCACGTCAGCGGCCCGGTCCCTGGCGTGGGCGGCACCGGCGGATCAGGCGGCTCAGGCCCGCTGCCGTTCTGCACCTGCGCCGTAATGGGCGCGGACATCGTCGTATTGCCGGCCTCGTCTCTGGCCTCAGCTTTCACCGTCACGCTGCCGTTGGTGTACGTGGTCGTGTTCAGCACAAACTCGACGCTGACGCAGCACTGCTCCCCGCCTACGGGCTGGTCGTTGACGTAAAACTGCACCCCGACAATCTTGCGATCATCCCTGGCGTCAGCGCTCAGTTCGTACATGCCGCTCATGACGCCACTGGCCTGCGGCGTGAGGATACTCACCGTCGGCGGCGTGGTATCGGTCGCAGGCGGCTGTGGCGGCTCAGGCGGCACAATGCCCTGCCCCGCCTGCGTACTGCCGTGATCAGGCTGATTGTCCACGTAGTACGCCTGGGTCATGCCTGGCGCACTCAGCGCTGGCGCGCTATTCACCGCACCA
>Ga0105249_10001564_pt1 | contig 20092 bp, 16 predicted proteins | sample KBSS44metaG_FD_81522 | JGI IMG/M metagenome (GOLD analysis project Ga0105249, IMG submission 81522) | Switchgrass rhizosphere microbial communities from Kellogg Biological Station, Michigan, USA - KBS S4-4 metaG | ecosystem: Host-associated > Plants > Roots > Rhizosphere > Soil | place...
ACGTCTGCAAAGCCCTCGCCACCTCCACGCGGAACTCCGGCCCCGATTCCGGTACACCGCACCAGCATCTCGGCCACGCCAGCCTCAGCACCAGTAATACCCTCTGTCCTGATGGGCGATGCCCTGATAGCCGCCATCGATGCCGTGAAGCATGCCGAAGCCTACGCACGATCAAACGGCATCCCGGTCGAGTTCGGGCCTCAAGACGTCCGAGCCCTGGCCGCAACCCTCTACATTCAAGCCTCAAAAGACCCTCACCAGCAGCAGCAGTTTCACCACCACGAGAGGGCGGCATAAATGGGACAAGGGCGGCGAGAAAGAAATCACTCTCAGCCGCCCCTCTGTTTTCCTGCGCTTCGGTCTTCTAGTTCAGCGATGTCGTGAACGAGAGAATGTCGTACTCAGCGGTCAAACTCCCCTGTACTCCACAAATCCGCTTTCCCTGGTAGTAGGTCCCTGGGGAAAGTCCCGCCACTGTAACCGACACCCTTCCATTGATAATCGGAGCGCCGCTATCCGTTAGACTCGCCGCGGGTGGCCCGCTGTATGAGGTGTTCGGCCAGATCGTTATCGCGCAGGATTGACCATCGGGGACATAGGAAATCACCGCAGTGGTCGACCCGGCGGAAATCTGGCGGGCCGATCGGTCGCTAAACTTCGCGCGGCCCTGCTCCACGTCGACGCCGGCCGGTCCGGTGATCGCCTCGATCTCATCGATATCCGCCCCGATGACCCGCGCATCAGCGGATGGATAAGTGGCAGCCATGCCCGGTGCCAGGCGAAAGTTGCTGTTCCGGTAATTGAGGCCAGTTGGGGGCTGTGCATTGTCGCGCTCGATCCAGACCTGAAATAAGATCGAAGGATCAGGGACCAGACCGCCCGGCATCCTGTCGGACTCCTGCACGAGATATGTGCCGTTGGGATAGTTAGTCGGCACCGTTGTCGTATAGACGATTCCGGGCCGGTTCATCAGAATGTTGTTGCGCAGCGTGGTCGTGGAATCGATCAGACCTTGTTGCAGAGCCTGCACGAACCCCCCGCCAAAACTCGGCGCCCATCCATTCCCGATATCATCCTGCACTCCTATGTGGGTCGATGCGGCCACGTGAGTGTACGGGCAGTTCGGACCAGGGCAGGGCAGTAAAGTTCCCGATGCCGGATTCTCGCCGCCGAACCTGTATGGCACCACCACGTTGGATTCAAAAACGCCGCCCGAAAGATTGTTCGGGACAACAAACCTGCGCACGTCCACCGCAGTATTGTGACTGACGACCCATCCGCCGATCGTGGGCTGCTGGGTGCTCTTGTAACCGGCATTCGTTTGCGAATTCAGATATCCATCGTTCGAAAACCGGGTGTACTCGGAGCTACCGATGTCGTAAAACAGGTTGTTCACGATGCGGTTATTTACGCTCTTACCGAAGCCCTGCCATTCGTAAGTTGCGCCCCGAGCCCCAATGTTTATCCCGTAGGTTTCACCTGTGCCTCCGATCCCCGACGCAAGGCCTCGAAAGATATTATTGGTGGCGATGGAATCGCTGGTCGAAACGGCGGAATTGATCGGTTCGCCGTTGCCGCTGCCGTTTCCTCCAAGCGTCCAGTGAATCGCCTCGGATTGGCAACTTGTCCCGCCATCACAGTTACTCTGGTGCTGGAAGACGTTGCCGGAAATGTACCACTTATCGGCATACTTGCTCTCGATTTCAGTCTTCTGATAGACATGCCGGTTTTGCATATAGAAATCGGACTGAAAGCCTCCGAGGTCCATCATGGCCATACCAAGCCGGGACGAAGCGGCAGGAAAGAATGGCTGCGACACATAGGCGCAGACGACGCCGGATGGACACGTGACCGCACCGGTAAATGAGTAGTCCATGTGGATCTGGCCATTGAGCGCGTACAGGAACCCGCAGCCCCATTGACCGAGCCCTTGCCCTGAAAGGTATTGCGGACACCACGCGGCGCTTCCGCCTGTCACCGCGAACATGGAATCAGCCGGGGCCTTATCCCACACATGGCGACTGATCTTCGGATTCTCTGGTGTGTAATCCGGACTCGATTCGTCAGTCTCCCACCAGTAGCATTGCAATCCCAGATTTGGAGAAGATGCGTTAGCTGCGCAATCGGACCCGCCAGACTCGAGCACTTGCAAGCTGAAATGATTCGCGTCGATGAGATACGGCCAGAGGCCATGAAAATCCTTCAGGCGTTTCCGGATGAAATTTCGCTCGACCCGAATCCCTGTCGTGTTTTTCACGTTGGCGAACCAAGGATAGTTTCCGCCGGAAAAGATGCCCTCCGTGGCTGCGACCAGCTCATTGTCATGAATCCAAACGTTGCCGGTGGACACGATGCCAATATTGGTCGTGTCGGCGTACGTCGCGTAGGTTCCCTCTGCGATGCTCCAGCCCACCTCCATGTCCCGGCCTGTCAGGTAGAAGATCGAGAAAGGGAAGTCTTCCTGGTCATCATGGCCATGGCCCCAGCAGCGCAGAATGCGAATGTCGTGAGACTCACCGGCATCCGAGTTGATTGAATTCTGAATGTAGAAGACGTAGTAGACCTGGTTGTCCGTGGGGGGCGAAAACTCGATGCCATCGAAAGTGATGTCCCACACCGGCAAGTTGCGCGTGATGTAGAAGCCCAACGAGAAGCCGGAGCCATTATAGCCCTTGGCGGCTTGAGTGAAATTGACAGGCTGCCCTCCCAGTGTTGTGGATAGCTGCAACTGGCTAGGAGTCGGCGTGCCCACAATATACATCGTCTGCTGGTCCATCGCAGGGAGCGGCGGTACGACGATGTTGAAGTCCTGGCCTGTGGGGTCAAAGGGTACTCCCGAGATCGAGGTGTTCTGCCAATTCGGCCCCAGCAAAACGGGGCTTCCACCGGGGGAGAGCGACACCTGAAACTGGTCCGCATTCAGAGGCCAGGAATTCCCAATCGCGAAGTTCACGATGTAGTAGGGCTTGCCGGAAACAAGCGGAGGAGGAAGGGTGCGGCCGGTGAAGTAGACCGTCTTTCCATTCGATAGCCCCGTGTCCGTGCGGACGTTGATAAACCCTACGCGCGATGCGGCGCAGGTGAGCTTGTCTGATCCAGGAGCACCGCCGTACAGCGTATCGTATGGAGGCTGAAAAAGAGTTCCGCAGTAATAGGCACTGAAGCGCTCCGCGCCCACAACTACGGGATCTCCAATGCTGAACCCATGCGGGGATTGAGTTGTGATGATTGAGGAGGCCGAGGGGAGTAGGCCGAATGCGCGCGAATCGCCAATGGTCACCTGGTCGACCTTCGCTGTATACGCAGAGTTGCGCTTGATTCTCGTATTCCGCGGGTAGGTATCGATCAGCGATGACTTGATCGTCAGTCCGTGCGATCCGCCTGGTATTGTAAGTGGCCCCGCTGCAGTATAGCCAGAGGTCACCTGGATGGCGTCGCCAGGAGTGGCGGAATTGAACGCAGCCTGGATAGTGGTATAGCCACAGCCGGAAGCGCAAACTGTCCGAGTGGCAGCCGCGGCGGGAGGCGCAGTGGTGATTCCAAGATGGAATTGCCCAGTCGCATCCACTGTAACGGTGAGCGGCGGGTCGACCACGAGCGGCTTCCAGGTATAGGCCGCATCACCAGGAGCCCACCAATAGATGTATGGCTTCTTAGTGACGGGTGTTTGCGCGGTTGCGATCGATAGTAAAAGGGCAAGGGCGCCCCACCGAAGCGAAGCGCCCTTTTTGATTTGCCGGTTCATGCGAAGCTCCGAAAACTTACGCGGTCGGAGGCGGTGGCGGGGGCGGAGGAGGCGGAGGCTGAATCGGAACCGCGTTAGATGCTTTCGTGGCGATCCCCTGAAGAACCGGAACGAGGGATTGCAGAGCGGCAACCGCGGTGTCCGATGCCGTAGCTCCCGCGTCGGCCTTGGCTCCCAGTGCACTCATCTTGTCGAGGGTGGCCTGGCTGACGCCGGAATCCTTGAGTTCGGTCAGCAGCACATCAACTTCGTCGCTGATCGTACTGAGAACCGTTCCGTTTTGCGTGGTGATGTCCGCGATGACTTGCACATTGCCTGCCATCTTGGTGGTCGCGGTGTCCACCTTAGCCATTTGGTCTAAAAGCTCTTGTTCTGTTGCCATGATTTTTGTTGTATCTCCTTTGATTTGGGTTACGAGGGTTAGTAATTGATCCAGCCGCGAATCGTGCGGGACTGCATCGGGAAAGTGGTGGTAGTGGTGAACTTCAAATCTCACGCTTTCGAAAATGTCTCCACCTCCTTTAAAACGAAACTCTAAGTTCTTTTCTTGTCCAGGATGAAGATGATCTCCTCCACCTGTTGGGGCGTCAGAATAATTTGGAGGGCCATCGCGCGAAACACCTCGAACTCCACAAGGTCCAGACCCTCGAAGATGGGCCGCTTTGCTGACTCGGCTTCCGGATGCAATTCTTTGTATCTGCGGTCAACGAGCCCTTTCGCCGCCCCATACGCGCGGCCCCAGTTGGCGAGCTGCGACCGATTCCCCACGCTGAGCTTGTCGAAAATCCGGGAGAAGTAAACCTTGATGGAGTTGCAACTGAGCCCAAGATCCGCCGCAATCGCCTTGTTGCTCTTCCCGTCGATCACCCCTTGGATCAACGAGATTTCGCGGCGCGTCAGACGTCTGGAGGTAGTGGTTGTGGTGACGCCTTCCATGAGAGGAAAGCCTTTGCTTACGAGGAGGGGAAAACTACCACTTGCCGACTAAGGGAACGTCGCCGGAAAGACCGCCGAAGTTGTAGGTGTTCAGCTTCGTGCCGGTGAAGTCGGTATCCATGATCCACTGACCACTGCGATAGATGCCTGGGTAAGAGACTCCGGTGCCCAGCCAGTCGCCAGACAGGTAGACGTCGCCAGACAGGCCGCCAAACCAGAACGGCGCCGGAGTGCGGCATTCCGAGTAATAGTACGGCATCTGCATGTTGCAGCCGACATACCCCTGACCCGGTGAATGCTGCCACTGGTACGGGTTCATCGGCGCTCCGATGTCCATAATCCAGTACGCCGGCGGTCCAGCGCAGAGGCCGTTCGATCCCACATAGCAGCGCACGACACCCACCTGTGACACCGAAGTGCCTGCCCATTTACCCACTACGGGAACATCGCCAATGATGCCGCCGAAGGAGAATCCCGTATCGCCGCCATCGAACACCCCATTGCAGTTGGTGTCCAAGATCCAGTAGTAGCCATACCGGAAAACTCCAATACAACTCTGCCCGCCGCCCTGCCAGTCTCCGACCACAGGAATGTCGCCAGGGACGAAGCCGGTCGTGTTCGGTGTGCCGCTCGGCTGGACGCCACCAAACTGGTAGGTAAGGTCGCCGCCGGTCACCACTCCGTCCCAGATGCCGTTGCCGTTGGCATCCACATACCACGTGCCTGTGCTACTGCGATAGAAGCCGACGCGGGCATGCCCCGTACCGCTCCAGTCACCCGATACCGGAACATCGCCCGATTGAATACCACCGGGCGGGATGAAGCTCTGGATCCTGGTGTCGCCAGCCTGATACGCATTCGTGCCGGTCGGATCGGTCATAAAGTAAGAATTATTCGCGCGGAACACGCCAATGTGGTCCGGGATCTGTCCGGTATCTCCGGATTGCGCAGCGCTGTTCGGGAAAACCTGCCCGCGCGATGCAATGACCGCCTCGGCGCCAACTCCAGCGCCGGTGTAACCGCAACTGGGAATACTTCCAGGGAATTGTCCGATGCTCGATTCATCCGGCATGCGCGCGATACAGAACGACAGGTTGTTGAAGGCTGCCATACAGCAGCAGAAGTCGGTATTCGGATCGCACCTGTTAGCCGCCTGCTGTCCGGGTGTGACGTGAGTGCACGCTGTGTATTCGGTGTAAAGGTAGCCGGGCGAGTTCGGCGGCCCCTGCTTTGTTCCAACTCCCAGGAAATAAGAGATATTCGGCCCAAGTGTCTGATTGCAATACTTGGTCTGCTTGCGGTTGGCAAGCGCGTAACCGTAGGGAAGCTGGTGAACCTTGGTGACCAGGGTGGCCTGGTTGACTGACAGGATAACGCCTGTCGAGCCGCCTTGCAGGAGGTCGATTTGTCCGATTCTCCCTGCGTTCAGCGTGTTGATCCATTCCGCCCGGCAGGCCGTCCCGCCACCGTCGGCGTTGGCCAGTGGCCCGAATGGCTCGGGGATGCCGGCGATGATCGAAAGCTCAAAGCGATCAGGCCCCGCACCGCTGGTGTAAATCGGCCTGTATTTGGTGTAGATGTTCTCTCGCGGCTGCCAGAAATACTCGGCGGGTGGTGTTCCCGGCCGGGGGATCAGGGTCGAGAATTCGTCATGCACATAATCCTCGATGTAGACGCCCTGGCTTCCAATCGGCTGGTTACAGGTGGCAGCGTATCGCGCCCAGAAGCCTGTGGGGGTAGTTGAAAGAAGTGCTCCGGTGGGATTGACTAGATCTCCATCGGAATTAAGAGGGAACTGACACCCGGTATTCACTGTCCCATTGAAGCCCGGTGAACCGCTGCCGCAGTTAGCGTATACGCTCGATGCGAAGTAGCCGTCGACACCATCCATGGGAGACAGCAGTGCGGACGTACTGGCCAGCCGTGTTACCTTGCCGATCGCCGGGAACCGATCAGCCAGGCGGCGGTTGAGACGCAGGAAGTCCACCGGGTCCATATGGAACGATTTAACCAGCGCCTCGTATTCATTCTTGATCTCCTCGAAACTTTCACTGTCCGCGCCCTTGTCGGGTTTGAATTCCTCGATAAACTTTCCGTAATCCTTGGCGCCCGATGCTTCCCGAAAGAAGCGTTTGCGCAGCGAGGACTTCTCGCGGATGTTTTGCTCCCAGTCGGCGCCGCCGTAGAAGTCGCCATTATCGAACATCAGGAACGCGATGAATCCTTCCGTAGGATCCTTGTCGTAGGAGAACCCGGCATTACAACCTTCTTCGGTGTTGCTGGCCTTCTGCCAGAACGGGGCCATCGTCACCGTGGCACCCGTCGGCACATTGATGTCGGTGCTGATTCCATCGGCGTAGCAGGTGTATGGCTTTCCGGCGATGCGGTAAGACGAGCCGAGAGACACAATCGCGTGCTTCGACTCGTTCTTGATAGCAAACGCACTGGGCGGCAGCATCGAGGTATCAGGCAATTTCTCGAACTCGGGGTCTGAATACCGGATGATGTGAATGCCGGGGATGTTCGGGTCGATGATCCTGACCGCGGACTTGGGCTTTTCGGGTGGCGCAACAAGCGTTGCCACAATCTCAGAAAGCTTGTCCTGCTCCTTGCGCACATGCTGCTTGATGCGCGGGTCAGGCGCGAGAGGCCCGATGTGGGCGGGGTCTGGCTTGGTGCTCGGTGGCATATTCTGACTAAAGCACACGAGTGGGGCCAGAGCGAAGAACAGATTCAAGTACTTGTGTTTTACTGCCATGCGGGGTTTAACCTCTTTCGGTTGGAATTGTGGAGTTGTGAAGCCGGGGAAAGGAAGGGAAATGAAAGGGAACAGTTTTAGCGTTTACTGCCGATTGCCAGAAATTCGTGAATCAGGAAAGCAACGGAGCTGACAAGCGCGCTGAGCACGAGGCCGATCTTGGCGAGCACCGTCCAGCCCCCTTCCGCGCGATCCTCCCAGGTCTTAATTTTCTTTTCGTTATCCTCGGCCTTTTGCTCTACATGGCCGAGACGATCCAGGACGTCATCAATCGTGCCGGGGTTCATTTCAGACTTGTCAATCTTGGATTTGTTGACGTTTTCAAACCTTGCGTCGACCTGCTTACCGTACTGGTCGAAATCGATTTTGTTCTGCACCCGGTACTGGTCGAAGTCGATCTTGTTCTGAACCCGGTACTGGTCGAGTCCGCGCTCCAGCCGTTCCTCGATCGCTCCAACTTCGGCGCGCGACACCTTCTCCTTGTCGAGACTCCCGACCGTGGTCCGCAGCTCCGTGATCGCCTCGCCCATGTGACCGACATCAGCGCTGAGCTGGGCGACGGTTAGTGTGACCGTCCCGATCGCCTCCCGGTTCTTCTCGTGCGCATCACGGTTCTCTTTCTTGCCATCCTCAATTGCCGTCAATATTTTGTTGGTATTGGCGTCTGAAGTTGCCATTGGAAACGGTCCCCCCGGGGTGCTTCTGGCGAGTGCAGCCATAATGCTCCTATTGAATTGCGGACTACAGCGCGAACGATTTTGCGAGATCGAAAGGCATTTGGTGAACGATACCCGACCCGTTGGCGATCGTCAGTTTCCGTGCCCGAACATCAGCGGCCCATTTCGGATTTGCCGAATCTGCGACAGCATTGGCGATGCAGCGCATCTTTTCGGCTTCTCCCCATGACGGCAAGAACGTATCGAGGCAATGCTCGAGCTGCAACCGCGGCACGCCCCCATTCTGGACCTGACAATCGAACAGCAGCGCGATTGCCCGATCGGAACGAACCTCGAGTTGCCCGGCCTGAAACCTGGCCCGGTCGAAGTAACCTGCCGCTGATGCCTGCGCTACCTCCTGCCACTCCGGGGTCAAGCCGAGAGCATTGAAGGATTTCCCCCAGTCCGCGGTAAGCACATGATTCGATCCCTGAATGCTTCGCGCCCAGGCGAGTTGCACGTTCTTTGGCTGGCCGAGGAGGTATTGCAGGTCCGCGCTGTTAGCCTCAAAAAAACATCCCGCCATCACGATCGGATGCTGAGAGTACATCTGCTGCAACAGTGGCTGAAGCGTCCCCTGGCCCAGATTCCATTGCAGCGCACTGAAGCTCAAGCCCTGGCCATCGAAGTCTCCGGCAACAGAGGCGAAGCACGCCGGCGGAAGCTTACCGGTTTCAAAGGCGCCAGTCAAAGCGAGACACCGGAGCAGGAGTGGGTCTGAGGAGTTCATTTTTGCTTCTTCGTTGTGGCGGGCAACTTTCCGACCTCTGACATCAGTGAAGCGACTTGCGCCTGGTTGCGGCAATCGTGGGCCAGCTTCTTCGCTTCATCCGGAGAGAAACTTGGATTCCTTTCTAATCGGTCGGCAAGCTCTGACAGGAAAGCGGAAACGGAAGCGAAACTTGAATCGGACATGGTTGGCCCACCCCAGGACCAGGAAAGCTTACAAACTGTCCCGCATCCGGATCTCGGCAAGCTTCGCCCTCAGCAACTTCTCAATCTTGTCCTCTCCACGGTCTGACTCAACCTTCAGTGTTCCTGCTTGGTCAAGAGAATATTTTGCATGGGCATGGACAGAAATGAAGCCGATGTGCGCCTCCGCAACGATCACACCCGAGAAGCCGTCTGTCGGGCTCACCGTCGCCTGCCCGCTCTGCTTCACCTCGAGCAATAACTCTCCGAGCTGATTCGGCGTCACATTGTCTACCTGGATCATGGCTTGAGTTCTCCTGTTTGTGGCGGCGCTGCCTTTGTCTCGGTAATCGTCTGCTTCACGATGGCCGGCGGGTCGGTCTGCATCGTGGTGGTCTCGGTCGTGACCTTGATACTCGGTAGTGGACGCTGGCTGAGTTTCGCAAAGAATGCCACAGCACCGGGCAGGATAAAGGAGCAAGCCACAAGGGTAAGCAGCTTCCTGGGGTTCGCGATATTGAACTCAGTGGGAGCCGCAACCATAGCGCCCAGCGCGGTATTCAACGAACTGGCGCCAGCGCCAATAAAGGCATACACCAATGCGTAGAACCAATCTCCCCAATCAAACTTTCCCATCACCTTCCCTCATGGCCTGACAATCACCACACCGTTGTAATAGATCTGAGGATTCAAAGGAACAGGCGCACTCCATGTCGCCCAGCTATCGAATGAATCGCTATAGCTCATTGGGAATACCGTGTCCGCAGCGGCGTTCAAGGTCCCGAAATAGGCTCTCCAGTGAGCCCCTGAGATCTGGACGAGGCTGATCTCCTCGGCCTTCCCCCAACCGGCCCAGTCGCCGCTCTTGATCACCGTGTAGGGTCCGGTGAGGGCTGAGGCGGTCGCGTATTCGATGTATTTTGAGACTTCGTTTTTATACCAGCAGTAGTAGGTTCCCGAGAGCTTCACGATGAAGGGATCGAAACTCCCGGTGGCAATTCCGCTGAGGGCAGTTGTGCTACTCCAGGTGGTGAACCCGGCATTCGTCGGATGTGCCTCTTTGATGACGGCAGATGAGCCACTACCGGTAAAGAACAACAGATGCACTGAGGAGTCCGCAGGATCGACAAACCACGATGGCGCCCCAACGGGACTCCCGTCAAAGTCCAGGTCCATGACCCGAGTCCAGTTCAGCCCATCGGTAGAACTCGCTAAGCCGCCATGCGGAAAGCTGGGGGGCTCCTCGTGTGCCGTCCACCAGGTCGAGCCGATCTTTGCCACTGCGAAGTTTCCGCCGAGTCCCGAGTACCCGCTATAGCTCGAGGGAATCACTGTCCAGGTTGCACCATCGTTCGAGGCGAGCACCGCAAGCCCCGAAGCGAAGTTGCGAAACGCCGGGTAGTAGTAGGTGTAGGTGGTCAGATTCTGCCGGGCGGTCAATGCCGCGGAGATAGAATACGTGATGGCCGCGACCTCCGCGTCGCTCTTTGCGGAGTCGTAGATCTGAAGATACTGCCAATCCGCCGTGGTCATCGGATTATTGCCGTCCTGGCGAAATCCGATTTGCAGATTGGTGATCGTCGACGGCACGGAACCCGATAGATTTCCCTGGTTCGTTGAACTCAGGAGAGATCCGTCTTTGTAATATTTTGTCTTTGTGCCAGCCGTCGAATCATAAACCACAGCCCAGATCTGCTGATTCGTTTGCGGATTTGAAAAGCTGTTCGTTGCTGAACTCGATGCCCCGCTTGCAGTCGCCAATGACACGGCACCGGCATTGATATTCGAATCACTGAAGGTGTCCGAAGCGAATAACTCGAAGTCGAATGTCGATCCGTGCCCGAAAGAGAGAAAGGTCGAAACCGTCCCGCGCCATTGGGAGACAGCAAATACAATAGTGATCTTGCTTCCCGGCGTCGAGAACGGAGCCTGAAAGTATGGCTTATTCTGCACGGTAATGTTAGGGACGGCATCATGACCGTGGCCGCTTATATCGCTTAGATTGTTACCTGCATAGGTCACAAAGTCATAGCAGGCCACAAGGGATGGGCTCTGCGTCATAGCTCCTGGAGAAACTGAAACTGAGCCTGTAAACTGAGCCCACGCGCCCCACACCGACACAATAAAAAGGGGGTATAGCTTCTTCCCCATTAAAATACCTTGAAAAACTCCACACTATTCGACCCAAGACCACTGGCCACCGTTTGGACTCCACCGATTCCATTGAACAGGCATTCCACGTAATCGCCGCTTGCAAGATTAAGCAGGTGGGAAACCTGCACGGCGTTGAATCCCACTGCAGTCGTACCGTTGCCAGCATACGCAGTGGTTCCATTTACCCGAAGCTCCACAAACACGGCATTGTTGCTGGTCAGCGAACCCTGACAAGTCATAAACCATTTGCCGGCTGAGTTAGCAGTGAAGCGGCCGGTATTGACCGAGGTAGAATGCAGCACACCGCCCGACGTGTCCCAATCATTGGTATCCCAGCCGACTACTGCGTAAGTCCCGTTTCCTGTCGAGAGATTCACTGAGCTGTGAGCCCCGACCCCGGGCCCTGCTGTTCCAAGTGTCTGGGTGCCGGTGGGCAGAGTCAGGAATCCCGTTGCGGTTTGAATACCCGGAGTAGCCCCGTCTGTCACCATGGGGCTGAACGCCACGGCGTTGGTTCCATCGAAGCGGAACACCTGTTTTCCGCAGGTCGATGCCGCGGTGGGGATCGCTCCGGGATTAACCACATTCGTGGGCCATACGAAGGTTCTCGATCCCGTCCCGTCCTGACAGATCTTGAAGGCGATGTCCTGTCCGTTGGTCGCGTTCGTGGTGGTGAGGGTGGAGCTGGTCACGTTGCCTGTTAGGGTGATCTGGAAATTCTCCACTGAGGTGCGTGCCGTTACAGTGAAGGTCGGGGTGGTCGAGAACGAGACGGTTGTATAGTCGCTATACGCCGGCAGTCTTCCGGATGGGAGAGTCCCGCTGCCGATGTTTGAGGCATTCGTGGCATCCGTAGCGCAACTAGCCGAAGCGTCTGTCAAGGATGCACAGTTCCGCGTTTGCGTGGTCCCATCACCTCGTACGTAGGTAGTAGAAGCGCCAGTAGCCAAAGTCGCAAAGGCCGTGAGGCCGGAGATCTTGGAATTGGCGAGGGCGGTAATCCATGCCGGATTAGAGTACGTGGCGCTATCAACAATCACATGTGACCCGTCAGACAGAGCCGCGATATTGAGCGGTTGCGTAGACGCATCACCCCGAACATAGGTCGAACTGGCCCCAGTGGCCAAAGTGGCGAAGGCGGTGAGACCGGATATCTTGGAGTTGGCGAGGGCGGTGATCCATCCTGGATTCGAATAGGTGGAGCTGGTGTCCGCGGCATTGGTGACCTGGGCCGCCGTGTAATCGCCCGTAGTTGCCGCAACCGTACCAGTCCTGCCGAAGACGGAATTAACACTGCCGCCGCCACCGCCTCCCCCAGCAGGAGGCGAGTACTGCGCTAGTGCACCAGATGCGACCAGAAGCGCCACCACACAAATTCGTAGGTTCATTTGATTTACTTTCCTTCCCTTTAAGTCATGACGAACATCTGAGGCTGATTTGTGGACACCGATGCGCCACCGGTCCAGATCAGGAAATCGGGACTCCCGATATTCCCCGGGCTCTTCTGGTTGTTGTATTCGGTGAGTATCCAGTCAGCGGAGCGCGCTATGCCCTTTGAAACTCTCGCCTCGTCCACATTTCCATCGAGAGAAGATGCAATGGACGATCCGAAGGACTGATCGATGTTCGAGGTCTGAGTATTGGGCGAGCCGCTTACTTCTACCCCGTTGCGGTACACATGCTGCTGCGTCCCGTCGTAAGAGCACACCACGTGATTAATTACGAATTCGACGCCGGGGGTCACGAGTTCATTACCGAACAGCCCGCCTCTGACTCCCCCGCTTGTCCCGTTGATCGTCATGGCATGGTTTGTTCCGGTGCCTGCTCCGATCGCGAAGGCGTACTTGGTTCCACCGGCATTCGTGCAATCAAACCAGCAGGACATTGTGAACACGTCCGCGCCGCTCGGGAAATTTGAGGGACTGAGGATCTGCAACCCGCCGCTTGAATTTGCGAACAGGCAGCCGTCGATCTGCTGCGCGCCCAGGAAGTTGCTACCCGGGCTCGGATTATGCGCATTGTTCCCGTTTGAGGTCGAGTCGTTGAGGCTGAGCGTTCCCGCCGGGCTGCCGAAGTGCAGCACCATCTTGAAAAACGAGTCCCAGACGTTGGCAGGAGCAAAGCTGCCGGTGTTCTGCTGGGTCGTAATAGCTGAGTTTCCCCACGCTACAACAAAGGTGGTATTCGCTCCGGTCGATGAGCCGTTGACTGTTGGGAGCCCGGCCCAGATCCAGATCACGCCATTGACGGCATCCCAGAACTCTACCTCCCACGGCACATAGTTCGAGAGGGTTCCATCATCTGCGTAAACTACGATGTCGTAACCGTGGGTCGTATCGGTGACATCTCCACCGTGAGCTGTTGACTTGAGGCTTGTGTGCGTGGCCGCAATCAGCACCGGGAAATTTGACAGGCTTCCGCTGCCGCATTTGGTGCGGTCGATCGCTACCGTGTAGATCTGAGTCCAGGCCATGAATTACCGGGTAGCCGCCAGAGTGAAGCTCACGTCGGATAAAGTGGCGTCCTGCGAGCCTGGCGCGAGAATCGTTAGCCGGTCGCCTGCAGTAAGCGAGACCGTGGAACCTCCTGACGTTGCGAAAGTGAAGACCCCACTCGTACTGATGGCCACCGTGCCCACCGTGGAGCCGTTTTTCTTTACCGTGTAGGTCGCCGTGGAGCTGGGATTCGCGCCTACCGTTCCCTCAGAGCCGCTCCAGTTGGACGCAAAACTGAGGGACAAGCGGGAGGTATAGAGGAACACCAGCGCACCGGCCCCCGGCTTCCCCACAAATGAGCAGATCAGGTCATAAGGCTGAGCCCCAATTCCTGGGAGAACTTCCCACCCGGTGGTAGCCAGAAACTTACCTGCCGCCGTATCTCCTGACGCAGGAGCCGGGACTGTCCCACTTAGTCCTGCTGCGGGAGGCGAAACCGCGTCTGGCGTGAAATCGTTGATGCCGAGGTCGAGATCGACTGAAAGAGCGCCGCCTCCAGTAAGGGGCAGTTCAGTGTCGACGCGCCTGGTCGGAGGAGTCGTATCGACCCAACCTCCACCAGCCCCGAGCACCCTTTGCGCCGCGGCATCTCCTGGAGCTGGAGCCGGAACGGTCCCCCTGGCGCCGCCGGTCGGAGGAGAGCCGGAATCTCCAACGAAGTCGGTGATCCCGAGATCGAGATCCGCAGTGAGATCGCCGCCCCCTGTGAGCGGTGCTTCTGTATCGACTCTCCGCGTCTCAGGGACACTACCCGCCCCGGGAGGAACATCGATCCATCCTCCATCAGCTCCGAGCACCTTCCCTGCATCACCCGGCCCTGGTGCAGGAACTGCTCCTGGTAATCCACCAGTCGGAGGCGAAGAAGGCGGAGAGCCGTAAGCCCCCACGAACACCGCAATACTATGCTCTCGATCAATCGACAGATCGCCGCCGCCTTCGAGAGGGTACAGAGTGTCGATCCGCCGCGTGTTCGGGATCGGAGGCGAGCCGACAGATCCAGGAACTTCCCACGTCCCCCCGGCGTACAGAAACATCCCCGCTGCTGCCGAACCGGCCGGAGGCGCCGGCACTCCACCGCCGAGCCCACCATTCGGCGGAGACTCTGGAGGCGACAGAAGAGATGTACCTCCGGCATCTCCGATGAAATCTGTCAGGTAAGCCGAAAACTTCACTGCTCCGTAAACGGCAAGCCCATCTCCCGGAAAACTCTGACCCGTCGAGATGGCAGGGATGGTGAAAGACGAAGGCCCCAGCACCTCCACGGCCCACGTACCGCTCGATCCCTGGTCCGATCCCGCCTGAACAAAGACCAGATCGCCATTGTGCAGGTTATGCGGCAACTCCGTAACGAAGGTGACCGAAGTCCCGCTGTTTGCGGTGCTGATGATCCGCCCTCCGATATCGGAGGTGCCCTTCTGCCATTTGACGTTCTGCTGCCGGTTGGGCGCGGCGGGTTCGTCATCCCGAAAGTCTACAAGGCGGGCCATTATAAGTTACAGGTGTCCGTTGACGGCGAGGGCATCAGCGGGAGAGATCCTCGATGCGGTCTGGTGAGGAAGTAGAGTATAAAACGGCGGGTCATGGGGCAGTTCCGTGTTGATACAGTCCACCCAGTTCGACGGGACTCCCGCACAGTTCACCGTCCGCATCTGCACCCTCACATAGGAGGAGGAGTCCAATTCGAAGTCGAATTTGTATTCCACGACATACGGATTGATATCGGGGATCAGCACCCACACCGCATCCGCTTCAGGTGGAGGCACAAAATAAGTCGGAGGCGACGTTGGAGGAACCGCGTAAAACGCCTGGGCAAGATCCGCGGTGCGGGTATATCTCGCCTGCACCATGCCGCCCTGCTGCATCCAGCCATCGGTAGGCTTCGGCCATTTCAGCGCAATGGCTGCCCGGCTGACTCCATCCGCTCCGATAATCGAATTCTTCGGACCAGAGGCCATACCCAAAGTCGTGAAGACGAAATCGGGATTCGGCGCCGTCGACGGCATCACCGACTGCTGATACCCCATGGGCGAGAGCTGCTGACTGAATCCGTCCCATGCATAGACACTCGGGTCTGACTCGTTTACATCGACTTCGGTGGACAGGTCGATTACCTTCACGCCGTTATCTTCCCTCTCATTGATCAGGAAACGATGCTTGACGACTTCGAGCAGCTTATCCGTCCATCCGAGGAAAGAGAAAGTGACGCTCATGATGTCGAGCACCGTTAACTGGTAGCCCCACATGTTGAAGCGGAAGGTGCCGGTCCCCTGCTGCCGGGATCGTCTCAATTCGATACAGGCGATTCTCTGAGCCGCCGCATAGCTGATGGTGAAGGGGAGCTGGATGTCTTTCCAGATCCTGATCCCGCCGTCCTGCTCGAGATAAATATCGTTTTCATAGAGCGCGGATGAGCCAATGAAGCCGTGCCGGCCGTCTTCGCAGTATGGAGGGAAATCCGCCGGCTGCCAGTTGTTTACCGGGCTGACGAATTTTCCCTTGACCCCATTGAAAAGATCCCGCGCCTTCCGTTTCGGCACCCAGGTGAATGGCCCCGCAAGCACCGGCAACGGCGTCGGAATGGTGAAAGTGTCCCCGGGATAATAGGTGATCGTCCAGTGCGAAGGAACCCGTTCATCGCTGCCACCGAGGCCGCCGGCAAGGTTTGCTAAATCGCCATCTGCATCGGTGTACGCGGCGAGGCCTTGGGCCTGCACCAGGCCTCCGATGTAGGTCACCCGCACGGTATCCCCTCCACTGCACGGGACATACTGCGGCTGATCGAAGCCGATGGCGTTCTCGATCGGCAACCCGCCATTGACACTTACCTGGAATGGAGCATGTTCATTGAACGGGTAGTTCCAGTTGATCGTATTCGCCGTTACCGTGGGGAAGAAATCCACCCCATTGACGGTTACCTGGACGTTGTATTGGCCGTCCCCGAGACCCACTTTCCCATTGATTCCGAGCTGTAAATAGTTGGTCCCGGGAGGCGCCTTGAAAGTGGTGGCCGTCTTGCCGATGAACATCGTCGAGATCACCTGCGTCTCAGGGATGACACCGGTCGTAAACGCCCCCATTAATGCGCCGCGGCCGCGCAACGTGGGCACATTGGTGATCCCTCCGCCGTACCATGCCGCCGGCCAAATAATGAACTGCCCATTCGCATACGTGATTCTGCCGGCCATCGAGGTCAGAAGGTTGGCCAGGATCTCTCCGCGCCTCACCGATAGCGGGAAATGGCCATTACAGGCATAGCGCGGCTCTGAATCGAAGCTCGGGCTGAAGAGGGTTTCAATCGTGATCGCAAGGGAAATTCTTTCATCGCAGATATTCGCCGCGTTGATCAGTTCCGGGATCGGGATCTCTGTCCCGTAGGCCGCCCCGAAGCCCCATTGCGGAACGCCTGTAATGGGCGGGCTTGCGAAAGGATCGACATACCCTTGATTCAGATAATCCGCAACGATGAGCGCGGCATTCTCGGTGTAGCCGTAGGTCGGAGGAGAGTTCCGTGGATCATAGATATCGTCCTTCCCGTACATCAGGAAGGAGATTTCCGGGATGCCGTTTGAGAAATAGAACTGATCGTACGTGAGGCGCAAGAAGACTGCGGATTTTCCCTGCAATGAACAGACGCTGGTCCAGTTGGCGACATCCGGATGAATCAGGGTCGATGGGTCTCCATCCTTAGGAGTGCCCTGCAGCATCCCCCAGAAGGTCTCGCCCAGCGTCTGTTTCCCGGTGAGTGTCTCCATGTAGATCTTGCGGCCGTAGTCGGGCCACTGGGTCTTGACGACTCCCCCGCCGATGACATAGCCCGAGAGATCCGCACCGGGACTCGTGTACTGAAACACAATCGTGCCGGAGGTCGGAGGGCTTCCGGAGCTGAAGACCTGGCTGACGATGTTTGAGACCTGCCAGAGGCCGTTCACATCCTGCAGATCCTCAACGACGATGTTTCGTACTCCTGAGACTTCCACCCAGTCTCCTACCTGGAGCAGGGGTACATTGGCCCCGAGGGCTATGGTTACGGTGTTATTGAAGCGCGAAATCGTTCCAATGGGGATGGTTTGCTGGACTGGAGTGAAAGAGCTTCCGCCGTTGATGAACGGGAAAGTGGAGGGCTGAACACCGGAGGGGGTCGCCGTCGTATCGAGCTGGATGCGCTTTCCTTCGAAGCGCAGGCCATTAATGCCCTTCATGGAAGTGCCACCGACCACGAAGATCATGTCGAGGTACTTGTTGCCTGAACCCCAGGCATTCATGTAGACGAGTGTTCCGCCGTGGCAGACTCGCCCGTAGTTGATCTCCCAGGGAGCAATTGGGTTTCTGGAGGCGCTGACACTGCCGGCGAGAGGGCCTTTCTGTAGGAGGGTACCGAGAGCGCCGATGAGCGTTCCGGCCCCGGCCCCGATCAGCATGGCACCGAAGCCGCCACCGACACCCGTAGCGAGCAGCGCCGCACCTGCTGCGATCTCAAGACCGCCAACAATTACCCCGGTAAACTTCGACATTTAGGAGAGAGAAGGAAGAGAAGGGGAAATCAGATGGACCAGGAAGTAACCGCGCGATCGCGGGGAATCCGCGCCATCCCGGCATCCGTTAAAACTGTGATCATGCCGCTCATGTCGAGCAGCCCCACTGAATGACGCCGCGTATTACCGCGCCAGATCAGCATCAGGTCTCCGCGCTGCGCCAGATTAGGATTCCGCTCAATGCATCCGTATCGCTGCATGACGTCAGTCACGATCGCGCGCACCTGCGATTGCTTGGTGACCTTGCAAATGATCCCGATCGCCTGATTCCATGAGGTGTAGCGGCCCGCATAGGATTCGATTTCGATATCACACATCACCTCGATCGCTTGCGCGGCCATCTGGCAGCAGTCCCAGGTGCCATGCTGAAATTTCCTGGATTGATTCGCCCGGAGAAACCGCTCGAGCCGCTCGGGCCAGTCCGGTACCCGTTGAAGTTTTATACCCTCTGCCGTCATTACTTCTGCCCCGGGGTTCGACCCCAGTAGATCTGCTGGTCCTGCATCCCGTAGACAAAGCTCAAGCCAGCATCCCCCGGCCAGTCGCGTTGCTGGTCTTCCGTGGTGTATCGGCGGTCCACAGCTACGTTCATTGCAGTGAGCCGATTCTCACAGCTAAGCGAGATCACGGCTGTTTCATTGCTTGCGTTGATCGTCGGCTGATCCATTTTTCCCGCCCATGCCATCAGCGGATCAGCGATGATTCCCCTCGGAGAGCCAGGGTAGAACAGCACGAAGTAAATGATCACCGGAAGCCCTTGCCGCACCTGGCCGAGCGCCTCTGCGAGAAGATCCGGATCAAACCCCGAAAGACTCAGTGTGACCCCGCGGGCCTCGACATCCGTGCCTTCCTCGATGGATGACACGCTAAGCAGAGTTCCGATCCCCTGCCATGTCTGTTCTTGCCAGACGATCGGGCCGTATCCAGACCACAATCGAACCTCTCCATCGAGGAACTTTCCGTAAACCAGCATCGCGGGCCATAGCTCTCCCGCCTGGAGAGCCGCCTCCATATCCGAAGTGAGCCCTGGACGCATTTAAACTAGATCGCCTCCCGGATATCGAGCACCAGGTGATAGTTGCGCTCATCGTCGAGCTGGATGTCGACGGAGTTCTGCTTCAGGCGCCAGAGCCCCTTGGTATTACTCGTGATGATCGATTCAACGATAGGCGGGCTACCGGTGTTGAGAGTCTCACGGATGGGCGGCCAGATCGGGATTATGGCTTCCCCAGAGGAATCTGAATCGACATCGCGCTTTACCGTGTGCAGGCGGTACCCGAGCTGAATGTAATCGCCCCTACGAAGTATGTTGCTCGTGTTCGCGGTCCAGCCGAAAGATGTCAGATCCGAGCCTACGACATCCGCCCCAAGCACGCGAGGCAATCCCGACACCATACCTCGGGGAGTTGCCCTTCGCGGATCGCCAAACTGGAACACGGAGCTGGTGCCTTCAAGCGCAACAATGAACCCCTGCCAGTCGGGATAATCCTCCTCCGCAATGGGTCCGAAGGAGAGGGACCACTCCCAAAATCCACCCTGCCAGTTGTATGTCTGCTGCCGGCCGTTGAAATCGCTGTCGGTGATTCCCACGATGGGATTGGGACGATACTGGATCGTCGCCGGCGCCGCCGGGATCGACGGCATTACTTCGAGGTTCCAGCCAAAGACGGTGGACATATTCTAGTGAGGAACCCTTTGTGAGCGTTCTTGTGCTACCTGGTTGGCTAGAGACACAGAGGCAGTTCTGTTTGCAGCGAGCATCTGCTTGATGCGCCCCGCCGCTCCGATATCCGAGTTCGGCGCGTTCACCGTGATGTTGTAGTGGGTGTCGCCTCGTCCTCCGA
>Ga0105249_10001568_pt1 | contig 20063 bp, 46 predicted proteins | sample KBSS44metaG_FD_81522 | JGI IMG/M metagenome (GOLD analysis project Ga0105249, IMG submission 81522) | Switchgrass rhizosphere microbial communities from Kellogg Biological Station, Michigan, USA - KBS S4-4 metaG | ecosystem: Host-associated > Plants > Roots > Rhizosphere > Soil | place...
CAAGGCGGTCTACCCCGAGGCGTTCCTGCAGGAGGCCGCCTACAGCGTCGCGCTCGAGGAGATGGGCTACCGCGAACCGACCGAGGCGATCGTGCTGCGGTTGCCGAAGGTGGCCAGCGACCCGGGCTTCGAGGCCGTGCCCGTGCCGGCGCGCGCCGAGCTGTTCCCAGTGTTCCTCGCGGCGAAGGCGCTCTGGACCTGGCAGTACGCGAACGAGGCCAAGTGGCGCGCCCGCCGGCGGGTCGCCTGATGGACCTCGGCGACGCCGTCGTCACCCTGTGGCTGTTTGTCGTCGCGCTGGCGATCGGCGGATGGATCGAGGAACGGACGCGCCGGTGATGCCCTATGTCTTCGCGCCCTACATCGCGCCGCCGATCGCGCCGCCGCGGTGCGCGTTCTGCCTGGTCGCCCTGCAGTGTCTCGATCGCACGCACTGGCGGTGTGTCGACTGCGGGCGCGACTGGATCGCGCGGACGTAGACTATGCAAAATTGCATGGCGGCCCACACACCCGGCCCGTGGGAATGGGACGGCAAATTCACGGTCGGGATTCCGCACGCGCGAGGCTTGTGTTACTTCCGCGTCGAACCTGAGGACGCGCGCCTCATCGCCGCCGCGCCGGCCCTGCTCGACGAACTGCGCATCGCCCGGAACGTCATCTCGACGGCCTGCGGGGAGCGGGCGCCGTTCGCGAAGGTCGCTCTGGCGCGGATCGACGCCGCGATCGACAAAGCGACTGGCCGTGTCTCAGACGTCTGAGACAGACGTGGCGCCTCCATCTATCGCCAGCTTCCGCCTCGCAGGGCTGAGGGTGCGGGTTACTTCGTCGGGGTCTTCGGCGTCCGCCCGCGCGTCCCGCCGGTGACGAACGTGAACGGCTCGAGCGTGATGTTGGTGATCCGCTCGGTCGGGATCCAGGCGGTCTCGCCCTGCGCATCGACGCACTTGGTCACGGGCGAGAAGCCGACCATGTTCCCCTCGCCGTCGAGGCGGACCAGGTGGCCGTCGACCTCGCCGTAGCGGGGCATCTGGTACAACTCGATCACGGTGAGCGAGCCGATCGGCAGCGGGCCGGTCGTGTCGGGGTTGGCTTTGAGCTCGGCGCGGAGTTTCTTCGCGAGGGCGAGCAGCATAACTGGGGGACCTCCTGACCGCGGACGGGCGGTACGGTTCAGGAGTCTACACCCGCGAAACCTTACCGGCTGGCCTTACCATGTTGAAAAGAATCAACGTTTTCTGGAGTTCGACGCAGCCTCCGAAGCTGTAGGCCAGAGGTTCGAATCCTCTCGGGCGCACCATTTTCCCTCTGTAAACATCGGCCTCATTCGCGTCGCGTCCGGACACGGCGGGACCGTTTGGGGGGCGAAACCTTACCACCCACCTTACCGGGGCGGCGGGCCGTCGGCAGCGGCCGCGCGGCCCGACGAGCGACTCGGGAGAGCTTCCCGACCGAGTCCACCTGGTGCGCCTGGACGGCGGCCATCGCATACCGCTGGCTCTGCTCGATCGTCGCGTGGCCGAGCAGATCCTTGACGAGCACGAGATCCTTCGACGATCGAAACACTTCCGTCCCGAACGTGTGGCGGGTGAGCTCGACCAGGCCCAACGTCTCGGGGATCGGCGGCAGCCGGCGCCGCGCGCGGACCTTGTTCGCGGCGCGGATCGCGCGCTTGATCGACCGCCCCAGCGACGTCGGGGAGAACGGCCGATTGGCGCCCATCGCGAAAAACCGTTTGAGGACCGGCACGGCCGCCGGCATCAGCTGCCGCGGCTTCACCTTGCGCCGGGCGCGCGCGCGCCGCGATCGCCGCCCCTTCGATCGTTTCGGCGGCGTCACGGTCAGAAGCTCCCAATTGACGTGCGCGGGTTGCAGCTGGCCCAGTTGTTTCGGGGGACAGCCAGTGACGAGCATCGTTTCGAAGCGGATGCGACTGAGCGAGCCGGCTTCGCGCGCTTCGTCTTTCTTCGAGCGCGTGACGTCCGGCATGTACGACAGGATTTCGTACGCGAGCGCGAACGTGTGGCCCTTCGGCAGCTCCTCGGGCGGCTCCGCCTCGTCGACCTCGCGCACCGGGTTCCGCGCATGCAGCCCGTCGAGCACCGTGAAGAGGTTCTCGAGCGCGCGGAGCCGATGATTGACAGCCGACGCGGAGAGGGGCAGGGCGCGGGTTTCCCAGCGCGCCTTCTCCCCCTTGGGTTTCACGAGCACCTGCCGCGGCCCGACGGTCAACCACAGGTCGCGCTGCGCGCGGATTTCGTGCGGCTGGATGTCCGTGCGCGGCCGCTCGCCGAAGATCACCGCCCACTCCCGAATGTGCTTGCGCCGATCCTTGATCCCGACCATCGCCTGCACGGCGTCGAGGTAGATCTCCGCGTCCGCGAGAAAGCCCTCACCGACCGGGATCGGATCGTCGCCCTTCTTGCGGCGCGCCTCGACGCGGCGATCCTCCTGCCAGGCCTGCATCTCCTTGATCGTCGGCTCATAGGTGTCGGTCCGACGAAACCGCTTCGATCGCACGCGGCCGTCGGGATAGCCGGGCCAGGGCACCCACTGAAAGACCCGAAACCCGGTCGCCGTCGCGACGATACCGGTCGGCAGTGCGCGCGCCATTAGTCCAGGTCCGCGAGAAAATCAGCGACGAGGTTTTCGACCGCGCGGACCGCCGCCGGCCGCGCGGACACGAGTCGCTGCAGCATGTCGCCGAGCCTTCCGCGTGTCCGCCGCTTCGATTTCTGCCGTGGCTTTTTTGAAGGCCGCGAGGGTCTGCGCGCGCGGGCGCGGCGCGCGGGGAACGGGATTAGCTTGGTCAACCGGCGGATCTAACGAAGCAAGGTCGCGGCCGTCGTCTTTGTTCGTCGATTCGACCGCCGCGGCCGTCGCCGTGTGCGACCCTGAGACATGGGTGTGCTGAATCGCGTCAACGTCGGGCCCGTCGCCGCGCGCCCGTTTGGCCTGAATCACGAATCCGACGGTCGATCGAACGACCGCTTTCTCGTCGCCCGTGAACGTCGGCCAGTGTCTCAGGAGCCGCAGCACCAAGGGTTCACTCACCACTTTCTCAGGTCCGTACAGCGACTCAATTAAGTCCGCGATGTCCCCTTTGCCGGCGGCGCGGAGCACGGCCGACGCCGGTTCGCCGGACACCTGTGCCAGACGTAGACAGTTCTCCACATTGAAGGGGAAGTCGCCCGTGTTGATCGCGCGACTGAGTCGCGACGAGTCCATCTGCAGTGCGTCCGCGAGCGCTTTTTTCGATTCGAATCTTCGCGCGACCCGAGAGAGCAGCTCCTTGAAAGCATCCACTGACCCGACGATAGCCACGGGTCCGGCCGTGCTGCAAAACATCAGGACAGGGTAGGGAAGCAGTTCCGGTCATTCTTGACAGTACAGCCACGTACCTGTATCGTGCAGCGCATGGGAGTAAAGCCCGCGAACGTTGACAGCGAGTCCGAGGACCTCCTCGACCAGTTGAACCAAGTCCGACTGACGCGTGACTGGTCGTACCGGCAACTGTCGGACGACATCGAGAAGGTCACCGGGTACGTGGTCTCCGCGCAGACGCTGCAGCCGCTGCTGTCGGCGCCGAGAGCCGAGCGGGCCAAGCCGTTCGATCGGACGTTGCACAAGATCCGTCGGTACCTCGACGCCCTCCGCCCCCCGAAGCGGCGCGCCTCATGAGCCCTGGCCCGCGGCGCCTGACACACCTGATGGCCGGCCTCGTCCCACAGCGCGACTGGCTGACGATGGCGCAGCTCGCCGAGCACGGGAAGTTCATGACGAAAGACGGGCAGCACTTCAGCCCGGAAGCCGCCCGGAAGTTCGTCACCCGCCACAAAGATTTGCCCCGCGGCCACCGCGGCCGCCAGCTCCTCGTCGATCGCGTCGTGTTCGATCGCTACGTGATGCAGGCGCGACAGGTTGCCTCATGACCCCCATCGTGCGCGACCCGCAGACCTCAAGCCCACGAGAAGTACTTGCGCCGGTGTGTACGACGCGCCTCCGCGACGTCGCCGGCGACTCCCTGCGCACGGTCAGCGGGAACGCGCGCGCGGCGGCGATCGACATGGACATCCACGAGGGCCATCTCTCGCGATCGCTGAAGGACGGGACGATTCGGCTCGAGCAGCTCGAATGCCTCGGGCCGAAGTTCGCGGCCAAGTTCGGCGCGGACCTGGTGGAACGCTTCGGGCCGGTGCTCGACAAGAAAGCGCGAGCGCGGCGGCTGATTCGGGATTTGCGGCGCGGACTCGACGAGCTCGACGAACTCGCGGAGGCCGTTGCATGAGGTGAGGAACGACCCGCCGCGACGCTGCGAACGTCGCGACGGGGCAGAGCGTAGACCCGCAATCGGCTGCAAAGGAGCCGACGCCATGTCCGTTTTCAATGTAGCAAAAAGTCCAGCTGAGTTCAGTGCGGTCCCTAACAGAGCGGACGAGGCGGGCCTGGTCGGCATCCACGACGCCGCCCGCGCGCTTCATCTCTCCGTGTCCGGCGTCCGGTATCTGGTCAAGGAAGGGCAGCTCGCCTGCGAGCGGATCTCGCGGCGCCGCGTGTTTCAGCCGGACGACGTCGTCGAACTCGCGCACCAACGCGCGCACGCGACGCTCGTGCCGCCGCCCGCCCCGTCGACGCCGAAAAAACGCGGCGCTCCCCGTCAGCTCAGGTTGCGCTTGTTTCGTACGGAAGGGCGAAAGGTCACTGTAGATCGGTGCAGCGAAACGTCGGGCGATCACTGAGGAAAATCGCGGGCGTCCGTCCTGATAAGAAATCTTATGTTAACCGCCGAATGCGCTGATTTTTCAGGACGTTACGGGCTATCGTGACCGCTTTGGAAATTACGGTTAACCCCGTTTTCGGGAGGGCTGCCGATGACTGAAGACGATCTCGTCGCGGATCTCGCCCGACTCTTGCGCGATGGGTTGGTGTATCTCGACGGCGTGGACGACGTGCCCCGCTTCGCGGTGACGGCGAAGGGCCGGGAACTCTCGACGGCCGAGCGGCTGTTCACGAAACCGCATTTTCAAAATGCAGATTCCGAGGCGACCGCGTGACGGTTCCCACCGCCCGCACGATTGCGCGCTGGACGCTCCGGGCCAGCCTGGGGTGGAACGCCGCCCTGATCGTCGTCAACGTGGTCGGCCGGCGTTACGAGAGCGCGGGGTTCATCCTGATCGTCGTCGCCTTCCTCGCGACCTGGCTGTGGGCCTCCCCCAAGATCGACGCGCACCTCGACGCGCGGCTCGGCGAGGCGATCGCGCAGCGGACGATGGCGGAGATCGCGCTCACCGAACTGCAACGATCGCAGCGGGCGGGCGAGTTGCGGGTCGACTTGAGTGTGGAAGGCCACCGGGAAGGACGGGCGCACTGATGACCGCCGACCTCGACCTGGACGCGATCGCGAAGCGCATCGACCTGGCCCGGGAGGTCTACGGGGCCGACTTCACCCTCGGCACCGTGGAGTTTGCCAGCGGCGAGCTGACCCCGCGGGCGACGGTGGACATCCTGCGGGATCTGGACCGGGTGGCGCTCTTTCGGGAAGTGCGTCGGCTGCGCCTCGCGCTGCAGGACGCGGCCGTGACGCGGCAGTTGGTGCGGGAGGCCTACGAGGCCTTGACGAATCCCGAGGGGCACGTGGACCTGCGCGACTGGCTGAAGACCGCGGCGCCGTTTGTGAAGCCGTCCACCGTTGAGCCATGAATGTCGGCCTGGATCTACGTCCCCGCGCTCGTCGTCCTGATGGGCGTGCCGTGCCTGGGGCTCTGGTGGTGGCTCGTGCGCGACCCGAACGATCGCGGCGCGTCGGTCTCCAGTACCTGGCTCGACGAACACATTCGCGGCCGCCGCGACTGAGAAGGGAGCGATCGATGGCGCTCATCGACGACGAACCGGACGAAGGCGAGCCCGACGACGACGGCGATCCGGACGACGACGAGCTCGAGGATCCGGACGACGACGATGAGGACGACGAGGAAGAGCAAGCCTTCGCGTAGACGAGCGACCGTCGGCGGATCCAGGACGGGGTCGAACCTGAGTCCGCCGACTCACCGGTGAGCACTACATCGCGTCGGATCGATCCAGCCTCCCAGCACGGATCGGGTCTGACACACACGGCCCGACGATCGGCTGCAGCCTGGAAACTTCAGGCCGACCGGGGGCGAGAGGCGCGCGTCGATGTCGGCTGGAATAGCCAGAAATTACCAAACTCTTTTTTGCCCTGCAAGCGTCTCAAATGACTGCGCTCCGATCGGACGCCGATGAGTGGCGATCGCGAGCGCTATCCCTCGGTGCCGGAGCGCATCACGTGGACGACGGGGTTCCGCGTCGCGACTGATAAGTCAGTGCTCGGGACGCTCTCAACGTTTGCGAATTTCAGAACCGGGAAGGCGGCGCGGATGTCGCTGCGCGCGCTCACGATGCGCTCAGGCCTCCCCCGGCGGACGGTCCAGCGCGCGTTGCAACGACTGGAGGCGGACGGGTGGATCGTTGGTCACCGATCGCACCGACACGCGACGTCGTGGGACATCAATATTGAACGCCTGGCGGAGAACTGGGTGGGAGCGAAAGTGGTGAGCGATCGGTCCGACGTACTTACAGATCTGAGCGCCACCGGTGGCGCTCAAGAGGAAGAATTTCGGTTCGTTCTGAGCGCCACCGGTGGCGCTCAAGACCCCGATCTGAGCGCCACCGGTGGCGCGCAACACTCCGATCTGAGCGCCACCGGTGGCGCACCGATCCCCTGTACGTACGTAGATCCCCTGTACGCCGATCACAAAGAACCGGCGCTGCGCGCCGCCTCTCCCAAGAATTCGGAAACGTCGACGACGACGGGTGTCGCGACGAACGAGGCGAAAGGCGACGACGGGACGCCCCAACAGCTCACGTTCGGACCACACGACGTGCGGCCGCCGCCGCACGATCCGAACTGGACGCAGCGATTCGCGGAGACGCTTCGCACCGCCCTTCGGACACCAGCGGATCGGAAAAAACATGGCTGACCTTCCCCGGAACAGCGCCGCCGAGATTCAGCGACTGCGGGATTTGCCGTATCACGATGGCTATCTGAAATCCTCGTGGTGGCGCCGGCGCCGACACGTCCGGCTGCAGAAGGCCAAGGGCAAATGCGAGAAGTGTGGAGCCGTCACCTCGTTCCAGGACGTGCATCACGTGCACTACGACCGACTGGGCGAGGAGCGCGATAGTGATCTTGAAGTGGTCTGCCGTGACTGCCACGGCAAGGCGCATTTCGACCAGAGTCGCCAGCAGAACATCGGGGTCTACGAAAAACTCGCGCGCGAAACGCTGCGCCTCGACAAGCCCACGACGGCGACTGACTTCAAAGACGCGTTTCGGCTACGACTCGACCAGATACACCTCCCGATCGACCATCGGGTCGACGACGCCGTCTCGATCGTGTGGAAGCACGAAGCCGTGAGCCTGGCTAGTGAGGAACGGCGGGCGCGCGTCGCGCACGTCCTGGCGAAGGCGGGCGAGCTGCCGCCGATCAGTGTGCCCGAGGGGATGGCGTTGCTGCGTCGGATGGGCTACTCGCGCGTGCCGGTGCGCGGGATGCCGACGATGTTCGGGCCCGGTACCGGCGTCGCGTTCATCAGAGCTCGCGCGGCCGAACGGTTGAAGGGAACCCGCTGTCCGGCCTGCGCGCATCACGGCGTCCAGCTCTCACGCGAGCCGCCGGGTTGGGTGTGGTGCGAGCACTGTCATCACAAATGGGATCTCCTCAGTGAGGAAGTTGAGCGCCTCGGGTTCACCGGGAGTTCTGAATGATGACCTTCGGCGATCTCGCGATCGGCGAGATCTTCTACTGGCCCGAAGGCGGTGGGCCGATCACCAAGGTCGACGCGACGCACTACGAGTTCACGATCCACGGCGGCCGCCCGGTCGACGGCCAATGGCCCGACGGCACGCCGCGCATGGCGACCGGCACCGCCGAGCCGCACTATCGCGTCCGACGGACGCGCACCAGGAGGACAGCGACATGGACGACGCGATCGAGACCCAGCCACCCGCAGACGATCTGACCCTGGTCGCGCTGACGCCGTCGGACATGGTGCCGGCGCAGGTGAATCTCGCCGCCTGGTGCGACCGCAAAATCGCCGCGCTGCGCGTCGAACTGTCCGACCTCGAAGCGAACCTCGAGCTGGCGACCGCGCACGGCTGGAAATATGAGACCGTCGCCTCAACGCTCAACCGCACGGCCCGCCGCATCACGTACTACGAAAAGCTGCAGGCCGCCGTCCAGGCGGGGTACCTCCTGATCCCGAACCTCACGGTCGACGTGTTCGCCGTCCGCGTGAAGCGCGCGAAACAGCCCGAGAAGGTCCACGACAACCAGTGGCCCAGCAACTTCGAGGCGAAGGCCCAAGTCCTCCCGGCCGGCGAAGGCCGCTACGTCGACGACGTCGTGCAATACCGCGACGAATCGCGCGTCCAGACGATCGACGGCAAAGAGAAACTGATCCGCCGCTACGTCTCGGACGACTACGACAACGTTGATTTTCCAGTCGCCCTCGTCAAGCCGTCCGTGCTCGAGGCGACAACGCGCGCGATGGCGCTCAAAGTGTTCGACCAGATCGGCGTCGTGCGGAACGACTATCCCGGCAAGGATCCGATCGTCGTCGGGATCCTGCTCGACCCGCGCGGCAATCGTCGGCGGTCCACGTTCTTCATCGCCTGGTGGCTGGACACCGCGAGCCTATGAAGGCCCGTATCGACGTCGCCAATCGAACCGAAGCGGAACAGATCCGACGCGCCCTCGCGGATCCGAAGGTCCGCGCGCTCGTCCTGATGATGGGCGAACTCCTCGCGCTGCCGAGCGACCGCGCGCGCGAGCGGGTGTTGCGTTTTGTCGACGATCACCTCGACGAACAGGATCCGGCTTACGTGTCGGTGTTCCGATGAGCCGCGATCGCATCGCCGAAGGCCTGGAGCTCCTGCTCGTGCAGCTCGCCAACAGCGACAGCCATGCGCCCCCGCCGGACTGGCTGCCGCACGAGTGGGCGTATATCCGCGGCTTGGCGTCGGCGGGGATCTGGGAGCTGATTAGTCGGCTCAAACGGTCGGGGTCGTCGTGACCGTGGGGGTCGCGACGATCGGGTGCTGGTCGGACCGGCTCGCTCTGGATCACTCGGCAAAGGGGTTCGACGAGGGGGATCCGATCAGCACCTCCCGAAGGGAACAGGTATCACGATGGCCAAGAAACGGGTGAAAGCAATCCTCACGATCGGCGTCTCGCTCGTGCCGGGCGTCTGCCGCTGGTGTCAGTGCACCGAGACGACGCCGTGCGCGAACGGCTGCGCATGGGTCGAGCGGTCCTACACCCTCTGCTCCGAATGCGTGCCCCTCGACAAAGCGCTGCGGACGAGGGCCGGCCGCCGCCAGCTCGCCGAGTTCATCCAGGAGCATGTCGAAGGGGGCGCGATGCCTGTGACCGAGGCGGGCCGATGATCCCGAACGTGGAACGTGGAACGTCCCAGACGTCCGAGACTCGACACCGTGTCTCAGACAGTGTCTATGACTCCTGGCTCACGAAAGACCAGGCCGCCGCGGCGATCGGCGGGTCGACCAAGATGGTCGAACGGCTGGCCGCGGAGGGGAAGATCCAGCAAGCCTCTACGCAGCGCGAGGGCCGCGGCGCCTTCCGGACCGTCTACCACCCTGACGACGTCGCCCGCATCGCGCGGGAGCGGCAGCCAGGGGCCACGGCGTTCGTTTTACCGGTCGGTGTGACCCCGCCGAGCAACGGGAACGGACACGGGACACGATCCGCCCTCCAAACGCGGGAGATCGTGTCCCCCCCGGAGGGGTCGAGTTCGGGTATGGAGGCGCTGACCGCGTTCGCCGTCGCCCTGCGACAGTTGTCTGAGACGTCTGAGACACGATCGGCGTACGTCGACAAGGCCGAGGCCCTCGCGATCGCCGGCGTGTCGTATGGGGAGCTGCGGGCGGCGGTCCAGGCGGGTGAGGTGAAACAGCGGGGCCGGCGGTACCGGCGGCAGGACCTGGAGGCGCTGTGATGTGCGAGCGCGTCGCGCTGCCGGGCGGCGGGTTCGCAATCGTCTGCGGCACCCGCCGCGGCCGGCGCTCCACCTGCGCGCATTGCGGCCGACCGGCGTCGCTCCTCTGCGACGGGCCGGCGCGCGACGGCGGCGTCGGTACCTGCGATCGCGCGCTCTGCACCCATTGCCGGATCCACGTTCCGCCGGATCGGGACTATTGCAAAGGACACCGCGAGGCCGCGCGCGATGCGGCCGCGCAATTGAGGCACTTCTAATGACCCTGGTCCGCCGCGGCTCCGCGAAGAAGAAGCACGAGGCGCGGGTGGCCTGGCTGAAGCCGGACCTGGATCTTTACGCCGACGTCCCTGGGATCCGCGACGACGTGACGGACGCGAACCGACCAGCGCTCGATCGCCTCTGCGCGTTGATGGACGCGCTGCAGTTGTTCGGCCAGGCGTCGCGGGAGACGCGCCGCGAGACCGTGCGCCGGCTCGTGAGCGAGCTGCGCGGGGAAGACGTCGGGGTGGGGTGGTGACGCGATCGCGCCGGGCGCTCGACGCGGCCGAGCAGGTGCTCCTGCAACAGATGGCGCGCGAGATCGCCGCGCTCGAGGCGGCGCCGATGGAGATCGTCTTGCGGCCGCAGACCGCGATCGCGCTGGCGGGCCTGGTGCAGCTCGCGCTGCGGCATGAGGGCACCGCCGGCGACATCCAGGCGATCGGGCACCTGTTCGTCGACAGCGTTCGCGAGTACTTCGCCGACGCGCCGGCGGTGCTCGAGGTCCTTCACAAAGGCGACGACCCGACGGAGGATCGCTGAATGGCCTTCGGTCCCGGCAAGTACGACGACGCGGTGACCACCCTGCGCGAGATCCTCGGCGCGCGGGGCATCCTCCTGGTCGTGGTCGACGGTATTCACGGCAGCGGGTTCTCGGCGCAGCTGCCGCCGCGGGAGACCCTGACCCTCCCCGAGATCTTGCGCCACCTCGCGGACGAGATCGACCAGAAGGGGCTGACCGTGTGACGGTCAAGTGGCCGACGGGGAAGCGCTTCACCTTCGACGAGACCGGCGTCGTCGAGGAGCTGCCCGCCGATCACCCCGTCCAGTTCTGGGTGTGTTGTCGCCTCGACGAGCCGTGGACCTGGCGGGTGCTCCCGCATCAACACGTCGCCCCCTGCGTCGACTGCGGCGCCGCGCTCATCTACCGCGTGAGCGAGAAGAGTCCGAGCGACCCCGCGGTGCAGAAGGTCTGCCGGCGCTGCATGGTCCGCCTGGCGGCGAGTCGACCGCAATGAACGACAAGTACATCCTCGACGCCGCCGGCGAGCCGCACCCCTGCGAGGACCTCTTCGCGTGGGGCCGCTGGATGCAGACCGCGGATCGTCACGTGGCCAAGACGTTCTTTGGGGAGGTCTGGGTCTCGACCGTGTTCCTCGGGCTCGATCACAGCTTCCGCGAGATCGACGCGGCGATGGGGCGCACGCCGGGCCCGGCGATTCTCTGGGAGTCGATGGTGTTCGGGGGACCGCTCGACGGCGAGCAGAGGCGCTATGCGACGCGGGCGGAGGCGGATGCCGGGCACACCGCGTTGTGCATGGCCGTCGTGCGGGCGCTGGAGGTGGGCACGGCGCCGACGCGCGACGAGCGATCGACCTGATCGTCGGCGCCGGCGTGCCTTCCCGAATCGTCTACGCCGCCGGCGTGTTCTTCACCACGGCGTCCGCCAGGGCGTCCGTGTTCGTCTTCAGCGAGTCCTGCAGCGCCTGCAGTTTCACCGGATCGGTCCCCGCGGCGGCGAGCGCGGCCGCGAGGCCATTGAGCAGCACGACGGCTGACTGTTCGGCGGTGGTGGTGGCGGCGACCTGGTCGGTGAGGGTGTCGAGCACAGCCATGATGGAGACTCCTTGAGCTTCGAGTTTGATCAGACGCGTGAGGATTTTCGCGAGGATGGGGTGCACGCTCACCGCATCGTCGGCCGGATCGAAGTGGACGTGCACGTCAATCTGCATACAGCCTCAGCGCGGAACCTTCCCGAAATGCGGTTCGGAGGGCGGCCGGTTGGGCCACACCCGATCGGCCAGCCCGCGGATCTGCGCTTCGATCGCCGGCCGCTCGGCTTCGGGCGCCGTCTTCAGTCGGCGAAAGAGCTGCGTGATCGCCGCCAGGAGTTCCGCGCGGGTCGCGGCATCCATGCCTCATCCCCGCACCAGGGTCCAGACGTCGAGCGCGCGCGATCGCCAGGTGCCATGCGGCCAGCGGGCCCGCAGGATCCACCAGCGCGTCCGCAGCGGCCAGTGGCCGGTCATCGGCTTCATCGCCGCCGTTTCTCCGTGAGGGCTTTGCGGACGTGGGCGCCCTTCGACGGCTTCACGGTCGCCCAGAGCGCGGGATCGCCGGTCTCCGTGCAGTCGACGAGCATCGCCTCGACGCGGTCCCGATCGAGGCCCGCGGCGACGAGCTGCTCGGCCAGCATGTCCTGATTCAGCCGGCGCGTGCCTTGGCGTTCGTGGTGCCCGACGTCGTAGCCGTTGCACGTCACGCTGTCGTTGGACGCGAGGCCCGCCGCCAGGAGCAGGACATCGATGTCGTGGCGGAGGGCTTTCTCCTCCTCGACGAGCGGCGCGAGCGGGAGGATCTTCGCTTCGAGCGTCCGCTGTTTCCGCACCAGCGGCGGCAGGGGCGCGAGCGCGGGGTGCGTGGTGAACGTCCCGGTGTCAGGCATCCGGCCACATCCAGGGCAGACAGGGCGGCGCCGCCCAGAGACACCGCGGCAGGAGGCGCAGGATCTCGATCTCATCTTGCGCGCCGCGTTCGGCGGTCTCGCGGACCGTGAGGCGGGCGAGCACGGCGGGGAGCTGGGCGGTCGTAACGCTGTGGCCCACCTACGAGATCCCCTTCGTCGCGATCGCGGCGTTCAGGGTCATCACACATTCCCGCAGCTTGCGGATGGCGGCGGTCTGGTCGGCCGACGTCGGCGAGTTCTCGAGCGCGATGTACGCGAAGGCCTTCGCGCCGTTGCGGATCGCCTCGTACTGCTGCGCCTGATTGCCCTCGGGCGCGTGGTACGTGAAGAGGTCCTCGATCTTGTCCTTCAGGTCCATCGGGTTATCCCTTCGCCCGGAACGCGGGCTCGTCCCAGCGCTCGATCACAAATTGCTGGCCGGCGATCTCGACCAGGAGGAACGGATCCGGAATCGCCTCGCCCGACATCTCATCGCTGACATAGAACCGCGCCGACGGGCACGCATCGCGGACCGCCTTCACCGTCAGGAGCACGGGATACGGGATCGGCTTGGTGTAGGGCTCGACCCCGCGTTGGACTTTGCCGTTGTACCCGGCGGCCGCGCCGGGGACGCGATCGATCGGCCGTAGCGGCCGCCAGCCCCAGACCACGCGCGGCGTGAGGTCGCCGACCGGGACCTTGTACAGGCTGTGCAGGTACTCGCGCACTTCCGCATCGACGTAGACGTGCAGCCCGAGCTCGGGGACCAGCGCCTTGAAGCGTTCCAGGTCGACGGCCGCGGAGTTGATCCCGAGGTCCGCGACCAGGGCGGCGTAGTCGGCGTCGATCGCGGCCGGCTCACCGATCGTTGTCGTCGACGTCGGGGCTTTGGCGGGCGGGCGCGTCTGTGGCGTGGGCGGCGTGCCCCAATCGACGCCGGACACGTAGGGCGACGGGATCGGGAGGTACGTGTCGAGCCGCGCATCGTACACCCGCCGCAGGTCAGGCGCCTGGTTCGCCGTGGCCGGAGGACGCGCCTGCATCCGCCGCAGGTCGTCCTCCGTCCTCGCGTTCATGTACGCGAGCAAGTCGCGCTGGAAGTTGTCGGCGACACGGGCGGACGCCCGCTCGGCCGTCTCCAGCGCGGTGCGCTCCGTGCCGCGCATCGCGCTATTGCGGAGGACTTCGATCGACTCCAGGTAGTCAGAGAAGCTGGGCATCGGTCACCTCATCTCAGGGCGGACTTGTGCGGTAGGGCTATGGGTCACTGCACTCGTTGGTGGCCGCGCGTCCACAAAGCGTCGTCGGTGTCGTCGTCCGTCGTCCTCACGGTCGTACGGATGCGACCACGCGCAGCGGTTCAGGCGCCAGTTGATCACGTTCACGATCGTCGCGACCAGATACGCCACGGTCCTCATGCAGGGGCAGCGTCCGGCCCGTCGCCGACTCCGCCGTTTCGAAGAGCTGATGGCAGGAGTCGCAGTGCCGCCAGCGCAGGTAGCGCAGCGCGTCGATCTTGTCGGGGCGCGAGTCGATCACCCGCGACTTCCACCCATGACAGGTCGGACACTGAAACTTGTCGGTCGTCATCCCCGCGCACCGGACAGCGTAAACCAAGCTCCGCTGGGCGCGTTCTACATCTAGAACACCTGCCCGAACGGCCGACCTACGCTGAAGGTCTCGCCGCGCGTCGACCTGGCGCGTCACGTCCTCGTCACAACTGAAGGGATCCCGCGTATGCGGAGCGCGTCCACCCTGACCGGCGCGCTCTCCTGCCTCCCGCGACAGCTCGGCCTCGGCTGGGGCAAGGGCCGCCGCGTGATCCTGACGATCGTCCCCCGACGTCCCGAGAAACTGCGCATGGCGAAGGCCACCCTCCGAGCGGTCGCCTGATGAAACGCCCGCGCCGCTACGCGATCGACGGCGGCCGCTTCACGCTCGACGGCGGCGATCTCCTCGTCACCGATCCGATCGCCGAGCCCGCCCCGGACGGCTGGGGCTTCGATTGGGCCCACTGGCACGCCCAGAAAGCCCGCCGGCGTGGCTGACGGCCACGGCGTCCGCCGGACGTATCAACGCGGCTGCAGCTGCCCGCGCTGCACCGACGCGAATCGCCAGTACAGCGCACGCTATCGAGAGGCGCGACGCGCGGGTCGGCCGCTCCTCGGGGCGCATGTCCCCGGCACCGAGGCGGCGCGGATCATCGCGGCACTCGTCCAGGAGGGCTACTTGAAGCAAGAGATCGCGGCCTGGCTGGGCCATCAGCGGCGGGAGCTGCAGTTCCGCCGCGGCGCCGGCGTGACGTGGCGGACGACCTTGCGGCTGCGCGTGATTCAGCGGCGAGTCTGCGGATGACAGCAAAGAAAAAGGCGGCGAAGATGAAACCTCGGCGCCGTCGCGCCAGCAAGCCGCACGGGGTCGGTGTAAAGGTTGCGCCGCGTCAACCATCGGCGCCGGTCCTCGACCCCGTAGGGCCGGCGGGTCTCTCCGTCCAGCATCAACGGTTCGTCGCCGAATACCTCATCGACCTGAACGCCACCGCGGCGTATCGCCGGACCTACGGCCTGGTGAAAGATGCCGACGTCAGCGGCCCGCGGCTGTTGGGAATTGTTGGGATCGCGGAGGCCATCGCTGTCGGCGCCGCGGCGCACCTGGCGGCCAACGACCTCAGCGCGTCTCGCGTGCTCGAGGAGCTGCGCCGCATCGCGTTCGCCAACGTGCGCGAGTATTTCGAGGACACCGGCGACGCGAAACACCCGCACAGCCTCAGCGTCGAGCAAGGCGCCGCGCTCGCCGGCTTCGAGGTCCTGATCAAGAACGCGAAGGCCGGCGACGGCGTCACCGACACGATCCACAAGTTCAAGCTCTGGGACAAAGTGAAATCCCTCGAGCTGCTCGCGAAGCACTTCCACCTGGTCGACGAAGTCCTGACCATCGACACGGTCAAGGCCGATGAGCGGGTCGCGCGCCTGACGGCCGCGCGGAAGCGCACCACATGAGCGCGGGCTGGCGGGCCGCGACGCACGTGGCCGCCGGTGCCCAGAAACGGACCGCGGAGACGACCGCGACGGTCGAAGCCGACATCGAGCGCTGGGTCGCGAGCTGCTACTTCGATCCGCTCAAGTTCGTGCGCGGCGCGTATCCCTGGGGGGACCCCGGGCCCCTCGCCGACGAAACCGGGCCCGACGACAATCAAACCGAATTCCTCACGGAACTGGGCCGCGAGGTGACGGCGCGCGCGTTCGACGGCCTGGCGCCCGTCATGCCCGTCCTGATGGGGGAGACCTCGGGCCACGGCACCGGCAAGAGCGCGCTCGGCGCGTGGATCGCGGACTGGATCCGGTCCACCCGCCCGCACTCGATCGGCACGGTCACCGCGGGCACGGCGACACAGCTCGAGGAGCGCACCTGGGCGGCGATTCTGTTCTGGGGCAAGCTCTCGATCACCGCGCCGTGGTGGGACTTTCAGTCGCGCGGCATCTACTCGAAAGACTACCCGTCGACCTGGAAGGTCGTCGCGCAAACCAGCAAGGACCAGAACGCGCAGAGCTTCGCCGGCCAGCACGCGAAGACGTCGACGTCGTGGTACCTGTTCGACGAGGCGAGCGAGATCGGCGACAAGATTTTCGAAACCGCGTACGGCGGCCTCACCGACGGCGAACCGATGATGTTCGTCTGGGGCCAGATGGTCCGGAACACCGGCGAGTTCTACCGCGTGAGTTTCGGCAGCCTCGCCGCGCGCTGGAATCATCGCCGCGTGGACAGCCGCTCGAGCCGCTTCACCAACAAAGCGCTCATCGAGCAGTGGATTCTCGACTACGGCATCGACAGCGACTACATCAAGGTGCGCGTGCTCGGCCTCCCGCCGAGCGCGAACGAGCTGCAGTACATCGACAAGGCGCGGATCGACCTGGCGCGCGCTCGCGTGATGGTGCCGCTGCCCGACGATCCGCTGATTGCCGGCTTCGACGTCTCGGGCGGGGGGAAGGCCTGGAACGTGATCCGCTTCCGCCGCGGCCTCTGCGGCAACCCGCTGGGCGCCGACGGCAAGCCGCTGGGCCCCATCCGGATGCCCGGCGAGAAGGACCCGGATCGATCGGCCCGCATCGCGCTCTGCGCGGAGCTGCTCAGCGATCGCCGACCCGGGCACGAGCTCGCCGCCCTGTTTGTCGACTCCGCCTTCGGCGCCGCGATCGTCTCGCGGCTGCACGCGCTCAAGTTCACCAACGTCCACGAGATCAACTTCGGCGGCGAGAGTCCGGACCCGCACGACTACAACCGCCGCGCCAACATGGCCCACAAGTGCAAGGACTACCTGCTCCTCGGGTCGCTGCCGGACGAGGACCGCCTCTGTGAGCAGCTCGGCCTCGCCGGCTATCACCACACCAAGGGCAAGCTCGTCATGGAATCGAAAGAGAGCATCCAGGCGCGCGGGGAAGCGAGCCCGGACGACAGCGACGCCTTCTGGTTGACCTTCGCGAGCGCCGTCGCGGTTCCACAAAAACCCACCACCCCCGCGCCGGCGCCGCCGTCGTCGCGATGGGGCTGAGGGCTATGGTGAAGGGCATGGACGAACAGGCGATCGAACGCGCCGGCCGGCACGTGGCGCACCTGGATCTGGCGGATCACATCCTCAGCTGGGACAAGAAACAGGCGCGCGACACCGTCGAAGTCACGCCGGGCAACGCGGCGGACCTGGTGCAGGGCTTCGACAGCCAGCGGTATCGCCTCGTGCCGAACCCGGACGCGCGCCGCTGCCCGGTGGACCCGTCGCACGGGATGCTGCAGATGCACGCGAGCGGCTCGCAGCTCATGTGCTGCACCACGCGCCCGACCGTGTGCGACTACGCGGAGCCGGTGAGCCGGTAAGTCGTGCCGAGTCATCCCGATCGCGTCGCGTCGGCCGGCTTGTCCGCCGGCTATCAGTTCGGTGACGCGCGACACGAGGACTGGTTCATGACGCCGCAGTCCCTCGAGGAGCTGCGCGCCGCGATGTACGGCCCTGACTGGCGCCCGCTGCACGCGAACGCCGCGGACCACATCAAGGCCCGACAGGTCGCCGCCGCGCTCAACGATCCCGACCACTGGAATGTGATCGAAGGCGACCGATGAGATGCCCCTCAGCCGACGCTTCCGCCACCGCCGCGACGACTGGGTCGTACATGGCCAGTTACACCCCATGAGTGCGATTCCCTGTCCCGTCTGCGGCACCACGGCGGAGCCCGCCGCGCAGGTCGGGGCGATCCTGATCTGCGCGAATCCCACGTGCGGCGCCAGCCTCGTCCAGGAGAGCGGCCTCGAGGGCGACACCGTCCGCCGCGCGACGGCCGCCGACACGACGGTGCTGACCCCCGCGGAGCTGCAGGCCCTGCGCAGCGCTCGCAGGCGGACCCGATGAATCGCCGCCAGTTTCTCACCAGGCTGTTCGGCGCCGGAGCCGCGCTCGCGGTCGGTCCGACGCTGCTCGCGTTCGTCCCGGCTTCCAAGCCCCTACGGCTCGAGTTCACCGTGCCGTGCGCGGATCTCGCGATGACCGAGGAGCTCCTCGCGCGGTACATCAGACCGGCCGCGCTGGCGATGGCGGACGACGTCGACCGTCGCTGTCTGGACTTCTGCTACGCCGAGCCTCTGTATCTCGAGAAAGCGGCCTGACCCGATGAATCCCGAGCAGCAGCGCGAGCGCTTCAGTCACACCCAGCGGCTCGAGAAGCGCCTCGAGGACCTCGAGCTCGTGGTCGAGACGATGGCCGTCGAGACCGTGAAGGCCGGCACCGCGCACCACCACCAGATCGAAGCGCTCGGCGAGGCGATGAACACCGGCCTCGACAACGCCCTCACCCGGCACGTCGCGCTCGCGGAGGCCTTCCTGGCCTTCGAACAGCAGACTCTCTGGCAGCGCCTGCGCTGGCTGGTGCGAGGCGCCCGATGAAGGACCTCCTCGCCTTCGTGTATCAGCGCGTCGTCGCCGCCAACACGCTCGACGTCGCCGTGACGCTCGTCCGTCGTGACTGGAAACCGCGCCCGACGCCCCTCGCGCATGCCCTGCTCCATGACCGCCAGCGCCTCGATCCGACCTGGCTCGCACGTCAGTTGGCGGGCGCCTGATGGCCGAGTATCCCGATCCCGACAAGGCGAACGACCCCAAGCCCGGGTCGGACGAGGCGATCCTCAAAGACATCCTCGACGACTACGACTACGACGTCGCCAACTGGGCGCCGATCCGCCTGCAGGCCAACATCGACGTCGAGTACGCGAGCAACAACACCTGGGACGAGGCCGACACCACGCTGCGCGGCAACCGGCCGATGGTCAACCTCGATCAGCTCTCCCAGTACCGCAACCAGGTCGAGAACACCGTCCGCCAGAACAAGCGCGGCGTGAAGGTCTCGCCGGCGGGGAAGGGCGCGACGCCGGAGAGCGCCGAGCTGCGCGCGAACCGCATCCGCGAGATCGAATACCAGTCGCACGCGCAGGAGGCCTACAGCCAGGCGTTCTCGGATTGCCTGACGCGCGGCTTCGGCTGGGCGCGCATCGTCGCCGAGTACGAGGACGAGGACAGCGACAACCAGGTGTTTCGGACCAAGAGCATCCCGAACCCCAGCCAGGTCGTCCCGGACACCGATGGCCAGAGCACCAGCGGCCGCGACTGGACCCGGTGCGTGTTCCTCGATTCGCTGAGCCACCGCGAGTTCAAGAAGGCCTACCCGGACGCCGCGATCCGCGACTTCGACCCCGAGACGATCGCGGCTGCCCCGAAAGGCTGGCTCACGCCGACGCGCGTCCAGATCGCCGAGGCGTGGCGCGTGACGGAGACCCCGAACCCGCGCGGGACGGGCAAGCCGACGCGGGAAGTCTGCATGTACCTCACGAATGGGCTCGAGCTCCTGGCGAAGCGCGGGGAACCGAAGAAGCATCCGTGGAAGGGCAAGTACATCCCCTTCGGCGCGTGCCTCGGGCGCATCGTCTACAAGGACAGCGCCGACGGCGCGAGCCAGAAACTGATCCAGTCCTACATCCGGTTCGCGCGCGACGCGGCCAAGACGTTCAACTGGACCTGGTCGACGATCCTCGAGAAGCTCGCGCTCCCGGTGAAGGCCTCGCTCATGGGCTACAAGGGCCAGGCCGACCAGGACACGATCACCAAGATCACGCAGGCGACCCAGACGCACGTCCCCTGGCTCGAGTTCAACGCGGTGATGGACGCGACGGGCACCGCGGTCCTCCCGCTGCCGCAGTACGGCACGCGCGAGCCCGACATTCAGGCGGACCTGATGGTCGCCGAAGCCTGCTCGCGCAACATCCAGAACGCGCTCGGCCACTTCAACGCG
>Ga0105249_10001569_pt1 | contig 20057 bp, 15 predicted proteins | sample KBSS44metaG_FD_81522 | JGI IMG/M metagenome (GOLD analysis project Ga0105249, IMG submission 81522) | Switchgrass rhizosphere microbial communities from Kellogg Biological Station, Michigan, USA - KBS S4-4 metaG | ecosystem: Host-associated > Plants > Roots > Rhizosphere > Soil | place...
AATTACAACATCTCCATTATAGGATTCGATACGGTTAATGATATTTGAAATACCGATCCCCTTTCTTTTGATGGCAGGATCGAATCCGATCCCGTTGTCAGTAACAGAAAGAAATATCGCTGCATTGTTTTTACAGATGGTGATCGTTGCTTCTGTTGCGGCAGCATATTTCAGGATATTATTTGTTTGTTCCTGTACAATGCGATAAATATTCAGCTTCAGATCATCATCGATCTGCAAATGGGCTTCCACGCTGCAATGGAACTTTGTACCGGCCTGCACTTGCTCATTCAGGTTCGCTGCTAATTCTTCGATCAGTTCTTTCAGATCAATTGATTTGGACGGCGTCACCTGTTCCCTGCTTATTGAACGAATTTCCTGCATAGCGATACTGACAAGATCTTTTGTTTTATCGATAAGGTCCCTGCTGTAAGGCTGGTTTCCCATCATGCCAAGGTATAATTTGATGGTCATCAGCAGCTGGTTAATATTATCGTGCAGCTCCTGGCCGATCTTGTTTCGTTCGATTTCCTGTGCCTGTATCACGGCCCGTATTATTTTCTTTTGCTCCTGCACTTTCTGGTCCAGTAATTTTTGCTCAAGCAATTTTTCTTCCGTGATATCAGATACGGCCATCATCAATCCATAAATAGTAGGATCACCTTTTGAGATGGGAAACATTCTTACATGATACCAGTTGAATAAACCCCCTGCCTGCGGATAACTTACTTCATAGTTAATCGTCTTGCCGCCCAACACCTCTTTCATATATTGCAGCAATACCGGTCGCTTTTCCGGCGGAAAATAATCCAGGAAGTATTTACTTATTTCAATACTGTGACCCAGTTCATTTTTTGCAAACACACAGGCGCGGGGGTTATAGGAAATAATATGCAGGTCATGATCCAGCAATACATAGATCGTATCCGTGGTATCAAAAATAGTATGAAGATTAGCTTCGGATTGCTGCAGGACCTGTTCTACTTTTTTTCTTTCGGTAATATCACGTGCAATGACGAGTACGCTGTCATCCATGAATTTTTTTGCATTGGATTCTACATAGATGACCGTCCCGTTTTTGTGCAGCATTTCTCTTTCACTGAAAACAATTTCACCGGCAGCCAGCAGATCAAACCGCAGCGGCCTGTTTTGTAAATGTTCGGGATCAAGCAGGACCCTTACATTCAACTCAAGCAATTCTTCCCGGCTATAACCAAACATTGTACAGAGACTTGAGTTTACATCTTTAAAATTGCCTTTAAAGTCTGTTACCATAATCGCATCAGTGGCCTGCTCGAATAAGCAATGATAATTTTCATCAGCACCGAAGTCCTGCTGTTCTTTATTCCCGGGTCTGTTCCCGGCGAAAACGTTTTCATCCCTGTTGGTTGAGCCTGGTTCCTTCATATCTTAATTATTAATATCACATGATCATCCGGGCAGCGGGAAATTATTTATTCCGGTCATTGTGCCGGATTAAAAAAGAGTGCAAAGGTCGGGGCTGTAAGAAAAACAATACTGTAAAAAGCAATGAATCATCTTTGATTTTCAAATGAAGGATGACCGGTAATTACCCGGCGTCATTTTTTCAAATCGCCTGAAGAAGACAGCAAAATAATTGGGATCATTAAAACCGACCTGGTTAGCTATTTCTTTTATGGAAAGCGTGGTAGAATGCAATAAATATTTTGTTTCGATCAGGAGCCGGTTTTGAATGGATTCCTTGGCTGTCAGGCCTGTATGTTTTTTGATCAGGGCATTAAGATAATTGGGATGCACATTTAGTTGCGCTGCATAAAAACCAACCGAACGTTCCTTTGTAAAATTTGTTTCAAGCAGGTCAATAAATCTTTTAATAATATCAGCAACAGGAATGCCCGGCTCTAATTGAAGTTGTTCTTCAAATAACCGTTCACCGAGGATCAGCAGTTCAATAATTTTTAAAGCGATCAGCTCATCTTTATGATGATCGCTGCCCTGCACTTCCCTGAGCATAGTTTCAAAAATATCTTCGATCTCTTTGGCCTGTTCAGGAGTAAGATGAATATAAGGTTGTACCGAAGAGCTTAATATTTTTTTGCTTTCAATGTATTGATGAGGAAAATTATTTTGAAGAAAAAAATCGATATTGAATAATAAGACATATCCTTTCATATCGGGTGTCCAGCTTTTGCTGGATGTGATAGTACGGGAAGGAATAACAACCAGCGTATTTGCAGGAGCGGGGAATTTATGGATGCCTGTAGTGAATTCTCCTGATCCCTGTGTTATCAATCCAATGCGGTGATAAGACCATTTGTTGGGTGGTATTGCCCGGTCCGTGTTTTTTAATACGTCTTCAAACCTGAATACCTGGAATTCAAATTTGTGATTGAAATGGTCATCCAGGTCAACCATATCAGCGTTTGCATACTTTCTGATGGCTTTTTTGAGCTCACTCAATATCAGGTTATCGTCAGTCATGCTACTTATCTGCAGCTATAAGTTAGAACTTTTAGCTTTAATAGCATTGTAATTAATTTAAACATTTTGAAAACTTTTCGCAAGGAGATGTTTTCTTACCCAAAAGTTTTCTCAAATGGGTTGTTACAAGCAAGCGTCATTATTTTTTTATAAGCTTATCGCAATCCACCAATGCCAAACTGATCACCGGCCTTTACCGCTTTATTATTTGCAAAAACGATCTCCAGCATTTTTTCACTCGCTACATTATTATAAAATTCGTCCTGCAGCGCTGTAATTGTTTTCCTTGTTTTAGTTTCAATTACTTCACCGCTGGATGGATAAGCATAATGTCCATCCATGCTAAAGTTTATCCAGCCCGGCATATCCCGGACCGGCAGCGTGGTTAATTGCTGGTAAGGCATTACAGCACTAAAAACATGTACCCGCATATTATGTCCATCGGATAACCAGATTTCTTTTTCATCGGGTGTCAATCCAATACCATGGCTTGGATTGCCGTGTCTTCTTACGGGTCCCGCATTCCATCCTTCCACTTCCACATGCGCCAGTTTCTTCCCGGTTTGAAGATCTCCAACTTCAAAACCCAGTAAGCTATCTATTGTAGCATACACCAATGTTTCCTTACCATTGATAGTAAAGGGACGAATGAAATTGGAAAAGGGACCGATCTTATTGACCAGTTCATGTTTTTTTGCATCGGCTACATACAACCATGGAGAAGCGATATCATCTAAATACACATGATCGCCGGAGGGACCGTAAATAGTATTATGTGCTCTTTTATTTACTTCAATTTTTTTAATGAGTTCACCTGTGGCGCAATCCACCACATTCCAGAAACTTTTTTCAAAAGACGGGAGATACATGGTCTTACCATCAGGAGAAATAGCCATACGGTCGCAACCGCCTTCAAATGTTTTTTCCCAGACCAGTTTATCCGTAGTCAAATCGATACGTTGCAGTGATTCGATCGTACTGATGTAAATACTATTGAGCGGAATACTTACAGCCACTCCTTTTACATTGGATGCTGTTTTATCAGGATGAAAACCTTTGGTAGCGATCCGCTTAACAAATCGATGATTATTGTCGATATCAAAAACCAGTATGCCATGTCCTCCATATCCGAGATAATCACGGATGCCGGGAACAGCCACATATAAATAATGTTTTACAGCGACAGGCGATACAGCAGCTATCGAAGATCTATGCAAAGGCATCCATGCCGGTATAAAAACGAGTATCGATACAGCGAATAATGAAATGAAGCCAACGGTTTTTACTTTCATAAGCGATAATTGTTTTTAAAGATACAAAAGACGACTTCACTTATAATCGCTTTATTGATCAGGGCAACTCATCTATTACTTTCCTGTATAACCTGCGAAGAAAATTGTAAATTCGCCTTATGGCAGACAGGCAAACTATACTTGCGGTACTAAAGAAAGCTAAACCTTCACTGGAAAAAAAATACGGTGTAAAGGACCTGGCTTTATTTGGTTCTTATAGTCGTGATACTGCTATCCCGAACAAAAGCGATATAGATGTACTGGTTGATTTTTCCAGACCTATCGGTCTTACTTTTGTTGATCTTGCCGATGAATTGGAAGAATTACTTCAAATGAAAGTTGACCTTGTATCCCGTAAAGGCATCAAGCCAAAATACTTTTCTGTTATCGAACCTGATCTCATTTATGTCTAAACGGGAAATATCATTGTTACTGGAAGATATTCAGTCATCACACTACGGGCAATATTTTATCAAGTCCGCAATCAATCAGTGATTGTGTATTGAAGACTTTAATTACTTCCGGCGACAGGATCTTATTTCTTTGTTCTATCCATTCGTCCATTGCGTCTCCATATAGCTTCTGTGTTTTTGCTTCATCCAGGTTATGTATTTTACCCCAATGAAAAGTATAGGGGATATTTCTTGCTTCCAGTTCATTCCATACTGCATCATAAAAATTCCTGGTAGTATGTGATTCTGCACCATCCAGTTCCAGTATGCAGGTAGGATCAAATCGTGTAAAGGCCAGCGTAGCTGCCGATTTTTTTACATAACGATAAGAGAATATTCCTGAGAAAGGTCCATTCGTTGCATTGAGTTCGATCAACATATCATTTACTTCCAATACGCGGTCGAGCGGGATACCAATAGCTGTGCTGAGTAACTTACCACGGATATTATTGTTGGTAAAAATTTCCCCGGATGTTCCCAACGAACCTTCATAAAGCGCATACGATGTTTTGACCAGCTTACTCACCAGCAGGTGCGTTACCGCAGGAAGTATGTCCGTAACGATACCGATCACTGTCGCCGCATCATCACCGGGACCCGCTTTATTAAAATCAACAACAGGTGGTTGATAGTTATCTGTATAAGGACGTTTGTACATGATGGTAGCATAAGCGCCATCCTCTAAATTATACTGGTCGATCACTGCCTGGAAATGAAAAGGACGTTCATTGCCATTCGGGATAAAATTCGCATTGGAGAAATCAAGTGTTTCCATGATATGCAGGAAGGAAGTATCCAGCGGAATTTTTTTGCGGTATGCTTCCAGCAGGTAGATCGTTTCCGTTTCTATCATCACCCCATGGATAAAACCAAAACTGCCAAAGCTTACCAGGGCTGCATTAAACAATTTGTCATCCGCAATCAATTTCGTTTTAAATTTTTGAATGAATGCATCGGATACAACAGGGTAGGATTCCCGTTCTAACCAGATATGTTCATCGGGGCTGATGATGATATGCATACCAACAATAAAATCCGGTACTGAACCCGTATCGATCGCCGAACCATGCGTGCCTGTTGAAAAACATCCCACAATCGTTTGCCCGTTACTGGCGCCTGTAGTTTTTAATGATCTGTTATTTTGTTTTAACCAGTTGTTGAGTTCCTGTATCGAATTACCGCACTGGGCAAATAAAAGATTGCCGGGAGCGCCAGGATAAGCAGGTGATAAACTTTCCGGTTTGCGGATCGGGAAAAGCATATTCAGCATTTTGGTATTTAGTATCCAATCCGCTGTTGCTACTTTCGTGAACGACCATCCTCCGCCCAATGCCCGGATGGTTTTATTTTCAGCGATCGCTTTCCCGATAAATTCCTGTATCGCATCGGTCATTGCGTTGTAATCATCGAAGCCATTACCTGTATTCCCGTTGATGAGATCAAATAAATTATCAATGGGCTGGTTAAACGTATCATGGCGGTTGATCCAGTGTGTTTGATTGGTTGCTCGTATTTCTGGTTGTGACATGTGACGGAATTAAATGTGAATGATCATAGTCCATCGTTTACCCGCTGGCAGGGCTTATGACATTTCCATTGCAGCTTCACTGATGAAACAATGCCCAGCGTGATAACGGTTACAAACGATTGCCCGAAATTTTTTGAATAAACTACTTCATCAATTGCGGCACATGTGTCGGTGCAGTTGCGCACATGAAAATTCTGTGGCTTGTTCACCAGTCCCCAGAAATAGGAACGCATTACGGTATCACGGTATTCAGTGCCCGGATCATTATGCGTATTGATAACCCGGTAGTGATAACAACTCTGTATGGTAAGAACAAGGAATGCCAGGAATAAAATAAGCAGGATCGTTTTGCCCTGCCGGGGCAAAACGGCAGTGAGTTGGTTCATGAAATAAGTTTAAAGGTTAGAAGGATAAAAACTTCATGGGAAAAGTTCGCATAATCCGGAGAGTAAAAAAAATAATTTTTATATGAGAGTTACCACTGATAGCAGCAGCGTCAAAGCCTCTCCAATATTTCCTGCAATTCTTTTTCATCATTTGACAATATCAGTAAACGATCATCCGCATGCAGGATAGTTGAACCATTGGGTTGAATATAGCCGCCATCTCTTTTGATGGTTATAATATAGCTGGAGGTAGGGAAATGCAGGTCCACAATTTTTTTTCCAACAGCTTTTGATCCGGATGGCAAAACAAATTCTTTCATTTCATTACTGACAGATATCGCTTCGATTGGTTCTTTAGTGGTTGAGTCTTCCGGTTCTGTTACCCTCAGCCATTTAGCAACAAGTGGCAACGTGGTGCCCTGCAATAAAACAGAAGTTACAGAAATAAAGAAAACTAAATTGAAGATCAAGCCTGATTTGTCGAGCCCGGCAATCATGGGATAAGTTGCAAACACGATCGGTACAGCACCACGTAAACCAACCCATGATATAAACAACCTGCTGCGAACTGATGTTTTGGCAAAAGCTAATGCAGTAAACACACCTGCAGGCCGTGCAATGAACATTAAGAATGCAGCAATCAGTAAACCGGCTCCCATCACGGGTATTACTCTTGAAGGAAAAACAAGTAAGCCGAGTGTAAGAAATAAGACGATCTGCATCAGCCAGGCCTGTCCATCATAAAATTTTACAAGGCTTCGCTTATGAATAAAATCACTGTTGCCCAATACCAATGCGGAAATATAAATAGCTAAAAAGCCATTGCCTCCTATAAAATGCGCAGCCGAATAGGTGAACATCGCAAGACCGAGCACCAATACCGGGTAGAGCCCTTCACTGTTTAATTTTATATTGTTGATGATCCAATGACTCAACAGGCCCATTACATAACCCATCAGCCCGCCGATCAAAAATCCTTTTACAAAAAGAAAAAGAAGCTGCGGCCAATCGAGATGCTGGTGAGCAATGGCGCCCGTAAGAGAGATCGTGAGAAAATAAGCCATGGGGTCGTTACTGCCGCTTTCAAATTCAAGCACGGCGCCAACCTTACCCTTTAGTTTGATTCCCCTGTTACGCAAAATAGAAAATACAGCTGCTGCATCTGTTGCCGAAACAATAGCGCCTAACAGCAAGCCCTCCATCAAACTAAAGTTGAAAACGTAATGCACAAATAAACCAACTGTTAATGCAGTAATGAATACACCGATCGTTGAAAGTGCAATGCCGCGTCCGAGCACTGGCCTGATCAATTGCCAGTTTGTATCCAAACCACCGGAGAATAAGATAAAATTCAACGCAGTGACGCCGATGAATTGTGCGATAGCCGGGTTATCGAAATAGATGCCACCGATTCCCTCGGAGCCGGCCAGCACGCCGACAATAAGAAATAAAATGAGGGTGGGCACGCCGAAACGACCGGAAGTATGACCTGCAATTAAACTAATGAGCAGGAGCACAGAGCCAATCAATAATATATTTTCCGGCGATGCAATCATTTAAATGATTTACGGATTACAAAATTACCCACCCTCAATAACCGGGTTATAATTACGCCCTGGTTTGTTGTTTCCTGTCACGATTATTGAGATAGACCAATCCCCAGACAATTAATGCAATGATGCCGACGATCACGATGGCGGTTATTATAGTTGAAACCATGATTTATTTTTTTAATGAATAAATAAATGAGCTATATGCGAAAGCATACAGATAGAATATAAGGGTCAACTAAATGTTTACCAGAAATTGTGTGAAGGATAAATGTGGAAGAGATAATCTTTTATAAATAAAGATGATCTCCCGGTCTGTAAGTTTTCTGAAGAAACTTTTTTGTAAAGATCACAGGCTGTGGAAAGATGAACCGGGACAGCATTATTTTTTTGCAATGTGATGTGACCGCCTGAACCAATATAAATATGCGAACCTTCCAGTTCTGAATTTGGGGCAGTGTGCGGAAAAGAAACAGTTTCATTTTCTGAATGAACGGTTGGCGTGGAAAAAGACGCTGGCTTTGCCTGTATGCCCGAATGGGCAAGGCTGAGAATAAAAATAGTAAGTATAAATAGTAAAGCCCGGTGCCTTTTCATTGCAGCGAAGATAACCAGGATTGAGTAGTTGATGACTGAATAGATGTTAAACTGTATGGTTTATTGCAAAAGGACCGGTAAAACCGGTCCTTTTGAGCTTCAGTTAAAAACTTTTTAATAACTCACTGATATCTTTGCACGATATCAAAAAAGAACATCGTTGGTTTTCCTTCTACCCCGGCCTTTTCCATAATATCTTTTAGCTGCTTTGATTGACTAAATGCTTTTGCTTTTTTCAAATCGGTAACAGCAAAAACGACTGATGCCAAATGATTGTCGCCAACTTCATAACCAATTCCCCGGTCTATAAGACCTGCTGAATCAATTCTCATCTGTTTATTATCATCAAACGCTTTTTTCCAGGCATCCCAGTCTTTTACTTTATGAAATACGATAAGGCGGTTTGTTTGAGGGATCTGTGAATTATCATCCATTACTACATCGAGATAATGAAACGTTGGCGTTCCCATTACCCCTGCTATTTTCATTCTATCCTTCATTCCCTGCGAGCTTGTCAATTCTTTTGCTTTGTTTACGTCGTCCATCTTTAAGAGAACGATCACCATCTTTGGATCATCCAGGCCTTTACCGATAAAATAATTTGTTAATCCATAAGAACGGCGAATGGAATCCCGTTCCTGATACTTTGCTTTCCATTTATCAAAGTCGGCCACCTTAAACTGCATGGTCATTACATTGGATGGTTTGGCAGGTGTAGTAGTTTCAGCGGGTTTTTCGGCAGTGGCTGTATCCTTTGATGTGGTGGCTTCGTCAGTTTTTTTTTCTCCGGAGTTACATGAACTGGAAAAGATAAGCATGCTGGTAGCAATTGTCGTTGCCAGGAATCTGAGTTGTTTCATTTTTAAGAATTTTAAATTTCAGAAATAAACGATCAACAGGGAACGGAGAAGTAATGGGACGGGACGGGATCTGTTATGAATATAGAATTAATAATGAAGCAGAACAAAAATATTATGACCGGATCAACAGGCAAAAGTCTGAAGGGTGCGGGTTTCTTTCATAAACCAAATTAAGAAATGTTAATGGAGTGGTCCCGCTAACTGAACAGGTAATGAAACATCATCAAACAGGCATCCGCCTTTCGTCCTATAGTTTTTAGCTGCCGGAGACAATATCTTCGATCTCTTAAAATAAGTTCTATGTCTTCTGCTCCTGTTCAGCCTCACCAGCGTATTCAATACCTGGATGTGATCCGCGGCGTGGCCATTACCGGTGTGCTTCTTGCTTACGCATTCTGGAATCTTGGTACAGCTCCTGAATCCGGTTGGACCCGTTTCGATAAGGGACTGGACGAAGTCTTTGGTTTCCTGGTCGATTCAAAATGCTTTACACTGCTTGCCAATTTATTTACAGTGGGCTTTGTGTTGCATATGAACAAGACTGATGATCCGGCCAGGAGCTTATACACGTATCGTCGCCGTCTTGCGGGGCTCATGATCATTGGTCTTATTCATGCGCTCCTTTTGCGTAATGGAGATATTTTATTGCCCTATGCACTACTCACATTTTTTGTTAGTTTCTTTTATAAAGCATCCAACAAAAAGATCATCATTGCGATGGTTATTACTTTTCTTGTCGAGGTGCTGATATGGGATCTATGGACCTGGCTTCGCCTTCCATTATTTCATCGTCCTACCTTTCAGGGCAATTACCTGGTTGAAAATTTTGAGTGGCTGAAATACTGGTATTCCACCATTCCGTTTTATTGGGAAACTACTCTTTTCTTTTTATTCAGCGGGCTACTGCTGGGAAAGATCTTTATCCAGGATAAAATAAAGTTGAACAACCGGCAACTGATAATTATTGCAGTCAGCAGTTTCATTGTCGGCGCCGTGAGCTATTATTTTGTAAGCTTTAAAGCCGCCCGGATCGGCAGTTTACCCGATATCGGTAAGACTTTTATCGTGAGACAAACAGTTTATACCTTATTAGGACTGTTGCACCGCGCAGGACTGGCAGCAAGCTATGCAAGTTTATTTTACATGTTATCGCAACGCTTTTCATTCAGGGTTTTTGCAACACTCGGCAGAACTTCTCTGACGAATTATATCATGCAGGCAGCGATCATAGTACCTCTTTGTCTCGTATTGGATCTGTTTGATCATGTAACACCAACCATTGCATTGACGATGACAGTTTCAATCTGGATCTTCCAGGTATTATTCAGCAGCTGGTGGTTGAAGCAACATCGCTTTGGGCCACTAGAAGGGTTGTTGCGGCGATTTACCTATGGCAAAGCGGTTACTGCAACAAGCAACGAGGAACAAACAAAGACAAACATCGTGTTAGAGAATGGCGGGCTGACCACTTCCTTTTTACCCGTTAAAAGCAATGAATAGGATCAGTTTAGCGGGCGGCATAAATAGTTATTATTATTGACGCGGCTCAGTAAATAAAAAACCACTCTTTGGAGTGGCTTTTATTTCTTAAGATGTATAACGGGTTATTATTTCTTTCTCCGTGCTTTAGAAAATAATGAATTTAATAACCGGGGTTCTGGACTAAATAACCCGGTATATTGGAAGCTCCGTTAATAGCTGTTTGTGGAATAGGGAATAATCGTTTGTTTTTATCAGTATTGGTTTTCTCCGTCCATGTTCCTTCATATTTTCCAAATCGTATCATATCTGTACGACGCTGATGTTCCCAATATAATTCAAAACCCCTTTCGCGGAATAAAAGATCAAGCGACATCGTTAACAGCGGTGCAGGAACTGTACGTGCAGTCCGTGCAGCTCTTATAATGTTTACATCGGCGAGCGCACCGGCAGCGTCATTGTTCTTTCTCAATTTTGCTTCTGCACGCATCAGGTAGATATCAGCCAAACGAAGGATCACAATATCATGCTCACCACGGTTTCTTCCGTCTGTGGTCACACTGCTGAATTCATATTTCTCAACTCTGTAACCCGTACTGTAATTACTTCCTGCAACAGTAAAATCAACAGCCAGGGTAAAATCGACCGGCAAAGTCGGTTTGCCGCGGGTAACATTATAGAGCTTACCAATTTTATACTTGCCCGTGCCACATGTTGTAAATGGAATATTCTTTCCGCCGATCAAACCATATTGTTGTCCTCTCATGATGCCACGATCTATTTTGAAGTCAGTACCCAAAATACAGGAGTCGACAGGTATATTCAGATTCTTTTTAAAGAAACGCGGATCGGCCGCAGCCGGATCAACAGGAGCATAGGCAGTTGCCCATGAGTTATAAAATTCAGGAGTAATCGCCGGGCCATCGGTACCGTTGGCATTCGGAACAGCAGCTAAAGGAAACTGGTCACCTGATAAAGAAAAATAAGCCATCCGGTTATGTCCATTCAGATCCTGCCGCTGGTCAATTGCAAAGATGAGCTCCTTATTGTTATGATTATTATTATCAAAAATGGAAAAGTATTCTGCTGCTAACTGAAACTGGTTTGAAGTAATGATCTTATCACAGTATTCAATTACCTTATCCATGTCTTCAGGCTTGAATGTAAAAGAAGCTGCATAGCGGTCACGCCATACGGCTGCATTCAAATACAATTTTGCCAATAACCCCCATACACCTGCCTTTGTCAGCCGGCCGGGACCTGTTGTATTATCCAACTTGGGCTCTACTGCCAGCAATTCTGATTTAATATAATTGATTGCTTCTTCCCCGCGTAAGATCGTTGAGGTGGCTGCCGGATCTTCTTTTTGAAATGCGATACCAAAAAGATCCAATGATAACATATTATAAAATGCACGCATGCCTCGTGCCTCAGCCAAAAATGTCGGGGCATTCACATAACTATTATTAGCTAGTGCACTGATCGCCGTTACACTTCTTGAAATACTTTGCACGATCTGGTTCCAGGTACCACTTACATTTGGATCGGAGCTGGCTGTTTCATGTTTGTGAAGCGTCATATAAATACCATTATCACCCCAGTCAGTACCGCCCCTGTAGGGTAAGATGGCTTCATCCGTAGAGATCTCCTGTAGTGCGAGCAGGTTGGTGTGTTTATAAAGCTCGGGGAGCAGTGCATATACCGGCGCAATATTTCCTTCTGCGATCTGTTGATCAGTGAGCCCCGTCACAGAAGATTCGTCGAGTATTTTCTCTTTTAATTTAGTACAGCTGTTTATGATGGAAACGGCTGCAAAGATCAACAAGAGACTAATTATTTTATTTTTCATGTTCATAGTTTTAAAATGAAAGGTTCAAACCAAAAATAAATGACCGGGCTTTGGGATAACTTAAATAATCGATGCCGTAAGAAGTAACATCTGCGATATTCCTGTCGGCATTTACTTCAGGATCGTAGCCATCGTAATCTGTTATCACAAACAGGTTCTGTCCCGTGATATATACCCGCAGTGTTGAAACCCATTGTTTGAAACCCAGTTTTCCTGTATTAATATTATAACCGATCGTCATGTTATTCAATCGGAGGTAAGCGCCATTCTTCAGGTAACGGGTACTTACAGGCGCCGGGTTGTTGATAGACTCATTGGGCTCGCCAATACCTTCCGGAGTTGTATTCCTGCTCTTTGCTAATAATCCTTTATAAAAATTTGTATTGGCAGTAAGATCATAAATTTTATTTCCGGAAACTCCATTGAAATTAAAATTCAAATCAAAATCTTTTAACGAGAAGCCTCCAAAAAAGCTATAGATCAAATTTGGTAAGGCAGTGCCGGCAACTATCCTGTCGGCATCCGTATAGGTTGAACCATTTTTGTCGGCATCAAAATAAGTACTTACACCATTCGCACCGATCCCTGTCCATTGATTTAAAAAGAAGGAACCGATGGGTTCTCCGTTTATATATCCATTCAGCGTAGCTGAAGTAAGACCAGCAGCTCCTGATGCAGAACCCGTGCTGATCACAGTATAAGGAGAGTTTTGAACCTTGTTTTTCATATACGCCAGGTTACCACCCACATTGTAATTGAAGGATCTTCCTTTGTGCCTGTATTCTAATTCTAACTCAACTCCCTTATTGGTAATGGTCATATCTTTTACGTTTGTCCAAAGAAATGTTGCAGGCTGAATAGGATCAGCAGGAGGAACCTGCAGCAAAATATCTGTAGATACTTTTCTGAAAAGATCGATGGTACCGGACAGCGCTCCTTTTAATAAACCAAAGTCCAAACCTATATTCGTTTGCTTGGATGTTTCCCATTGCAGATCGGGATTAGCCAATCTTGAATAAATAGTACCGGCAGGATACGGACCTGTTGGATAAAGAGGATAGCTCAGCGTGCCGGAGGTTGCTGAAGTAAATAATGCCTGTGTCAGCTTGGGTGGAATTTCCTGGTTGCCCGTCTTACCCCAACCTGCTCTTAATTTCAAGTTGGTAATAGAAGAGTTTTTCATAAAATCCTCTTCCGATATTTTCCATCCTAACGAAAAAGAAGGGAAGTAACCATATTTATTATTCTCTCCAAATTTTGAAGAACCATCAGCCCGGAAATTAACAGTGGCCAGGTATTTACTATCGTATTGATAAGTTACTCTTCCGAAAAATGATTGCAGCTCATTGATAAAAGCATAACCACCCGGACGGTTCGTGGTAAGATCTAACAGTTGACCAAGACCCGGGTTATATTGCGGCTGCACAGGAGAAACAGGAAAGCGGTTAATGCTGTTGTTGCGTCCCTGCACAAAGATCCGTTGATAAGAATGTCCCGCCAACGCTGATACATTGTGGTGGTTGATGATCTTTGAATAGGTAACATAGTTTTCAATTAAGCGGTCCCGATTATAATTGTAAAAAGTTTCCAATCTTCCTTCCCGGAAAGGTGTAACATTCGGTAAGGATTGGATATCATTGGTACCATTGGAATTATCAATTCCGAAATTAAATTTATATACCAGGCCCTTCATTATTTTAAATGAAGAAGAAATGCTTCCCAGCACCCGGTTGATCGTGATGAATTCTTTATCGAGTGTAAAATAAAAGAGCGGGTTGTTGATACCTGTAACAACCACCGGGTTCCCGGCGGCATCACGGGCGGGGTAAGTTGGATTATTACTCACCGCATCGCCGATAATACTGGAAAAAGGGGGACGTTCATTCTTTGTTGTGGTTACACCCAATGTTACATCGATCGTCAATCGATCGTCCCAAAATTTTTGTGTGGCATTGAATCGTCCTGAATACCTGTCCAGGTTATTGGCTTTGATAATGCCTTCCTGTTTTTGCATTCCAAACGAAGCATAATAGGTTAACCTGTCTGCGCCGCCACTTAATGTAAGATTATAATTCTGCGTGAGTGCGGTCCGTGTTACTTCTTTTTGCCAATCGGTGTTAGCTCCTTTATCATCCAGCACGCCGCCGGTTTTCGGAACCTGTACACGGAATTCATCTGCTGAAAAAAGATCAAGCGGGTTTGCTATTTTAGATACGCCCAGGCTTGTTGAAAAATTTAATTGCGGCGCACCTGCTTTACCTTTTTTAGTGGTGATGATCACTACACCATTAGCGCCGCGGGCACCATAGATCGCAGTTGCCGATGCATCTTTCAATACATCGATCGATTCAATATCCTGCGGATTCAAAAAGTTCAGTGGATCGCCACGGCCGGTTGCTGAATTGTCCAGTGGAATATTATCGACAACAAACAGCGGTGTGCTGCCTGTTCTCACACCACCCGGTCCGCGGATCGTGATGCCAAGACTACCGCCGGGTTCACCGCTGACCGAAGTAACATTCACTCCTGCAACCTTTCCCTGCAATAATTGCTGGGGAGAGTTGATGATACCCCTGTTAAACGATTCAGGTCTCAAAGATTTCACCGACCCGGTGATATCTTTTTTACTCTGGCTTCCATACCCCACTACTACTACCTGTGCAAGGTCAGTATTATTGGGTTGTAATAATATTTCGAGAGTGGCATTCGCTCCAACTGTTATTTCTCTCGATATAAAACCAACATAACTGACTACAAGAACACTGTTGTTATCAGGAACAGTTATGCTGAAAGAACCAGAAGCATCTGTAAGAACAGTTTTGTTTCCGCCTTTTATTGAGACCGTAGCGCCGGGAAGACCCGTACCCGTACCGGCATCTTTCACGATACCCGTGACAGGTTGGTCAGGATCATCTTTTGCAAAAACAAAGGCGGGGGTTAACAAACAAACCAGGATTGCAGGAAAAAATAATTTCAGGCAATGTTGTAAAGAAAGTTTACTCATTTTTTAAGTAGTTTAGTTTTGACTATAAAGCAGAAGGAAAAAGAGCCTTAATTGGTAAAAATATTCTCAACACATTTCCATAAAATCAACAGCATATTATTTTGCTGTTAATACGATCTAATGGTTCCTCTATAACAGAACTTGCTTTGGTTTTGATTAAAATTTCAACGATGAGGGCAGGAACTTTGCTACCAGGTCCTCATAATAAGGTCTTAACTTGTTCCAGTCTGGAGGTTCCGGGTTTTTTGAATAAAGATCATAAGGATTAAATAGCTGAACCCATTTTAACATATCCCTGTCATGATCATCCAGCAGGTATTCATATTGTCCTTCGCGGTGCCATGCATAAAATGAATGATACCGTAACATATATAAACCGCTTTCGGGCAGGCGATCTTTCAGCATCTGGTAAACATATTCATCATGTCCCCAGGACATATTTACATTACGCAAACCACAACCTTTTTTATAGACGCCATATTGCGTTTGGTATTCAGGATTCGAATAATCGGGATTGTTTTTAAAAAATTCAGGATAAACGATCTTATCTGAATAGGCACAACCAACCGGGAAGGTGTCACCCACGACAGCCCATTGGGGCTCACCAAACAGGCAAAGCACTTTTCCCATATCATGCATCAGGCCTACCAGCACCATCCAGTCCGGATGACCATCTCTTCGGATAGCTTCAGATGTTTGCAGCAAATGCTGGAACTGGTCAAGATCCGTGTCGGGATCTGAATCATCTACCAGTTGATTTAAAAATTGAAATGCATCCCATACCGGCATCTCCTTTTTATCAAACTTTAAAAAGTTACTGCGTTTTTCCTGTACAAACTCATACGTTTGATAGGTGTGATTGAGCCTGTAAAATTCTTTTACGGTATCTCTTGCGGGTTCATCGTAATTACGATATTCTTCCGTTGTTTTGGCAGTGGCAATGCTGGCGGGATCGGGATAACGTTCTAATACATCATCTTCCCAAACATCAAGACTGGTCAACGGATTGAGTTCTTCCGGTTTGAAAGTTTTTTGTGTTGAAGACATGGCAAATTTCGTTGGTTATAGAATAGATAACAGCAGCTCTAAATTGGAGAATTTTGACTTACTATTTATAGAAAGACTTAGCTTTATTTACGAAACCGTTTTCGAAGCAAAAAGAATTTACTGCACCCGATTGTATATTTTACAAACCTGGTACACGATTGATCGCCCATGAAAAATATCAATATCAAAGAACTGGCCCGTGAACTCAAACTTTCGATCTCTACCGTTTCCAAAGCCTTGCACGATAGTCATGAAATAAGTGATGAAACCAAGCGGCGGGTGATGGAAGCAGCAGCGAGATTGAATTATGTTCCCAATCCTTATGCGAGCAGTTTACGCGGCCGGAGAAGTAAAAATATTGCGGTGGTAATACCTGAAGTGGCGGATAGTTTTTTTTCACTGGCTATAAATGGTATTGAATCGGTAGCTAAAGAAAAAGGGTATCATGTATTGATCTGCCTGACACATGAAAGTTTTGAAAATGAAAAAATGATCCTGAAAGAATTCCAGGGCGGGAGAGTGGATGGCGTGCTGATGTCTGTTTCAGGAGAAACATCGCAAAGCGATCATATCAATGACCTGCTTTCAAAAGACATTCCGCTTGTTTTTTTTGACAGGATCTGTGAAAATGTAGAAACTGCCAGGATCATTACGGATGACCTGGAGAGCGGGTATAAAGCAACGGCACATTTAATAGAACAAGGTTGTGAAAGGATCGCATTCCTGGGCATTTCAAAAAGTCTTTCCATCAGCAACAAAAGACTGGAAGGATATTTACAGGCGATCGCCGAGCATAAATTGAAAACAGACAAACGGCATATTGTTCTCTGTTCGAATGACAGTAAAAAAAATTACAGCCTGGTTAAGAAATTACTGGAACAAAAAAACAGGCCTGATGGTATCGTGGCTTCGGTAGAAAAGTTAACAACCCCTGTTTATAAGGCATGTGCAGATCTTGCGTTAAAAATACCCGGGGATGTAAAACTGGTTTGTTTCTCTAATCTTGAAACAGCTTCTATTCTCAACCCGTCATTGACCACTATTACACAACCCGCTTTTGAAATGGGCAAAACAGCAGCGACACTTTTATTTAACTCTTTGGAAAAAACTAAATTTAATTTAGCAAAAGAAAGCCTGGTGATCCCTTCATTGCTCGTAGTAAGAGGTTCAACAAGCTGAAAAAGATAAAATCTGTCTTACATGATCAAAGGTTTAATAAAGCTTATATGCATTGTTGTATTTCTTTTCATTAATAATTTTAGCCAGGCCCAGCCAAAAAAATATACTGTTGCGCACGCCCATTCACATAATGATTATCTGAATGATCAGCCATTTCAGCGGGCCTGGAAAAATGGTTTTGGCTCTGTTGAAGCAGATATTTTTCCTGTGAACGGGGTTTTATGTGTAGCGCATAGCAAAAATGAGATCAAACCTGAACGAACATTAAAAAAATTATACCTCGATCCGCTGTTATATGCATTGAAAAATAATAAATCCCGCCGCATTAAATTACTGATTGACATTAAAGAAGATCATACGCTTTGTTTGGATCTTTTGATCCGTGAAATTGAGCCGCTAAAAAAATATTTAACTACGTCAAAAAAGAGTAAGGCTATAACAATCCTTATCAGCGGTGAAAGACCTGCACCGAAAGATTATAAAAACTACCCGGATTATATTTTTTTTGATGATGATCTTAAAATATCTCATACCGCTGCTGAATGGAAACGGGTTGGCCAGGTAAGCCTGTCCTTTACAAAATTCTCAGCATGGAAGGGAATAGATTCTATTCCTTCAAAAGATAAAAAACTCCTTAAGCAGGTCATTGATAGTGTCCATCTCGCCGGTAAAACGATCCGTTTCTGGGCAGCACCTGACACTGAAATTTCATGGCTCTTGCAAATGGAACTGGGTGCCGACCTGATCGGAACAGATAAGATCGATGAGCTTGCCGGTTTTTTGCGCAGAAGATCAAAAGCTGAATAGCACACTGTACCATGCAGTTTTACTGGTTCCTCATCAAACTGCCCGTTACAATCACCCGGAACGGGTATGTAATCAAATACACTTCTATCTATTAAATGGTAAATGGACATTTACACAATATTGTTTTATTTCATCTTAAGATAAAACCATGGAAGAATTAGAGGTTTTTGTTGCTTCATTGTGTATCGGGTTGTCATTAGGGTTTATCGGCGCAGGCGGGTCTATATTAACCATCCCGGTGTTTGTTTATGTTTTGAAAAAAGACCCGCTTTCTTCAGGTGTATATTCCATGTTCGTGGTTGGCGTATCAAGTATGGCTGGTGGTATTCAATCCATGTTCAATAAGCTGGTTGATTTTAAAGTTATGCTTGCATTTGGTATTCCTTCTGTAACAGGTGCACTCATTGCACGGAAAATAATTTTTCCATCTATCCCTGCTCAGTTATTTTCTATCGGTTCATTTAGCCTGTCAAAAGATATCCTGTTCATGTTGTTGCTGTCATCACTCATGTTTTTATCTGCTGTAAGAATGTTGAAACCCGCAATGCCCGCAAAACAAATTGAACAAGCTGATCAACCTGCTACGGTATTGCTTTTGTTACAGGGCTTGTTCGTTGGTATCATTACAGGATTGGTTGGTATCGGTGGGGGTTTTTTAATTGTCCCTGCTTTATGTTTTCTTGCAAAATTGCCAATGAAAAAAGCAATTGGTACTGCGCTGCTGATCATAACTGCTAATTCATCGATAAGCTTTTTAAGCAGTTATGGATCGCTGGATATCGATTGGATCTTACTGGGCAAATTTTCTTTGGGTGCAGTTATTGGTATACTTGCCGGTACCAGGCTATCAAAGAAAATACAAGCCGGTTATCTGAAAAAGATTTTTGGATGGATTGTGCTAAGCATTGCATTTTATATTGTGTATAAACAATTCTTTTATTAAGGAAAGAAAGGTCAAAGCTTATTACCGGGTCTTCGTGGTTTTCAATTGTTCTAAGGCTTGTTTGGTTTGTTGCCATTGACTCATATCTTTTTTGTCAACCCTGATTGTTTTGTCGTGGTTGTAATAATCAAGAATATTTTGCCGGAGGGAAACGGTAAGTGTTTCAAAATTTTTATCCCTGAGTTTTAATAACAATTTGCTATAACAGTCATCCCCGGGCTTATATTCACCCGCTGCTGTGGTTTTACCGGTGTCATAGTTGATATTAGATAACACAAGCTCACCATTGCTTAATTGAGTAATAGCCCGGCTATAATATAAAACCGTGGTATCAAAGCTATGTATAAAGAGATCTTCTGCCTCAGGCCCGGGTGGTTCAAATTTTAAGGGTCGTAAGGGCCCGATCTTTGGCGCCATACGGATAGTGAGAGCAAGTACATGAGCAAGAAAGCCCGGTTTTTTATATTCATCATCAAATTCTCTTGTATAAGTTTTACGCCTGACCCTGTAAATAAAATTGCCCGCTTTGGCATTCGGTGAGAGTTTTCGTATCGCCCGCTTTTGAGTTTGCCATGCCACCTTTGTTATCTCGGGTAAAAGATTGATCACCGTCCAGCGGAA
>Ga0105249_10001575_pt1 | contig 20013 bp, 16 predicted proteins | sample KBSS44metaG_FD_81522 | JGI IMG/M metagenome (GOLD analysis project Ga0105249, IMG submission 81522) | Switchgrass rhizosphere microbial communities from Kellogg Biological Station, Michigan, USA - KBS S4-4 metaG | ecosystem: Host-associated > Plants > Roots > Rhizosphere > Soil | place...
ACGACCGCTGGGAGATCGGCCACAGCGTCACGCTCGGGTGGCACCCGGAACACGCCCTCGTGCTCCGCTGAGCGGTCACGCGACGACGTTCATGCGCTCGCCGGCCTCCTCGAGGACCGTGCCGAGCGTGCCGGCAATCGCGTCGAACTCGCGCTGCTCGGCCACCAGCGGCGGCGAGATCTGCACGACCGGGTCGCCGCGGTCATCGGCGCGGCAGAGCAGCCCCTCCTCGAACAGGCGCGGCGACACGAAGCCGCGCAGCAGCTCGTCGCACTCCTCCTCGCTGAAGGACGCGCGCGTCTGCTTGTCCTTGACCAGCTCGAGCGCGTAGAAGAAGCCGGCGCCGCGCAGGTCGCCGACGATCGGCAGCTCCAGGAGCTGCTCAAGCGCGGCGCGGAAGGCGCCCTCGGTCTCGCGGACGTGCTCGACGACCCGCTCGCGGCGCATGATCTCGATGTTCTTGAGCGCGATCGCGGCCTGGACCGGATGGCCGCCGAAGGTCATCCCGTGCGTGTACATCCGGCCGCCGCTGAGGAATGGCTCCATGACCCGGTCGCTGGCGATCAGCGCCCCGATCGCGGCGTAGGCGGACGACAGGCCCTTCGCGGAGGTGATCAGGTCGGGCGTGACGCCGAAGCGCTCGGCCGCGAACCAGTGGCCGACGCGGCCGAAGCCCGTGATCACCTCGTCCAGGCACATCAGGATCCCGTGGCGGTCGCACAGCTCGCGAACGCCCTCGAGGTAGCCGGCCGGCGGCATGAACGAGCCGCCCGAGTTCTGGACCGGCTCGATGATGACCATCGCCACCGTCTCGGGACCCGCCTGCTGGATCGTCTCCTCGAGCTCGTCGAGGAGGAACGAGGTGAACTGCTCCTCGGTCTCCTCGGGCGGCCGGTGGTAGCGGTTCGTGTTCGACACGTGGAGCACGTCGGGGACGAGCGGCTCGAAGGGGGTGCGCAGATCCGTGCAGCCGTTGATCGAAAGCGCGCCCATGGTGGTGCCGTGGTACGCCACGCGCCGCGCGATCGCCTTCCAGCGCCGCTCGCCGCGCGCGGTGTGGTACTGGCGCGCGAGCTTCCAGGCTGCTTCGACGGCCTCCGAGCCGCCGGACACGAAGAAGACGCGGTTCAGGTCTCCCGGGGCGAGCTCCGCGAGCTCATCGGCGAGCTCGATCGAGCGCGGGTGCGCGAACGTCCAGTTGATCGCGAACGGGAGCTCGCGCATCTGGGCCGCCGCCGCCTCGCCCATCTCCTCCCCGAAGCCGTAGCCGATGTTCACGCAGAAGAGACCCGCCAGCGCGTCGAGATAGCGCCGCCCGGTGGCGTCCTCGACGTAGCAGCCGTCGCCGCGGACGATGACCTGGAGCTCCTCGCCCGCGCTGTAGCGCCCCATCTGAGTGAAATGGAGCCAGAGATGGTCTAGCGAGCCCACGAGTGGGAAGGCTACCCTGCGCGCATGCTCACCCGCCTGTCGCTCGCCCTCGTTGGCGCCGCCGTGCTTGCGCCATCCGCGCTCGCCGCCAATCCAGATATCCACGCGCACCGCGGCGGGACCGTGGTGAACGGGACGCCGCGCTTCGGCGAGGAGAGCATCCGCGCCTACCGCAACGCAGCGCTGCATGGATTCGTGTTCGAGGTCGACGCCAAGCTGACCGAGAACGGGGTGCCCGTCGCGATTCACGACGCCACGCTCGACCGCACCACGAACTGCAGCGGCCAGGTGCGCGCGCGCACCCTCGCCCAGCTCGCGAGCTGCAGGACAGACGTTCTCGGGAGCCCCGGCAGCCCCCTCCGTACGCGCGGCGCCCGGCACACGGAGCCGATCGCGACGATCGCCGAGGTCCTGAAGCTCGCGAAGCAGACCGGCGTGGGCGTGAACCTCGAGATCAAGAACATCCCGACCGACGTGGACTACGACGCGACGCCGGCCTTCGCCAACAGGGTCATGGACACCGTGGTCGCGAGCAAGCTGCCGCGCCGGCAGCTCCTGATTCAGAGCTTCGTGCCGGCGAACCTCGACGTCGCGAAGCAACGGCTGCCCCGCGTCCGGACCAGCCTGCTCTCGCTCCAGTCGGTAAACGAGGCCTTCCTCCAGGTCGCCGCCGACAACGGCTACGACTTCATCTCGCCGGAGTGGCCCGTGAGCGCCGACTACGTCAGTCGCGCGCACGGCATGGGCCTCGAGGTCGCGCCCTTCACGCTGGACGCGGCGGCCGACGTGCGCGGCGCAAGGAGCGCCGGGGTCGACGCCCTGATCACGGACGACCCGCTGATGGCGGCGCGTGCGCTCGGGCTGCGGCCCCCGCGCTTCTTCGACGCCATCGTGTTCGCCAAGGGACGACGGCTGATCGCGACCGGTGACCTGCTGGCGCCGCGCGGCGTGCCGGCGCGGCAGAGGTGCCGCGGCAGGATCACCGTCCGCCTGCTCCTGGGCGACCGCGCCGTCCGGGTGGTGCGCGGGCGCCTCAACCGGAACTGCGAGTACTTCTTCGACGCAGGGCCGAAGCGCCGGCGGTTCGCGTCCGCGCGCGTCACGGTGCGCTTCGACGGCAATGCGCGCGTGCTGCCCTCCCTCGAGGGGCCGGAGCGGATCGCGCCGAAGCAGCCCGACTTCAGCCCGTGAGCCGTCCGTGACGTTCGAGCAGGTCCAGCACCGGCTCGTGCGGTAGCCGCTCGACCACGCGGCCCATCCGGCCGGTCGTGGTCTCCGCGCGCCAGAGCGCATTCATCACGGCCTCCTCGGTCGCCTCGACGGTGGCCTGGAAGAGCGAGTCGAGCCCGTCCTCGGCGACCCCCTGGGGCCGGGCCTCGCCGCGCACCGCGCGCGCCGTCGTCGAGAAGGCGACGAAGATCTCGCCGCTTCCGTGATGCGCCACGGATCCGGTTCGGCCCAGGCCGAGCCCGGCCCTGCGCGCGATGCGCGTGAGCTGCGCCGACCCGAGCGGGGCGTCGGTCGCCACCACGGCGATGCAGCTGCCCGCCGGGCCGCGGCTACGGCCGGGGTCCTCCAGCAGGCGGCCGACGGGCACGCCGTCCACGCGCAGGTCGGACTTGACGCCGTAGTTCGCGAGCACGAGCACGCCCACCACGTGGCCCTCCTCGGTGATCCGGCTCGAGCTGCCGATCCCGCCCTTCCAGTCGCAGCAGATCATGCCTGTCCCGGCGCCCACCGCGCCCTCGACCACCTCGGTCGAGCCCGCCGCGTCCGCCACTGCTCGGCCGGCATCGTCGGCCTCCACCTGCACGACACGGGCGTCGTTCAGCCAGCTGTCGTCGCACTCGCCCACGGTCGGTATCACCACGTGGTCGACGCCCAGTGCCGGGTCCGAGGCGACGGCCGCGGCCACGGCGCCGTCGAAGACTCGCCCCACGGACATCGTCGCCGTGAGGTAGACCGGCGTCGACAGCAGCCCCCATTCCATGATCTCGACCGAGCTGGTCAGCTCGCCGGCGCCGTTCAGAACCGCGGTGCCCGCGGACAGCGGCTCGCCCCAGAGGCGCTCGACAGGTCCGGGCACCACCGCCGTGACTCCGCTCCGTGCGACGCCGCGCCCCTCGGGCGGGTCCGGCTCGTCGCGCACCACCGTCACATGTCCGACGGCCACGCCGTCCACGTCCGCGATCGACCCGCTCGGCCCCGGGTCCAGCTCGCCGATGCGCAGGCCGTGCTCACGCAGGCTTCGCTCCGAGTCCATGGGCGGACTCTATGAAGTGAGAGGATCGGCGCGTGTTCGCGGTGGTCGTGAACGGGTCAGCCGGGGCGGGGAAGACCGCCTGCGTCATGGCCCTGAGCGACGCGCTCGTGAAGGACGAGGTCAGCCACGCGGCCATAGACGCCGACGAGCTGGCGTGGGCTTATCCGTACCCCTCGAATCAAGAGCGCTTTGACCTGCTGCGAGCGAGTTGGCAGGCGCACCGCCGCGCCGGTCACGACCTGCTGCTGGTGGCCGAGGTGGTCGAGTCGACCGACGAGCTCCTCGAGCTGCTGGACGCGGTCGGCGCCGACGATCACCTGCACGTGATGCTCGAGTCGTCGCTCACGACGCTCAGGAAGCGCATCGTCGAGCGCGAGCCGCCGAACTGGTCAGGCTTGGAGCACCTGCTCGGCGAGACAGAGCGGTGGGCCGCGGTGCTGAAGGAGCTGGATGGCGTCCACGTGCGGTGCAACACCGAGCAGCTCACACCGGACGAGGTGACCGCGCGGATCCGCGCCGCACGCCCGGACCGGCTCGGCGGGTAGGCTCGCGCGCCGTGGGACTCGCTATGCCCGTCGTGTGGAGCGACCGTCACCGGCTGCACGATCCGGGCGGCGAGCTATGGGTGGGCGTGCGCACGCCCGGAACCGAGCTTCCGGAGCGCGCCGACCGCATCCGCGCGGCGCTGGAGGACCGCGGAGCTCGGATAGTCGATGCTGCCGACCAGCCCCTCGACGCGCTGACGGCGGTGCACGACAAGGCGCTCGTCGACCACCTGGCCGGCGCGTGGAGAGCCTGGGACGAGGCGGGCCTTCCCGACGACCCTGGCCAGGACCGCGTGGTCCCGTACCTGTTCCCGCACCCCAGCCTGTTCTCAGGGCGGCGTGCGCGGCTCGCCACGTCGATCACCGCGCGCGCCGGGCAGTTCGGATACGACACGATGACGTTGATCGGCCCGGGGACGTGGGAGGCGGCCCGCTCGGCGCTCGATGCCGCGGTGACGGCGGCGGAGCTCGTGCTCGAGGGCGCCCCGGTCGCGTACGCCTGCACTCGCCCACCCGGCCACCACGTAACGCGCGAGTGCTTCGGCGGGTCGTGCTACCTGAACAACTCCGCGGCCGCGGCGGCCCGCCTCCGCGCTGCCGGGAGGGCGCCCGTGGCCGTGATCGACGTCGACGCGCACCACGGCAACGGCACGCAGGCGATCTTCTGGGACGACGACGACGTGCTGACCGGCTCGGTGCACGTCGATCCCGGGGCGGGCTGGTTCCCCCACTTCCTCGGCTTCGAGGACGAGCGCGGCGCGAGCGGCTCGAATCGCAACATCGTGCTGGCCCCCGGCGCCGGGGACGAGCGCTGGGTCGCGGCGGTCACCGAGCTCGCGGAGTGGGCGGCCACCGGCGGGGCGCGGGCGCTCGTCGTGGCTCTCGGCGTGGACGCCGCGGGCGGCGATCCCGAGGCGCCGCTCGCCGTGACGCCGGAGGGCTTCAGGGCCGCCGGCCGCGCGCTGGGCGCGCTCCGCCTGCCGACCGTGGTGGTCCAGGAGGGTGGCTACGACCTTGACGCGATCGGAGAGCTTGTGTGTGAGGTGCTGACCGGAATCGAGGAGGAAGCGAATGGATGAGCGCCGGTCGATGTGGATCGGCAAGGACGAGCACCACGGTGTGCAGGCGCAGCCGAGGCCGGACCTCGCGCCACCGCCGCACTGGCGCCTCGAGGCGATCGCATACACGCCGCGGCCGCGCACGCTCACGCTCGGCAGGGACGGGCGCCGAGCCGTCTTCACCGAGGACCGCCAGACGTCCGACATCTACCTGCTCGACCTGGAGACCAAGTCGCCGCCGGAGCGGCTCACGACTGGACGCGAGCCGGCTGCGTACTGGCAGGAGGCGGCGCCTCAGCTCTCGCCGGACGGGACGACCGTGGCATACGACGATCAGGACCACGTCTGGCTCGTCCCGGCGGGGGGCGGTCCCTCGCGCAGGCTTGCTCAGGGCGGCGGCCCGATCTGGATCGATGACCGCCGCCTCCTGATCTCTGTCGAGCGCGAGGCCGACCGGACGACGCGGCTGGCCGTGCTGGAGGTCGACGACCCCTGGCCGCGCCGGGTCGCGGTCGCGCACGGCGACCTCGACGCCCACGGCGACGAGGGCGACGCCGCCGTGTCTCCCGACGGCACCGAGGTGGCGTACATGTTCACGCCGCGCGCGGACCAGAACCGCAGCAGTGAGGTCCGCGTGGCCAGCGTCGAGGACGGCGCCGTCAGGAAGCTGACCGGCACGCCGGACATGCACGACGGGGGGCCGCAGTGGTCGCCGGACGGCCAGACGATCGCCTACGCGTCCGAGCGCAGCGGCCACTACGAGCTCCACCTCGTCGGCCGCGACGGGACCGGGGACCGCCAGCTCACGAGCGCGGGCGCGGACCACTCGGACCACGAGTGGCATCCGGACGGGACGCGCATCGCGGCCGTGAGAGGCGTCCGCAACCGCTTCCACCTCGTCTCGGTCGACGCATCCGACGGCAGCGCGCAGGAGCTCGCGCGCGGCGGCACCTGGGTCGCGCCCCACTGGACGGCCGCGGGCGACATCGTGGCGGGGTACGAGGACCACGCCACCCCGCGCGAGATCAGGCGGATCGAGCCCGGCGGGCAGCCGCGGACGATCCACGCGCCCACGCCGATGGCGATCCGCTCCGCGCCGCACGCCGAGCTCGAGGAGGTGCTCTACGAGTCCTTCGACGGGCTCGAGATCCCGGCCTTCCTGATGCGCCCGGCGAACGCGTCGCAGGACGACCCCGTGGCCGCTGTGGTCTACCCCCACGGCGGACCGACCGACGCCTACGCCGACGAGTGGGACGGCCACGCTCAGTACTTCGTCGACCGCGGCTACGCCTGGCTCGCGATCAACTTCCGCGGGTCGACGGGGTACGGCCGCGACTTCGAGCGGAAGAACCACGGCGTCTGGGGGGTGGACGACACGAAGGACTGCCTCGCCGCCGCGGACTTCCTGCGCACGCTCGACTGGGTGGACGGCGAGCGGCTCGGCATCTTCGGCGCGAGCTACGGCTCGTACATGGCGCTCTGCTCGGTGACGTTCGACCCCGAGCACCGCTTCCGCTGCGCCGTCGCGAAATACGGCGACTGCGACATCACCACCTCGTGGGCGCAGGGCGACCGCGAGGGCGTGCAGGACCTCGACCGCATGATGGGCACACCCGCCCAGTCGCGCGAGGCCTACATCGCGGGCTCGCCGTACCACAGCCTCGAGAACGTCCAGGTGCCGCTCCTGATCGCGCACGGGGAGCGCGACATCCGCGTCAGCCCGAAGCAGTCCCAGCAGCTGGTGGACCGCCTGCGGGAGCTCGGTAAGACATTCGAGTATGTGACCTACCCGACTGAGGCACACGGGTTCCTCAGAGCGGGTCCGCAGCTGGATTTCTACCGCCGACTCGAACGTTTCCTTAACTGGCATCTCATGTAAAGCCGTGAGAGAGTCACCGCCCATGAAGCGACTCGCTGCCGTGCTCGTCTGCGTCGTCCTGCTCGCCGGCCTCACCGCCGTAAGCGCGAACAGCCAGGACGACGGAGGCGGAGGGGGCGGCGGCGACAAGCCGAGCACGTTCGACGTCGGCGATCCGGGCGGGATCGACAGCATGAGCCCCCTGATCGGCGTGACCGTGGCCGCCTACGAGGCCTGGAACATCCAGTACGCCACGCTCACCGACAAGGCGGCGAGCGACTTCCACACGATCCCCGGCCTGGCCGAGTCCTGGAAGGGCTCCAAGGACGGCAAGACGTGGACCTACAAGCTGCGTCCCGGCCTCAAGTGGTCGGACGGGAAGCCGCTGACGGCGGAGGACGTCGCCTGGACGATCAACACGTCCCGCGACGAGGAGTGGATCAACCACTCGGCCACGACGGTGAACCTCGACGCCACGGCGAAGGACGACACGACGCTCGTCATCAAGTCGAAGGTCCCGGACCCGAAGCTGCCGACGATGGACGCCTACATCCTGCCCAAGCACATCTGGGGCAAGATGAGCAAGGACGAGCGCGACAAGTACCAGGGCCTCGACGGCGTCGGCTCCGGCCCGTTCACGCTCGAGAAGTTCGAGAAGGGCCAGTTCGCGCGCTTCAAGGCGAACCCGAACTACTGGGCGGGCAAGCCGGCTGTGGACAAGGTCGTGCTGCGCAAGTTCAACAACCCGGACGCCGAGGTGGCGGCGCTGAAGACCGGTGAGCTCGACGCCGCGCAGGACCTCCCGGGTCCCGCATTCGACCAGCTCGCGAAGGACCCCAACATCCAGACGGTCGAGGGTTTCCAGGGCTCGATGAACGAGGTGGCGATCAATGGCGGCGACGGCCTGAAGAAGCCGCACCCGGCGCTCCTCGACCCGCGCGTCCGCCAGGCGATCGCGCACGCGATCGACAAGCAGACGATCGTCGACCGAGTGCTGGCCGGCCACGGCAAGGTGGCGCAGACACTCAGCACCTCGCCCGACACGAGCTGGACGCCCGACATCCCAGCCGACCAGGTCTACGACTTCGACCTGGACAAGGCGCGCCAGATCCTGGAGGACGCGGGCTACAAGGACACCGACGGCGACGGCGTCCGCGAGATGCCGGGCGGTGGAGAGCCGCTGAACTTCACGTACTACGTGCGCTCGGACGGCGAGACCGCCCCCGAGATCGGCGAGTTCGTGACCGGATGGCTGAAGGAGATCGGGATCGCCACGACCAAGAAGGTCGCCGACGACACCCAGCTCACCACCATCATCGGCAAGGGCGACTACGACATGTTCGACTGGGGCTGGACGCCCTTCGTGGACCCCGATCCGATGCTGTCGTACTTCACCTGCGGCCAGATCTCGAGCGATCCCGAGGACCCGACCAACTACTACAACGACGCGAACTACTGCGACCCGAAGTACGACAAGCTCTACGAGCAGCAGAAGGTCGAGCTGAACCGCGACAAGCGCGAGCAGATCGTCCACGAGATGCTCACGCGCTTCCAGCGGTCGGCCACGTACAACGTGCTCTACACCGAGCCTGAGCTCCAGGCGTACCGGAAGGGTCGTTTCGAGGGCTTCGTCCAGCAGCCGGCGAAGATCGGCCCGGTCATCTACCAGCAGACCTCGCCGACCTATGCGGCGCTGAAGCCGGCGAGCGCCTCGTCGGGTGGCGATGACGGAGGCAACAGCGGCGTGATCATCGCGATCATCGCCGTGGTGGTGCTAGGGGGAGGCGCGGCGTTCTTCCTGCTGCGGCGCCGCCGCACGGTGTACGAGCGGGAGTGAGCGCACGCTTCATCGGCGGCAAGGTGCTGGGGTCGCTGGCGACCCTGCTCTTCGTCGTCTGCTTCAACTTCTTCCTGTTCCGGGTCGTTGAGACGGACCCGGTCGCGAGCCTCTACCGCGGCCACAACCTGACCCAGACCCAGCGCGCCAAGCTGACCGAGGAGTTCGGCCTCGACAAGTCCAAGGGCGCGCAGTTCGTCTCCTACCTGAAGGAGACGGCGACGCTGAACCTGGGGCGCTCGTACACGACCAACCAGCCGGTCTGGCAGGAGATCAAGGACAAGGCGGGGGCGACGATCGCGCTCGTGGGCATCTCCGCCGTGCTCTCGGCGGTGTTCGGGATCATGCTCGGCATCGCCGCCGCGTGGCGAAGACGGACCAAGGCCGACTACTCGATCACGGCGTTCACGATGGCGACCTACTCGATGCCGGAGTTCTGGCTGGGGATGATCCTGCTGACCTTCTTCGCGGTCGTGCTCGGGTGGTTCCCGGTCGGCGGGATCGAGGATCCGTCCTCGACGGCCACGGGACTGGCGAAGCTGCCCGACCAGGCGAGGCACATGTTCCTGCCCGCGCTCACGCTGACGCTCGCGTACCTGGGCGAGTACGCGATCGTGATGCGCTCGTCGCTGCTCGAGACCATGCGCGAGGACTACCTCGTCCTCGCGCGCGCGAAGGGCCTTCGCGACGTGCTGGTGCGCAACCGCCACGCCGTGCCGAATGCGCTGCTGCCGGTGGTCGCCCTGCTCGCGATCAACTTCGGCTTCGTGCTGTCGGGCGCGATCGCCATCGAGGCGATCTTCTCCTGGCCGGGGCTCGGGCTCGCGACGTACGAGGCGCTCAAGGGCCCCGACCTTCCGATGCTCCAGGGCATGTTCCTCGTGTTCAGCGCCTCGGTGATCTTCTTCAACCTGGTCGCCGACCTGCTCTACGGCTACCTGGACCCGCGGGTGAGGCCCACGTGAGCGCCGTCGCCGCCCCATCCGCCAGGAGGATCGCGTGGATCCGCCGCCGGCGGGCGCTGTCGCGGGCGTGGGGCCAGTTCCGCCACCACACACCGGGAATGATCGGGCTGGGGATCCTCGTGGCCGCCGTCCTGATGGCCATCGCCGCGCCGCTGCTCGCCGACGAGGCGGGCCTCCGCGCGATCAACGTGACGCACAACCCGACCTTCGCGAACCCCTCCGAGTTCGGCCCGCTGGGGACGGACAGTCTCGGCCGCGACGTAATGACGCAGTTCATATGGGGCGCGCGGACGAGCCTGCTCGTCGGTCTCGCGGCGACGATCCTCGCGATCCTGATCGGGTCGATCGTCGGGATCACCGCCGGCTTCTACGGCGGCAAGATCGGCGGCGTCCTGATGCGCATCACCGAGTGGTTCCTCGTCATCCCCTTCCTCCCGCTCGCCATCGTCCTGGCGGCGATCCTCGGCCCGTCTGTCAAGAACATCATCCTGGTTATCGGGATCACCTCGTGGCCCTCGACCGCCCGGCTGATCGCCGCCCAGGTGCTGACTCTCAGGGAGCGCGACTACGTCGACCGCAGCCGCGCGCTCGGCGCGTCGAACTGGCATCTGATGACGCGCCACATCGTCCCGAACGTCTCGCCGCTGATCCTCGCGAACACGACGCTCACGGTGCCGATCGTGATCCTCTCCGAGGCCACGCTCTCCTTCCTCGGCCTCGGCGACCCGACGAACCCGTCCTGGGGCAAGATGCTCGACGACGCGTTCGAGACCGGCGCGGTCACGGCCGAGGCCTGGTGGGTCTTCATCCCGCCCGGGCTCGGGATCCTGCTCGTCGCGCTGGCGTTCACGCTCTGCGGCACGGCGCTGGAGGAGATCCTCGACCCGCGGCTGAGAGACCGGAACAAATGAGCCTCCTCGAGGTCAGCGACCTGCGGGTGACCTACAACGCGGCTAGCCAGGCGCCGATACCGGCCGTGCGCGGCATCGACGTCACGCTCGACGTCGGCGAGACGCTCGGCATCGCCGGCGAGTCCGGCTGCGGCAAGTCCTCGATGGCCGGGGCGCTCCTGCGACTGCTTCCGAAGGGGACGGAGGTGACCGGCGACGTCCTCCTCGACGGCGAGGACGTGCTCGAGATGAAGCCCGGCCGGTTGCGTGCCGTGCGCTGGACGGAGCTCGCGATCGTGTTCCAGGGCGCGCTCCACACGCTGAACCCCGTCCAGCGCGTGGGCGACCAGATCTACGAGGCCATCAAGCTCCACGCCAAGAGCGCGTCGGATGACGACCCGAAGCGGGTGGCCGACCTGCTCGAGCTCGTGGGACTCCCGGCGCGCCGCTCGCGCGCGTATCCGCACGAGCTCTCGGGCGGGCAGCGCCAGCGCGTTCTCATCGGGCTCGCGCTGGCGTGCGACCCGAGGCTCCTGATCGCCGACGAGCCCACCACCGCGCTGGACGTGATGGTCCAGGCCCAGGTGCTCAGGCTGCTCGCGGAGCTCCAGCGCGAGCTCGGGCTGGCGATCATCTTCATCACGCACGACCTCTCGACGCTCGTGAACGTCTGCAGGCGGATAGCCGTGATGTACGCCGGGCGGATCGTCGAGCACGGACCCAACGACAAGGTCTTCGCCGACGGCGCGCATCCGTACACGCGCGCTCTCTCCGCGGCCTTCCCGGTGATCGGCGAGGCGGAGTTCCGCATGAACCCGTCCGGGCTCTCCGGCGATCCGCCCGACCCGCGCCATGTGCCGAGCGGCTGCCCCTTCCATCCGCGCTGCGCCGTGGTGACCGACGTCTGTCCCCACACCGAGGTCGAGCTCTGGCCGGCCGGCCCCTCGCGCGAGGCCGCCTGCGTCCACGTCTCCGGCGCGCCGGTGCGAGCATGAACGACGCCACGCCGCTCGTCGAGGTGCGCGACCTGCACGTGCAGTATCCGGGCCGCGACGGGCCGGCGCGCGCGGTCGACGGGGTCAACCTCGAGGTTCGGGAGGGCGAGACGCTCGCGCTCGTCGGCGAATCGGGCTGCGGGAAGACCACGCTGGCCCGGACCATCATGGGCCTCCGCCGCCCGACCTCCGGTGAGGTGCGCTTCCGAGGCGAGCCGCTCTCGTACAAGAGGGCAGGGTTGCGCGAACACCGCCGCCGCGCGCAGATGATCTTCCAAGACCCGACCGGCGCCCTGAACGCCCGGCAGACGCTGTACGAGGCGGTCGCCGAGGGCATCCGGATACAGGGGCTCAAGGGGGACGAGGAGCAGATCGTCGCCGAGGCGCTTGCGAACGCGGGGATGCGCCCTCCTGAGAGCTTCTTCACCCGCTATCCGTACGAGATCTCGGGCGGCCAGCGCCAGCGCGTGATCATCGCCGGTGCCATGGCGCTCGACCCTGACCTGCTCGTGGCCGACGAGCCGGTGTCGGCCCTCGACGCCTCCGTGCGCGGCGAGATCCTGGCGCTCATGCTCCGGCTGGTGCGGCAGGCGGGCGTGAGCATCCTGGTCGTCACCCACGACCTCGGGCTCGCCTGGAACATCGCCGACCGCGTCGCCGTGATGTACCTCGGCCGGATCGTGGAGGACGCGCCCGCCGAGCAGCTGCTCACGGCGCCGCAGCATCCGTACACGCGCGCGCTCCTCTCGGTCGTACCGGAGACCACACACACGGAGCCGCAGATCCTCCGCGGCGAGACCCCCGACCCCACCCGCATCCCGTCGGGCTGCCGCTTCCATCCGCGCTGCCCGCTGGTCGAGTCGGGTGAGGCCGCGCGGCTCGGGATCGAGAAACAGTGCACCGGCGAGGACCCCCTTTTCCTGCCGGCATGCCACGCGGTACGTTCAGCCGATGAGCACGAGGCTTACGTACACGAGCGGTGACCTTGGCGCCGAGACCGACGCCGCCTTCGAGGAGGCGCTCGACGCGGCGCGCGCTGCCGACGCGGCGCCGCGCCCGCACCTGATCGGCGGCGAGACACTCGCCGAGGGCGAGGTCTTCGAGCGCCGCGATCCGGCGCGCACGGACGAGCTGGCGAGCAGCGCGCACGAGGCCGGGCCGGAGCTGGTGCAGCGAGCGGTCGAGGCGGCGCGCGCGGCCGCGCCCGGATGGGCGGCCACGCCGTACGGCGAGCGCTGCCGGCTCCTGCGCGCCGTAGCGGACGGGATCGGCGAGCGGCACATGGAGCTCGCCGCCCTGGCGAGCATGGAGACGGGCAAGACGAGAACCGAGTCGATCCTCGAGGTGCAGGAGGCGATCGACCTCATCGAGGCGTACGCCGGCCACATGGAGGAGAACGAGGGCTACACGCAGCCGCTCAACAGCTTCGTCGACGGCGAGCGCAACGTGGACGTGCTGCGCCCGTACGGCGTCTTCGGCGTGATCGCGCCGTTCAACTTCCCGGTCGCCCTTTCGATCGGGATGGCGAGCTCGGCGCTGATCGCAGGAAACACGGTGGTGTTCAAGCCGTCCGAGGAGACGCCCGCGAGCGGCGCCGTGCTGGGCGAGATCGTGGTCGCGGCCGGGCTGCCCGCCGGCGTCTTCAACCTCGTACACGGTGGGCCCCGCACCGGCCGCGCGCTGGTGGACGCCGGGGTGGACGGCATCGCGTTCACGGGGTCGGCCGAGGTCGGGCGTGAGATTGCCCGCAAGCTCCAGGACGGGCCCTACGCGCGGCCGGCGCTCACCGAGATGGGCGGCAAGAACCCGGCGATCGTCACCGACAGCGCCGACCTCGACGCTGCGGCGGAGGGCGTGGCGCGCTCCGCCTTCGGGCTCTCGGGCCAGAAGTGCAGCGCGTGCTCGCGAGCCATCGTCGTGGACTCGGTATACGACGAGTTCGTGGACAGGCTCGGCGCGAAGGCCGGCGAGCTCGCGCTCGGCGACCCGGGCGACAGCGAGACGTTCGTGGGCCCGGTGATCAACGAGGGCAGCGTGGAGCGCTACGAGCGCGCGGTCGCCGCCGCGAAGAGCGACGGCCGCGTGGCGGCCGGGGGAGGCGCGCCGGGGCTCGCCGGCCACTTCGTCGAGCCGACGGTGGTGGCCGACCTCCCGCTCGGCCATCCGCTGGAGCGCGACGAGCTGTTCCTGCCCTTCGTGACCGTCACGCGCGTGAGCTCGTTCGACGAGGCGATGGCAGAGGCCAACGCGCCCGTGTACGGGCTGACCGCGGGCATCTTCACCGGCAACGAGTCAGAGAAGGAGCGCTTCCTGGCCGAGATCCAGGCCGGGGTGGTCTACGTGAACCGGCGCGCCGGGGCAACGACGGGCGCGTGGCCGGGCACGCAGACGTTCTGCGGCTGGAAGTCGAGCGGCTCCACCGGCAAGGGCGGCCTGGGCGCGTGGTACCTCCCGCAGTTCATGCGTGAGCAGAGCCGGACGATCGTGGAGTGAGCTCCGCCAGGAGGCCGCCCAAGACGTCGACGTAGCGGTCCACCGTCTGCTCGTCGTGGGCCACGCTCACGTTCCACTCCTGCTGCCGTCCCGCGGTCGTGTAGACGCCGCGGTTGGCCAGCCACAGCCAGATCAGGCGGCCGAGCTCATGGTCGCCGCCCCAGTCGACCGCGCCCTTCGACCCGACCCCCACGCATGAGGCCTCGAGCCCGCTCGCGGCAAGCGCGTCCTCGCAGCCGGCGACCATCCGGTCGCCGAGGCGCTCGAGCTCGTCGTAGGCCGCGGGGGTGAGCACCTGGCGCAGGCTCGCGCTCGCCGCCGCCATGGACAGCGGGTTGCCGTTGTAGGTGCCGAGCTGACGCACGCGGCCGTCTGCGATCAGCTCCGACAGCTCGGACGTCATGCCGATCGCACCGCTCGGCAGGCCGCCGCCGAGCGACTTGGCGAGCGTGACCAGGTCGGGCGTGACTCCGAACCGCTCGACCGCGCCGCCGGCCGCGATGGTGAGGCCGGTCTTCACCTCGTCGAACACGAGCAGGACGCCGTGGCGGCTCGTCAGCTCGCGCACCGCCTCCAGGTAGCCCGGCTCCGGCGGCGTGAGGCCGCGGCTCGTCATCGCGCCCTCCATGAGCACGCAGGCGGGCCGCGTCTCCTCGATCCGGCGCTCTAGGGCTCCGGCGTCGTTGAAGGGGATCTCGGCGGCCGGCTCGATCTCCGCGTGGCCGTGGTACGAGCCCTCCATCCGGACTACGGCGAGCCGCCCGGTGGCTGCGCGCGCGAGCCGGATCGCTGCCATGTTCGACTCGGTGCCCGAGTTCGTGAAGCGCCACCGTTCGAGGCCGAAGCGCCCGGCGAGGTCCTCGGCCACCGCGACCGTGAGCTCGGTCGTCGCGCCAAAGTGGGTGCCCTCGGCGACCTGCTCCTCGACCGCGGCCACGATGGCCGGATGCGCGTGCCCCTGCACCATGGCGCTGAAGCCGTTGTGGAAGTCGAGGTACTCGTTGCCGTCCACGTCCCAGACGCGCGCGCCCTCGCCGCGCGCGACGTAGAGCGGCCAGGGGTCGCTCGCGTGGAACGAAGACGTGACGCCGCCGGCCAGGCTGTGCGCCGCACGCTCGAAGAGCTCTCGCGAGGCTCGTGTCCGTTCAGCGAAGAGGGCGTCCTCGCGCATGCGGAGCTCGCGCACCCGGTCCGGGTCGACGGTGGAGGGCGGGCCGGGGCTCAGCTCGCTGGTGCCGCGCCGATCCATGGCTCTCGGTCGGCGGGGAAGAGCGGCTCCGTCGCCCTGCCCGCGATCGTGTCCGCGATGTCGCGCCCGCACATGAAGCCGGGCACGTTGCCGACGCCCGAGTACCCCCCGGAGACGTACAGCCCCGGGCGCCCGGGAACCTCACCCACGTAGGGCAGGGAGTCGTCGCTGTAGCCGACCACGCCGGCCCAGCGATGGCTCAGCTCGGCCGACACTCCGAGGTCCTCGCGCAGGTAGGCGTCCACCCGGTCCCAGATCAGCGGGCTGCCGGCGTCGCTGTCGGTGTACGAGCTCTCGCCGTCCACGTCGCTGAACCCGCCGACCAGGATGCGGCCGTCGGGGCGCTGCTGGAGGTACTCGAAGCCCCAGCGCGCGTAGACCAGGTTGTCGATCGTCGGCGGAAGCGGCTCCGTGGCGACCATGTGCAGCCTCCGCGAGCGCACCCGTCCGGCGTACTCGGGCACGAGCGCGGGCAGGGCGCCGTCGGCCGCGACGACCACGTGACGCGCGCGGACGGTCGCGTTGGCGCCGGCGTCCGCCGACGCGACCTGGACCGGTCCCTCGCCCGGAGCCGCGACCGGTGCTCGCACCCGCGTGCCCTCGTGGATCCGGGCGCCCCCCGCCTCCGCGGCGGCCGCCAGCATCCGATACCAGCGCGCGGGGTGGAGCGCGCCGTCGTGGTCGGTCAGGCAGCCCACGAGGCCGGTGCGCTGGAGGGCGGGCGGCAGGTCCTCGCGCTCGACCGTCTCGCCCGGAAAGCCGTCGGCGCGCAGAGCGGCGGCGTGCTCGCGCACGTGCTCGGCCTCCTCCTCCGAGACCGCGAGGCGGAGCAGCCCGACCCGCCGCAGGGAGTCGCCGGCGCCCAGCTCGGCCGCCAGCTCGTAGATCTCCCGCTGGGCGGCGAGCGTCGCCGCGTACATCGAGCGCGCCGGCTCGACCCCGAACCGCTCGCGTGCGTCGTTGTGAAAGGCCGCCGTGCCGGCGATCAGGAAGCCGCCGTTGCGCCCGCTGGCGCCGCCGGCCACCGTGCCCGCCTCGAGCAGGACCGTGTCGATCCCGTGCTGCGCGAGCCGCCGCGCGCACGAGAGCCCGCCGACCCCGCCGCCGATGACGCATGCCTCCGCCTCGATGTCACCCTCGAGCGGCGGGCGCGGCTCGTACTTAGCGTCGAGCCAGAACGGCGTCGTGCCGGCGCTCATCGGGCCGCTCCCGTGATCGCGCCGGCGGTGGCGCGCAGGTCATCCACCAGCCGGGCGGTCGCCTCCCGCCCGGCCCGCGACGACGGCAGCGACACGTTCACCGCCACGGGCCCGTCGGCGTCGAGCCATGCGACCGGCACGGCGATCGAGTGGAGCCCGACCTCGAACTCCTCTCGCGAGTGGGCGACACCGTCGCGGCGCACACGCTCTAGATTCGCATGAAGCCGGTCCCAGCTGGTCAGCGTCTTCGGGGTGAGGGCCTCATAGGGCTCGTCGCCGGCCACCGCGCGCGCGTCGTCGTCGTCGAGCTGGGCGAGCAGGCACTTTCCGAGCGCAGTCGAGTGGACCGGAAGCCGCAGTCCGACGTGCGAGCGCAGCGTGAGCAGGTGCGTGCCGGTCTCGCTCACCAGGTAGAGCACGTCGCTTCCGTCGAGCGCGGCGAGGTTCACGGTCTCTCCGGTCCGTGCGGCCAACGCGCGCAGCGGCTCGCGCGCCAGGTCGGGCAGGCGCACGGCAGGCAGCAGCCGCGCCGCGCCGAGCCCGAGCCGCAGCCTGCGGCTGGCGGAGTCGCGGACCAGCCAGCCGCGCTCGGTGAGAAGCCTCACGAGCCGGTGTACGGTTGGGACCGGCAGGCCGAGCCGGTCTGAGATCTCGGTCTGGGTCAGCTCGGGCGAGCCGCCGGCGAACAATTCGAGGATGTCGAGCCCGCGGGAGAGCGTTCCCACGGAGCCCTTGTTCTCACCCTGCGAAAGTTGCTTTCGCATATCGACTTCTGAGAGAATAACCCGTCCATGGGTCGCACGCAGGTCGAGTCGCGCACCGAGACGCTTCCCTACCGCTGGTACGTCGACCCGGAGATCGCGGCGGGCGAGCGCGAGCGGATCTTCCGGCGCTCCTGGCAGTACGCGGGGCACCTCGGCGAGCTCGACGGGCCGGCCAGCATGTTCCCCACGCAGGTGGGCGGGCTGCCGGTCGTGGTGCTGCGCGACAAGGACGATTCCCTCCGCGCGTTCCTGAACGTCTGCCGTCACCGCGGCACGGTGCTGGTGAACGAGCCGCAGACGCGCGGCACGATCCAGTGCCCGTACCACGCCTGGACCTACGGGCTCGACGGCAGCCTCCGCGGGGCGCCGCGGAGCAAGGACGAGCCGGACTTCGACATGGCGTGCCTCGGCCTGGTGCCGGTCCAGGTGGACACCTGGGGGCCGTTCGTGTTCGTCAACCCCGACATGGACGCGCCCGGGCTGGACGTGGCGCTCGGGAGCCTGCCCGAGGTCGTCGCGGACAACGGGCTCGACGTCGACTCGCTTCGCTTCCATCACCGCGTCGGCTACGAGATCCAGGCCAACTGGAAGATCGCGATCGAGAACTACCTCGAGTGCTACCACTGCCAGCTGAACCACCCCGGCTTCGTGAGGCTCATCGACGAGCAGCGGCAGCGGATGGAGGTCGACGGGCTTCGGCTCAGCCAGTTCCCGCCGATCCATCCCGACGCGTACACGGACGCGGCGCCCTACGACGTCAGCGACAGCGTGCCCACTGCCCAGTACCACATCCTCTTCCCGGCGATGAAGTTCAACGTGAACCCTGGGCGCCCGAACCTGTCGATCGGGCCGATGTGGCCGCTCGCGACCGACCGCACGGGCGCGTGGTTCGACTACTTCTTCGCAGAGGGGACCGATGAGGGCTGGATCGAGGAGCTGCTCGAGTTCGACGACCAGGTGGGCGCCGAGGACACCGGCCTCGTGGAGGCGGTGCAGCGGGGCGCGGCGAGCGGCGCGCTCGAGCACGGCCGTCTGCTCACGCGGACGGAGCAGCTCATCGGCGCCTTCCAGGACATGGTGCGGACCCGGCTTGGGTGATGACGATCGCTCGCACGCACCGCGTGCTCGCCATTCAACCGAGGTCCCGGGGCGTCTCGAAGGTCCACTCGCGCACGCGCACCCGTTCGCCGTCCTCGAATGCCTCGAGCTCGGTGCGCACGCGGAAGCGCTCGGCGTCGGCGTCCATCACCGAGGTGATCTCGGCTCGGGTCAGCCACCCGTCGCGGCCGAGCTCGGTGGCGGCCTCGCAGCGCACCTCTGCGGAGAGCGGGTCCCCCGGCACGATCGAGTACGTCGTCTTCGTCCAGTAGCCGGTCTGGAGGCCGAACTCGACGAGCCGGTAGCGGCCGCCCGCGGCCCAGTCGAACACGAGCTCGGTGCGGCCGCTGGCGAAGTCGCGCGTCACGGCGCGGGAGCCCTCCACCGGCTCGAGCGTCTCCTCCTCGAGGCCCGGCGCGTGCTCGGGCTCGTCGAAGGGCCGCAGCTCCTCGTCCTCGGCGCGCGGCGGACGCACCGGCAGCACCAGTGCGCTCTCCGCCGTGTGCACGGCGAGCGTCGCGAGCTCGGGCGCCGGCCACAGCCAGGGCCAGTACGCGGGCGACAGCGCCAGCCGCAGCCGGTGGCCCGCCGGGATCGCCTCGGCGATTCCGTCCAGCTCCACGACGACCCGGGTCGGCTCACCCGGCACGAGCGGCTCGGGATGCTCGTGGCTGTCGCGGTGGGTCAGGTTCAGCACGCCGCGCGTCACGAGCAGCGAGGTCCCGTCGGGTGCCACGTCGCACAGCCGGGCGGCGAGCTGGGCCACCGGGCGGTCGCTCTCCAGCACCAGCTCCACGCGCGCGTTCCCGAGCAACTCGATCCGGTCCTCGAGCGGAGCCGAGTCGAAGCTGAGCGCGCGGCCGTCGTCCGCGCGCTGGTCGACCGCCCCCTCGCCGTGCGTACCGTCGGCGCACCAGACGCCCCCGTCGAGCCCGCACAGCAGGTCGGTTCCGACGTGGAGCCGCGGACCGGCCTGGTCGGCCTGCTCGCGGAGCACGCCGTCGCCGAGCCATAGGCGCCGCTCCTCGATGTTGGGCGACGGCCAGCCCTCCTCGGCGACCCAGCGGCCCGGCCGCTCGACCTGCCGCGCGGCCGGGGTGACCGGCTCCTGCATCCACACGCGCAGGGCCGGCTCGCCGGCGATCCCGGTGTCCTCCCCCTTGAGCCACCCGTCCCACCAGCGCAGGCACTCCTGGAGGAAGCCGATTGCCGGGCCCGGCTCGACGCTGTCCGGGAACGAGTGCGACCACGGGCCGAGCAGGCCCTTCGCCCTGTCGCCCATGCCGGCGAGGATCCGGAACACCGCCTCCGAGTAGCCGTCCGCGAAGCCGCCGATCGCGTAGACCGGGCACCGGATCGCGTCGAAGT